>JACCDR011492533.1_pt1 | contig 13608 bp, 11 predicted proteins | sample 7446431 | NCBI WGS metagenome assembly JACCDR01 (sample SAMN15323443, study PRJNA562643) | freshwater metagenome | isolation source: river surface water | place: USA:Blue River Watershed | collected 2017-08-17
GAATTCAAATTTTGATTTCAAGATTTGTGAAGTCATCTGGCGGCAATCACCTGCAAAGGACTAATGGTTTCCATACAATCAAAAGACCGACAAGATTTTCCGAGGCAAACCGCTTGGGCTGGGCATTTCACCTCTGGCACAAAAATCGATACTTGTTTTCCACGGGCGCTCCACCGAGTTGGGTGTTGAACTCGAATCGGAGAGTAGATTCCCAAGGTTTTTTGACCGAGGGAAGCTGAAAGGTGCAAAACCCCCGTGCTTGGAGCCAACACAAATTCGGCCTGCTTCAAACAATCCAGGAGTTCTTGCATATTCAGTTGCCCCTGATAAACGTGAAATCGTTTTTCTTGAGTAAAGGATGATTTGATTTGATGGAGGTAGGGTTCGTCTGCGGGCGTTCCCGTGAGAACAGCCTGGAGATCAGTTTCTTTCAAGAGCTGTTGGATGGCCATAATGTACTGAGCTTGGGACCAATTTCTAGCACTGCCGGCCATTCCAGGATGAACAACAAAGTATCGGCCAAGAATTTGAGGTCTGACCCAAGTTCCTGGAGCATTCAACTTTAACACCGGCGCTGTTTTTGCCTCATGAGAAAATCCGAGGGATTGAAGCGCACTCTTAACCAGGTCAAGATTGTACTCAGCTTCATGTTGAGTGGCCTGTGATCTTTTTTGTCTTGTTCCATGATTCAAAAATAGAAAATGATGCCACTGACTTTTTGTTCCAAATCTAAGTGGAACTCTGGTCAACCATAGTGCCAAGCTGACCCACCAGGGCGCCTGAAAGCTCACCGCAAAATCAAAACGATGCTCGCGCAAAAAGTGAATAAATAAAATTAACTGTGAAAGAGAATATTTTTTTTGAAATTCGGTCCAGTGACGTTTTGGAGTTGCCGCTTGAAGGATTTCGCCAAGACCCTGCGAGATCACCCAATGCCCCTGAATTTCAGGGGGTAGGATTTCGTCGCAGGGAACCGTTGAAACCAAATCTCCAATCTTGTCCAGCCGGATCAGGAGACCTTTCATCTAGCTTTGATACTCGTCCATCGGAGGGCAAGAACAGAAAAAGTTTTTATCTCCGTAAGCATTATCAATGCGGGAAACTGTGGGCCAGAATTTATTCTTGCGCAACCATGAAAGCGGATAAGCGGCTGTTTCGCGCGAATAGCCACGATCCCACTTGTCTGCAAGCAGAACTTCTGCCGTGTGAGGTGCATGAACCAGTGGATTGTTCTGCAAAGTCATCTTTCCATCTTCGATCAGCTGAATCTCTTTTCGAATTTGGATCATGGCTTCAATAAATCGATCGAGCTCTTCTTTTGATTCACTCTCGGTTGGTTCAACCATCAGTGTTCCAGCAACAGGCCAGGACATAGTAGGTGCGTGGAACCCATAATCCATCAGACGTTTTGCAACATCAGTGACGTCAATTCCTGATGTTTTTTTAATTGGTCGTAAATCCAAAATACACTCATGGGCAACAAGTCCATTTTTCCCTTTGTAGAGGATCGGATAGTGCTGCTCGAGTTTTTTTGCAATGTAATTGGCACTGAGAATGCTGACTTCCGTGGCCTTTTTTAAGCCCTCTTCCCCCATCATGGTGATGTAGGCCCATGAGATAGGTAGAATACTTGCCGAGCCCCAAGGTGCTGACGTTGTTGTTCCCACTCCGGTTACTGGGCCGCACTCGGGCACAAGAGCATGGGTTGGCAGATATGGTTTTAAATGTTCACGGACGCCGATTGGTCCGATCCCTGGCCCGCCACCGCCGTGAGGAATACTGAATGTTTTGTGCAGATTCATATGAGAAACATCCGGTCCAAATTGACCAGGCTGGCAAAGCTCAACCAGGGCATTCATATTGGCTCCGTCCATGTAGACTTGCCCCCCGTGAGAGTGAACAATCTGACAGATTTCTACAATGCCCTCTTCAAAAACACCGTGGGTTGATGGATAGGTGATCATAAGAGCAGCAAGATGATCTTTATGTTCTGCGGCTTTGAGTTTGAGATCATTGATATCGACATTGCCCTGATCATCACAGGCAACGACCTGAATGTTGAAACCAACCATTGCCGCCGACGCTGGATTTGTTCCATGGGCAGAACTCGGTATCAAACAGACATTTCGGTGTCCTTGCCCTTTGGAAGCCAAAAATTTCTTGATCACCAGCAATCCCGCATATTCACCTTGCGAGCCTGCATTCGGCTGCAAAGAAACAGCGGCAAATCCAGTAATCTTACAGAGTTTCTGTTCAAGATCGCGGATCATTTCCAAATATCCTTGGACCTGTGAAAGTGGTGCAAATGGATGGATCTGATTCACTTCGGGCCAAGACACGGGAACAAGTTCAGTCGTTGCATTGAGTTTCATCGTGCATGATCCAAGAGGAATCATCGAGTGAGTCAATGTGATGTCCTTGTTTTGCAACGAGTGAATATAGCGCAGCAGCTGAGTTTCTGAATGGTGAGAATTAAATACAGGATGAGTGAGGTAAGACGATTGACGTGCAAAAGAATTTGCAAATCCAAATTCTTGTTTCGCTAACCACTTTTGATAAGCTTGAGAAAGGGCTTCAACAGTCTGTCCTTGGGTGTCTTGCACGTTCCCAGTGTGTTGCTTGAGCAATTGTAAAACATCAAAAACTGTTTCCTCAGAACTTGTCTCGTCAAAGGCGATGCACACGACGTCATCAGAAATTTGGCGAAAGTTGTAACCCAATGCCACGGCCTTCTGAAGAAGTGACGGAACACCTTTGACCTTCAGTGTGAGAGTATCAAAATAATTTTTGTTTAGCGACGTGATTCCCATCGAATCTGCCATGACCGATGTAAAGTGGGTGAGGGAGTGAATTCGCTGAGCGATCTTTTTTAAACCAGCAGGGCCGTGGTAGACAGCGTACATGGATGCCATGTTGGCAAGGAGCACCTGGGCCGTGCAGATATTTGATGTCGCCTTTTCTCTGCGAATATGTTGTTCCCGCGTTTGCAGAGCGAGCCGATAAGCTTTTTTACCTTGAGCATCAACTGAAACACCAACAATGCGTCCTGGAATATTTCGTTTGAAAGCTTCTTTCGTTGCCAAAAAGCCAGCATGTGGCCCGCCAAATCCCAACGGGACTCCGAAGCGCTGGCTATTGCCGTAGGCAATATCTGCCCCCCATTCCCCAGGAGGCGTTAAAAGTGTGAGCGCCATCAGGTCTGTTCCAACGATGACAACGCATCCACTTTCGCGCGCTTTGGCTGCGAGTTCTCGGTAATTTTCCACAGAACCAAAAGTGTTTGGGTACTGCAAAAACAGACAAAAGTATTCTGTAAAGGAAGTGAGCTGCTCAGTTTTTTGAATCACAAGTTCAATCTCAAGGGCAGCGGCCCGTGTTTTTAAAACTTCAATTGCGTGGGGGTGCAGATCCGCAGAAACAAAAACTTTTTCAGCATCTTTTCGTTTGTTTGTTGCGTAGGCCATTGCCATAGCTTCTGCAGCAGCGGTGCCTTCATCTAAGAGAGACGCGTTTGACACTTCCAAACCAGTCAGGTCTTGAACAAGGGTTTGAAAATTCAAAATGGCTTCGAGCCGGCCTTGGGCAATTTCTGCCTGGTAGGGAGTATAAGCTGTGTACCAAACTGGATTTTCTAAAACATTTCTTTGAATCACAGTCGGCGTAATTGTTGCCGAGTAGCCCATTCCGATCATGGATTTCATGATTTTATTTTTGGAAACCATGGACTTGAGGTGGGTGAGCAGATCATATTCCGTCAGACCGGGTCCAATTCCAGAAGTTTTCTGACTTCGAATGTTGGCAGGAACAACCTTGTCAATCATCTGATCAAGAGATGAAAAGCCCAGATCCTTGAGCATGGACGCCAGATCCTGATCCCGTGGACCAATGTGACGAGTTGAAAATTCTTTTGCGCGAGTTTCTGCTGTTGGTGGGGTGATCGATGATGATGTCACGTTTTTCGTCTCCACTTTCGTCTCCACGTTGTTTTGTTTCATATCCATTTTTCCTAACATTCACTTTCTCCAAGATGGTCATGAGACCGGAGAATCATCTCCGGCAAAGAGATAATCTTTATTTTTTAACGGTTGATTTTTTGGTCACTTTTTTAGAAGTTTTTTTGACAGCCTTTTTCACAGATTGTTTTTTTCCCAAAAACGCTTTTTCAAACTGTGCTCGCTTTGCATTTAAATTTTTTCGAACAACATTCATTTGTTTTTCAAGTTCCGCGAGTTGTTTGAGCAAAGTCTTTTTCACAACAGTGACGTCTTTCTTTGCTTGTTTTTGAGCTTTTTCAACTTTCTTAAAAAGGGCATTGTAATCTTTTTGAAGTTTATTGAGTGTCGTCAGAGTATTCGATTTTGCAAGATCGATTTTCTTTTGGCCCTGCTGTTGAACCTGCTGACGCAATTGATCCAGATCTTTTTGAATCTGATCAATATTCAGATTTTTTCCAACCTTCCAAATTTTTTCGCGAGCTTGGGACATCAGATTGTAGACTTGATCGATGGCTTTCATAAAATCTCCCTTGTGCATTTTAAGGTCAAAAACTAGCACAAGGGGGCTATAAACTCAAAGTGTGAATTGAAATCGTGAAAGGAGTATCCCAGGAGCTCTGCATCCTCCGATATCTCGTTTTTCGTAAGATGAGGTGCTTGTGAAGGTCTCTGGATCTGTTGTTAAATCCACCAACTCAGATCCAAAAATATTGAGCAAAGACTCATCAAAACGCATATCTTGGATTGGAGCAACAATCTCGCCATTTTCTACCCAAAAACAAGCATACCGAGTCATGCCTGTGATGCGTCCCGTTTGTCGATCACTCCAATTAAGGTAGTGGAGGTGCGAAAGGTAGATCCCCGTTCCCAGAGCTTTCAAAGCCTCTTTTTCCTGCAATTTTCCAGCTTTGATTTCAGGAGACCTTGGATACTCAAAAGCCATCGCAAAATTATTGGGTGAATTATATTCCAGAGCCGACTTACTCGATGTCAAAAATTGTCGAAAGACGCCCTTTTCGAACAAAGGAACCTCATCCGGTGCAACCTCTCCCAAAGAATTAAAACTTGGCGCAAGGCCTAATTGGAAATTCTCCGAAAGACTGAACAGGGGGGAAAGTTGGACTTCACCCCGAGCCGCTTTTTGTAGCCCATTGGTTCCCTTGCGGTAGGCAGCTTCACTGAGGCCATCCCAACCTAGAATAGAGAAGAGTTCGGCCGTGGCTGCTGGAGCTAGAAAAACACGGTAGTTGCCAGGTGCGATTTTCTTTTTTTCTTTCTTCATCAAAGAGAGAAAGTTTTTGGATTGGCTCATCTGTGCTTTAAACTTTTCATCTTCCCAGATCTGTCCTGCGTAGTTTCCTTTGACGGCACAATCTCCGTCGTACAGAGAGTAATCAAAATAGAAACTTTGAGTCTCAAACCAGTGGTCCTGTGAGAGGCTGTTTCGATTTGCTTTGATCACCGGGCCTTGGCAAAACAGACCGGCAAGATCCATGGCCTGCTGATTTTCCTTCAGAAATGAAATCAGATTCTCCGAAGGAACAATCGATCCATCATAGCATTTTTCACTGATTCCGTTGTTTTTCAACGGAACAAAAAAAGGATCTTCAGGCAAAAGGATGATGTCTTTTCTCATGTCATCAATCAATGCCAGAGCCTGATTGAAATCAATTTCCAGATGACCTGTCATGCCGAGACTGTAAGTTAAGTTTCTTTTATTCCATTGGAGATGAAGGTCCACAGCAATTTGAGTCACCACCGTATTTTGTCTGACAAGGCACCCATTGAATCGAACAAATGAAGTGTCCTCGGCGTGCAGTGATAATCCCAAGGCCTCTTCAGCACGAAGTTCAGCGTAAAGTTTTGTGCAGAGTTCATTCCACCATGTGCGAATATTTGATCGAAAACTCATGCCCCACCTCCAAATACAGCGACATCTTTAAACAGACAGTATGGTGACCGATGTCCCACACGGATGGCCTGATTGGGTTCACCCTTCCCGCAGTACGGCGACCCATAACTCTTCAAAGTTTCTGCATTTGAAACTCCATTGAGTGAATTCCAAAATTGCACTGTTGATCCGCGGTAGTTTGGATTTTTGTAAACTTGGCCAAGCTTTCCGTCTCGAATTTCCTGAGCCCACTCATTTCCAAATTGAAATTTATTTCGATAGTCATCAATGGACCAGGAACAATTCGATCTCATCAAGACACCTTTTTCCGTTCGGGCGATCAATTGATCCACAGATTCTGAACCTGGTTCTAAATTGATATTGGCCATTCGATCAATGGGCGCGCGATTCCATGACGAAGATCTAAAATTAGCAACTCCCGGAATTTTGCTTCTGTATTGGGACTCAAGTCCTCCCAGTCCACGTTTCAAAATTCCGTTTTCGATTAAAAACAATCTTTCCGCTTTGTCTCCGGATTCATCATAGCCATAGCTCGCAAATTCGCCTTCAACCGTTGGATCGAATGTAATGTTCATCAATTCAGATCCGTATTTTAGGGTGCCAAAGTCCTTGGGTTGAACAAAACTCCAGCCTGCATAATTTCGTTCGTCGCCAAGAATGCGATCAACTTCGAGGGGGTGACCGATGGATTCGTGAATTTGAATCAACATCACATCTGGCGCAAGTAAAAGGTCGGTTTGCATCGTCGGGCAGTTCTGAGCAAATAAAAGCTGCTCGGCTTCGTCGCTGATCACACGGCAAGTTTCAAAAATTTCTTTTGAATTGATTCCTTCAGCACCGATTTGCATGCAATTTCCTCGCATGCCATTGAAGGTTCGAGTTTGTGTTTCCGTTTTATCTTGTGCGATGGCACGAAGGTCAGTTGTTAATAAATCAAAATTTTGATGGATCTGTGCTCCGTGAGAAGTCACAGTTTGAAAGTCTGTTTCGATGAAGATCGCTCCGGCCTGGGATTCAATGACCTTCGGTGATTTTTTGAGTTCCCGGCAAGCTTGGACCATCAGATCAGAAAGATCTTTTTTAGAAATGGAATTTAAACTTGTTTTTCTTGGCGAGATGTATTCACCGCGATGAACAGGGCGAACGGACATCGGAAATTTTGTCAGTGAAATTTGTCCGTAGAGCCGCGCGCTGGAAACAGCTTTTTCCGCGGCGTCTTTCAATCCGCCCACAGTGAGGTCAGAGGTGGCGGCATAGGAGAAGTGACCATCGATCATGACTTCAATCATGTAGCCAATATCCACGGACTTTGTGTTCATTTCTGGTTTTTCATTTCGAAAGAACCAATGCGTGGTCGTTTCCTGGACCCGCTTCAGAGCCCAGAAATCCACAGGTAGATTCATGGCCTTCAAAGTTTGGTGGGCTTGATCAAAAGAAGGAAATGATTGGCGAGACGTCAAACAGCACCTCGATTCTTAGAATGTGAGGTTTTGTTTTAGTTCTGGCTTATCAAAAGTGCAAGGATTTAGGGCAAAAAATGGACGTCCCTCTGGACTTTCATTCAAAACGCGCTACAACAGCCAAATGTCTCTTGGTCAGCAGCTTTTCTATCCATCGAATCAAACCATTTTATTGCGTCAGCGACAATGGGTCAGATTTATCCAAAAAATTCGAAATCATTTTCAGCAAAGCGGCTTTGAAGAATGCCTGACACCCATTTTGGTGTCTTGCCCTGGCACCGAGCCTGCGATTGAGCCATTCCAATTGAACACCTTGATCGAGAACAAAAATCAAAAACGTTATCTTAGAACCAGCCCTGAAATTTCCATCAAAAAGCTGATCTGTCTGGGCATGGGGGACTGTTTCGAAATTGCTCCTGTATTTCGTGATCAAGAGTGGACCGATTATCACCGTCCAGAATTCATGATGCTTGAGTGGTATCGCAGGGAGAGAACTCTTTCTCAGATTGAAAAAGACGTCCAAGATTTGATTGTTTCTCTTTGTCCAGAACGCAAAATTTGTTTTCAGAGCTCTACTGTTGCAGATCTTTTTCAGGCAGAGCTTGGGGTAAAGATAACGCCGCAGTTTTCCCTCGAAGATTACCGAAACCTTTGCAATCACCTTGGGCTCGATCATCGATCGATGACAACCATTGATGATTATTTCTTTCTAATTTGGACGACCTCGATTGAGCCACGTTTGAATCGTGAGAATGTTGTGTTCGTCAAAGATTATCCACCTTTTCAGAAAGCCTATTCGAAAATTGATCCAGGCACAGGGTGGGCTCAAAGAATGGAATTTTATTGGCAAGGTTATGAGCTCGGAAATGCCTTTGACGAAGAAACGGATCAACGGGAGCAAAAAAACCAGTTTGAAATCGATAATCAAAAAAAGATTCAAGCTGGCAAGCCAGCAGTCAATATTGATCAAGAATTTTTAGATTTAATGGCGAAAATGCCTCAATGTGCCGGCATTGCAGTGGGTTTGGATCGATTATTTCTTTGTGTTCAATGATTCTTTGAGTTCTTTTCCGACTTTAAAGAATGGAACTTTCTTTTCATTCACTTCAATGTATGCACCTGTGCGAGGATTTCTTCCTTTATAGGCATCATACTTGCGATTAACGAATGATCCAAAACCGCGGATTTCAATTCGATCATCTTTCAAAAGAGCTTCCACCATCGTATCAAAAATTGTGTTCACCACCGTTTCAGCTTTTACGCGGGTGATGTTGCAGGTTTCAGAGAGATGGTTGATCAAGTCAGCTTTTGTCATCGCAGAATCCTTGTTTCTAAGTGAAGATGTCCGTGGATGTTTCCATCTTCCGGCATCGGCAGATCCAATTATGACTAAGCCGTTGAAATGAGGGAAGTTTTATTTGAGGTTGCCGGCCTGCGATACCTGCCAGATTTGATCAAAATTTGCTGGTAAGCATCCAGCATGCCGCTGACCATGCGCTTAGCATCAAACATATTGATCACCTTGGCCCGAGCTCGCTCCCCAATCTCTTGGCGGGAGATCACTCCATTGAAGAGGGACAAAAGAAGTTTTGTCAGAGAATCCGTATCCGCCGGCCTGAGTAAAAAACCATCAACTCCATGTTCCACCACGTTGACCATGGGACTGACTTCAGAACCGATAATGATTTTGTTTTGCGCCATGGCTTCAATGAGCGTGGGCTCAAACCCCGTCGATTTTGAACTGAGATCAATAAAAACATCTCCGAGAAGGATATAATCTAACACTTCATCCGTGGAAAGCGCCCCGGTCATTGTCACTCGGCTGCCCAAGGCAAGGCTGAGCATTTCAAACTCAATTTTTTTAAAGGCCGGTCCGTAGCCGATCATGATTAAATGAGCATTTGGCTTTTTGATTGCGACCTTTTCAAAGGCCCGCAGAATATTTGTCATTTCTTCTTTGTCGGACATATCGGAAATCGTCACTGCAATTTGACTGGCTTGGGAGAGTCCCAGCTTGGTTTTTAAATCCTGAGACTGATCCTTTGGTGATAAGTCGCCCACATCAATTCCGTAAGGAACGGTGTACATGTGATAGTCAGGATAAAGAAAATAGCGCTCCAAGATAACCCTTTGTTGGGGATTGGTGACAAAAATTCCGTCAGAGCTGTTCAGAAGCGGGCGATCGGCCGAAAAATAATTCATCAAAAATTCATAACCAAGAGATGTGAGATTGGAAAACTGGCTTTGCAGTGTTTCTCGCCGTCGTCCCAAGATAGAAAACAATCTGGAAAGATGAGTGGCTTCAACGTCAAAGGCCACAGGTATACCTAAAGTTTTTTTGTTTTGCGCAATCGGTAAAGCCGAGTCATCGAGTGAATGAATGATATGAAATTTATTTTTTTGATGAAGTTCAGTGATCTTGCGATAAGCCACCTTTTTGAAGTCAATATTTGTGATATGACGAACGCCTTCCAAAAGATAAAACGCCTGAACTCCGTCACGGACTAACTCTGGTTTCCCAATGGGGCTCTTGGTTGAAATCACAGTCACTTTGTGACCCTCTTGAGTCAGACCACGGGCAATGGGCCAGACAAAACCATGGTCAGATTTGCGACTCAGGATTTTGATTTTTTGCCCAACCAGGCAAATATTCAGAGAGCTGGGGAGTGGTTCTTTTCTAAAAAACATTCTGCTGTCATCTTACTATAGACTGATAAACTCTGGATAGTTCATTCACGGCATGATCCAGATTTTGATGATCAAATTCAAAGTCCGAATTTTCAAAAAAACTTTGAGGAACGTCATTGAGTTTCCGTACGATGTGGGCCGTGTGTTTAATTGTTTCCCTGCGGTCATAGATCAGACAGTTTTTTCCATGAGACCAAAGTCCTGAATAGGTCATCGATTGCTCTGTGTCGAAAATCAGAGGCTTTTTGATCACCAAAGCCTGTTCAATAATCGATGCTGTTAATCGGGTCTGAAGATCAAGTCCGGCAATAAAAAACGCGCTGCGCCCCTCCAGGGGCAGGCGAGATTTACCATCCCAATGATAGAAGTGATACGAGTTGTGATGTTGTTTGCGACTGGTCTCAAAAATTTGCCGATAGTCTTCGACAACATTGATATTCATTCCTTCAAAATTTCCAAACAGGAAAAGATTGAAATACCTGTGCATAATTTTCAAAACTTCGATATCCCGATGATCAATACTTCGAGCAAGAAGAGGAACACAGAGGGCCTGAATGGGCGAGGAGCTCTTTGTGATGGACTCGAAAAAAGGCGAATTGGTTTTTTTCTGTAACGAGGGATTTTGGTGGGTTTGAATCAGGGGAGGTAAAATTAAACGCTGATTGTTGTTCTTTCTGCGCATGCTTTGATGAAGCCAAACCAGCTGGGCATAGTTTTCAACCGTGATTGCATCGGTGCCATAACAAAAAAAAGTGGTGATTTTTTCCCAAAACCGAAATCGATTGAGCTGGTGAAGTCCCCACTGATTCAAAGTGCTATTGCGCACGCTATGAGTGAGCGAATCCGTCAGGTGTAAAATCACACGATGTTGTGGCATCATTTTCAAGAGTTGGTAGAAAAGGTGGTCACACAAGTCCATCCGCGAGCCACAGTGGACGTGGAAGACTTGGGTTGGAAGTGCCATGATTCTGGCCATCGTCTGCGACAATTCTTTGAAGGATCGACTTTGAAATGGAGTTAGAACTTCAAAATCTGGCGGGAAAACTTCATGATCATTCTGGCGACTTAACCAAAGACGTAGATCCATGGATCGTGATCTTAATGACTGGGCAAGTTTCCAAAAATGATCGTGATGGTGTCCTAAACTGACGAGGTTGATTTTGGCCATGGAATGTTTAGCTTCGCGTAAATCTTATCAAGAATTTTTTTGTTCGCATCTGGAATGCGCCGAACTGCCAGCTCCTCAGGTGTGACCCATTCGAGTTGAATGTGGTGTTTAGCTTTGGGTTCACCCTTCCAATATTTGACTTCATAAAAGAGAATCAAAATATTCACTTCGCCAAACGAGTGGGTGCAGGAAATTTTCAGATCGCCAATCGTGGCATCGATTCCGAGCTCTTCATAAAGCTCCCGTGCAAGAGCTTGATCGGGAGATTCACCAGATTCAATTTTTCCACCTGGAAACTCCCAAAGTCCTGCCAAAGAGTGATTCTCAGGTCTTTGTCCGACGAGTAGGAGATTGTCTTTTCGAATAATGCCGGCAGCAACCGGGATCCAGAATGCTTTTTTTGCAACTACCACAAAATTGATTAAATCATTTTCATGCGTCGACAGCAATCTTGAAAGAGTGTTGGACCATAATAGATTAAGCCAGCGTAAACTTGGATCAAATCTGCACCCATTTTTAGCCTTCGAACAGCATCATCAGGTGTCATAATCCCGCCCACAGAGACGATTAAAAAATTTTGACGTTCATCACCCAGCTGTTTGATCAAGAGCTGAAGAGCATTTTCAGAAAGACTCCGAAGCAACTGACCTGAAACGCCTCCATCTTTCGGGAGTTTTGAAGATGGATCTCTGGTTGTTGTGGTATTTGTTAGAATAAATCCATCAACATATTTTTTTGCCACAGTAATAAAGTCGCTGAGTTGTTCTGAGCTCAAATCTGGGCTCAGTTTAATCAAAAACAAAGGTGCTTGCTCGCTTGGAAGTTTAGACTTGGATAGATCGTCCATTTTCTTTCGAATCACACTGAGCAATGGCTCCAGATACTCTTTGCTTTGCAGCTGTCTGAGATTCTGAGTATTTGGCGAGGAGATATTCACGACCATGGCATCTGCGAGTTCAAAAAAGGTCTCAACTCCGCGAAGATAGTCTGTTGCGGCCTCTTCCAGGGACGTTTCACGTCCTTTTCCAACATTAATAAAAAGAGGAACTTGGATTTTGGTTCGAAGTTTTTTCACTCGATCAAAAACAACTTTAGATCCTTCGTTTGGAAAACCCATTTTGTTCCAAAGCGAAGCATTGGGAACATCTCGGAGGAGAATTTGTCCCGGGTTTGGCGACTGAGGCTCTGGTGTGATGGTGCCAATTTCTAGAAAACCACAACCAAGACGTTGCCAAGCCAAAACATTCTTTGCATTTTTATCGACCCCACCAGCCAGTCCAAAGGGGTTCGGAAATAAAAGACCCTTGATTTTTTTTTCCAGCTGACTGGAGTCGCTTGACCTCCAGGCCAGAGCTCGCGATGCCAAAGGCAAGACGAACTCAGAAAGATGATGCGCAAAATGAGTCGGAAGATAGAGCCAAGGTTTAATGATCAATTACCTCGGATAAAGTCCACGCAAGAGCATTGCTTTTTCCAAACGTTGGACGGCAACAGCCATGGCCGCTTGTCTCATGTCGACATTTTTCTCTTGGGAAAATTTAAATCCAGTTTCAAAAGCCTTTGTGATGATTGTTTTCAAACGACCATTGACTTCATCTTCATCCCAGAAAAAGGACATGATATCCTGAACCCATTCAAAATAACTCACGATCACACCGCCGCCATTGGCAATCAGATCTGGTGCTAAAAACACGCCTCTGCGGTGAAGAATTTTCGTTGCTGCACTTGTTGTCGGCCCATTGGCACCTTCGACGATGACTTTTGCCTTAATTTTTTCTGCATTTTTTTCGTCAATCTGACCTTCAAGCGCGCATGGGAATAAAGCATCACACTCAAGCTGCAAAAGTTCTTCGTTTGAAATTGGCTGTGCTTTTGGATAGCCCTTGAGAACCTTATTCTCACGGACGTATTCAATCACATCTGGAATGTTCAACCCATCACCATTGAAAATTCCACCACTCACATCACTGACAGCGGTAATTTTTGCTCCACGCTCAAAAGCAAACTGGGCAGCAAAGGATCCAACATTTCCAAATCCCTGAACCACAATTTTAGCTCCGCGCATTTCCATGTTTTTCTTTTCAAAGCATTTCTCTGCAACATACACAACACCAAGGCCTGTTGCGTGATTTCGGCCCAGTGATCCACCGATTTCAATCGGTTTGCCAGTCACAACTCCAGGTTGTGCGTAGCCACCTTGTTCCTGTGAATAGGTATCCATGAACCAAGCCATTGTTTGTGGATCTGTTCCAACATCGGGAGCTGGGATATCTTTTGTTGGCCCGATCAAAGATGCGATTTCTGATGCATAACGACGAGTCAGACTCTGTTTTTCTGAACGAGAAAGTTTGGTTGGATCAACGGCCACGCCGCCCTTTGCACCAC
>JACCDR011565904.1_pt1 | contig 13608 bp, 13 predicted proteins | sample 7446431 | NCBI WGS metagenome assembly JACCDR01 (sample SAMN15323443, study PRJNA562643) | freshwater metagenome | isolation source: river surface water | place: USA:Blue River Watershed | collected 2017-08-17
ACTGATCCGCCCCCTTCTGAGGGTTCTGAGTCAATCCCTAAAAGTCCATCTGCCGCATCAATCGCAGCGGTCCAAATTGCCGCCCTAATTTCTGGCGGTTCTTCCCATTCTCTGACTCCAGATTTTGCAATCAGAGCGAGATAGATTGTGAGTCTCGTCTGTAGCAATTCGGAGTCAGTAATCATGTGGCAATCCGTGCGTTGGCGATGTCACTCGGAGTCAATGTCACGTAACGATCAAGCAACTGGCGTGCTCGTGATGCTGGCTCGGTCGATACTGAATCAAAAGACGCACGCGCTGCCGTGTTGGTTCCGAACAGCTCGTAAAAGCCGTCAGCGATCACCGCAGGCTTTACCGTTCCGTCCAGCGTCTGATTGTTCCACCAACTCTGCTGAGCGGGTGACAATGCAGCCCATTCGGACGGGGAAACAACGATCTCATCCGAAGCAATGGACGCACGATAAACACGAATGTCTTCCCGCACCTCATTGAGCAGATTTGCGTTTACCTCGTCGTCTTCCGGTGCCGTCGTCAGCCCGAGGCTTTGCGGATCGTTCGTTAGTTCCGCCTTTATGATCAACAGTTCTGCGTTATCCACGATTTTACTCCCTCAAAGCGTCTGCAACGTCCGACTCTGTCACGCGACCGAGTCCCAATTCTTCAGACCTGCTGCCGGTTCTTCGTGTAGCCTGATTGATCTTCGCTCTCGTCTCGCTACCGACCGGAAACAATCCCCGCAGAGCCTGCCGTACATTCTGCGACATCGGAACGTTACCTGCGGTCACAAACAGATTGAGATACTGCTTGTCCGCCGCTGGCAGGACGGCAAACTCAGCACGATCAATGCACGACACCAGCAGTCCACTGGACAGCGATTCTGCGTCCATCGTTCGCTGCGGCTTGTTGATTAAAATCGCCTGATCCTCGTGCGACTTTCCAGCGTAACCGAGGCCTGCGGGATCTGTCGTGAGTTCAGATTTCAGTGCTACAAGATCCATGATTTTCCTCGATTCCAAGTCAACAGCGGATCAACAGATCCTCTATCACTGCGATACGATCTTTTTAGACTGCAACATCTGGTACAGGAACTCCCTCTCCTGCCGGTGGTCATCGTCCATCTTCCGGATCAGATCGTTGGATGACCTCTGGATATTCTCGTACCCTTTTTGGATCTGGTCAAGGTGGATAGGTACGAGCTTAATCGCCACGTATCCGCCACCGAACAAGACGGCGACAAGGAGGACGTTAGTGAAAGTCTGAGCTGTCAACCACCTTGCCCCAATCTCTGCAACACGCCCGTACCAGGGGCCAGTGATCCGGGCGTCTTGTTCCGCCTCCCGAGAGATACGCTCCTTCTCGGACTCCATACGTACAACATCTGGCTCTCCCACCGAACACCTTCCTTTCAAGGTGGAGTACGCCCGGCCGGTCAGGCCGGGCTCGTCTCAATTGATCACGCCTTGCCAAGACGAATGCTTACGTTTGCACTGCCGGTGCTCAGAGCAGCCGACAGAATCAAACCGATTCGGTCACCAACAGCGAGAGAAAGGTCAGCGGTGGTACTGGTCAGGGTCAATGACTGTACCGTGTGTGCGGTACCGTTCAGGTTTGCTGTGCCGGTGTGAAGCGGCGTGGTACCCGCAGCCGGTGTCGCCGTGCCGGTAGCCTTAGAGATCGTGGCTGTAAGCGTACCGCCCTGTGCTACGTCAGGCGTAACACGGATCGACTTGACAGCGTAAGTCTGGTCGGCGGTGAAGAGGTTGTAGACCGTCTTTGACGCGTGAGCCGGGATGTTGACAGACAGCAGAACCGTATTGTACAGCTCCGTGAAGTTGTCATCTGCCTTGTCAAAGCCAGAGCGAATCTTGGCGTTGGTCCCGAACATCTGTCGAGAGCCTGATACAATAGTCTGCTTAGTCATGACGATAGTCCTTGCAAGTACCAAATGGCGTAAGGCTATCCGTCTGGGGGAATGACTCAGCTAGTGTAGTTTTTCCAGAGCCAGAGCACAACCTTTTTTGCTAAGGTTTTAATGCCCATCCACAGCAGCCAGGATGCAACAGGTCCGAGACCTGCTGTCCACTCCTGCCGGATATGCTGAAGCATTTCCTTTTCTGAGGTGACAAAGACCCGATGCTTGTCGTAGTAGTCTACGATCTTATCGACCTTGGCCTGTGCTCCGTACACTTGGTCCGGGGGGCATCCTCCGAATGTTGTCGCCCAGTCCATACTGTAGCACCCGACGTGCTGGTACAGACTTCTACGTGTTGCATCATTCATATTCCGAATCTCGCTTTCAACTTGTCAACGGTGTCGTTGCCGTACCCAGACGATACTGGTACGTTGTTCCCTTCCTTGTCCTTTATGATTCGGCCATGAAACATCCACGCACCGTTCTCTACCCACCGGATGACGGGATACCCACCTTCCCAATCCGGGTCAGGCCGGAATTCAACTTTGAACGGGTGAAACTTACCAGCTTTATAGTCCCTTTCAAGCCTACGGCATGGAGCACAACCCTCAATTGATGATACGTACAGAGTTGGTGGCTCCGCCGTCGAGGCGAGCTTCATCTGAGTGGAGGGCGTCTCAGGAGCGTCAGCCTCGACGGGGATTTTTTCCACAAGGGTCTTGATCTCCCTCAACAGATCCGTGTTGGACCGCACTTCGTCCTTCACCGCAACGATGCTGGAGTTCTGTGTCTGCAGTAAAGTCGTCACAGTGTTTACGTACTGGACCGTGACAACGGGTGCGTCCGTCTTAACCTCCAAGGGCTTTGCTTTATCACACCCGGCAAATACGATCATGAGCAGAAAGACGTATCTCATTTTTCCCACCATTTAACGAGCTTCTTGACATCATCCAAAGTGAACTCACGCTTCTTCAGGAACGGCATGTCAGACACACCGACCATTACTGTGTTACGATCCTGGAATACACCTTCAATGAAGTCCGGACTGTACTCGCTCCAGCCCTTCTGACCGGAGGCAAGTCCGTGGCTGTTGAGCATGTAAACGTAGGGGCGGCCCTTGCTGTCGGTACGGTCAGACAGCGTGAACAGTGAGACCGCGTGGTACCCCCGGATACGCCCACCAAGGTACCGTTCCACGACAGGAGCTGCGTACTCATCACGCCATGGAATACCAATATCGATATATCCCTGACCGGTACCCGCCCAGGCTTTGACCTGCTCGTACCCACGCAGGCGTTCCTTGCGACCGATACGATTCTCCTTCGCATCGTCCAGTACTGCCTGCCAGTTCGCTGGTCGACGTTGTGTGTACGATGCTGGGTACGGCCATAGTTCTTCTCGGCAGATACCTGTTGACTCCAACAACCGAATGCCGTTGGCAATCGAACTACCGGAATCGCCAGTCAATCCATCAAGACGTTGGGTCTCGATGTACATCATCATGCGACTGAGCTGATAACCGATCTTACCAGTGGCCAGTGTGCGGAGCCACTCGACGCCAGTACTGCCCGAGTGACCACGGCACGATCCCATGCGTAACTGGTTCTCGACCTTCAGGACTTCTCGTGGGTCCAGCGTTTCCGTACCAGAGTCCCGGGCGAGGAACAACAGTTCTTCATTGACGTCCGGGATGGAGTTCAGATAGTCCCAGTCTTCAACGTCAAGGTTCCAGTCGAGCTTATACTCCATCGGTCCTGATGTCATTGGTCCCATGCCTCCGCCAGTTTACCCTCGGTACCGTTCATGATCGCCTCAGACACAGCATCGCCGACAGCGGAGAAGTTCTTGCCGAACTCCGCTTTGTCGCTTTGTTCCCACGCTTTGCTGCGTTCCTCAACAGTACTGCCGGTCATGGCAGACAACTGCCGGAGGATCTGGACCTTTGACACACGGTCAGCCTCGTGTGCCTGCCGGAGGACAGTAACAACGGCGACGTCCTTGTCGCCGCCCGGACTCGGGATAAGCAACAGGCCGCCACCGAGAAGCATCAGAACAGAGGCGAGTACCCTCATGTCTTGGTCTCCTTCTGGAGCAGTTCCTGGATTCGTACGCTACGGGCTTCATCCCGTGTGAACCCCATACGGATGCACTGTAGCACGGTCTCAGCAGACGCACCCAACAAAGCATCCTCGATGTCTTGGACGTACTCGACGGCTCCTGCCGGAGGCTTAGCATCGGCAAGCCGAGCCGCACTCTTCACGCCAGTGAACTTCGACTTGATGTACTTGAAAGCAGGAGGGCCTGCAAAGAGCGAGGCTCCCCCTGAGATCAGTACTGCCGCGATGATCTGGGTTGTGTCCATCATTTTGTTCCCGGAGCAGAGAGGCCCTTCTGGGCGTATTCAAGCACTACCGCCACGACGTAGCGGATCAGGCGTTCTTCGATGAAGTCCGGCAGGACGCGGGAGATGTTGATTCGCTTACAAAGGTCAGCGACAATCACATCCTCGTGTACGCCCAGCTCGTCAGCGGTCAAGCCGTCAGCAGCGGACGCCATGAACTGCATGACCCAAGGTGGGAGGTGCTCACTGATAAGACCGACCAGCTTGCCGATCCATCGTCCTTCGATTGCTTCACTGACAAAAGGGATGTCTGTCGCGTCGTTCAGCTTCTTTACGATATCGTCAACTACAGCCTGAGATAACATGGATGCCTCCTGGAAACAAGAAAGAATTCCCACCTTCGAGAAAGATATTATCTCAGTGATCTCAACCTGTCAACAAGAGACTGGCCTTTTGATTCGGTCTTCTTTTCAGAGTCTCTCACACGTTTACGTTGGGCCGAGAGAGCTTTCTCGTACTTCTCCAGTTTCGTGGCTGTCTCTGTATCACCCTGAGCGATTGCGTACTCCTTCAACTTCTCAGCCCCGATGACCGTAGTCAACGGGCGAGCCCCGAGCTTGATCTGTTCGGCGTTGATCCGGTCTCGCAGGTCACGAGTGATTTGTTCCTGTGTTACGGTCTCCGGGCGTAACCCGGTTACGAGGCGGAGTACCTTGTCTACTGTTGATGCCCTGTCTGAAGGGGACGTTGCGATCTTCAGCATCGACAAGACACGGCTTGTCGGTCCAGCCGCCGCAAGGGACTCGACCAGCGGGCTAACCACAGGCCGGGCACGACCGGAAGCGTCTGGGTCCTGCAGTCCTACATTGGTAAGGATACGCCCGATGTTTGGATCGAGGTCGTCCAGTCGCCGACCACCCATCGGACCCTGTGAGAACAGCGATGTATTGGTGCTGTATTCGATGAGCCACTTGGCCGCTGGGTTAGACGATGATAAGGCGTGCTGCAGTAAACCCCGCAGGTCGCCCTGCAGTGAGTTGCCAGCATACTTGACTGCATCCTCGTGCATCATGCCGAGTGATGTCATGTACCGCAGATTACCTTCGTCCGTCTCACCGAGTGGGATGGCAGCAGAGTCGAGGTACTGGTATGGCACGTACTCGTCGGACCCGCCTTGCCCTTGACGTGTAGCTCGTACCGTCATGCCGAGCTTGCCGCCGGGGTTGACAAGGAACTCGCTCATGAACAACGGTAGTGACTGTCGCATGAATGAGTAGAAAGGGAATGCCGATTTCATGTACTGATGTTCGAACCGTGTGAAGTTCCGCGGATCGGCATTGAGCAATACCTTGTCCGACATGGCAAACGCGTCGGCCAGTGACTTGTTCTTTGACAGACGGTCGAGGATGTACGTGGTTCGTACTGTCGAGTCGATAGCTCCTCGCAGACCATTCATAGTCTCGACAAGAGGGTTCTCCCCCTTCGACCGTTGAACGGTGCGACCAAGTTCGTCTTTGGTCCAGGTACCAGCCACTCGGTAGTCGGCCATCTTCCAAGGCTTCATCACCGTGCGACGTAGACCTTCTAGTCCAGCCTTCGGAGCGGTACCCACTGCGTTGTTCATGACAGCCATCGAGGTGTCGGTCTCAGCCATACGCATTGCATCAGCGGTGACCACGTTCGGGTGGATAGACCCGCTCATGTGATGGGCATTGTAGAAATTCTGGAACGCCTCACCCCGGTTCTTCGCGTTAGACTCCATGCCACGAGACGCAAGGTACTCCTCGATCTCTTTGATACCTTGACCGGGATCGACAGGCATACCTCTGGCAAACGACATGGCCGCCTTGCCGTGCTTCATCAAAGCCGCAGGGTTCATATCTCCAAGAATGACACCGTTGAAGTACGAGGACAGCCCGTCTCTCACGGGTGTGGCGATGGACGTCGATAGTAACGCTGCTTTCTCGACAGACATCATCGTCTGGGCGAACCTCATCGGGCCGCTAAGCTCCGGCAGTTCGAACAGGGTCATGCCCTCGTTGAAAGTCTTCAACTGGTTCCATGTATCCGAGGTCAACCGCAGAGACTTGATACGGTTCATCTGGGCTGGCAGATCTTCTGCTGAGTCCTTGAAGAACCCTTCAGCAACGAGGTCGCCATGCAATGCTGTCAAGAACTTGTTGGCGTCTACATTGGTGCCGAGGAATCCTTTCTCCAGTACATCGTTGAACGACAGACCCTTGGCGTTGGCCAGATCGTAGTCGACCTCGATGTTACCGCCGAGACGAGTGACACCCAGTGCGTCAGGATTCTTATCCTGGGCGATGATAGCCTTCTTGAAGAAGTCCTTCTGTGCTTCGAGTACCGCAACGGCTGACCCGTTGCGGTACAGGTAGTCATGCTGAGAAGCGATGGCTGACTTCTCGAAGACCTTGTTGTGCCGCTTGGTGATCTCATCACCGACTTCTTCAGCTAATGCTCGGTGCCGATCCACAAGACCGATCGTCACGTCCTGTGTAAGCTCCGGCATCTTCTTATCGACAGCAATCTTCGCGTTGAACTCATTACGCAGTGCCGTGATCTCGTCGATCTGCTCTGGCCGGAACATCAACGCCTTTAAGCTGCGGTCATCCAGACGCATCAGTCTCTTGGCGTCTGCAGTGATCCGCTTCTCCGGGTCTGCTGCCATGATAGCCGAGTGCATCTTATGCCACTGGTTAACGGTGGCCTTGTGGACGACACCGTTAGCGTCAGAAGCTGTGACAACCCCCCGGTCACCCAGCTCTGGCATCCACTGGTCAACCTTGTCTGAGTAGTTCCGGGTGATGTCCCTATGCAGCGTGTCGTAGATAGCTTCCTTCTGTGTCAATGGACTCTTCGAGAGCATGTCGTCAAGACCAGCGAACAGCTTCTTAGCCTGCGTCTCGATGGAGGCTCGCATCGTGGGGGTGACCATCGTGAACTCAGACGGCTTACCGCGTAGCTGACGTTTACCGATCCAAACTTCCTTACCGGCTTCAACAGCCTGACGAGCGAGATCGTACTCCACGACAGATGGGAACCCGTTGACGTTCCGGATCATGTCGATAGTCTCCTTCGTCACTTGTACAAAGTTAGACTTCTCGGGGCTCATGTTGAAGACCTGTTCCTTACCGTCCGGAGTACGCAGCTCGGACCACGTCTTCCACCACCCACGTCCGGGCTGTACGCCAGGGGCGTCACCCTGTTTGACTTGATTAGCTTCCCAATCGATGATGTTCTGGATGCGGTTCTTGAACTCCTTCTTGGTAAGGAATCGGGGGGAGTCATCAACAGCTTTATCGGCGTCGTAGAGGGGTTTCTCCCAACGCTCCGCCCCGTTCTCAGAGAGACCCTTCGGTGTATACCCGAAGTCACTGAGGCTGTCACCGAGGTCCGGCCTACCGACGATTGATGCTTTCGTAACACCTTTGCGAGCCAGGTCGTACTCAGCGAAGTGTAACGCATCCTGCAGTGTTGGTACGAAGTCTGGATCTGACTCATCAAGCATGTGAGCCAGCTCAACACCGTCACCCGTCTGCCGTGCGATCAAACTACCGATACGCTGTCCACCCCTCACGACATCGTACTGGTCCGGTCCAATCGTGTACGCAACTGTACCGGTTCGATTGACAGGGCGACCCTGCATGATCTGACCCCACAGTTCTTCAGGAGTCCTACCGAGGGCGTCCGCGATGTCGCTAACATGTTTAGGCCCGACGTAGTCAGGGAGTACCTTGCTCCACAACCCGTCAACCAGTTGTTCCGTGGGGGCACTTAACGCGTCGATCTTCTTGATCGTGTCAGTCCACCGTGGATCGGCGAACAGCTCGTTAACTCCGACTGTACCTCGGGTAAACGCTCTATATGTCAGGTCTCGGCCGCCGGGTGCTGCAAGGGTTGACGCCAGGCTCTGCCAGTTACGGCGAATCCATGACGGCATCTCCTGGCCAGTGATCTGCTCAGCTCGTGCCAGCTCATGTGACTTGCGACGGTGGGCGAACTCGACGTATGGGTCAACAAGGTCTGCCAGGTTCAAACCAAGGTCTTGTGCTCGACTACGCAGGGAGTCCATGCTGGCCTTATACCGGTCGAGCCCTGCTCGCATCTGCTCCGGGATCTCAACAGCATCTTCAGTCCAGTGAGACTTCAGCTCGAAGTCCGGGTACAGCTTCTCATCGTTGATGAGCTTAACCTTCGTGCCTTCTGCGGTACGATTCAGGAACTCTACTTCTCGTGGCGTGGCGTCGTCACCGATCGTGACGAAGCTGCCGGGTGTCATGCTCTTACCGCCCGGCTCGTAGACGCCTTCCAGGTATTTCCGGATAGCATTCTCTCGGGCATTGACAACACGAGGTGATCGATCAGCAAACCAGTTCTTTGGGTCGCTCATGTCAAGCGTATCGTCTACGTCAAGGCGGAACCCGGTCTGTTGTGCAATCTGTACCTGTTCAATGGCAAGAAGGTTGGCAGCATCTCGTACCTTCGTTGTCTGGTTGAAAGCGTCTCGTTTGACAGCCTGGGCGTACGCATCGGTGACTCCACCTGACGGTGCGTCGAACAGAGACCGAGCGATGTTGGCGGCCCCCCGTACAGGCCGCAATGCTGCTGAGGTGATCTTCTCCGGCAGCTTGTTGAAGACTGTGTTGGCTCCACTGGCAATGCCTTTGACGGCAGGGTGTGCCCGATCGAGTAGACTCCCTGTGATAGAAGCCATCTTCTTACCAGCGGTCAACGGACCAAACGGATCAAGGAAGACTTCTGCGGCGAACCCTGCGATGTCCCTCAATCCTTCTCCCGGGTCACTTGCCCACCCACCGATGCCTGTCTCACGGTTGGACCTCATGCCGTACTTCTCAAGCAGTTGTCTGCCGGTTGTACGGTTGACATCAGACAGCGGTGACATCCATTGGTCGAGCGGGTTCTCCCCGGCGAGCAGGTCCCTTACTGAGGAGCCCGGCAGGTCGAGGAAATTACCGAGGGACGCGACAGCCCCTAGACCGGCACCGCCGACGTCTTTCAGTGTGCCCATGAGGCTGACGTCTTCAACGGGTGCTGACTGTTGAGGCTGTAAACTGCCTCGCGGTGTCGCCGCGAGGAGTTGTGTGAGAGTTGGCATGTGTTATTAGCTACCATACGAGCCGTAGTATTCGGTCTGCCGTCTTTCAATCTCTTGTTGGCGGTTCTTGTACTTCTGCAGCCACTGCTGCCTCGCTTTCGCGTCATCAGGCAGCATCGCGAGTTCCTTCCACAGTTCCGCTGTAACCGCACCCTCTGTCTCCGCAAACACACTTCCCGGGAAACTAGAGAAATTGGAAGGGTCCACTTGGTTCGGGTCCGCAGTCAACGCTTGATTAGCGAACATCTGGTACGATCTCAAAGAGGCATCATCCAGCGTGAGGTTTGGGTCGTCGTTAAATTGCTGAGAGAGTGCGGAATGTAAACCTCCTACACCCTCGCCTGGGTCAAACCCCAAGGCCGCAATGTTTGGATCAGTTGCTGCCATGTCTTTCAGTTTTGTGGCAGCCTCCATCTTACCGGCGGGCGTATTCTGGGCCATCGGGTTCCCGCTGATACGCATTGGATTCGGTGCCGTCTGTTGACCACCACGCCCCTTTGTCATGTCAGGAAATAAAGACCGAGACTCATCAGTACCCGCAAGCATCGGATTACCCGCTCGGCTTAACGCAGTGTCTGCTCGGTTCTGCATTCGCAAATTGGCAGCCTCTGGAGTCAACCGCCCTTCTCGTACAGCCTTCTCCGTCAGTGCATTCCGTCGTTGGAGCCGATCCATCTGACGATAGTTCATACCGTTGTTGGCAGCTTCGAACTCTCGTGCTCTGGCAGATCGTGCGGACTGTTGGGCGTCGGCTGCTGCCCGGTGATCCAGTTCTTCTTGCGGAACATTCATGTTGTTCCGATCGCGAAGTACCTCTCGTTCCGTCTTACCTGCAAGTTGGGCTTGACGGGCCGACTCCGGTGTTCCGGTAAAACGTACTACAGATCCATCAGCCAAGCGTACAGCTTTCCCGCTCCGGATGTCATTGGCGTCGGCGTTCAGCCCCATCCCGTACTCACCGCCGAACCGTCCTCGCATGTTGGTAGGATCTGCAGCAGCCCCACCTCCGACAACACGTCTAGCGTTCTGTTCCGCAAACTGGAGCTTCTCATTAGCAGACATCATCGGGTTGTTTAGCATCCCGTTATACCCGTTGGAGAACCCGGACGTAGTCTGGTCGTACGCTTGGCGAGCGTTACGGGCAGCACCGAACGAATCCCTGGGAATCGGTGCGGCTTGCTGGAATCTTTGGAAGCGGTTGAACACCTCATCAGACGCATTCATGGCGTCCATAGACGCGTCTCTTGGAGGGGCCATCGGGTTGTCGCGTCTTGACCGCGATACCATACCATCGATGTTATGGGACGCACCGATCACCGACTGAGCTTGGGTCAGGTCGCGACGTGCTTGACCCGGATATGCTCTGTTGAATGCGTCGATGCCACGCTGCATCAAGCCCTGGGCACCTCCCGTAATCTGAGAAAGCATTCCGGGGGCTGGAGTGGGACGACCAATGCTCGAAGGGTACAAGGCCGCCCCTGCGTTAGACTGAGACATCATGCTCTGTGGTACCGCACCCGCTTCAGGGTTTGACACAGTACCCATCGGATTCATGCGGTCTCGCTGGATAGCGTCTAACGCCGCAGCCGCCCTGCCGAGCACGTCCTGATTCTGCGGGTTAAACGAGTACGGCCCTCCTGCCAACTGCATCGGGTTGCCCTGACCCGGTGTGCTGAAAAGAGGGATCGGCATCTTTCCTTGACCACGGGTGTCATCAGTGGAGTACGCCATAGCGTTTCGCTGGATCGGATTGGTCTGACGAGTGAGAGACCGGCGTGGCTTGAACACATTTCCTGCGGGCATTGATTTTCTCCAGTGGGAAAATAGGGTTCCGCAATAATACTGGGGTTGACACAGGTTGTCCATAGTAAACACAGCGAGGTCAGCCGGTAGCCGACTGACCTCTCCCAATGCTGTGCGTCCCGGCCGCTTTTTATCCGCTTCAGGGGACTTGTGGTTTCCTTCTTGCCCAGAAACCTCCGTGTGTGCGAGCATGTGGAGCGTATCGATACACCTCGAATCCTTGCGACGTGAGGAACTGCGTCAGCCCATCGATTGTCCACGCAAACTTCCACCCACCTTCTGGTTCAGGCCCGGCGACGGAGGGTTTTGCGTCGTGATGATACTCACCAAGGATGTGTTCGCACCGGTGCAACTCACGCGATGTGTATAGTATGGGGTATTCGCTTCCTTCACAGTCCAACTTCAGTACATTGACTGAACCATGCTCTCTTAAAATATCATCAAGCGAAATCGTTGCAATCTCGAATGTTTTCCCGCGAGGAGGTAGCACCGCAGATACAGATCCAGAGTGGCCAAAGGAGTGCGATACCGCCAGTTTGATTTTCGTGGGCTCGATATCAGATCGCCACACGGCTTTGTTTGTCAGGCGAAACCTATCACCGGCAAAAGCGTTGTTCCTCGCACAGCGTTTCGCTACATCGGATGTGGGCTCATACGCGTCAACAAACTTAACACCTCGTCGCAGGCAGGCGTACGAGAAGGCACCGCTGTTCGCCCCTATGTCTACGACCACTGCCCCGGGTGCGAACTCGGGCGGCAACTGGTACTCATTAAAGCCGATCACATCCATCCACACGCCGCGGTCAAGCCGGTCATTCATGTCGATCGAAAACATTCTTTCAGGTGCGATGCCTCGTAAAGCATCTTCAACAGTGCCGTCCATGAACGGCAGCGGTGACTTATATCGGGCAGCCTCCGCGATCAGGTTGTTTCCCTTCAAGTTCTGGATCTCGTGCCCGTTCGTGATATGCCCCTTCTTGTGGCAGGCGTGCTGAAACAAGACAATGCCGTCAGTCCAATCATGAGCAAAGAATCCTCCCGCATTCCAAGAATGATTCGGCCGGATGTATGCAGGTGTCTTGGTTAGAACGTAACCCATATGGAAATCAGTTTTGTCTCCGTACCAGATTCCCTTCTCGCCACCGTTGAACCCGCCCCAGTAATCGGCATGATCCGCCAGGTGCTTGACTACGTGCAACGCCTGCTCTCCTCCGCCGGTCTTACGGATCACCATCTGCCCGGATTCGAGATCGACAATCTTATCGCGGCGAGATTCTCCCATACGCTCCCACTGACTCCCGATAACCTTTCCATGGAAGTCGTCCGTCGTCTTCGGCTGGTCCTCCCAAAGCAGAGCTTCGTGACCCTGGAACTCCGGAGTGCCAAATAGGAATGACGGATCTTTTGTGACGATGTTGTCAGCGTCGAGATGCAACACCTCGTCCAGATCACTTTGAAGAATCGCGTTGATCTTTGTTCGCCAGCCATCAATGGTGCGGCATCCTGAAACGTCGATGACGTGGCATGTCGCCGCAACCCTGCGAGCGTAAATGTCGCAGTGTTCTATCTCCTCTATTTCCCCTGGAAGAAACCAAAACTGAATCGGCAACGTGCATCCATACCACCGCAGCACCCATGCAGCGGCAAACGCGTTCCAGAAGTAAAGCTGAGACGGATTGCCGTCGTAAAACTTACAGTGACCACCGGCCGGGATGATGATGCCGCGTCGTGGGTTTAGCGGTCGTTCAGCGATTGGGATTTGTGCCGCCTCCGCAATCGCATTGCGAAGTAATTTCCTGTGGTACTCACTAACATTCGGCCAGTCCCTCCAGCCTGCGGGCCACTTGTGAGCGGGAGACGCCAAGCGGATAGCCAGTTCCTCTTGTGCCATGTTTCGGTTCGGGGCGGTCTCAGCCATCTCTATCGCTCTCCTCACGATCGCGGTAATTCTTCGTTTGCCTTCCATCGGCCCGATGACGGGTACACGTAGTCCTATTCTTATCGCTGTGCTCACCTGTGGATTCTCAGAGGCTTCGTCGAACAGATGATCCACTATCTCCGACAGGTGCTCTCTGCATCCAGAGCAACCCCAGATGTTCATCTTGTTAATCCATTCCTGGCACCTGCATGAATTAACCTTGAAACCATGTTCTTCCCGCAAGATACCATGCAGCACATCACCCGGGCGGTTCTGCGGGTCAGTTGTCTGCTTTACGTCCAGTATCGCCGCTTTGTCTTTAAGTACAGCAGCAGCCCGAACCCCAAAGTCCGTGCCCTTCTCGATCTCTCTTTGCCATACATCAGGAATTTTCATTACGGTAACTCGTAGATTGAAACGCAGACGTCAGTGTAGACTGTTTGAGATGGTGGCATAGTCGACAGACACGCGACAACCCACCCATTGATGTCGCCTGG
>JACCDR010007684.1_pt1 | contig 13604 bp, 14 predicted proteins | sample 7446431 | NCBI WGS metagenome assembly JACCDR01 (sample SAMN15323443, study PRJNA562643) | freshwater metagenome | isolation source: river surface water | place: USA:Blue River Watershed | collected 2017-08-17
ATGATGATTGGTCTCTCGCTCGGTCCAGTGTTTTCCACGTGTAGTCCTACCTACCTGTATATCGTCGCGACAGTGCTGCCGGCCACATTCCTCACGGGTCTTGTGTATCTCTCTGCTTTTGTGATTGGTCTCGTCCTCGTACTCCTCCTCATTGCCTACTTTGGGCAGCGTTTGATCAATTATCTGCTCCAGACTTTTGCGACCGCAGTACGGATCAAGCAGGGGCTTGGTGTACTTCTGGTCATCGTGGGTGTGCTTATCATGACTGGACTCGATAAAAAAATTGAAACATTTATTCTCGATAGTGGTTATGGTGCTACCATTGAGCTCGAGGAGGGATTTTTGGAGCGTGTAAATGCTGTATCTCATGTTACAGAACCAATGATACAATCTCAAAATACACTACCAACATTGACCTCAACGGATCAACCAGAAACTCAAGTAACAGCTACTGCTATTTTTGCTAACGGTTGCTTTTGGTGTGTCGAGCATGATCTTGAGCAAGTTGCTGGTGTACTTAGTGTCGTCTCTGGCTATGCCGGTGGAACAACTGAGAATCCCACCTATGATACCTATGCGGCTGGTGGCCACCGTGAAGTAGTCGAGGTGACCTACAACCCCCAGATAGTATCGTATGGGAATTTGGTTGAGCATATCTTGAAACATGGCGACCCGACCGATGCTGGAGGCTCGTTTTATGATCGGGGGATATCGTACTCGCCTGCGATATACTATGAGACTGCTGTAGAAAAAGCCGTGGCAGGGGCGGTATTAGCAGCGGTTGATACTTCACGAAAACTAGGGAAACCAGTGACGGTACCACTTATCAAGCGTCCGACTTTCTTTCCGGCTGAGGAATACCACCAAGATTATGCCAAGAAAAATCCGCTACGGTACAATTACTATCGGGCTGCCTCCGGACGAACAAAATTTTATCAACGTGTTTGGGGGAGTAGTGTGAATACCTTTGAGTTTTCACCTTCTCTACAAGAAACTGTAAAAAATAATGTTATGCAAATACCATTTACCGCTGATAGTTGGAAGCAGTACGTAAAGCCAAGTGAGGAAGTTTTGCGCCAGCAATTATCTGATATTGCCTATCGGGTGACGCAGGAGGATAGTACCGAGCGTGCGGGTACTAGTGAGCTCGATAAAAATTACGAACCGGGGATTTATGTCGATGTCGTTTCTGGTGAGCCACTGTTTTCATCTCGTGACAAGTATGACTCTGGTACTGGTTGGCCGTCGTTTGTTCGACCAATGAGTGACGAGGTGGTCACGCTTCACGAAGACCACAAACTCTTTTCGAAGCGAACCGAAGTTCGTTCTCGTTTTGCGGACTCCCACCTCGGCCATGTTTTCAATGATGGGCCAGCAGATCGAGGAGGGATGCGGTACTGTATGAATGGTGCGGCACTACGATTTATTCCTCTCGCCGATATGGAAAACGAAGGCTATGGAGTGTGGATTAATCAGGTTATGTAATGATTCAATATGAAATTCAAAGACATACTTAAAGTTTCAAGTATACCAGTCTTCCTGGCTTCACTCTGTTGTTTATCTCCGGTCATCCTCGTCTTGCTCGGTGTGGCGAGTGCGAGTTTTGCCTCATCGCTTGCCGACACACTCTATGGTGACTACAAATGGATATTTCGCGCTGTGGGCTTAGGAGCTCTTCTAGGTGCTTTCTACTATTACCTGACGCGGAAGCAGGGGATATGTACTATTGATGAGGTAGTACGACGCCGAAATGAAATCATTAATTATCTAGCGTTAACATGTATCGTTGCGATTCTCGGGTACTTGTTCTTTTTGTATGTCGTGGTTCACTATGTTGGGAAGTGGTTGTCGTTGTGGTCGTAGCCTATTCGCACAATACAAAAACAAGCGTATACTATATGTATATGCATTTCAAAAAATTATTTGATTATTCAGAGCCGCGGGTGGCGGCGACGACTATTTTTGTGGTGGCACTGATCGGTATTACTTGGTATATCGGGCAGGTGGTGACTGATATAAAGCTTGCGAATGATACGATTGAAGTAACTGGTTCGGCGAAAGAGGCGGTGGTAGCCGACACCGGGCGGTTGATTATTAATCTTGAAACAAGAACGGGAATAGGCGATCAGGAGGCGGGAATTGACCGTCTCGAAGCAGCGGTAGTATCAGTAACGACCTATCTAACAAATGAAGGACATACTGATTTTGAAACTCCCGCCGGTTCAATTAATGCGACATATTTTTACCCACAAAATGCTGAAGCAATACAGACCGGATATTCGATTAACCGTAGCGTGATTGTGCGGAGTACTGATGTTGCAAAACTCACAGATTTGGCCAATGATCTCAGTCCATTAAACGGTGTTGGTTATGTTGTGACTACTGGCGGACTCGAGCTGACGTACAGTAAACTCGATGCTATGCGGGTCAAGTTGTTGGCGGAAGCAATTAAAGATGCGACGGCTCGAGCCGAGGCAATAGCCTCTGAGACCGGCCGTTCGGTTGGTACGTTACGCAATGCGGTTGGTGGGGTGGTGCAGGTATTGCCGCAGGGTGGGGTAGAGATTAGTGATTATGGTTCGTATGATACTGCGTCACTCAATAAAGAAGTGATGGTTACTACCCGGGCGACGTTTAGTTTGGAATAGGATGCATGGGTCGTTTGTTGTCCGCTGTCGCGGAATAATTTTGCACGAAGGTGAATTGCTCGTGGTTGAGCATGTGGGGAAGGAGGGCTTTATAACTCTTCCTGGTGGACACCTCGAATGGGGTGAAGACATCAAATCGGGGCTTGTTCGCGAGCTCGAAGAAGAACTCGGAGTGACTCCTGTCGTCGGGGATCTTCTTTATGTCCACAACTTTGTGCAACCAAACGGTACACATGCGGTGGAATTTTTCTTTGCGGTGCAAAATAGTGCGGACTTTCGCATCCTCGGTATTCATCCTACTCATAAACACGAATTAGCAACGGTGTCGTGGGTAACAGCAACAGATAGTCGTATCTTTCGTCCGCAGGCTGTCTGGGATGATTTTGTTGCGTGCCGTTTAAGTGATGGACAACTGCGGTTTATTGGTTAGATTATTTGGTTATACAACCTGAGTGATCATTTCAGGTGTTGTTTGATACCCGCAACATGTGCCTCGTAGGTAGCATTGCAATAGAATGTACCATCGTCGGTGTGGTAATAGAAGAGACAGTCCGTCTCGCGTGGATTCAGAGCAGCAATGATGGCATCAATGGATGGATTAGCGATTGGAGCGGGTGGTAAACCAGCGTGTTGATAGGTGTTAAAAGGTGATTTGATGAATTTGTCTTCGGGGCGGGGGACTGGCCAGTAACGTCCACCAAGGGCCGCACTTTGTTCGCCACGCGCGTACTGAAGTGTTGCGTCAATCTGTAGTCGCATACCCATAAATAGACGGTTCCAAATCACTCCAGAGATGTACCGCATATCAGTGAAATCATACGCTTCACGCTCGATGAGTGAAGCTATGATCAAAGCGTCTTTAAGTGGGACAGTTTTTGCAATCTCGTCTGTGTAACGGGTGCGCACTTCGGCATTAAAGCGATCAGCGACTGCCACTGCTACTTCTTCTGGTCCGGCATTGCTCTGAACAACATAGCGACCAGGATAAAGCTTTCCGTCTTTGACAGCGGGCACCTCATCCATAAGTCGATCGGTGAAGAGGGCTTTTTCTTCGTTACTCCAGCGGAGGATACGAGCAAAGTTTCTGGCGATTTCTTCGTGACGTTCACCTGATTGAATCACGAGAATCCGGGTAGCGGGAGTGGCGAGATTTTGGTACCAGTCTAATTCCGATAGTCTCGCTAACGTTCGATCAAACCAACTGTCTCCAACAGCTGGTTTGGTATGATTACTCGCTACAAACGCATTCATATACGAGTCAACCTCTGGATTCTCTTCAATCAGCTTAGCAATCGGGTCAACACCAATCGGTAGAGGTGGTAAGGCGATTTCGGTAGTGTTGAGTGGGGGTGTGTTGGTGCTACTGAAGACAGTAATTTTGGTATCAAGGAGAAAGAGTGTTACTACACAGCAACAAGCACCAATACCCACCAAAAACCAAATGGTTACACGAAACATTGTCGTCGAGCGAGAGGGAGTTAGTAGAGGTTTCGTCAACATGACATTATTATGCCACAGGTGTGCCCATCATCATATCCTTTTTCCAAATGATGTTCTCTTGTATACTGGTGTGGTAAGTATGCAAACACAAAACAAAAAGTGGTTCGTTGGTGCGCTTTTATTTATTGGTATTATTGTAATTGCGATAGTCATTGCTAACTTTGTTCGTTTGTACACCAATATGCCGTCAAAAGCAGAAGTGCTTGATGTCGCAAATGGGTTATTACAAGAGGCGCCTGTTGTGAGGGAAGTTATTGAGGGGTCGCTCGTGCCACAAACACAAACACAGACCAAAGATATGACTTCAGATAGCCATTCTGAGGTATTGTCTGATACACCAGAAACAACCCCAGAACCAACACCAGAAACATCAGGCGCGGTAGATTGGTTGACGCCGGGTCAGCGACAGATGCTTCGAACTCTAGGTGTTGATGAATCGTCTTTACCTGCAGTGCTAACCCCAGAACTTGAAGCGTGCTTTGTGTCAAAAATTGGCCAAGAGCGCGTTGACGCCATCAAAGGGGGAGACACACCAACTTTAATAGAAGGTATGCGGGCAGTCTCTTGTCTCTAGAACCACTTGTGGTAGGCTGTCTTATATGCAAAAAGAACTCGTGTACATCTACGGGAAGCACGCGCTTGATGAAGCGTTGTCTTTTCGTCCAGACTTGGTAACTGAACTCTATGTCGCCTCAGATTTCAAAGACGCCAAACTACTCGCCAAATTTGGTCGCGCCAAAGTCGCCCCAAAACTACTCAATGAGAAGCGTCTCCCTGGTGGGTTGCGGAGTGATGCGGTACATCAGGGGGTAGTGGCGGCGGTTAATGTAGAAAGTCTTCTCATTGATTATAAAAAATTCATCGATGGGATCGACATGACGCCTCGTACAGCCTTTTTGGTTTTGGGTGAGGTCCAAGACCCTCATAATGTTGGCGCGGTGATTCGATCAGCTGCCGCTTGTGGTTTTGCGGGAGTGATGATTCCGCCACATAACCAAGCTCCAGTGACTGGTACGGTCGTGAAGGTATCAGCCGGTATGGCTTTCCGTATTCCACTCATTGCAATTCGCAACGTCAATGCTACCCTGACCGATCTTAAAAAGCGTGGGTGCTGGGTGTATGGCTTGGCTGGAGAGGAGGGTTCGGTAGCGTTACCAAAAGAGCAGTTTTCAAGACCAGCTGTGTTTGTACTCGGTAATGAAGGAGAGGGTTTGCGACAAAAGACCCGGGAAGCTTGTGACACCCTGCTTGCTATCCCAATGCATCCGCGCTGTGAATCACTGAACGCAGCGGCGTCTGCGGCGATCGTGATGTATGCCTGGAGTAGTCAGCATCCGGAGGCGCTCCACGGCTAGTCTGTTATCTTGTAGTTTTACTTGATGTGCTATACTAGAAGCGTTATTGCCCAGGCGACTCTCCCGGCGTGATTACGATTATTTCTTTCAAGTGATTTTTTATGCAAGACGTAACCGATACTAACAACTCCTCAACCGCTATCAATCCACCAGTTGATACTAATGGCACTACACCAACTCCTGCTCCAGTTGTAGCTGATTCGTCTACTGCAATCAGTGAAGAGATTGTTACCACATCAACCGAAACAACAACTGGAACAGACAATGCCACTGTCCCGACTCAGGATGAAAAGGCGACACCAGCAGCAACTTTGGTAAAGAAAAATTGGTGCACTCCAGTGATGAAGCAGTATGGTATTGCATTTGGTATTGTGCTTTTGATTGGAGGAACGCTCTGGTATTTTCTCGAAGAACAAGGACGAGTTGAAACCAAAGTATTTGGTACCCTTAAATCAATGGTATTACCTGCGCCAGCCGTGATGGTGATTAATGATCAAAAAGTGACAGAAGCCATGTACCAGAAGACTTATGAACAACTGAGTCGACAGGCGGCTGCGCAAGGTATGGATGTAGCTGATGCCACAGTTGCTGACCAAATCAAACAACAAAGTATTGATGTGTTGACGAACAGTTCACTACTACGACAAGCAGCGTTGGCGGCGGGGATAGTTGTTACGGAGGCTGATATTGAGGAGCGGTACCAGACTATTGTCGAGGCTCAGGGAGGAGAAGAAATCCTCAATACCCGCATGACAGAGCTTGGTATCACCAAAGAGAGTCTCATGAGTGATATAAAAGATGAAATCCTCATTCAATCTCACCTCGATACTGCTGTAGACACGAGTAACATCACCATTACTGACGAGGAAGTAAAAGCTTTGTATGACAGTGTTGCCAGCAACCCAAGTGTTGATATCCCACCACTTGAAGAAGTTCGTTCACAAATTGAGCAAGAAATTCGTTTCGGAAAAGAACAGGAACTGATTAGTGAATATATTGAAACACTAAAAAAAGACGCTACGATTGAAGTGTTGATCTAGTTTTATAACGACTCATGAATGATGTTCGTGCTGTTGCCAAACAAGTAACCTATCGTCCGGAAGAACGAGTGGCACTGTTACGTAGTCTGACTATCGGTGAGCAGAGTGCGATCTTGCAATCCGTTTCGGCGTACGTACAACAACAGGTATTGCGTGAACTATCTGATCGTGAAGTGATTGATATTCTTGATCACATGGATCTTCAGTCAGCACAACGACTCGTAACCCGCATCAAAGATCAGAAACGTCGAGAGAAAATTGTCGCAGCGCTCAAGGCCGACATCAAAGATAAGATAGAATATTTCCTCCGTTTTCATCCCAAAGCAACCTTTTCACTCGTCCACTTCAATTACGTGTTTGTACCGAGTACGACGACTGTTGGGGAAGCGGGAGAAATTATCGAAACGCATTATGAGGAGACAGGGAAATTTCCTGAAATCTTGGTCCATGAAGCGGGAGTACTCTTGGGTGAAGTGCCAATTGGTGTACTTGTGAAAGAGCGGAGTAATATCTCTTTGGCAAAGTTTGTCCATCCCGTCACGACTATCACGTACCAGGCAGAAGTGGGAGAGATTATCGAGACACTGACTGGTTCTGGTCGACGTAAAGTAGTAGTGCTTGATCATGACAATAGTGTGCTTGGTATTATCTATGCCGATGATGCGCTCGATCTCTTTGGTCATATGCCAGCAGAATCGCTGTACTCCTTTACTGGAGTAGTGAGTAGCGAACGACCGTTTGATCCGTCAATTCGTAAATTCAAAAATCGCGCCCCGTGGCTGGTACTCAACTTAGCGACAGCCTTTCTCGCTGGTGGTGTCGTACTTACCTTTAATGAGACCATTGACACACTCGCACTATTGGCTGTCTACATGCCGATTGTGGCTGGTATGGGTGGCAATGCGTCCAGTCAGACTTTTGCGGTGATGATGCGTGGTATTACCCTTGGCAGTATTTCCCTCGACAATGCGTGGCCAGCGATCAGAGAAGAATTGTATGCTGCTATTATGAACGGTACCCTCATCGGGATCATTGTTGCAGCTATTTCAGTCATCTTTAATGGTTCATGGTGGCTTGGTCTCGTAGTTGGGATAACCATGATTGTGGCCCACTGTGTCGCTGGATTTTTTGGTGCATTAGTGCCATTGATTATCAAAAGACTCGGCTATGATCCGGCGATGATGTCGATGGTGTTTGTATCGACAGCTACTGATGTGCTCGGATTGACGTGTCTCTTAGGGCTTGGTACCCTCATCCTCCTCTAAGATACCAAAACCGCTCGCTTAGCGAGCGGTTTTGATATCTTTGGTGTGATCACAAGTACCGTGTACCGTGACCTCTAGATTTTTTACGGTAAAATCAGTGAGACCGAGCAGCTTTTTAATTTTTTCGTCAGGTGCAGTGAAGTGAATCACTCGGTGACAGTCATCACAGACGGCGTGATGGTGGGGGTGACTTTGGTACTCGAAGTGGGCTTCACCGTCGGCAAGGTACATTTTTTTGATGGTGCCTGCTGTCACAAAACCCTCAAGGTTGCGGTAGATGGTGACGAGATTGATGTGGGGGAGTACCTCATGAATCATGGCTGCGGTCATCGTGCCATGACTCTGGGCAAGAGTTTCGAGAATGGCGTCGCGGTGTTTGGTTTTGCGCATAATTGTCTAATCAGTTTTTTCTACAATACGAGAAGCATCTTTGTTTGTAAAGAGTCGATCGAGACCACGGCGGATGAGTCGTTTGATAAAAGCACTGGTCATTACATAGTACACCCACAAGAATGCAATAACTCCACTCCCTAAAAGAATAGTGAGCGAAATACTCTGGAGAAAACTTGTATGGGTGGTGGGTAAGCCACAGGCGGTGCACATAAACTCTATTTTATCATAAACAGGTTGCCCGGGCGCAATCGGTAAGTGTTGCGCCCGGGCGGTAGGGGTCAGTGGGGTTCTGCGTTCACTGCCGTCAGTTGGAGGGTTTCCCACTGTTGCGGTGTCAGATCGAAGCTCTCCGGGTAGATCATCGCATGCGAGCAGCACAGCGTGGCGACATGCACATCTTGTCCGATGACTTTGGACAGATGATCTTCGATCATCATCCGGCCGACCTTGTCGCCGACGACGTCGTGAATGCCTCTGGCGATCGGATCATCGTCCGGCCCGTGTTCACTGTAGAAGCCAGCGATGCCAGCCCCTTGCTGAACCGTGTCGTTGTAGGGATTGCTCAGTCCCCGCTTGTAGGCATGAGCCATCCTTTCAAGTGTTTCGACCACTCCCGGCAAGTGCTTTCTCAGCCCGGAAATGAATCCATCCGGATCATTCCAGACCTGCCGTGCAGTTTTACAATCCATGACGTTCTCCTTGTGTTCTCGGCGGGGTCATCGCAATCTCTATTGCGCCCGCCACGTACTGGCTTTTCGAACAGCCAGTACGTGGCGAAAACAACTATGATGACGATGTACGCTTCAGACTTTCTCTATAATCAGCAAATGTTTGTGGCTGTAGACTGTTTAAAATAGTTTGTACCAAGTCTTTATTTTTTGTGCTAACCTCCAGATAATTAAAATCTCTAATCCCGGTATCGAGCTCTATGGTTGTTGTTACTGGTGCAGATACTTGTGGAGTGCTTCGGTTACCAATGACGATAACTGGGATGGCAGTTTGCGTTGCTAGGGAGAGTATTTGCTCAGCTACCCGTTCGCTATTCGGGTGGTGTTCAGCTACGACAACGAGCATATCGACACCAGCAAACAATCCATAGTTCATCATGTCAGCGCCAGCGACTCCGTCGATGAGAACAACTTCATCAGAGATCGGTGTGAGACAGGGTAGTAGCCACTTAAGTGGGGCGCTGTGGCCATGTGCACACTTTCCGCTCCCAAGGATATCGTCAGCACCGAGACCAACCACGGATACTCTGATCTGAGTGTGTGATGTGTGGTACCAGAGGGGAGTAATGGTCGGATGGGTGAGTGGTATAGAAGTAGGAAACGTCGGTGAATCGAGTAACGTCTGCCATCTCGCTTCCGCTGGAAGTCTGAGCAAGTCTCGGATGGCAAAGTGCCAGCGATGTATGGTGGTTGTGTCCGTGGTTACTGGTACACCGAACGTAGCGGCTGTATCCATATTATGATCAGCATCAATCACGTAAACGGTTTTGCCTTGTTCAGCTAGGATTTCCGCAAAAAGCCACGTCAGAGCGCTTTTACCAGAACCTCCTTTACCTACAAACCCAATTTTCATAAATGCAATTGATTTGCATTATTACATAATGTTTTGTTTTATGCAACTGATTTGCATTTGAGAGATATTTTTGGTAATCTATGGGTATATGGAATTACAAATCATTGGGGCAGGGCTGCTCGTGATGCTCGTATCACTGACTGGTGTGTTGTTTACTCACAAGGTAGCGGCGCGGTTTCTCGAAGAGAAGCTGTCCTACTTAGTATCTTTTTCGGCCGGTGTCTTTTTGGTGACATCAGGGGCATTGGCGCTTGAGGTGTTCGAGTTGGCTGATACCGCTTTGATGGCGGTGGTGCTCATTGCGGTGGGGTATATACTTGCCTGGGGGCTTGAGTATCTCATGCCGGAATCACATCAGCACCATGACGCAGACTGTGACCATGATCATGGTACAAAGACCAGCGCGCAGAAGCTCATCGTCGGGGACTCGGTTCACAACATCGCCGACGGTATTATGCTCGTGCCAGCCTTTCTAGTTTCTCCTGCACTCGGGATTGCGGTGACTGCCTCGATTCTGATTCATGAAGCGCTTCAAGAAATTTCTGAATTCTTCGTACTGCGCCGCGCAGGGTATAGTACTAAAAAAGCCCTCACGATAAACCTAGCAGTATCCTCGACTATCTTTATCGGTATCGGACTTAGTTACCTTGCCGTGGTTAATCACGATCTTGAGGTACTCCTTCTCGCGCTCTCAGCTGGTTTCTTTCTTCATGTAGTACTTCACGACCTGATCCCAAAGCCACACCAGCATGCCGATAGTGCTGGATTCGTGAAGCATATTGTCGTGCTCCTCGTCGGTCTAGTACTAATGTCTCTCGTCGCCTTTGTCATCAAGGGAGAGCATGTGCATGGTGATGGTGCTCATCACGAACACGATGAAGCACATCATGACGAGCACGATACACATCGAGAAGAGCCTCATAAAGAAGAACCTCATAAAGAAGCACATCACGACGAATCTACACCGGCGACCACTACTGATACTCACATAGACGAACACCACCATGAGTAAACCCGCTATTCCGGTCACGGTACTGTCAGGCTTTCTTGGTGCTGGCAAGACGACCGTACTGAATCACCTCCTCACACACCGACACGGCAAGAAGCTCGCTGTGATCGTGAATGACATGAGTGAGGTTAATATTGATGGGGAACTTGTCAAAAACGGGGAGGTCAAGCTTGACCGACAGGAAGAGCGACTCGTCGAGATGAGTAATGGGTGTATTTGCTGTACCTTGCGTGAGGATCTCTTGGTAGAAATTGAAAAATTAGCTACCGAAGGCAATTTTGATGCGATTGTGATTGAATCGTCGGGTATTTCTGAGCCATTACCGGTTGCTGAGACGTTTACGTTTGAACAATCCGATGGACGTGTCCTCATGGACAGTGCGAGACTCGATACGATGGTGACCGTGGTTGATGCCGCCCAATTTCAAACACTATGGCACGATAACGCCACACTTCATGATCTTGATATGGCTACCGGCGAGGGAGACGAACGAACCTTAGTACACCTTCTTGTTGATCAGATCGAGTTCGCGGATGTGATTCTGTTATCAAAAACCGATATTGCCACCAAGGATCAGCTCGCTTTTGCAGAAGGACTGATTACGAAGCTTAATCCTGAGGCGAAGGTATATCACATCAAAAATGGGCAGATTGATCTCGCGTCAGTCATCGATACGGGATTATTCTCGATGGATAAGGCCGCACGAAATGCTGGATGGCTCAAAGAGATTCGGGGCGAACATGTACCGGAGACTGAGGAATATGGCATCAGTAGTTTTGTGTATACGTCAAAAAAGCCGTTTGATGAAGCCAGGTTACATGAGTTGCTCGAAAGTGGGAAGCTCAAAAATATCGTCCGCTCCAAAGGCTTTGCCTGGATGAACACCAAACCAAACATGGTCATGCTCTGGTCACAGGCAGGGAACATTATCAATATTGATCCCTATGGTTACTGGGAAGACGAGGCAAAAGCCGAACAAAAAATTGTGTTCATAGGCACTGATTTGGATGAAACAGTCACTCGGATGTACCTCGACGAGGCACTCTGTAAATAATTTTTAGTTTGGTATGATGTAGCTTCAAGCGACACATACTATGTATCCAACAATTGTTACAACTGGAGATCGGGCAGTTCTAAAGGCTTATTTTGACGACTCAAGAAAGTTGGGTATCGTGGCGTGCGCAGGCGGATTGCGTAATTCTTTTTTAGCTGGAGCACAAATAATACTCACTGAATCAAGAGATCTGATAGCGGAAAGAGCTGTGATCGGTGTCTCTAGTGGTTACGCGACGAGAGCATATTATCAAGATGGAGAGTATACAAGCGATTTTAAGGTATTTTCTGACGATATGAGTACGACTCGCGGTGAGTTGTTCCGCTTGCGAAGACGACTCGTGGGCGACTGGCCCTTCTCCGTAACTTGGGTTGATGCCGTGTTTCGACAAGGTATCACTGGTCGACCAATCAATGCTCATCAGGTCCTCGAACATCCGACCAAGCTCTACGGCGTACTCGCTGATCCTGAAACGGGTCGGGGAGCAACCTATCTCCCGACTACTCCGAAAGAAGTGTGGGATCTCGCGACTATTGCGACCGCGGTGACTGGCTTTGCACCGCCGCTCTCGTTCCGTGATCAAGCTGTTACTGATGGCTATGCAAGTGATATGCACCTACCAGTTACAGAACTCATTCGCCTTCATCCTGAAGTGACGGATATCCTTGTGTTTGCTTCACAGCATTACGAGGCTCATCCACAACCAGCTTCTGCTTTGGAGATGTTGCTGTACCGGACTGGGTTTGCAGTGGCGAGTGTGGCAATGCGGGAAATGATCCGGACGCGTCACATCCGCTTCATGGCAGAAGCCAAGCGCGTCATTGATCCGGCGACGGTCGACGGTCGACGAGTATGCATCGTCTGGTTGCCAAAAGCGTATCATCCGATTAATGTCACCCAGGCAGAGTCACGTGAGTTGATCAGGATGGGGTACCAGACGATGAAACAGCTCCTCCTTGAGGCGCGCGCGAGTTAGCGCGTGCCTCGTTTCTTTTTGTTTGTTTTGATATACTTATACATATTTAATCGTTAAGGGTGATATATGTTTTGGATTTTTCTCATTATTCTTTTGCTACTACTTCCATCAATACTCTTTATTGTGCGAGGGAAGACAGCGGCGATTCTTGAAACCTTCGGACGTCCACACAAAACAGCAGTGTTTCCAGGACTGCACGCCAAGTTACCCTGGCCAATTACTATTGTGGTCGCTCGTGTTAACCTTCAGATTCAGGAGATACACGCCGATGTATCGGTTAAGACGAGCGATAACGCTTTCCTTACCTTGCCAGTAAAAGTCCAATACCGAGCGAGTGATGATGCATACGGAGCCGTGAAAGCACACTACGAACTTGAGGCACCCGAAAAGCAAATTACTTCATACGTACTCAATAATGTTCGTCAGACGGCGTCAGGAATGGAGATGACCGACCTCTATGCGAATCGAGATAATGTCGAACAGCAGGTACAGGTGGCACTGTCTGAACAATTCGCTCGCTTTGGGTACATTATTGAAAATGTCCTCGTCGATGAGCCACAACCAAGCCCAGAAGTACGTGATGCATTTAATCAGGTGATTGCAAGTAAGCGTCTCATGGAAGCCGCTCGCAACGAAGCCGAAGCACAGCGTATCAAACTCGTCGGGGCAGCCCAAGCTGAGGCAGAGAGTAAGAAGCTCCAGGGAGAGGGTATGGCTCAGATGCGAGAAGCAATTGCGCGCGGGCTCGAAGAGGCGATGCAGACCATGATGAAGTCAGGACTC
>JACCDR011188930.1_pt1 | contig 13603 bp, 12 predicted proteins | sample 7446431 | NCBI WGS metagenome assembly JACCDR01 (sample SAMN15323443, study PRJNA562643) | freshwater metagenome | isolation source: river surface water | place: USA:Blue River Watershed | collected 2017-08-17
AATGATAAACAAATCAAAATTAACTGGCAGTTCTCTATCCAAAAAGCCAGAAACACGCTCAATAGGCACTATATAAAGGTTAATAATAATAATAATAAATTTAAAGAAACTTAGTTAACAGTGTACTGAAGAAGAACAGGATCAGATTGAAGAACTAAAAGAGTATTTCGAGAATATGCCTAAGTTTATGGCTCCTGAATTAGAACTAAAGATTAATCAAATTGAACTGTCGCATCTCAAAAAATGATTAACCTGACCAAACAACAGCCTGCACCTGCATGTTTAGATACTGAAAAAGCTAAAGCCAATGGAGATTACAAATGTGGGGAGGTTATAAAAAGGCTGAAAGAGGATTCTTTTAATAAATGCTATCTGTGTGAAGACCAAGGAATCACATGTGTAAATGTAGAGCATTTTAAGGCACATAAAGGCAATAAAGATTTGAAATTCGACTGGAATAACTTATTTTTTGCTTGTGGACATTGTAATAATACGAAGCTAGATAAATATGATGATATTCTGTGTTGTACAGATTTTTCCAGAATAATAACCGATGTCTTAGCATTTTACATTGATCCACTTCCTGTTAAACCACCAGAGGATGTACAAGTGACTGCTATATTTCAGGATGAAGCAGTTCAAAGAACAGCACAATTGTTAAATAGGATCTACAATGGCACAGGTACAGATATAAAAGTTGTAGAAGCTGAAAACCTGCGTGCGAAGCTAATCTGTGAAATAAATGATCTCTATAAATTGATTCGAAAGTATTTTTACAAAACAGGTTTGACAGCCGCTGATAAAAAGAAAATATACAAGAAGATAAAGAGACACTTGAGTCCAGAAACTCCATTTACAGCCTTTAAAATCTGGATCATTAAGGCTAACACAGAACTTACCAAAGAGTTTGGTGACTTGTTGCCTGTGTTTCAACCTATTATAGCTTCACAATAACCCATGCTGGCAGGCATTTACGCATATGGTCACCAGGTGATTCGGTTTTACAGGGACGGAACGGTACTGGTTTGCCTGATTCATCTGCAACCTGGTGAGGTACTGGCTACGGAGAAAGAACTGAAAAAGTGGCTGGTGAAAGATTGTCAACGGGAAGGTGTGTTCCAAACTACGTATGAGTTGACAGGTAAACGAGTCCGGTTTCAGACCTTGCCGCATTGGGGAATGGGAAAAAAGCCAGTAGTGTATTCAGGTGTGTCTCAGAAAGATGCCATTCTGCTAACCAGCATCGATGAAAATACCCGACATTGGGAACGAGATAAGCTATTTGTACGGCTGAAAGATGTCACCAAAAAAAGCTGAAATAGAAATACTTAAGCCTTTTTTATGCCTAAAAAACAAGCGTTTGGCAGTTAAAAAAAGCCTGTACTTCAACATGTAGGATGGACGAAACCGTTTCTTTCTTTTCTTCTCTCAGACATTTTACTTCAGGAAAACATGGAAAATGTGTAAAAAAGAGTGGCATTTTCAAAAATAAATCAATACAGTTAAAAAATGGACAAATAGAGTCTTTGTATGACAGGTACTGCCTGTACATTTGGACCAATGATCATCCGTTTTTTACCATATTTATTTTAATATGCCTCAATGGTTTACATATCTGGTATACCTGCATCGTTGGTATATAGCTGTATGGCTCAGTTGTGGTTATACCTGCCTGTATGCACAATCAGGAGGAATGCTATCATTTGCCAGAAATGAATTGCAAAATGCCATGCAGGAAAAATCTGTTCGGATACCTGCTTCCGTGCAATTTGGTATTGCACCAGCTCTGGGCGAACAAGCCTATACAATTTCAGGTACTCGGCAAGTACTCCGCATTACAGGGGGCGATTCGCTTGGATTGTTGTATGGTTCACTGGAATTGGCCGAACAGATTCGGTTGCGAAAGAAAATGCCAGATCTTTCGCAGCCCATTACGGGCAAGCCCTACCTACTTGAGCGTGGACTCAAGTTCAATATTCCGTTGGACATTCGTACGCCTTCTTACCAGGATGCAGGCGATGCCGCACAACAGAACATTGCCGAAATGTGGAACCTGTCTTTCTGGAAGGAATACCTCGATCAAATGGCCCGCAATCGTTACAATGTACTTACCCTCTGGAATCCCCATCCATTTCCGTCCATGTTGCGGCTAAAAAACTATCCGGGCGTAGCATTACCAGATGTATGTGGCACTTCTTTTCCACTAGATACCGACCGTACCGACGAGCCTACTGCCCAGTTTATTGCAGGGTGTGGCGTTTCTCAATCTGTGCTCGATAACTTGGTCGTACTCAAGAAAATGAGCATAGACGAGAAAATTGCATTCTGGCAAACAGTCATGCGATATGCCAAAGACCGGGGAGTAAAAGTATATGTCATTACTTGGAATGTCTGGATGAATAGCTTGGCACCTCCAGGCTGGTACCGCGACCAGAAAAACAAAAAAGGCACAGAAGGAAAACTAGGTATCAACAACGACCAGGAAAACTTGAAAACTATTGCCTATTTGCGGGAAGCTGTCAAAGAGTTTATCCTGACCTATCCTGATCTGGCGGGCATCGGCGTGACAGCCGGGGAGAACATGGAAGACCGGGACGATGCGTTTGATAGGGAAAAGTGGTTGTGGGCTACCTATGGCCAAGGTGTTCTAGACGCCAAACGCCAGCAACCGGGGCGTCAGGTTGAGTTTATTCATCGCCATTGGCAGTCAGGGGTAGACAAGGTGGTGCAGGACTTTGTCAGCAAATATCCTGATGCCATCAACCTGAGTTTCAAATATGCCAGAGCCCGGATGTATGCCACACCAGCTCCCCGTTGGGCCGATGAATACATTCAGGAACTCAAAAAATATCAGTTAAAAAGCTGGTGGAATGTACGTAACGATGATATCTTTCACTTCCGCTGGGGTGATCCAGCGTTTGCATCTGCGTTTGTGAAAAATTTTCCTGCAGAGGTTACGGTTGGATATTTCATGGGATCAGACAGCTACGTATGGGGCCGTGAATTTATCAGCAAACACCCAGCCTCACCACGTCAGTTGGAAGTAGATAAGCATTGGTACAATATGATGCTCTGGGGACGAATGGGGTACAATCCTGATCTACCCAAGGCCACAACCCAAGGTTTGCTGGCACTGCGGTATCCAGGTGTACAGGCTGCGGCTCTGCACACAGCTTGGGCAACTGCCTCAGCCATTCCTTCGTTGGCAACACGGTTTCATTGGCACGATTGGGATTTTATGTGGTCTGTAGAAGGATGCCTCGACCTGCGGAAAGGTTTTCATACAGTAGACGACTTTATTGCCAAACCTCCTATGGCGGGTAGTGGAATCATAGGCATTCCAGAGGCTGTACAGGCCCTGAAAAACCACATAGCCTTGTCTGGTCGCACGCCCTTGCAGGTAGCAGCCAGCCTAGACTCACTGGCTGCCGCAACCCTTGCTTTTACCCAACCTGCTCACAGTCAGGAAAATAATTTTAGCGAAGAATACCGCGAACTACTCTACGACCTAGATGCGTTTAGTTACCTAGGAAATTATTATGCAGATAAAATACGGGCTGCTTATCATCTCCATGCTTGGCGTCAGTTGCATGATACAGCGTATCGCCAGCAGGCCATTCGGTTTCTAGGCGATGCCCTGACGGCTTGGAAAGCCTATGCCCAGGCTGCTACCCGAAATTACCGCCCTCAGTTTTTGGCCAAAACACGTACCGTAGACTGGAACTCGTTGACTGGAGATGTAAAAAAGGAGCTGGATACACTGAAAGAACAAGAGTAATCGAACTACTTATTATTTTTGACAATAAAAGAAATGAATAAAAGCGTCGAAGTACTATGGATAGCCATATTTTTTGCAACGTTCCAGGTTGGAGCACAGACCACCGTAGTCAACGATGCTTTTGTCCGGCAGCTGCCTCCATACATTCGTCAGGTCACTACTTTTGGCGAGCGTCCTGACTGGAGTCGGGATGGCAAGCGGATTGTCTTTCTTGAAAAAACATTTGGTGATGCCTTTGAAGTTGAGCTGGCCACCGGAAAGCTGCGGCCTATTACGCACCACTTTTTTCACGAAGGTTTTGTTCGGGTGTTGTACCTGGCCAATGGTGATTTTCTGCTGGCTGGTTCTCGTACATTTGATGCCACCAATCCCTGGAAAAGCCGATCTCCTGAGCAGGCAGAACTATGGGTATTGAAAAAAGATTTGTCTGAGCCACCAGTGCCATTGGGTGTTTTTTGTAAGGAAGGACCTGCTGTATCCCGCACCCAGATGAAAATTGCTTGGACTGTTGATGATATTTATATGGCAGACATTGTGTATGAAAAAGGCATACCTAGGTTAACTCAGATAGATACCCTGGTGCGTCCACAGGAGTTGCCCGCTCCAGTAACTGGATGGCGGCTAGAGACCCAGAACTTTCGTCCACCTTTGGAAAATGAATTGCTTTTCAATGCCCATTATCCGGCAGTTGAGTACGAAGCCGAAGTAATGGGAATAGACCTGAAAAGCCACAAAATAGTGAACTACACCAACCGCCCCGATCGATACGATGAGCCAGAAGGTGTTTTTCCTGATGGTAAGCATATGATGGTGGAAAGTACCCGTCACCATCCCAAACGCGACAGTGGACGTACCACTTGGGACTATATTGACTTATACAAACTTAAATTGGATGGTTCTGGGCAAATGGAACGGATTACATATTTCAACAAAGATGCTACCTTCAAAGCCACCAACCCGGTTGTCAGTGAAGATGGGCGGTACATGGCTTTTCAATATTCACTGGTCGGCGAAACTACAGGCATTGGACATGGAGTACTGGTGCTTGATTTTGAAAAAATGAAAAATAAAAAATAAAAAATACCTTTGCAGACCCTAGTTCAATCTATCAAAATCTAATAATAGTTATGTTTTGGTTTGAATAGTACCATTTTTAACAACTTTGATGAGGTACTTAAGTGTGCCAAGAATCTCACTTACCAAAAAAATGTCAGACAACCCTTTTAATTTGTTGCTAGTGTTAGCCGGCAGCTAATCCCATAAGTTTTAAAACAGTTTCTGAGAAGCTGTTTCTGTTTTATGGAAGCTTAATAGCAGATTTTTGGAGCAAAAAAGCCCTGAATGGGCAATATATACCAGCATATTTATTTTATCTTTTATTTATTTTAAATCTAGTTTATGAACCTAATAAAAACAATAGGAGTGATTTTTTTGCTCGGAAGCCTCACAGGATGTAACGTGACCAAACCCAATACAGCCAAAGACGAAGGTTTTGTTTCACTTTTCAATGGAAAAGACCTCAACAACTGGACACTGAAACTCAGAAATGGTGATACCGCAGAGGCCCGCCGAGTATATACTGTAGAAAATGGCATGGTACATGTATATAGAGACTATCCAGATAGTGCTGGAATGGTAGTGAATAAAAATGCTACACATGGGCTGTTTTATACCAAAAAATCATATAGCCGTTTTATTTTTCGATTTGAGTACAAATGGGGTAAGAAAATTTTTAATAACTTTCATCAGTTTCAGTATGATGCTGGATGTTATTATCATGTTTTTAATGACAAGATATGGCCAGATGGTATTGAGTACCAAGTTCGGTATAACCACCTGACTGGCAAGAATCATACAGGTGATTTTTGGGCGTCTAATACTCTTTTTCAATGGTATGCAGATACAGTTAAAAACCAGTTTCGTCCGCAGGTTAAAGGAGGTATAGCCATTGCCAAACGTGCCGGAGAACATCGAGGAGCCGATGTCCCTTTTCATGCCTTGGACGACCAGTGGAATACATGTGAGGTTATTGTAATGGGAAACCAATACGCTATTCACAAGCTTAATGGGCGACTGATTAACTATGCAACAGATTTAAGTGTAGGGGAGGGGTTGATCGGGCTGCAAAGCGAAACTGCAGAAATCTTTTACCGAAATATCCAGATTAAAGAATTGAAAGAAGCTATTCCTGCAGAAACATTTTTAAAAGACCTGAATTAATATGACAACACACACACGAATGCTATTTACCTGTCTGTTTATGGGATGTAGTTTGCTGTTTTTTCCGGCACAAGCTCAACAAAAACCCAAAGTATGGATTTATAGCGATATTTCTGACAAAACCCTACCCGGCAAAAACAGCGAACATACCATCAATGATCCAGATGATATTTCTGCACTGGCAGGCTATTTATTGATGTGCAACGAATTTCAGACACTAGGGATTGTTGTGACAAGTACCCACCGGAAAGAACATGCGACCACGCCTAATCAGGTAGCTTGGGCCAATTCGGTGTTTGGTAATGCCTACAAAGCAGACCTGAAACAGTTGAAAAAACACTTCAAAGGCTATCCAGCTAAGATTTCCTTTCAGCAGTCCTGTATTAAAGAGTCTGCAGAGAAGTATCAGGCCGCAAATACATACCAGAGCCTGAGTAAGTACAGCACCGTAGCGGCGTTGCATCAGATTCTGAAAACAGATAAAGATACCATCTATGTGCTCTGCTGGGGTACTTTGACTGAGCCGGCTATTCTGGTAAATCACTGTCTGGCAACAGGACAGGCTGCTTTGCTGAAAAAAGTAAAATTCATCGGTCACTGGACCAATTCGTCCCTGCATCAGGGAACGCCTGAACATCCCGAACACGTAGCCAACTGTCGTGAAGATGGAGCAGCCTGTGCCTATATCAAGGAACAGGCACGTCAGGGTACTATTTCCTACTATGAACTAGGTGCCATCGGGCAGCATGGCATTGTTAGCGGGCAGCCCAAAGGAGAAGCCTATTACCAGGCGTTCAAGACAAGCCAGCTTGGAAAACTCTTTGCAGAAGGCAAATTTACATTTAATGGAGTGGATCATTCGGATGCGGCTACATATTGGGTTTTGCTTGAAAAATGGGGCGTTCGCTTGTCTGATGTAGCTTCGGATGGAACCAATAACCCCGAAACAGAAAAGAAAAACGAGGCAGCGTTTATGGAATGGAGCAAGCGTATTCACGAGGAACTGTTGCGAAGAGCAAAGTTAGCTACTCCTTAAAAAAGTCTTGTAGATGAAAAGGCATGGATTGAGTGCTATCTTTCTCAATCCATGCTATGAAATACGTGTGCTCCTAAATGAAATGTGTATACAGCGGCTAAAAAACACAGCTAGAAAGAAGTTTTGCGGACAAAAAAAACCTTATGCCTGTGGCACAACAGTATATCCGACATTTCGTACCCCCTTTTCAAAAACAAGATAATTAAATGTTTGTATGATAAAATAAATAAAAAACATGATTTTTTAAATATGGCATACCATTAAGAAGAATTGCTAAAATTAATTTTATTATGTAAAATATCAATAAAGTAATATTATTCAAAAAATACTTTGTTTTTGAAAAGGGGGTGCGAAATGTCGGGTTGGAACCTGCTGGTTTCTCAGCTGCTCAATCCAAGCCTGATATGTTCCGGGACTTTGATAGGAATATCTACTGAGGCAGCAAAATCCTTGCATATCAATCCTAAACTTTAAGTAAGGTGTTCCTGTCAAAATATCTATTATCAAAATCAGGCAGTGCTAATGGTTGTTGAAACGATTTACCTATTCCCTTTCGGGCGATATTTTCACAAATTAAGAATTTGTAATTAATTGATATTTAAATAATTGCAAATTGATAAATATTGCAATTAACTGATAATCAATAATTTGAAAAATTAAACTTTATCACCCGAAAGGGAATAAACATAAACGCATCGTAGAAGTTTCGATAGTAGTATGTCCTACAGATAATGCCATTTTTGATCTCTCAATTGCCATTTTACTTTATTTTTTTTAATGCTGGATAAGAAATATATTTTTCTAATACATTATAGGGAATAAGAATTTTTATGTATTCTCTTGCCTCAAAGAAAGACTTAAAATAAAAGATCAGCCCTTTTTTAGTAATACCATAGCCTGGTATCTTTACCAGATGATCTGCCTCATCTAAATAGACCGCAAGATCATCATGAAAAGGTTGCATATATTTTTCTACAACTTTTTTATATCCATTTGTTAGAATTTCCTCTAATTCAATAGTTTTTCCTGTGTGTATATTAAAATTTAAAGCTCCATACCAACAATGTCCATGTGCAGCGTTTTCATTATATTGATAATTGGTAATTTCTACACTAAAAATACCTTTTTGGTTAAACAATATTTTGTAGTCTCCTAAATACTCACTATTGTCTTGACAATCTATATAAAACTCATTATCACTTATTTCAACATTAAGACTCTCTCGCAATGCTTTATTAATAGATATTTGAGCAGAATCGTTTGAGCCTACTATCTGTGGATAGTTTATTTCTACTATACAATTAGCAGCAGGAAGTTTATATCCAATGGAACATTTTACAATTACTACTGAATCTGTTTTCTGCCCAAAGGCAGATACCCACAAGAATATAGTAGCATAAAGCATTAATAATATTTTACGTTGCATTTGATTTATGATAATTTCAAAATTGAAATCCTGTTTTTGAGCTAAAAAGTCAGAAGTGACAAAATATTTTTAAAGTTTTGTCACTTGATTTTCAATGTTCTTAATCTGATGAGGTTATTTTCTTTATTACTATCCTTCTGAGTAGGAATAATAAGTGAATGAATCTTATCAACATTTTCTTTAATATCCATTGAAGAAACAATGTGTAAAGCTGGATAGTGTGATTGAGATAAATATAAAGCAGTAATAGATTCTAGCGGACCAATAATGATATCTGTACAATTAATAGTTTGTCTCTTAATCCATTTTTTATTATTTTTTTTATATATACTCATAAAAGCATCTCCATCATTATATAATCCATAATTACTTTCACTCATATTTGCATATATAAGAACTAATTCTTTATCATCATCTTCATCAATATTTATGAAAGCTCCAGATTGATAATTAAAATGATGAGGTATTAAGTAAGAGAATTGCTCACCAATATCCAAGAAAACGGGTGGTAGTTGTTGTGGTGGTATCTTTAAAGCATTTGTATCTGAGATTAGACGAAAATTATCTTTTTCTATAACAACAGTTTTTCTATATATTTCCTTTTCTGGAGACGAATCTGTTTCAACAACATTCTTTACATAATAGATATCTACAACAGTATTATTAGAATTTATATTTACTACTTCATCTGCATTTAAAGAAATAGTAAAGGCAAATTCATAAAAAGGGAAACCTGTCTTATGAAAGATCTGTCCATTTACACAAATTGTACTTTGGATTAGCAATACTATAAAAAGAACAATGATCTTATAGTTTATGTATGTTTCTATATAGCTTTTCATTAATTGCTAGTATTTGGGTTCAATGCTCCTACTTTTTTTTCTAGAAATTTCAAACTATTAGAGGAATATCTAAAAAATCAAATACTTAAAATTCGAAAGTTTCATATTTCAGTTTAAGCCTGGATTTAACATTAATGACAGTATAAAGAAGCCTGCTGCCGTTACAAAAGAAAGCAATATGATATATACAAAAATTCTTAACGCAAGAATAAACTCTTTTTTCAGTAGAAGAAAGACGAAATAAATTACAAATAATAGAATATGTAATAGAAAGAGCCAAGAAACTACTACTACTATATGTATTGGAAAAACATAGTTTTTAAGTGCATTATAGTTTGTTGACCAAAAATAAACATAATAGACTGTCATACATAACAGTACTACAAACAAAGCTAAATCTATTAACAGACTCCATTTAAGAATTTTCTGGTAAACACTTTTATTATCTTTCACAGTTGTTATTGAAATATATCGCCAGATTTATTTATATTATCTATTGCTTTTTTTATATTTTCCTTTATTCTGTCTTTTAACTTTTCTTAATCTGAAGTGTACTCCAAAGCTTGGACACAAAAGTAAGAAAAGTTAATAAACAGACTCGATAATCGCCAAGAAAGAATAAAGTGTGAATACCAGTCACAAATTACTGGACAAATTGCGAAAAAGCCACTCATGTGCATCATTGTGAGCCTTTGAAGCAATCCCCAAAGACGAACGGCTCGGTAAAAAAGTCTCTCTTCATAGGCTCTCCACAGGAACTATGAGCCACCGAAGCCGAGCCTATAATCTTAGGAGATTGCTTCAAAGGCTTGTAATGACGCCAGTTTTTGCCATTTGTCCAGTAGTCTGTACCAGTCAATAATGGCGACCAGATACAAAAATCGTTTTTTCATTGGAATGCCAGCTAAGTTCGCCATACCTTCTCCACAGGGCTGATAATAGTAGCTTGAGCGAGCTAAACCCAATCATTCGCATTGTTTTTCTATGCTCAATTGTGGGTGAGTGGCCTCAATAAGCTTTTGGTGCCAAGCGAAATCCCGAGTGGTTTAAGATGTGGGATAATGTTTTTTGACTTTTCAGCGTTTCTAACACTACATTGGTCTTGAAGGCGGCATCAAAATTGCGTCTGTGTTTCTTGGGCATTTTTGGCCAGTAAGGTAAAGATACTTATTTATCCTCTTAACTTACTGGCCAAAAATTGGGGTACATTATAAACTAATGAATCCCTATGAAAAGTCATCACAGGTCCTGTTAGATAAAATACTTAGCCCATGACTTAAACAAAATACGATCGAGTAGTTAAAGAATACTAAAAAATCAACATAATTTGCAATAAAGAATGTTGTAGATTCTAGGAGGCTGTCTAAATTACAGCTCGTTTATCACCAGATATACAAATGTACACAGATATATAGTATTCTGAAATTATAATATACTAGGTATCATATGAATGATTTTACGGGGTTGCACTACTGGCTTGAATTAATCAGGGAAAAATATGAATGGGATGCGTACGCATATTGGACTAATCAGCAATATACACAGTTAAGTGAAGCCATTTATCAGAGTACACGGGTGTTGATCAGCCGGAATACAATCAAGAACATGGTGACTAAGATTGTGCAGGGGGAGACAGATTATGTGCCACGTGCATCTACTTGTCAGGCATTGGCCCAGTTTGTGGGAGCCACAGACTGGGAAACTTTTAAGGCAACTATCCCTGTTGAGACACTTTCACCTATGCCTGTCATGCCAGAGGCTGTGACTCAGGTGCAAGTAGAATCTTTTCAGAAGAAGTGGGGCAAGCAGGTGTTACTGGTCGTGTTGCTGCTATGTATGGCAGGGTTGGTAGGGTGGTTTGTTTTCCTGAATCCAACAGCGGTTTCCTCCAGGCCATATGCATTTTCCATACGGGATACCGTAGGCATTGCCCCGCATACAGTTACCTTACAGTATGATTTTGCACAGCACTCAGACAGTAGCGTTTTGTTTGATTATGACACTTATGCGGCCAATGGGCATTATGAATACAAATATCTGACCCGAAAAAATAAAGAAATAAATCTGTGTTATTACTGGCCCGGGTATTATCATACCCAGTTGATTGTCAATGGAAAACGGAAAGGTGTGTATCCCGTGTATATCCAGTCAGATGGATGGATGGCTATGGTTTATAATGCGAAGTATGAAAAATTAGAAAAACCCGAATCATTACAGCCATTTAAAACAATTTGGCCTACTTATACGCCTTTTGATAATCGTATTTTGGATGGTTTTATAGAGCAGGGACAATTGTATGTGTCCAAAGAAAAAGCTCTTCAGGTTCGGAACTTGGATGTAAACTATCGTACCCGATTTATCAATTACCGACCCTACAAGACTGATGGCGATACGTATCGTTTTTCCATGCGGTTCTGGCATCCAAATTTTGCGCAAGAAACGTATTGTTACACGGCTAGTGTGACAGTGGTTGGTACCAAAGGTGTACATGTATTTCAACTCATACAACCCGGTTGTAAGCTATATGCCTATTATGTATTTTCAGAGATTTCTCGATATGCTTATACTGAAACCATTCCAGGGTTCGAACATACATTTGCTTTTCCTCGAACCGTAACACTCATCAATCGGAACAAACACATTCAGTTAGACATGGATGGTACGGTGTTTCATACCAATACCTATACCCAATCTATTGGAGAAATTATTGGACTGGACTTGGATTTCAAGAGTGATGCTGCGGTGGATTGGATTGAGCTTCAGGATGGGCAGGGGAAGGTAACTTACCGTGATGACTTTGATACGCCTGTCATGCCTACTAGAAACAAATAGGGGTTGAAAATGGCTCATTTTCAACCCCTTAAAACGATTATTCGTCAACAATAGATTATTTTTCTCATCCAGATGAGGATACTTTTTCCTTCAGATGGTTCTACTCAATGACCAGTTTGCGTGCGGGCAGATGGGCTTGTGAGAAACGTACCACATACAATCCTTTTGGAAAAGCCTCGGTAGCAATGGTCAACAAAGAAGCAGATGCTTTCTGGCTGTGCATCCGTTTGCCAGTACTGTCATAAATCTCTACAACCGTATGAGGAGTGAGTCCTTTGATGGAGAAAGAGTTACTTGCCGGATTGGGATATAAGACAACTGCATCATCAGATAGCAGCGAAGCCGTAGCTTGCCGTTGGGCAGAAGCCTGCACACGGAAGAAGGCAAATTGGTTATTGAGATTGCTAGAACATGGCCATTGCTGGATATTGGTTTTATCTGCTATGGAACCATCTGTCAGATCTAGGCAAGAGTTGCTATGGCGGGCAATAATGTGATATAATCCTGTACTTTGTAATTCCAAACGAAATTGTTGGTTGGTAGCTCCTGTCGGACTCCATTGCTGAATATTGGCTCTATTGGCTAGGGAAGAATTGGCTACTTCCATTACCTTGTTGCTGTTTACATTGGTCAGTGTCCACCATGTATTGTTTTCGGTTGCCAGTTCCCACTGCTGGTTGGTATTATTGGTTCGAGTCCATTGTTGTATATTTCCGCCATTGGCCGTACTCCAGCTAGCCACTTCGACGGCCTTGCCTGGATGACGGGTTTCGATGACATAGGTTCCCGCAGTAATATTTCCAGGAAAACCTATCGTTTGTGTGGTAGAAGCATCAATGTCAAAGTATTGGTCTTTGTTCGTTTCCGTCACACGGGTATTGCCAATGCGTAGGTTTCGGATTTGGACATTTTTTACAAAATAGGTTGCATTTCCATTGTAGGCTGCATCTTTCTGCCCTCTTAGGCGACTTTTGCTAAACTGGGCTTCTACAGATACATTTTCTATAACCAGATCGCCTAAAAATCCGACACTATCTATCGCTGTTTGCCGCGCCGCAGGTACACCTGTCGAACCCGAACGGGGTTTAATATTACATACGCCTGGGATGGATCCTTCGATCCGAATATTACGAAGGATCGTTGTCGGAGAACCACCATAACCAAAGGGTTTATAGTCCAAACCCGTCTGTGCAGCGATCAATCCATTATTATTGCCTAACCCAATCCATTCGGGATGAATAATATCAATATTTTCCAGAAGGGATGCACCTGAAGAATAAGTTCTGCCGCCATCACCTCCCCAGCCATAGGTAAGAATGGCTCCATTGTGACCTGCCCACAGCTAGGCTGTCCAAAGTCTAGTAATCTTCTGTTATAATTCGAGTACTTTTGTTCTTCTAACTACTTGATTTTCAGATAAATGCTCCTTGTTCCATTGGGCTATATCTGCCATAGAAATACTTTCCATG
>JACCDR010020344.1_pt1 | contig 13597 bp, 11 predicted proteins | sample 7446431 | NCBI WGS metagenome assembly JACCDR01 (sample SAMN15323443, study PRJNA562643) | freshwater metagenome | isolation source: river surface water | place: USA:Blue River Watershed | collected 2017-08-17
CTGATCCCGTCATCCCGCCCGCTGCTAGCAGTGTTGCGCCGGTGAGCAGTTCATCTGCTGCTGCTGTGGTGAGCAATTCATCTGCTGCAGTAAGCAGTTCATCTGTTGCAGTAAGCAGTTCATCTGTTGCAGTAAGCAGTTCATCTGTTGCAGTAAGCAGTTCATCTGTTGCAGTAAGCAGCTCCTCTGTTGCATCGTCGTCTTCAGCAGCTGCTTTTAGTCATCCGAATGTGACGAAAGACGCGCAGGATAACTATCTGATTACGGGTGTTATCAAACAAAATTTACACCTGACCGCAGATAAAAAATGGGTGATTGATGGCAATGTGGTTGTGGGTGAGGGCGCTGCCGAATTGAGCGCAGCCCAACAAAATGCGCTGAAAGGCAAAGGGCCTGTGCTGACAATTGACAAGGGTGTGCATGTTAAGGCGACACCCAGTGGCGTGTTGATGATTTCACGTGGCTCTAAAATTATGGCTGAAGGTACAGCCGATCAACCTATTACCTTTAGCTCGATAAAAGACGCTGATTTTAACGGCGAAGGTGAATGGGGTGGCGTGGTTGTATTGGGATTTGCACCTTACTATGCATTGGGTGCAGTGACGCCCTGCTCGCCTTGTAACATTAAAATTGAAGGTTTTGGTACCACTAATTTCTTTTTTGGTGGCGATGACTGGGCCGATAACAGCGGCGTGATTCGCTATGTGCGGATTGCTGAAGCCGGTAAGGTTGCAGGGCCGAATAGTGAAGTGAACGGTTTGACTTTGGGTGGTGTGGGTCACGGCACTAAACTTGAGTATATCCAAGTTCACGAAAATCTGGACGATGGTATTGAATGGTTTGGCGGTGCGGCGGATATTAAATACGCGGTGTTGACCAATAATGACGACGACGATGTCGATTACGACAACGGCTACCGTGGTAATATGCAGCACGTGTTTATTCGCAAACACCCCACGAAGTTGGCGCCTACAGGTTCGAATGATCCCCGTGGTATCGAAGCTAACTCAGGTGGTGCTGACAAAGTAGCTTCCACTGAAGCTGTTCTTGCTAACTTCACCATTATCGGCAGTGAAGTGAACAAGGCTGTAAACTCTGCGGGTAAAGGTAAGCAATCGGGCGTAGTGTTACGCGGCGCTGTAACAACACAATTGTGGAACAGTGCTGTGTACAACTTCAGCAACTGTGTTGAAACTGCTGATGGCAGTAAAGCAACAGTGAAAAATATTTTGAATAATTGCGATGAAAAGTCGCATGTTCAGAAGAATGCAGAAGGCCAAGGCGTTTGGGCGACTGATAGCTTTTTAACGCTGACGAAAATCAATTTCTCAGCAGATTGGGCGATCACTAACGCGGAAGCTAAGCTTGCTACAACTATTGAAGACATAGTTCCCGTCAACAACGGTTCAAACTTTGTGTTTGACAAGACCAACTACGTAGGTGCTGTGAACCCTGACAGCATGGCCTCAGGCGCTGCCTGGATGCAAGGCTGGACTATCCCCGGTTCACTCAATCCGTAATGGGTTGCTCGACCGTCGTCAGGTAATATCTGGCGACTCAGTCTAAAAAAGGCCGCCATTGCGGCCTTTTTTTATTCGGAAAAATCCCGATTCCTCGCGGCACTCTTGTCGATGACCTGCGGTTTTTTCTCGCCGCAAAGAGTATTCCTCTGAATGCGGGCTGAATTTGGTGCGTATTTTTTTGGGCTTTTATGCCATGGCGCAGTGAAAGCGGCCTTCTTTTTTAAAGTCTAACTGGAGTAGAGTGGCGAGGCTGTTGGTGCTCGGGCTTTTTACAGGCAGGTACTTGCAACGGCGTTAGTCGCACGGTGTTAAATGCTATCAGTGTTTAATTCGTTCATCAGTCGTTCATTAGGGGTAGATAATGCAAAAATACGCTGCAGAGTTCATTGGAACATTTTGGTTAGTTTTAGGCGGTTGCGGCAGTGCGGTACTCGCTGCGGCTTTTCCCGAAGTCGGTATCGGTTTGGTTGGGGTTTCGCTGGCCTTTGGCTTGACGGTTCTAACTATGGCTTATGCCATTGGCCATATCTCCGGTTGCCATCTGAATCCCGCTGTTTCCGTCGGTTTATGGGTGGGCGGGCGTTTTCCGGCTAAAGAGCTGCTGCCGTACATTGTTGCTCAAGTCATCGGCGCTATAGCGGCAGGTGGCGTGCTCTATTTGATCGCGTCTGGTAAGGCGGGTTTTGATTTGGCAGGCGGTTTTGCTTCGAACGGGTTTGGTGAGCATTCACCGGGTGGTTACAGTTTGCAGGCGGCGCTGATTGCTGAAGTGGTGATGACCATGATGTTTATGCTGATTATCCTAGGCGCAACTGACAAACGCGCACCGGCTGGGTTTGCGCCCATCGCCATCGGATTGGGTTTGACCTTGATTCATCTTATTAGCATTCCGGTTACCAATACCTCGGTCAACCCCGCGCGAAGTACGGGTGTGGCCCTGTATGTGGGCGATTGGGCCATTGCACAATTGTGGTTGTTTTGGCTGGCACCCATTGCCGGTGCAGCACTCGGTGCAGTCATATACCGTTTTATTGGAAAATCTCAGGATTAACCCAACTCAGTCAGTCACGACTTAAATCAGCCAATCACTTTCAACCGATGGTCGTTAAGCTGCCGATCTCTGAATCGCTACCCTCGGTTATTGGAATGAATGTTCGTTTGAAAAAGGCCGCATTTGCGGCCTTTTTTGTATAAACCCCGCCATCGAATTATTCGTAATAGTCTGAACGGTCGACTTGGCTGCCCGTGTTCATTTGCCGCCAATGCATTTTTTCAGTGATATTGTCAGGTAAAGAGAGCTGTGTAACGGGCGTGAGCCCCGAACTAATTGACACTATGCCCTGTTCATTAATCTGTACGGAGATGTCGCCTGCGGTAAAGGGTGTCGTGAACTCCACAAAACGTGAATCTTCCACCTGGGTGGTACCTGGCTTGGCTTTGGGGAGAACGCCTTTGCCAGTCAGCAAGTTAATACCATAAACCCGCGAATCACCCGTATCGCGTGAGCAGGTTTGTGGGTTTATGGTGGCGGTATCATTTAAATCCGCCGGAATCAGGGTTGAAAAATACACGGCATTATTGGCAATTAACGGGATACCAAACGATTTTTCGCCCGCTTGATCCAGCGGCATGGCCAGTGCTATGGCTTTAGGCAGTTTGCTGGTTTGGTTTTGCGCCGTATCAATGTCGTTATTGGTGATTTGAGTCACGTCAAACATGCGCTTATTCATATCCGCATGGCTAATTGGGTAGGGCGAATCGGTGATCCCTGACCCGGCAAGCAAGGTGAGTGGCTCTTCATCGCGTAGCACATAGGCAAAATTATCGGCGTCGCGATTAAACGGGTTTTCCCGCCAGCCAGAGGCGAGCGCGACGGCAATATAGCGTTTTGAAACCAGACTATCTTCAATCAAGGCCACCGAGGGGCCTTCATAAAAGCGGCGATTATTTTGGATGGCCTGGCCATCTTTACCGGTCACACCAAATTTACCGAGTGTGGTTGTTCTGGCAATTAAGTCATTGGGTGAGGCGGCCCGTTTGTTAATATCAAGCCGAAAGACTTGTCCTGCCAAGTCAGCAGCGTAAATGTGATCAACAAAGCCATCCAGGTTGAGATCCAATACGGATATCCGTGCCGGTATGGCAAAGCGCATGTCGGCATGCGTTTTACCGGGTGCTGTACTGGCATCAGCCGAGACCCACGCGGCTATTTTTCCCGCTTTTGTGCCCTCTGCGTAGACAAAATAGATAGCATTGCCGAGGGTATTGGCTGTTGCGCCGGGGTTGATCACTGTCGCTTCCCCCTCTTTGGGAGGGTCGTAACGAACATCATAACCGCCGCCAAAAACCAGCAGCACTTCAGGCTGACCATTTATTGTGACATTGATGAGTTCAGGTTTTGACCAGGTTTGCCCCAGGCGCGAGAAGGCGCTTTCGGTCGGTGTTTTTCCATTGCTACCGCCATGCAATCGAAAAATCTGTTTGGGGTTTTTGATATCGGTGATATCCAGCCCGTAATAATAATCGCCACCGCGACGCATGCCGCCAAAAATGGCAACTTTGTCGCCTTCGCTGACAGAAATGGTGCCATTGCGTGTGCCGGTATTATCGTATTTATCTTCACGCCAGAGTGTCCATTGCCCGTCTAACCCAAAAATCACTCGCCCGGTTGCGTAATTGGTTATGGCTTTAATTCGATCCAGCAAGGGCTCTGGAAAAAATCGAAAAACCTCTTTGCCTGATTGCGAGTCAAACCCATAGAGAAAGCCGTCATTGCTGCTGATAAATACAGTGTCAGAGCTGGTGTTAGTCGTGTTGCTGCGGTTTGTTTTGTAATTGACGATAAAAGGCGAGGTGTGAAGCGGTGCCCCCATCCATTTTCGCACCCGGTCAAACTCCCCGACCTTTTCAGGTTCGGGCGGAAGATCCTCTTTGGGCGTAGTTTTTTGCATAAAATTCCACTCGTGGGATTCATGGTCTATACCCGTTAGCCATTTGTACCAGTGTGTGGAGAGCTTGGTCGCGTCATCGCGGTCGTCTTGATCGGAGGGATTGCGGCCGATCATAGCACGCGTGAACAGGTACTCTTTTACCGCTGTCTCACAGTTGGATACTAAACGTAAATTGGCGCCGGTATTGAGCGGAGTTTTACATTGGTCGCTACCCTTGGCAAAGTCGGTAAAAATTGGTGTTTTATTGCCTGTGCGCAGGTTGGCTGCAGCGCCGCCCAGTAAAATGTTATTGCCGTCCTGAGTGCTCGACCAGAAACTCGTGATGTTGGTATTAAATTCGCCAGTCTGTGCGTTGAGAGCCGGTTTGCCATTTTTATCGACAATGGTCATTTTATTGTCGACCATTTTGGTTTCGTAACGTTTGATGTTGCCATACCAGAAGCGGTTGCTGGAAGGCTTGAAGAGGGAATAGGTGACGGCATCTTGGTGTGAAAACGGATTGAAGTTATCAATGCCAACAGACGGCGTTGCGAAAGAGGCCGATTTTGCAGCCGACACGGCTATTTCCTGAATGGCCAGTTTTATCTCTTCGGGGTTTTGGGCTAAATAAAAATGACCTTCGCTGGAATCAGCGAGGGATTTTAATTGTTTGTTGTTGTCGCTTAAGTTGTTAGCTGTTGATTTGTCAGCCAAAAAGCTGATGACGTGTGTGGTGGTGTTGTGCTCTTTTTTTAATTTTTCAACGATGCTGCGCATGCAGGCCCAGGCGTCGGCATTATCGGCGGCTGCGCCATAAGGGCAGCGTGGGTCATCGCCCACGGCATTGGCATTGTCGTTTAAAAATCGGTTCATCCAGACGGCAAGAGGTTCGTTATTGCGCACTATGGCGCTACCTGAAGAACTCTGCGGAAAGCCGTCGGTAATAACAATAATGTGCTTATCGCCATTGCTGCAGGCCAGAGGGCTATCTTCCGGTCCGCGATAACGCAGATCGCCTGTGGCCTGAATGACTTCATTTGCGCAGGCATCGGTAAAACGACCATATTCCGGGCCGTAACGCAGCATGGCTTGTTGGCAGGCGCTGGGCGTGGCGCGGTTATAGCGTGCAGGAATAATGCTGCCACCGGTAAAACTGTCGGGGTGTGCAATACGGTGGTTTTGTTGGCGGGTCCAGTTGGCTACGGCATTACCTGGAAAGTTTTTTTCCGCGAGAAAGTCTGCATCGGCGGCGAAAGTTCGGCTCGCGGCCGTAACGACGGCTTGAGACGACATATACAGGGCAGCTTCAAAAATAGCACCCAATGTCGGCGTTAGACCGCTGCCGCTAACAGCGGTAATTTCCCGCTTTAAGATATCCCGCCCTGTGAGGGGGCGTGCTTGACCATTTTCGGTGATTTGGTTGATGCCAATCTCATTCGTTGCCGCCATCCCTAATGGCTTGACGGGGCTGATCACAGCGGAGCCTGGGTAGGAAAAGACGGATAAACCGACTTGATAGTTGTCAGGCCAAGCGTCGGCGCTATTTTTGTCGATAAAGTCGAGCAAAATATTTTGTATCGATTGCATTCGAGCCGGCGGGGTTGCCGTTCTAAAGAGGCCGGAATCGACCGTGCCGCTACCGGTGATAATCGATTTTCCCCCCGGTATCATCATGCGCGCACAATCCTCACCATCGAATTCCGGTTTATTGCGATCGCCCGAGCAGCGCATGGATCCTGACGTATCCAGCAGCAATAAAATTTTCGGGTCAGCGGCGATCAGACTCTCTTTGTAGAGGTCGGTATCGAGTGCTTGCGCTTGAGAGATAAAACCTTGATGCAGTACACCGTACAACAGGCAGAAGACCAGTATTTTTGTTTTCATGTTGATCACCTCGTTACCCTTTATTGTGCGCGATTGAATGAATTTTTAGGGCCGAATTTTTTCCAATGCAGCCGGTTTTCAGTCGCGAAATTGACGCGTTTGTCTGGCGTAAAAAAGCTCGCGCCCTGCGTTGAAAAGTGTTTGTATGAAAAGGATTTTGCATCGAAGCCGGATGCAATAATGTCGCCCATGTAGCGTGTTTGAGCCGCTGAAATCAAAGAATTTCCATGTTCGGTTGAGAAGCTGCCATAGGAATCAAAGGTGTTTTGGCGGCTACACTTTTGGGGTAAAAAATCTTTTTGAGTCAGACAGTCAAATTGCACGCCTGACAATACCGCTTCCGCAAAGCGGTTGCTGGAGACGATCTGACCTTCACGGTAAATTCGGTCAATAACTGATTCGGCAGCCTGAAAGGTGCGCTCTGTCGCCACCTGATTGCTAGCGAGACGGGTGTGGATCGTCGTGCTTTTAATACTATTAAACGTCAGCGCCGACATGACTAAGATTAATATCATGACCATCAATAATGCAGCGCCCTGTGCTTTTTGAACGTGGCCGATAGGCAAAATCAATCTGATTGCCACGCCATGGAATGATTGAGTGCTCATGGCTATATGTCACCTGATTTACTGTTGCGCAGTTTAATGGTGGAAAAAAACAGTCGTCGCAAGTGGCCATCTGAAAAGGCAACAGCATTAGTGCCGGTACCATTTTTTAAGGTGTGATCCAGTACTTTTAGGGTGTAATTGGCTGGGTACTGCTGCGGGGCCTTGGTGATGTCGCGACTTTTTAATACGAGTGCAAAACGTATCGCTACCACGCGGTGGTCAGCTTCAGGTGTGTTGACATAGGTGTCAGGCTGTTTATAGCCGATCTCGCCGGCGAGATTGGTGTCTATCCCGTATTGAATTTGAAAGGACTCAACACCAGCGGTAATGATTTCTTTGTTGTCGGCGCTATCTTGACAAATCAGTTGCCTTTTTTGATTCACATAAAAGTATTTCCAGTGGTTGGGTGTGCTCGTGGGCCAGGCATCGGCCCCGGTGCAGTTTTCGCCGCTTTCAATTAAAACCACTATCTGGTCAAAGGCTTGATTGGCACCTGTCCCGTTGCTCGCGTATTGCTCGGCTTGGCTGCTATTGCCAGCGGCGTCTGGATCGCCTCGCTTGACAGAGATGCTGTTCGCACCGGGTGCACCCTTAAAGCGTAGCATTGGCTGGGTAAAGTTATTTTCCGAGTAGCCGGCTAGCATCACGCTTTGACTAATCGCCTGTGAGGCGTAACGACCTTCCTCCTGGATGCTGGAAACACTTTGTTGCAGGTTATAGGATAGGGAGTTACTGACAAATAAATTAAATACAGCAATTAATATAATGCTTGTCACCGCAATGGAAATCATGAGTTCAATGATAGTGAACCCTGCCAATTGATCTATGCCCTTTGCGTGCACAATACGGTTTTTCATGATGGGTTTGCCGTGGCGTGTTCGGGAATGAAATCAATGATGACACATTGATTTTGCTCCGCTTGCGAATTGTCTGATGCGTCATCGGGGTGTTCAAAAAAGCCCGCTCCATCCTTAAAGGGATTGCATTGATCCGTTGTGGTGTCCATCCAGGCGACGATAACACACGCAATTTTGGCACCTGGGTGGCAGGGCGATCGCAATGCAAGGGAGCCGTTTAAAAGAGGTAGGTGATTTTTGATGTAGTCTTTCATGAGGGCGATATCGGATCTCGCCATTTGTTCGGGGGTACAGGTCGTTAATGTGCGGCTAGAGGTCGAAAAACACGTCGGTGCCTGGGCGGTGTTTGAGCTTGCCCAGTTGGCGGTATCTTGATAAACCGCCCAGCCGTCCGGGTTGACACGAATGAATTCGATAATATTTTGAGCAACGATCAACGCTTGGCTGCGTGAAAAATTATGTTCGCTTTCTTTAACCGTTTTCATCCAATAATCGCCAATGCCTTTTAAGGCAATGGCCAATATCACCATGGCAATCAGCGCTTCGATTAAGGCAAAACCCTGCGAGCTATGCGAATGCCATGCGGATTGTTTCCTGTTACTGGGCATCGCAGCCCCCAGCCGTGATGTGTAGCGTGCCGGACGCTGCCACTGCCACACAGTAGGGTGCGAGCGTGAATTCGCTGTGCCCAATCTCAAACGAGGCCTGTGTATTGGCGCGCGCGTTTTGATCAAATACTAGGCTGGGTAAAACGGTGCTGCTGCTTGGTGTGCGGATGACAATTCTGTCAGGTGCGCTGCCGTAGTGTTTTAGCGCCGTGTTGGTGCCGCTGGTATTGACTTGCTCCAGGTGCCAGCCAGCGGACCAGTCCCGGCTATTGACGGGGGTTAATTGGTAGCGACTACCGTTTGCGAGCGCTTCGCTGCGCGCCATTTGAATGCTGTCAGCCATATCCTGTGCGACGGCTTTCATGCGTTGCTTCGCGATGAAAGGGCCCATCGACGGGGACGCCACCAGCGCGAGAACCGACATAACACTGATCGTGGTCATCATCTCTAAGAGCGTAAAGCCCTTGTGCCATTTTCTCGCTTGTACAGCGTCAATCACTTTCATAAAACCACTCACATCAATTGACCAGCAAACTGCGTTGTTGCCGACAGGGCATAACGATCAATCCTGCACGGCGAGATTTTTAATCGAACTCCTAGAGTCTATTGGATTATTACTCTGAAGCTTTTCAGCTTCGCATCCTTGTCTTGTAATATATTAAAAAAATATGCAGTTACAAATGAGAATAAGATAGGAGTCAAGGCTTTGATGATCAGTGGTTTTCAATGTATTAAAGTGTGTTTTGACTATTATTTTATCTGTGTTGATTTGACTATAAATCCCTGATAGAGCGTTAAAAATAATCCCTTTTTGTTCGGCGTCAAAGGCAGAGTTTGTCGCTCATGGAGCCGCCATTAAATTGCCACCGATTTTCACTGTAGTAGACTATATCGCCGCATTTATCGGATTTTTGACTATTTAGTGTGGTTGCTGTAATGGTGTAGCGGGCGCCATCGTCGGACACGTCAATTGAATATTGGTAGCGGCTGAATTCACTGCTTTTGTAATTGTCAAAGCTGGCATAACTCATGAAGCTCGAGCGCGCTCGTTCAAGTCGCTCTGCGAGCGAATAAATTTGACTGATCGCTTCTTTGCGGTGGGCTTTTAAAATGTACTGGGTATAAGAGGGCAGGGCTATGGCCGCTAAAATAGCAATAATAGCGATGGTGACCATGAGCTCAATCAAGGTAAAACCGACTGCGGTTTTTAACGAATAAAAATACCCGCCACAGGCTGTTGGATTCCTGTAAAAAGCCTGCCGTCGGTGAGTGAAGAATGGGTGTTTCATCGCATTATCGCCAAGCCTATCCGCCTATGTGCTGAGAGTATTGCGATGAAGCGGGGTTATAGCGAGCATTTTGCGCCAAGGCCCCATTTTTGGCGGCTCAGTGGCGACTAGAGCTTGGGAGTCGTGTCTTGAAGGGCTATGTCTTGAGAGACTGAGCGCAGAGGGGTAGGTGTGCTGGCTGGGTGGGAGCGGCGGCGGGTCAGCCCCAATCACATTAAGCCGCAGAGTAAAACAACGGTACCTGAGGCTCCTTGGGTATCGCCTTCCAGTCGCGAACCACACTCTGTGCCAGGTGTGCGCATTTGCCGCACTCCAGTGCTACGCCCAGTTGCTCGCGCAGATCCCGCAATGAGCGGGCGCCGGCACTCAGCGCCTGCTGAATATCCGAATCGGTGACACCTTGGCACAAACATACGTACATACAGGCAGGTCTCTTGGGCAGGCAAGTTTCTTGGGTTCGTCTAGCCGCCAAGTTAGTGCTAATGATAATAGTTGTCAATTAGATTGATGTCACAGATTGGCGATATTTTGAGCAGCGTGACTTGCGTCTATAAATGCCATTTAAAAAAACTATTAGCCAGCCAGAACGCGCCCGCTATTATAGCTTTCAATTATCAGCTTGAATGTGTCGATAGCTTGATGATGGCCTTAGGCAAAGCGAAGAGGTCAATAGCACCTGAGTTAGTGTTACTCAAGTCTGTACTGTTTCAAGTCAGTGCTGTTTTAAATAAGCACTGTTTTAAATAAGTACTACCTTGAACGTCTGTTGTTCCTTTAACCCTCACAGTGGAGACCCCCCATGGGCGTATTAGTTGGAAAAACCGCACCCGATTTCACCGCACCAGCCGTACTGGGTAATGGCGAGATCGTTGAAACCTATAACCTGGCCGAAGCCATCAAAGGCAAAAAAGCCGTTGTGTTCTTCTACCCGCTGGATTTTACTTTTGTGTGTCCTTCTGAATTGCTGGCGTTTGATTCGCGCGTTGACGCTTTCAAAAAGCGCAATGTCGAAGTCATCGGCGTTTCGATCGACAGCCACTTCACCCACAATGCCTGGCGCAATACCCCCGTCAACGATGGCGGCATTGGCCCGGTCAAATACACTTTGGTGGCTGACTTAACGCACAGCATTTGCAAGGCTTATGACGTTGAGAGCGACGGTGGTGTTGCCTTCCGGGGCTCTTTCCTGATCGACGAAGAAGGTGTTGTGCGCCATCAAGTGGTTAACGATTTGCCACTCGGCCGCAATGTGGACGAAATGCTGCGCATGGTTGATGCCTTGGCATTCCACCAGGAGCACGGCGAAGTCTGCCCCGCTGGCTGGCAAGAGGGCGATGCCGGTATGACCGCCTCGCCAGAAGGCGTTGCAAAATACCTGAGCGAAAACGCCGGCAAGCTGTAATTGCCGCAGGTGACGCGATAGAAAAAGGCGCCTGCAGGCGCCTTTTTTATGGGTCGTTACATTCTGGCGATTCTCACGGGTTTTTAATGGTCATGCAGACGGGGAAAGGGGTCGGTAGTGTGGTCTTGCTGACATCCATAAGCGTCGTGTGGCAGTTTCCGGCTTTATACTGCGCCTTGAATTCGGTCTCTCCATTGATAAGGCTCCAGACCTCGGCTGTCACTTCTAAGCCCGCGCTGTTTTCCTCGTAATCAAACTCGGCCTCAACAAGTAAAGTGTCTCCGCCATCGCGAACAGTAATGTGCGTTAGGCGTTGACCAGGGCTGTAGTCAAGATTGATGCTGCGCACCACGGTTAATCCGCTTGCGTCAAACAGTGTCCACTCGACTAGCCGGCCAGTGTTGTCGTAGCGGCGACTGGTTTTATTTTGAGGGAGAATAACAGGTGGCGAGGTCGCATCAGGTGTTTCAGTTTCGCCCCACTCAGGCGATAAAGGGTTCCATATATAGGTGTCATCTCCCCAATTTGTGAATTGGTAGAGGAGTCGATCTACCCACTCATCTTTGACTAAAAATTGTAAGCTGGATTCAAATTCACGCGCGCTATCAAACTGGTAAGCATAGCGAACCGTGTCTTCTGGGGCGTTAGGGATAACATTTTTCAATGCTTCTGCCGACGAGTTAAGCAATAAACCTTGCTCGTTGTAAAAAAGGGTGATCGGTATGGGTAGTGGTAGCAATTTGCCGTCGATCAAGGATGAAAACGAAAATGGATACTGGTCGCTACTCGTGAGCTGCCAGTGCTCAGGCGGTGGTTCGGGACTGCTTGCCGGTTTGTCGTCACTGCAGGCCATAAGTAGTAGGCTGCACAAAGGAATGAATAGCAGGGTCTGTTTCATGGGTTGAGTCCTTATTAAAGTGTCTGAAGCGCGGTTCTCAGTCGAGGCCGGGAACGCAGTTTAAAAAGATGAGCTTCTCTTATACAAGCCCTCAGCGGGTACAGAGCAAGACCTTAAACCGCCCATTATCCGCAACTTTTGTGATCTGAGTAAATAAACCCGAGGCTTTGTGTTCGAGTGGAATAAAGCGGTTGACCACAAACCAGGCTTCGCCTTGGCGGCTTAGGAGTCTGTGTGCGGTTTTTAAAAAATGCTGAGTGAGGTCGTCTGCTACTGAGAAGCCTTGATGAAATGGCGGGTTGCATAAAATCAGGTCATAACCGGGTGCCAGGCTGGCGCCGGCATCGTCCGCCACGACCTCTACTGCGTAACCGGTATGACGTCGATTGGCTTCCAGCGCGGCGAGTGCGGCGGCGTTGTTGTCTGTTGCGGTGACCTCTGGCGTCGTCATATCGCAATGCGCCATGACGTGGCAGGCAGCAAAGCTGAGCAGGCCGTAACCGGCACCTAAATCCAGCAGGCGTCGATAGGCAGGTTTTGGGTGTTGAGTCAGCGCGGCTTGCCAGTGGCTTAACAGTAATTCGCTGCCGTTATCCAGTTGTTGCCAGCCAAAAATACCCGGTTTTGACAGCAGCGAAAGAGGCGGTATTGTTCCAGCCCCTTGCCACGACAGGCTGGGGCGCAATTGCGTATAGGCGTTGTCGTCGAGGGCGGCGCTTGTGACCTCTGGCCGACTGAGCTGCGCCAAGTAAGATTTGCCGTGCTTGGTGACCTCCCCCTGGGCAAAACGCGCCTCGGCTTTAGCGGCGTAGGTTTTGATGCCTTCGTCTTTTTCGCCCGCCAGCCATAAGGTGCCATCCGGTGGCAGCCGTTCAACGGCTTGATTGATCAAGTGATGCATCAAGGCCTTTTCTTTGTTAACGCGCAACCACATCTGGTGTGCTGCTTGCGTTTGGCTAAAGTCAGCATCGCAAAAAATTGCCGAGAGCCCAGCGCGTTTTGCTGCTAGCACCACATCAAATCGGTGACTCAATAATTGTGGTGGGCAAGGGCTTTGGGCGAGGCGGGGCAAAACCGGTAAGCTGCTTTCATCTGCCCACCAGAGGCTGGGTGCGGCCTGGTGATAGAGGCTGTCCAGTAGTACCTCGAGACTTGGGTCCATAGGGTTTCCTAATCAAAGGCTGCGATTTCAGCGGGGCCGAGTGCCCGAAATTGGCCCGGCAGGAGACCTGGGTCCAGCTCAATGCGGCCTATGGCTTCGCGGTGCAATTGCTCGACGCGGTTCCCGAGGGCGGCAAACATGCGTTTGACCTGATGGTATTTGCCCTCGTGAATCTCTAACAAAGCCTCGCATGCGGAGAGCTGCTCAAGGCGCGCCGGCTGAGTGCGGTGACGCTCGCCCTTGAGAAGCAGGCCGTCGGCAAAAGCCGCTGCAGTGTCGGGCGCAATGGGCGAGGCGGTGATGACGCGATAACGCTTACCGACACCTTTGCGTGGAGACGTCACCCGGTGATTCCAGGCGCCATCGGTTGTGATCAATAACAAGCCGGTTGTATCGAGATCCAGGCGCCCTGCAATCTGTAAAGCGCCACGCTGGC
>JACCDR011059745.1_pt1 | contig 13593 bp, 13 predicted proteins | sample 7446431 | NCBI WGS metagenome assembly JACCDR01 (sample SAMN15323443, study PRJNA562643) | freshwater metagenome | isolation source: river surface water | place: USA:Blue River Watershed | collected 2017-08-17
CGGCCGGCGCGGGGATCGGCGCCGTCGTCGGCGGCATCTACTCGGTGATGACCAACGCGGCCGTCAACCAGGCCGTCATCGACACGGCCAACAAGAACTGGTTCACCCGGGCGGCCTCCACCCTCACCGCCGCGCCGACGCTGGCGTGGGCGGCCCGCAAGGCGGGCTTCGTCGACGACGGCAGCGGCGCCAAGACCGCCAGCAAGTCCTACAGCAAGGTCGACGCGGAGCTGGCCAAGCTGGTCAACGGGGGCAACCTGCAAGAGGCCGAGGAGCTGTTCCAGAACACCGCCCTGGCCGCCGAGCAGCAGGGCATCGCGGTGGAGGACCTGCGCAAGCGGCTGCCCCGCTACGCCGCCGCCGTGGATGAGGTGGCCCGGACGGAGAAGGCCCGCATCGACGCGCTGCGCCGCGAGGGCCTGCCCACCACCGAACGGTTCATCGACGCGCTGGACGTCCTGGCCGAAAAGACGTCGACTGTCGCCGATCGCTCCTCTGCCCTGCGCGACGTGTGGGACGAGATGTACGGCGGGGCCGGCAGCAAGCTGGAGTCCGAGGATGCCACCCTGCGGGTCAACGAGGCGTACAACGACCTGAGCGCCACGCTGCGGCGCAACATCGAGGAGCACGGCAAGGCCGGCAAGTCGATGAGCCGCGTCACCGAGGCCGGCATCGACAACCGCCGCGCCATCACGAGCTATCTGGAGGCGATGAAGGAGAAGTTCCTCATCGACGCCGCCGTGCCCGGCAAGGAGGCCGCGGCCCTGCAAACCTGGCGCAACAGCAGGAAGCGGTTGTACGACCTGGCCGAGCAGCTCGGCATCAACAAGGGCAAGGTCGACGAGCTGATCCAGATCGTCGGGGACGCCGGGAAGATCAGGAAGGCGATCCGGGTCGACGCCAACACCAAGGCCGCCCGCAACGCTCTGAACAACCTGAACAAGACCGCCAAGACCAAGGGCGCGCAGGCCGCCGCCGGCTGGTCCACGTCCTGGAGCACCTACCTGCACAAGCACCCGGTGACGGCCAACCCGCTGGTCACCTACATGGGTAAGCAGGCCGCCGCGGACTGGTCGTCGAGCTGGAGCACCTACCTGCAAAAGCACCCGCTGACGGTGCCCAAGCTCGGCGGCGGACCCTACCTGCCGGGCAGCCCTGGCCCGTTCACGCTGGACTGGGGCCGCAACAACAACGGCGGCCCGGTCGTCAAGCGGCGGTACTCCGGCGGGCTGGTCGACGGCACGTACGACGGACGGCCCGACACCCAGCCCTACGCGCTGACCATCGGCGAGTGGGTCACCCGTAAGCGGGTGGTGGACAAGCCGTTCGCCAAGCAGCTTCTGCGTGACCTCAACGAGGAACGCATCGACCCGGCCGCCCTGTACGCCGCGCTGAACCACGCCGCGGCCGGGGTGCACGTGCCGGTCAACTCCCCGGCCCGGGTCCGGGCCGCCTCCGCCGTGGTCAACAACAACACCAACACCACCAACTCCGGCATGAACATCGGCGACGTCACCATCAACAACCCCGTGCGGGAGCGTTCCGAGCGTTCGCTGCGGCGCAGCCTGCAAACCCTCGCCTACATCGGCCAGCGGTAGGGGAGGCGGACATGGCCAACAGCACCGAGGAGTACTGGTCCATCGATGGTGTATCGCTCAGCCAGTACGGCTGGTCGGTGGCCACCTTCGGCGGCTCCCGCTACGACCTGCCGCCGCGGCGCGGGGACAACATCCGCCACGCCTACACCCCCGGCGCGCACCACCGGCCCAAGCTGGCCGACAGCCGCACCATCAACCTGGCCATGTGGGTCACCGGTGCCGACCCGGCCTCCGGCGCGGCCAGCGCCGACCCACGGCTGCGGTTCAACGACTCGTGGAACTTCCTGCGCAAGCTGGTGTGGAAGCCGGCCGGCGCCCAGGTCGAACTGACCCGCCGCTGGTATCTGACCGTTGACGGGGACAAGACGCTGGTCACCGCCAGCGCCATGGCCGAGGTCGCCGACACCATGACCCCCACCATGACCGGACGCACCCGGGCCGACTTCGTGCTGACCCTGCTGCTGGCCGACCCGTACTTCTATGGCCCGGAAATCACCACCGTCATCGACATGGGCGAGTCGGTCACCATCACCAACCCCGGTGACGACACCGCCATGCACAACCACCTGTCGGTGGCAATGACCAACGTCAGCAACGCCACGCTGACCAACAGCACCCCCACCCCGGACGTGTGGCTGCAATCCACCGGCACCATCGGCGCCGGCGTGGTCACCTACGACGTCGGCGGGTTCACCGCCATCAGCAACACCGGCGAGAGCCACATCATGCGGGTGCGTAACGGCGGCGCCCGGCACTGGATGGCGCTGCTGCCCGGCGACAACGCCCTGACCCTGTCCGGCACCGGCAGCGGATCCGCCACCGTGCGGTTCCGCCCGCCCTACATCTGAGCCCGGCGGTGCCACGATGACCCGCTTCGGCTGGTGCAACGGATCCCGGTCGGTGACCCAGATGGTCACCGAATACCCCGGCACGTCCGCGGTGCGGCTGTTCCGCGGCTCCGGGCAGGGCCTGCATTCGTGGACCTCCGGGTCGGTGTCGCAGGTGCCGCTGGGTGTGCACATGTCGCTGTCCTACAAGGACTGGGGCTCGGACGTCTCCGCCTGGCTGGACGCCATGCCCAGCAACCGGCAGGGCACCGTCATCCTGACCTACCACCACGAACCGGAGCAGCAGGACGGCGGCGACCCCACCCCCGCGGTGTTCATCGAGCGGTGGGAGGAACTGGCCACCGAACTGGCCTCCCACCCGCGCCGGTCGTGGATCCGCCTCGGCCCCATCTACACCCAGTACTGGGCGACGCACGGCGGGCACGACTGGCACGACTTCTGGCCCGAGGACGTCGCGGACGACATCGACGTCATCGGCTGGGACGTGTACTCCAGCCACGGCGGGTCGGTGTACGACGACCCGGAAGACCTGATCGAGATCATGCTGGAGGTCGCCGCCGAGACCGGCAAGCCGTGGTTCGTCGGCGAGTGGGGCACCGAACGCATCCCCTCGGACACCACCGGTTCGGTCGCCGCGGTGTGGATGGCCGAGATGGCCGCCGCGATGAGCGACAACGACGCGCTGATGGGGTGCTGGTTCCACGTCGGCGGCGACGACTTGATCACCGAAGGCCGGACCGTCGAGATTGAGGCGCTGCGCGAGATCATCCTCGGCGACTCCAGCGACCCGGAAGACCCCGAGGACCCCGAGGACCCGGAGGACCCGGAGGACCCGGAGCCCGGTGAGGAGCCGGCGTCCACCGCCGAGGGGGACGCGCTGCTCAGCCTGTGGGGCGTCGGTGTGGAGGCTGCGATCACCCGCCTGGACTGGGGCGTGGTCACGCCGGGCTCGTCCGCCGACACCCAGTTCCGGATCAGGAACCAGTCCACCACGTACACCGCCTCCGAGGTCACCGTGGCCGTGTCCGGCACCAACGCCGCGGACCTTTACCTGTCCACCGACGGGACCGCCTTTACCGCCTCCATCGACGTCGGCGACATCGCCCCCGAGGCCACGACGGGCGTGTTCACCGTGCGCCGAGTCACCCCCAGCGACACCGAACCCAGCGCCGGCAGCGCGACCTTGCTGGTCCAGCTCAACGCCTGGACCTGACCGCCCGCACCACCCGGCACTTCACGGAAGAGAGCGACAAACCATGGCCGTCTCCGCCACCCCGTACGGCAGCTTCCTGCTGGGACTGGGCACCGGGCTGTTCGACTTCACCAGCGACGACATCAACCTGATGCTCACCACGTCCAGCTACGCCCCCGACGCGGACACCCACGAGTTCATGGACGAGGTGGCGCCTTACGAGATCACCGGCACCGGGTACACCTCCGGCGGCCAGACCCTGATCTCGGTCACCTGGACGTACAGCACCTCCAACAACTGGGCCGTCCTGGACTCCTCCACCCCGACCTGGACCACCGCCACGTTCACCACCCGCCGCGCGGTGCTGTACAAGTCCACCGGCGTCGCGGCCACCTCGCCGCTGATCGGCTGGGTCGACTTCGGCGTGGACAAGGCCCCGGTGGCCGAGGACTTCGTGCTCAACTTCACCCAGGGCCTGCTCCGGCTCAAGATCGTCTAGGGGTCGGGTTGAGCAACGACCTGTTCGCCGACGCCGAGCTGGTGGAGATCCCCACCAACGGCGCCACCTACACCTCCGACCCGGTGGACAACACCACCTTCGGGGTGGAAGACGGTGAGTCGGTCGCGCACAGCCGCTCCGCGTGGTGGAAGTACACCCCGGCGACCTCGGGCAGTACCACGTTCACCCTGACCGTCAACGAGGACGTCGTCGGGGACTACTACTACCTGTACCTGTGGACCGGCGACGAGCTGGAGTCGCTGGTGTTCGTCACCTCCGACAGCGCCCAGCTTGCCTCGGACTCAGCCAGCATCACCCGGTCAGTGACCGCGAACACCACCTACTACCTGGCCGCCAGCCAGTCCGACCCGATCGAGTACACGCTCAGCGTCACCGGTCGGGCCTCGGTGCCCAACCAGACCCCGTCGGTGACCGCACAGGCCCAGATGGGCCGCCCGGTGTTCACCTACAACGACGCCTTCGCCGACGCCTACACCGTGGTCATCGACGACGACGGCGAGACCTACACCTCGCCGACGCTGACCACCGAATGGCTCACCGTGCAGGAAGGCGAGCCGCCGTTGCTGGACGACATGGAGGACTACCGCAGCCACTGGTGGTGGTACATGCCGGCCAGCAGCGGCGAGGCCACGTTCGACACCGAGCTGTCCACCGATGACGCCGACGCCATCATCGACCTGTTCACCGGCTCGTCGCTGGGCACACTGACCCTGCTGGACCGCGCCTCGGACAACACCGACAACGGCAACGCCACCCTGGACTACACCGTCACCGCCGGGGAACCGGTGTACATCCGGGTCTACACCCGCACCATCAACCCGTTCCCCGATCATGTGCTGCGAGTTACCGGCCCGGCCTCCAGCGACGACATGATGCCGGCCATCGGCGTGGACACCACCGTCGGCGTGCCGGACTTCCCGACCAACGACAACTTCGCCGACGCCGCCGACGTGTACATCCTGGACCCCGAGGAGCCTTACGAGTCCGGCAACGTCGCCAACGTCGGCTTCACCCTCGAAACCGGCGAGACCCTGACCGGGTACCGCTCCGCGTGGTGGCGCTACATCCCGGTGCTGGAAGGCACCGCGGTCATCGACACCCACGCCACCAACTGGCTCGGCGTGGACGAGCCGGACACCCGGCTGCACGTGTACACCGGCGAGGACCTGCTCGACCTGACCGAGATCGCCTACAACGACGACCACGGCGACAACGGCGCCGGGGTCTACCTGCTCACCTCCCAGGTCAGCATCGACGTCGACCCCGATGTCACCTACTGGATCCGGGTCTCCGCCTACAGCGACGAGGACCTCAACTACGCCCTGCGGGTCGACGGGCCGCCCACCGTCGCCGACGTGGTGACCGTCACCGTGCTGCCGATGGACGTGCCCGCCGAGGCCGGCGCCGCCGACGTCATCGAAGGCTCGCTGAGCGTGGTCACCCCGGCCGCGGGCGCCACCGTGCCCACCGCCCGGCCGAGCTTCGGGTTCCTCGTGCACCGCACCGGCGACACCAGCGCGGTCGTGCCGGCCAGCTACCACATCCAGGTCAGGGACGTCAGCGGCGCCACGGTGGCCGACCTGACCGGCACCGAGGACATCGTCGGCGCCGTCGCCTACCTCCAGGCCACACCGGAGGAGGACCTGCCCGACGGGCCGTACTACTGGAACGTGGCGGTCCACCTCGGCGGGGCCATCTCGTCGGGGATGTACATCCCCGGCACCACCTTCACCGTCGACTCCTCGTCACTGGCGTTCGCCGTACCGGTGTCCTGGTCGGTGCAGGAAGGCACCGCGCCGATGCACCTGTGGTTCCTCGACCCGGGCGCCGGCACCCCCGGCGGCACCATCACCGTCATCGGTCACGGCCTGGACGGCGACCTCAGCGCCTCCGTCGACGGGCTGGACGCCGACATCGAATCGGTCACCCTCGTGCCGGGCACCGGTACCGCGCCGCTGCGCACCATCGACCCGGCCGATGAGGTCACCGCTGAGCACTACGAGGTCGTTGTCACCGTCCCCGCCGAGGCCGTCCCGCCCGGCGGTCAGCTCGTGCTGAACCGGGCCGACTAGGAGCAGCCATGGCTACCAGCAACTCCCTGTTCCTGGCCGTGCGGGAGACCCCGCCGGCTGAGCGGGCCGGCTTCACGGTCCGCGTCCTGGACGCCGCGGACTTCCGCACCCCGGTCGCCATGGTCAGCGGCTACCTCTCGCTGTCCATCGGCCCCGAGCTGTCCGCCCCCGGTGCCGGCTCCATCACCCTGGACGCCGAGAGCCCGTTCTGGGCCGGGGAACTGCTCGACGGGCAGCCAGCCATCGCCGTGCTGGACCGCATCTACCTGTGGGAGGCGTGGGAGGACGGGGCGCTGCGCTTCCAGTGGCTGGGCATGGTGGTGGAGGAACGGCTCATCGGCGACGACGACACCCACGCGGTGGTGGTCTCCGGGCCCGGCATCGCCCAGGTGCTCGCGCGGGCCAGCGTCCTGCCGCAATACTTCCCGCCGGCCAAAAGCTCACTGCCCAAGGGCCAGGCGGCGTGGAAGCAGTATCCGTTGAACTGGCCGGCGATGCGGGTGTGGCTCGACCAGTTCAACCGGGCCAAGGCCCGCGGCACCATCGCGTACGTCACCCCCATGTTCACCGCCTCCACCGATTCCGGGGGCGAACCGTGGGAGGTGGTCAACAGCCCGGCCACCACCGCGACCGGCTTCGTCGAGCTGGAGGCTGGCACCAACCTGCTCGACCTGCTCGACGTGCAGACCGGCCAGGACACCAGCAAGCAGGACGCCATGCGCGCCGACTGGTACATGCATCCCGGCTTCAAGCTCGACGTGCGCAAGACCATCGGCACCCGGCGGGAGAAGCAGGTCATCTTCTTCGAAGGCGGCCTGGACCGCGTCGAACGCACCCGGGTCCGCGACGAGATCGCCAACTACGTGGTCACCGTCGACCTGTACGGGCAGACGTCCTTCGCCAAGGACACCGCGTCGATCGCCAAGTGGCAGCAGCAGGAGACGCTGGTCAGCCAGTACCAGAACATCAGCGACGCGGCCCGCCGGCAGGCCATCAGCAACGTGGTCCTCCAGCAGCGCCGCGACGAGAAGTCCCAGTGGGTCATCCAGGTGCCCTACGACGGCGACGGCCGCAAGCCGTTCCGCGACTACGACATCGGTGACTGGATCGGCGTGGCCCGGTTCACCACCCACCACGTCAGCCAGGTCGAGGCGTACCGGGTCCTGGCCATCGTGATCACCGTGCCGGACACCGGCGAACCCGTCGTCGAACTGACCCTGCAATCCAAGCTGGACGCCGCGCAGAAGGACCTGGAGAAGAAGCTCACCTCCATCCTCAACAGCATCAGCAAGGGCGGCTCGACCACCACCATCAACAAGCCCAGCGACCCGGTCGACGACATTGACCCCAACGACGTCACCGGCGCCGGCCCGATCACGCTGACGTTCTTCGACGACCCCGCCGACGTGCCGGACGACGCCTGGGACGTCGGCTGGAGCGCCAGCGAAGGCTGGTTCGGCGCCAAGGGGCTCGGCGGCAGCGGCGGCGCGCACGTGTTCATCCAGGCCACCGAACCCGGCGAAGCGGTCACCGGCGACATCTGGGTCCAGGCCGGCACCACGTTCCCCGCGCCATGACCGCCACCTTCGGGCCGGGCATCCATTACGTCGGCGTGGACATGGCGCCCGGCGTCTATGTCTCCACCGGCACCATCTACCCCGACCTGCCCAGCGGGTACCAACTCCACCTGCTCAGCGAGTCGACCGGCTGGGGCCAGATCTACATGGACCCGGACACGTCCTACTACTGGCCGGGGTTGGAAAACACCTCGAACTATGGCGTCCTTATCGAGGTTCCGGCCGAGGCGTGGATGGTGCTCATCTTTCAGGGCTCGCTGACCTGGGTGGGGGAGCGCAGCGGCAACGAGGACGCCCTGCTCAATCCGCACCTGCCGGGTTCCTGGCTGGACCCGGTGAAGATTCGCCACGGGCACTGGGAATGGCGCGGACACAGTATCGGATATTCATTCCGGAACTGGCGGCATCCGATGCCCTCGGCCACCCAAACCGAGCCGCAGCTCGCCGCTCGGGACGGCGTGCACACGCCGCTGGCCAACACCTTGCGGATCCGCGCGCAGGACCGGTGGCTCACCCAGGGCCGGCGCCCGCATTACCCGGTGATGGTCAAGCTCCCGGATGATTCGTGGCAGCAGATCACCACGGTCGGCGAGCGGATCGGCGGGCAGTTCCACAGCCGGCCGCAGGACTCACATTTCACGGCCGGGGTGGAGAAGGTCTACTGGCTGGAGGAGGAGTACTTTCAGACCTCTCGCACGTTCGTCGGCGACGGCCGCGGCATCGGCTACGCCAGCAGCTTCGCCGCTATTAACGGCCTGGGCGAGATCAACCAGTACCGCGACATCAAGCTGACCGCGGCCCTGGACATCAGTTCGCTGCGGGCGGTGCGGGACTACCTGGGTGTCACCGACGCCTCGGCGTACGCCCTGGCGGCCTTGCAAACCGTGCACGAGACCTTCGTCTACCAGGACCACGGCGACGATAACAACGACGGGCACGGCTGGCCCACCGACCCGGTGCCCGAGCCGACGGTCAGCTACGCCACCAGCTTCGCCTACGAGAGCGTCGAGCCGCCGCACTACGACAACACCCCGATCTACGCCCTTTCCGGGTTGGGCACGCACGGGGACACGCTGGTGGCGGACCTGACGCAGACGCCCCAGGTCGGGGCCGCGTGGCGCTGGTACGAGATCCCGATCGACCTGTCCGACGACATTCTGGCGATACACGTCAGCCTGCCCAGCATTCGTGACGACATGCCGCCCGAGCCGCCCATCATCATCCCGGAATGGTCCGCTCCGTGGAGCAACTTCAAGCGGACCTGGAGCCTTTTGAGCTTCTACGGGGTCTTCCTGGAGCCGGACGTTTAGCCGGACCGATTAATTGTCGCCCCGACCCGCCGGTATTACCGGGTGTAGGTGGTCCACAACCACACGGGGAGATACCTCCATGGAGTTCCTGCCGGCGCTGGCGATGACCGCACTGGTCGTCAAGTTCATCGACTTTCTGCGGTACCTGTTCAACCGGGACACCAACGGTGTGGTCACCCAGCTCACCGTCTGGGCCGGCGGGGTTGCCGGCATCGTCCTGGTCGCCCAGACCGACTGGGCCGACTCCATCCCGATCGGCGACATGGCCCTGGGCAAGCTGGGCTTCTGGTCGCTGGTCTTCGTCGGCCTGACCGTCGGGTCGATCAGCTCGCTGACCAAGGACACCCTCAAGAGCGTGGACAACAACAACTCCTCGAAGATCCCCACGCTGCTACCGACCGGCCCCAAGCCGCCGGTCGACGGGGTGGGGTAAGGCGTGGTGGTGCGAGTGGCGGTGCGCACGGCAGTGGCCGCGCCCGGCGACCACGGCGGGGAGGATTTCCGCGCCGTGGTCGAGGCGGCGTTGGGCGCGTTCACCGCCGACGTGTCCTACGCGGTGGCGATGGCCCGCGCCGCGGTGGTGATCGGCCGCAAGCGGGCCGTGTGGGCCGCGCGCAAGGAACTGCGGCTCGCGCAGGCCCAAGCGGCGGCTGAGTGCGAGCGCACCGCCGCGTTCCACTGCCACGCCACCTCGGCCTGCGGCACCGGTGACTGCAAGTTCGCCACCGGCGAACACGCCCAACTGGCCGTGCCCGCCCCGGACGGCCCGGCCCGCCGCCCGCAGCACCCGCACACCGGATACAGCCTGGACGCCGCCGTGGCGGCCCTGGCGGATAGACGAAGCCCCGGCCTGTAGAAGCCAGGGTGGCCCTGCTCGACGTGCGCACCCTGCCGGTGCAGACCCGGCACGCCGCGGCCGAACGCATCCGCACCGCCGCGGACTTCGACCTGCCCGCGCTGGACTGGTTCAACACCGACCCGTGCGAGCGGCACCCCAGCATCGAAGCCGGGGCCGCGGCGATCCCGCCGTGCCGGCGCTGCGGGATCCGGTTCCGTCGCCACCAGCGCATCGGCGTGGCCTGGCTGTACATGCGCGGGCGGGGGCTGGTCGCCGACCAGGTCGGCACCGGCAAGACCGCCCAGGCCGCCGGCCTGCTCGCCGCGATCAAGCAGGCCGGTGAACTGGAGCACCGCCGGGCCGTGGTCATCGTGCGCCCCTCGGTGCTGGAGCAGTGGGTCGCCGAGCTGCACCGGTTCGTGCCCAAGCTGGTCATCGCCACCGCCACCGGCACCCGGGCCAAGCGCATCGCCACCTACTGCGCCGGCTGGGACGTGCTGGTCACCGGCTACCAGATGTTCGTGCGCGACGCCGAGATGTACACCCACCTGCCGGTCGGCGTGGTCATCGTCGACGACGTCGACGCGCTGCGCAACCCGTCCAACAGCACCGCGTACGCCATTAAGCGGCTGTCGCGCCGGGCGGAGCGGGCGGTCGTGCTCACCGCCACCCCGTTGCAGAAGAGGCTGCCCGAACTGCACTCCGTGCTGGAACCGGTCGGTTCGCTGGAGGTGTTCGGTTCGGCCACCGCGTTTCGCCGCACGTACGTGCGCGAGGACCTGGTCCGGGTGTACAGCCCCAACGCCGGCCGGCACGTGCAGATGCGCGAGGTCACCGGCTACCAGAACCTGGATGACTTCCGGGCCAAGCTCACCCCGATGGTGCTGCGCCGCACCGCCGAGGACATCGACGACGTCGACCTGCCGGTCATCCACCCACCCAACAACGTGTGGCTCGACCTGCACCCGGCGCAGGCGGCCCGCTACGACGAGCTGCGCGCCGGCGTACTGAAGATCATCAAGGCGGAGGGGGCGCAGGTCCGCCACGCCGCCGCGGCGGCCAAGTTCCTGTACGGGCAGCAGATCTGCGCCGGCCTGGCCACCCTCGGCGAACCCGACGGACCCGGCTCCAGTTCCAAATTGGACTGGGTGATGCGGGTGCTCACCGGCGACCTGGAGGCGGAGAAGGTCGTCGTGTTCTGCCAGTTCACCAACACCGTGCAAGCCCTGGCCGGGCGGCTGACCGACGCCCGGGTCGGGCACGGCATCATCTGGGGCCGCGAGCAGGACCGGGCCGCCCGGCAGCGGGCCACCGCCCGGTTCTGGGACGACCCCGCCTGCCGGGTGCTGATCGGCACCTCGGCCATCGAGCAGGGGCTGAACCTTCAGGTGTCACGGCACCTGATCTGCGTCGACCAACTGATGAACCCGGCCCGGATGACGCAGTTGGCCGGACGCATCCGCCGCGACGGCTCGGCCTACCGCACCGTCTACGTGCACAACCTGCTGGCCCGCGGCACCCAGGAAGCCGGCTACCTGGACCTGCTCTCCCGCGAGCAGGCGTTGGCCGACCACGTATGGGACGAGCAGAGCGACCTGTACGCCGCGCTGAGCCCGCTCGCCCTTCTCCAACTCATCGGCTCCTCCGGAGGACGACGACCATGACCACCTCTCACTCCGAGTCCTCCGCCGCACCGCGCACCACCCGGGAGCCGTGCCTGGTGCACGGCTCCCGGCACATCCCCAACTCGCACGTCAACCACCGCCACCACGTGTGGCCGGTGAGCCTGGGCGGGCCGGACACCCCGGACAACATCGTGGTCGTCTGCCCCACCGGGCACGCCAACATCCACACCCTGCTCAACCTGTTCCGGGTCCACCGCGGCGAACCGCCCTACACCGAGACCCGCCAGTTCGCCTTCGGCGAACGCGAGCTGGCCCGGCTGGGCTGGCAGCGCCTCCAGCGGGGCGCCCTGTGACCTCATGCCCACCCAGCCGGGTGCGGCTGTTCTTCAGCTACCTCGGCGGCAAGTACCGGGCCGCGCCGGCCTACCCGCCGCCGCACCACCCGGTCATCGTCGAGCCGTTCGCCGGCAGCGCCGGCTACTCCCTGCGCTACCCCGAGCACGACGTCATCCTCATCGAGCGCGACGAAAAGGTGGCCGCGGTGTGGCGCTACCTGCTCGGGGCGCGCCCCGAGGAGATCCGGGCGCTGCCGCTGATCGGGCAGGGCTGGCACAACATCGACGACCTGACCCACCTGCCCGAGGGCGCCCGCTGGCTGATCGGGTTCTGGCTGTCCAAGGCCACCTCCTCGCCGCGCAAGACCCCGTCGGCGTGGGCGATTGCCCGACCCGACTGCTCCTACTGGGGCGCCGCGGTGCGCGACCGCATCGCCGCCCAACTGCACCGCATCCGGCACTGGCAACTCATCGAAGGCGACTACCGCCAAGCCCCGGACGTCACCGCCACCTGGTTCATCGACCCGCCCTACATCGCCGCCGGGCACCAGTACCGCTACGGCAGCGCCAGCATCGACTATCCGGGCCTGGCCGCCTGGTGCCGCACCCGCCGCGGCCAGGTGATGGTCTGCGAAGGCCCCGGCGCCGGCTGGCTGCCCTTCGCGCCGTTCCTGGAGATCAAGGGCCAGCGCGGCCAGTTCAAGGAATCACTGTGGACCGGCGGTACCGACTGCGGGCAGCGGTGATGGACGCCGACGCGCACGCCCTGGTGGAAAGCCACCTCGCCCTGGCCCAGGCGCTGGCCCAGCAGGTGTGGCGCACCGCTCCGCACGCGCTGGACGCCGACGAGCTACGCGCCATCGCCTACCTCGGCCTGGTCGGCGCGGTCAACCGGTGGAAGCCCTACTGCGCCGAGAAGGGCTACAGCCCGGAGGCGTTGGAGTTCCTCAAGCCGTTCGTCGTACGCCGGGTCAAGGGCGCCCTCTACGACGCCATCCGCGCTTCGGACTGGGCGACCCGCTCGCTGCGCACCCGGGCCAAGGCCCTGGCGGATGCCGGCGCCGACCGCGGCAACCTCACCCACGCGCAGCTTGCCGAGCGCACCGGCATGACCGAGGCCGAGGTGCGCGCCACCGTGCGGGCCATGGCGCAACGCCCGGTGTCGCTGGACGCCGAGGAGTTGGACCCCGGAGCCGATGACGATGTGGAGTCCAGCGTCTTCACCCGCACCGTGCTCGACCAGGCCGTCACCGCCATCCGCGACCTGGCCGACGACCAGCAGATCGTCATCGCCCTGCACTACCACCGAGGGCTGCAACTTCAGGAGGTCGCCCGCGCCATGGGCATCACCGAATCCCGCGCCAGCCAACTGCACGCCCGCGCCGTGCTGGCCATCCACGCCGCCATGCGCGAAGCCGCCACCAGCCGGGACCTGCCATGAGCGAGCACGACGACCATGCCGCCGCGCAGGCCGCCGAGCAGTTGCCGGATGTCACGCAGATCCCCTGGACCGAATTGAGGGACGAGCCCGGCCCGGCGCTGTGGCACAGCCTCGTACAGCGGTTCCGGCCTGCGGCGCCGCCGACATCGGTGTTCGCCAACTTCCCCCCGCCAAGGGGGGACCTGCCGTGATGCTCTCCGACGGCACGCTGCGCGCCATGGTCGGCGACGGGGTCAG
>JACCDR010983288.1_pt1 | contig 13591 bp, 20 predicted proteins | sample 7446431 | NCBI WGS metagenome assembly JACCDR01 (sample SAMN15323443, study PRJNA562643) | freshwater metagenome | isolation source: river surface water | place: USA:Blue River Watershed | collected 2017-08-17
CCCCGCGCCGATCCCGCGGGGCGTACTTTCGCCGCCCAGCAAGGCGATCCGCGGTAAGGGCGGCAAGTTCCTCAAGGTGCCTGGTCTCGACACTTCTCCGCTCCCGGCCCCGTCAGCCGGAATCCCGGAGCCGGTCGCCGAGCCGTACGCGCTCGGAGACGTGGAGGTCGATCCGCTCGCGGCGCTCGGCGCTCCGCGCGTAGGCGGTCCGGTGCCGCTCGCACCCGAGCCTTCGGCGCCCGCGCCGACGACGGCCGCGGGGTACGCGCTCGGAGAACTCGACTACTCGCCGACGCCCGTGGCGAGCGCGCCGAAGACGCGCGCGGCGCTGCCCTGGGAACCCGCCAAGCCGCTGCCCGTGCCTGACCTTCCCTTGAGCGCGCCGACGCCTGAGCCGTACACGCCGAACTTCGGCACGGTCACGCCTGAGACCTCGAGCACGATGGCGCTCTACGCCGACGCGCGCGCGCAGCTGCCGGAGGTGATGCTCGACAAGATCCCCGAGAGCGGCAAGGTCGACAAGATCGCGCAGAAGCTCATGGGGGCCGGCATCGGCCGTCTGTTCGGAAGCGACGTGCTGACGGCGATCGCGCTGCTCGACGACGGGAAGCTAACGAGCGGCATGGCGCAAAAGATGCGGCAGAAGCTGCCGACCGAAGCGCGCATCGAGCAGATCGTCTCGGGCTTCGGGGGCGCCGTCGCGCACGGCGCGTCGTCGGAGCGCGTCCAACAAAAGGCGTACGGCGACCGCTACACGATGAACCACGCGGTTGAGACCTCCGTCCGTGCGATCGGCGACAAGGCCCTCACGCCGCAGCGCTTGCAGGGTCTTACAGCCGCGATTGCCAGCCACGACAAGGGTAAGCTCGACGCCGAGCTGTTCAAGGCGCAGCAGGAGAGCCCCGCGTTCAGAAAGCATCTGGAAGAGACGCTCAAGAGCGTCGGGAGTGAGTGACCATGGCCGGCACGGCACGACAGTACGGATCTAGCATCAACCTCGGTGCGAACTGGCAAGGTCCGCCGCAGCCGGTCAACGGGGGACGCCTGAGCGTCGGCATCGAGTGGACCGGCACGCCGACCGGCACGTTCGCGCTCGAGGCGAGCTTTACGGGCAACACGTGGCGCGCGGTCCCTGGCGCGAGCGCGGAGTTCACGAGCAACGGCAACGCGCAGCCTGCAGGCGCAGACGGCGGCACGATCCTGAACTTCTCCGGCATGCCCGGCACGCTCTGGCGCCTGACGTACACGCGCACGAGCGGCACCGGCTCGGCCATCGTCTACTGGAGGGCCGAGTAAGGTGGTCTCGCTCGGAACAGCGCTTTCTCGCGCATTCGGGACGGGGCTCGGCACGCCGTCGCGCGGCGACAAGCTGCTCTACGCGCTGACGGGCTTCTCGGCGTCGAGCTACTTCGCGACGCAGGCCGCGGGCGGCGAGGCGGGCGTCCAGAACTTCGGCATCGTTACGATGTTTCGCGTGACGGCACTCGGGGCGGGCGCGACGCGCTTCTTCGGGCAGAAGCTCAACAGCGTAACGCCCGCGGGCTGGCAGAAGTTCTTTCGTACCACCAACGAAGTGCAGGCGAGCTTTCGCGCGACAGGCGCCTACGTCGACACGCCGAGCGTGGCGCTGACGGCGAGTGACGTCGGCCGCGTGCACGTCGCGATCGCGCACCTCACCACGACGCAGGCACGCATGCTTGTGGATCGCGTCGAGCGCGGTCCCGGCACGGCGATCACCACCTACGTGCCGGGAAACACGGCCCAAATGATCGGGCAAAACGGCGGCCTAACGGGCGCTGCGACCGGGATCGACATCATCGAGACGGCGACCTTTCGCGGATCTCCGACGGACACGCAACTTCAGGCCGCATTCGACGCCATTCGCGCGAGCGGCACCATCCCGACGTCGCTCGCCGGCATGACGCTCACGCACAAGTGGCCCGACCGCGCGCTGCTCAAGACGCTCACGGCCCCCGCCACGATCCCCGACGTGGTCACGAACGCGACGGCCGACGCGCTGACGAAGACGGGCGCGCCCACGGTCACCACGATCGACCTGACGCGCGACGGGCGACGGACGCTCGGAGCGCAGTTTGGGGGCACGTCTTGTCTCGAGACGGCCGTGGGCGCCGGCATTCAGGGCGTCGCGTCGGGCTTTTGGGGCATCTTTGCGGGGCCGCTCTACGCCATCCAGACCGGCTCGCAGATGATCGTGCACTGCAATAGCGGAAGCACGGGCTGGTTCTGCCAATACAACGGTGCTGTGCTCCGCTTTGCCGTCTACATCGCGGGCGCACTCGTCGAAGCGACCAACTACACGCTGACGTCTGCAGATCTGGGGCGCGACCTTTGGGTCGGCTTCCACTACACGGGGTCGGCGGTGCGCTTGTACTTCCGCGGCGCGCAGGTCGGTAGTGATGTCGCTGCGGGCGCGTTCACGCCGGCCGCGAGCATGCCTATGCGGTTTGGGCTGTGGCAGACGTCGCAGCCGCTCACCGCTGCGGGTATGTTCTCGTTCGTCGGCGGCCAAGCCAACCCGAGCGCCGCGGATTTCGCCAACGCGTGGACCAACTACCAGGCGACCTCGCGACTGGCCGCGCTGTCGGGTCTCACCAAGAATCGGTATGAGTTGACCGAGGACTGTCTGCCCACCGAAAGCGTGCCGGCCACGGTGCAGGATCGCGTCGGCACCGACCACCTCACGCGCGTCGGCACGGGCCTCACGCTCGCGCAGCGCACCGAGCGCGCCTACAGCTACGAGACGAGCCCGATCCTGACGGGCCTATCGAACCTCGGCACCGCCAACTACTACAGCTCGGCGACTGGCTTCGCCGGCACGGTCGCGCCGTGGTGGGGCCTGTGGCTCGGCGTCATCGAGAAGAACACCGGCATCACGTCGGGCGTGCGCGTGATTGCCGGGCGCCGCAACGCGACCACGGGCGAAGGCTTCGGCATCTACACGAACGGCACCAACTCGTCGATCGGCTTCATCGTCTCGAACGGCTCGACCACCAGCACGAGCCCATCGTCGATCATCGCTGCCGCGGACGTCGGCAAGCTCGTACTCGGGGCGGCGGTCTTCGACTCGTCCGGCAAGGCGAGATGGTACTGGAAGCGGGTCGAGCAGGGCACGGGCGGCACTGCGCTCACGGGCTCGTACGTGCCGGCCAACAGCGATCTCTTCTACTGGGGCAGGCGCTCGGACGGCTTGGGCGCCGACAACCTCACGCACGCGGGCCTGTGCTTTGGGCTCGGGGAGCCGACGCTTGCGCAGATCCAGGCCACGTTCGATCTCGTGATGGCCAAGGAGCGCATCGAGCCCATGGTCGGCTTCACGCCGTCGAGCCTCTATCGCCTGCCGACGGGTGCCACGGCGGCGCCCGCCACCCTGACCGACCTCGCGGCCGGCGCCGACCTCACGCTGACCGGCGTCCCGACGCCGACGAATCAGTACGCCCGCGCCTGGGCGTGGTGACCGAAGGAGATCGCACATGGACAGACTCACGATCGACCAGACCCGCATCGACGAGCTGCGCGCCCTCGCAGAGGAGAACTGGCCCGGCAAAAACGAGCCGTGCCCCGGCTCAAACCTCAAGCTCGACGATGATGTGTTCTGGGTGTTCTGTAACCTGCGCGTGATTTGGGGGTACGACCTCGATACCTTCTGCTGCGCCTACGCGCCGAATCTCGAGTTCGGCGACGAGCTGATTATCATCGAGGCGGCCTATATCTCCGATCGCGCGCCCGCGGATCCCCAGGAGTCGCCGCTCCCGATTTACCCCCAGGCGCAGCAACAGCAGCAGCGCCAGGCCGCGAAACCCGCGAATCAGCCGACGCCCGAGAAGCTGCGCGCGCTGATCAAGATGCAGCCGAGTAAGGAAGCCCAGCACGCAATGCGTAAGGCATTCCAAGACCGCGGCCTGTTGAATGAGAAAAAGGAGAAGTGACCATGTCCCGCTATCTACTCGATAACCTCAAGCCGCTTCTCGCCATTCGAGATGCGATCGACCAGCTCGAAGGAATCGGCCGCGCTGACACCTCCAAGCATTTCGCCCATACGGTGGCCGATGAGCACCTTTGCCGACTGGTGGATCTCCGAAACGGAAATGGCGTCCTCGAGATTCCGGAGGAGGCAAATCGCCATTTGGGCAAACTCGTGCGTCTTACGGCCCACGACGTCCAGATTCCCAGCGAGGAAGCGCTACTCGGCGATGATGATTTACCCACCGAGGTCCAGGACGCACTGAGTCAGCCGACCCTGCGCGCCTATACCGCGCCGTCGTCCACGCCCCAGATCGGACGCGAGCCCGAGCCGAGCGCGGGCAGCCCAGACGCCTCCGTGTCGACCACCCAGGTCACGCGTAACCCCGTCGAGCTGGACGATCGCGGCCAGGTGCGGGAAGGCGACTACCCCGACGAAGAGGACGACGGAGACGAAGACGGGGACGACTACGAAGAGGACGATAACCCCGCGAATCAGGTCCCGCGCTGAATATGGGCATCTGGGATCAGGTGCTCGCGGCATGCGCCACGGCGTTGACGGGGGTGGTCGTCGCCGTCGGCGCATTTGCCGTGCAGTATATCCAGCAGCGCACCCGCGAGATTCAAACCAACCAGAAGCGGAAAGCGATCGACGATGCGGTCGCCGCGGTCGAAGAGAAATCACGGATGGGGGCGATCGCGAAAGGCACCGCGAAAGTCGCGGAGGCGATTCGGCTCGCCGACGAGGCGACACCACGCAGCGTCACCATTACCCCCGACGACGTCCAAGCGGGCGTGACCCGGCTTCGGGCGAGTATGCCCGCCTCGTCGCTCTTCACGTCTTCCTTCCCGCCGCCACCGCAGGAGAACTGATATGGGCATCGTCGATAAGGCAGGCAAGGCGGCCGGCGTCGCCACGGGGCTCGTACTGATCGCCAAAAGCATCGGCTCGGCGACCTGGGGCGAAGACGGCCGCGTGCAGACCGTGAAGGTGCTGGGCATCCCGGTATTCGACCGGCGACGCATGGAAGCGCGCCGCGCCGCCCGAAAGGCCGGCAAATGATCCCCATGAATCCCCTGCGCCCCGACGAGCCGCTGTGGCTCACGGTGGCGAGTCGCGAGCTGGGGCAGCGGGAGGTAATCGGGCGAGGGGATAACCCGCGCATTCTGGAGTACCTCAAAAACACCGGCTTGAATCGCTCGCAGCTCGCCGACGAGACGAGTTGGTGCGCGGCATTCGTCGGCTGGTGTCTCGAGCAAGCCGGGATCCGCTCCACGCGCCGCGCCAACGCCCGCTCGTATCTCGACTGGGGGAAGGCCCTGCCCGAGCCGACGCCGGGCTGCGTGGTGGTCTTCTCGCGCGGCAACAACCCGGCGCAAGGGCACGTCGCCTTCTGGCTTGGACGGGTCGGGGCGTTCGCGATCGTGCTCGGTGGCAACCAGGGCAACGCCGTGTCCGTCGCGCCGTACGACGTCGCGCGCGTCGTGGGGTACCGCTGGCCGCTCGTCTCCTGACGGAATGACAGTCGCCAGTTATGGACAACTGACGGCTTCCGTGCAGAGGGGATCCCGCCAAAAACCCCACCGGGCACCCCACCGGAAACCCCACCGGGGGGTGTCGTCGGCCGAGGATCACGGAGGGGCTTGGGGTAGAGAAAACGCGTTTTTCTCGGGAAATCTCGATCTGAAGTTTTCCAGAATCTGCGTTTTAATGATGAGCCGGATCAACTACGGACACGGCTAAGTACCCGTTTCGTCGCATCCTTTTGGCTCCGGTGGGCGGCGATCCCCACCGAAAACCCCACCACCCCCCAAAACGCGCTGCGCCACGCGCTCCGCGTGCTCCACCAGGTGGGTATTGGGCACGTCGGTGTAGTGGTCCGTTTGGGCAGGGTGCGAGTGGCCGAGCGCCTGCTGTAGCGTGCTCGGGACGCTGGCTACGGACCGGACGCCCAAGAACCGCTGGGCGACGAAGTCCGCGTTATCGAGCCGGCTGATACTGGCCAGCGTGTGACGCATCGCGTGCGTCTGGGTCCGCTGGGCGAGCTTGATCCCGCATGCCCGCATCACATCCCGGCAATGCTCCAGTAAGGTCTCGTAGCGGTAGTAAGGGGTGCTGCGGCGATGGTGAGGCTTGCCGGGGAAGACAAGCCATTCCCAACCCTCGCGGCCCTCCGCTTTCATCTGCTCGCGATGAATGGCCAGCCGCGCGCGCCAGCCTACGCTCAGCGCGTTCCATCGCGACTTTTTGCCCTTGGGGACGCCGGTACGCCCCCGGTGGCGGTTATTCCGGATAATGACCTCTCCGGTCGCCATGTCGATATCGGCCCATTCGAGCGCGATGGCTTCCCCGATTCGGCAGCCGAGTAAGAGCTGCGTCATAAGCACCATGTACGTCTCGGGATAGTCCCGCTCCAGCGTCGAGACGAAGCGCTCTAGCTCATGCGGTAGGAGCGCGCGCCTCGGCTTGGGGGGGTTTTCCTTGAGGAGCCGGAGGCGCTCCTCTTCGGTGAGCTTGGGGACGCGTTGCTTCGTCTCCGCCACGGGGTTAGCGGCAAGGCGACCCGTCTCTTTCCCCCAGCGGCAAAGAGAATGGACCGCCCGGCGCACCGAGTTCGCGACGTTGACCCCCTCGATACCGTCCAAAACGCCGATAATCTCCTGCGTCGTCAGTCGGCTAAATACCCGCTCGCCGAGCGGGCGCTGAATCTTGCCGATGAGTGAGCGGTAGGTGTATTCGGTGGCGGGGCGCAGGGTCGCGAGCCATTCCTCGATGGCCTCGCTCACCGTCTCGTGAGGGTTGACGCCTCCATGCCGCGATTTGAGCGATTCGACGATTCGGTTTTTCTGCACCAGCGCGTCGGCTTTGTCGTCGGCGAGAATGTTGCGGGTGGTCCACTTGCGCTCGCCATTCACACGGTATGTGATGGTGGCCTTGTATTTGAGCTTGCCGGTGGCAGCGTCGACCCCGATGCGCTCCAGGCCATCGCCGGCTTTTTTAGTTTTCGTCACGGTCAATCTCGGTCTTTCTGCGCACGTAATCGCTCACGCTGAGTTTCGCGCGACGCGCCAATAGGCAAAGCCGCCGCTTTTCAGCAGCGGACATTTTGATTTCGACTCGCTCGTTCGAGAGCCCTTCCCGCTTACGCGGTGGGCGGCCTAGTTTCGCTCTCATAGGAGACCGAGACTAAGGTACGGCTGAAAGTCCCGCTACCGCTGTCAGACAGGCTTGCCGTGGCGCTTACAAAACTCGTCCAACGTCGCGCGCGAGAAGCGGTTGCCTCGGAGTCCGCCACGCGATCCCCGATGATCGGGAACGATGCGCTTCCGATAGACCGCGGCCTGCAGCGCCTTGACGGTTGTGCCGAGGTAATGCGCGGCCTGCGCCGTGTCCATGTAGCCCTCGTCGCCCGCGCGCTCCTGCATGACCTCGCGGACCGCGGCGCGTAGCAGCTCCTGTAGCTCTTCCGCCGTCAGAAGCGCGACCTTGCCCTCGCCGATCACGCTGCATCCCCGCCGTCTGCCGACTCGGGCGCCAGGTTGCGGCGAGCCGCCGCCTCGAGCGAGACGCCCGCCACGGTCGCAATCGCGGCGAGGTCGTGCAGGCACACCCCGAGCGCCTGCGTGAGCTTCACGAGGTCGACCATGGGCTGCTCGAGAAGATCGTCCGAAACGCGCTCTACGTCGCGGCAAAGCTGGCTCACGGCTTCGGCGAGCGCGCGCCGGCTCCCGCGTGGATACGGGCACGCAGCGGCGGCCTGATACTGCTGGATACGCATCATCTCCCCCTTGTGCAGACGTCGTGGAGCAGCGCGAGCGCGAGCACCCACGTCGTGATCGTGGCCCCGAACAGAACCCCCAGGAGCCACTCAAGAAGCATGGTGCCCTCCGCAGTGTACGGTCTGCATTACTAAACCGACGGGCTGCATGCGCGGAACGCGTTTTCGGGGCGAAACTGGCGGATGCGCACCCGTAAGGTCTGCAGAATACCCACACGTCAACGCGAGCGCGCTTGCGATCTCTGCAAGCGCCCCGCCCCCGACGAGGGACCGCTCCCGCATGCGTGGGACCAGCACCTCCTCGGCGACGGTCGCATGGTCACGTCGTGCTCGCCATCGTGCCGGCAGAAAGCCGGGTTTCGTGAGCGAAAATAGGACGATGCGAGCCAGGTCCCCCCACCCACGAAGAGACCCGACCCGGCCACCTAAAGGCAAGCTGCCGGTGGTTCTACGGCCGGCGCCGCGTAGGGGTTACGGCATGCTGCAAAAACGATAGCAGCAAGTCAACCTCGGCAGAGGTCTTACCTTTTTACGGGCGGGTAGTTCGGGACGGTTGACGGCCTTACGCCCCCGGATCGACCCTCGACACTTCCGCTGTGGGTGCGTGGTTCTGCACTGCTGGCGGAGGGACTGGGTGGCGCGGGTCGGGGGGCCTTGCGCGTCGTACCGGTGCGGCTTTGCCGTGCCTTGGGGGTACCCGTTTTATGGACGAAGTCGTATTGCAGCGGATCGCAGCCGTGTTTTTCGCGCTGATCGCCGACGATCCTCGCTTTCACCAACGGCAGATTTGGGAGTTCGCCCGGTTGAAACTCGGCGACGCGCTGACCGAAGAAAAGAAGCTCTATCTCCTTCGGCTCGCGCAAGAGAATGGTTTCCGCCGCGATAAGCAGTATCCCGACCGATTCGAGAAACGCGTGCGCCGCCCTCGCAAGCGCCGCGACACCGAAACCCTCCCGCTCTTCGGGGGGAAATAGTCGTGGCGGGGATTCGTATCGTCAGCCGCCCCGGCAAACCCTGGTGGGGCCTCGGCTGGCGAGAAAGAACGATCGGCGCGTATTTGGTCGGGACCTTTGGCCCGCAAAACGCCCTGCCGATCGCGCTCGAGATTCTGCCCGATTTCGTGTTTCGGGAGTTGGGTGTGGATGGCCCCGACCGCGCCGCGGTCCGTCAGAGCCTGCGCCGCATTTGCCAGCTCGGGCTCATCATCGTGGACGGGGAGAATCTCCGCCTTTTGTATTCACAGGCCGCCCTCAATCGGTATCGCGATTTAAGGGGGCACCAAAGTGACACTCCTGGGGCACTCGTTGCGCCAGAACGCACCCAAGCATCCGGAATCACAGACCTCCGGAAGAGCACTCAGGGTCACCGAAGTGACCCCAGGTGCGAAAGCCCTCCGGAGGCAGTGAATCTCGTAAAGACCCTCCTCAGAGGGGTACGCGACGAGCACCGCGACCGCGGCGTCTCGCCGGCCCCGCGCCTCGCGCCCTGGGAGTGCGAGGGGGGCGCGCGCCGCATCGCCGAGCTGGTCGAGAGCGGGCGCTGCCCTGACGCCTACGCCGCCGCGCGCGCGCTCGCCGCCGCCGCGCTGCAGAGCAGCGAGCCCTTCGGCCCGGCGCTTCTCCGGGTCCAGCTTCCGCCTGTCTTCCAAACCCACATCACGCCCCTGGAGCAGATCGTATGACCGACCTCATCAATCACGCGCTCGAGGCAAACCTTCTCGCCGAAGCGCTCCGACACCATGCGCGCTACGTCGCGCGCGCCGTCGACCCAGATGACTACGGAGACCCCGCGCACCGCGTGATCGCGCTCGCTGTCGACGAGGTGGCGAGCCGCGAACTCGTCACCTTCGATAGCGTCGCCATCGAGCTGCAGCGAAGCGGCATGGACGGCTTCGTGGGCGGCGCGCGCGGCCTGGCGCAGGTCGCCGCCGCGTTCGCGGACATGGTCCCCGACCACCAGGAGCTACGCCGTCTGCGTCGCCTCCGTGACCTGCGTGAGAGCGCGTTACAGGTCGTGAAGGCGGCCGAGGCGGGTCGGCTCGATGAGGCGCTCGCGCTCGCCGCCTCGATCGATCAAGCGACGTTCGGAATCGTCGAGACCCTGACGGTGTCAGATCTCGCCGAGCGCACGCTGCAGTCGATGCAGTCGCGCGCGCCGCGCGCGCACCTCGGCCTGCGCGCCATGCACCAAGCCATCGGGGAGCTTCCCGTCGGGTCGGTCATGACGATCGGCGCCGATACGAACGTCGGCAAGACGACGGTCGCGCTCGAGATGCTCTTCGCGGCGGCGCAGGACGGGGGCACCGTCGGCTTCGTCTCGGTCGAAGACCCCGAAGACGTCACGGGCGCGCGCATGCTCAGCATGCAGTCGGGGCTCAGCTCTCGAAAGCTGCAGCGGCGCCTTCTGCACGCCGACGACTTCCACGCGCTCGCGAGCGCCATCGACGCGCTCAAGCTCATGGGGGCGCGTCTGCTCTACGAAGACCACACGGGCGGCAACGATCTCGACGTCTGCGCCGCCATGACGCGCATGGCCCAGCGTGGCGCGCGCCTGATCGTGGTCGATTACATCCAGGAGATCGACGCCTCCAAGCGCCAGCAGGACCGGCGCAACGAGATCCGCTGGATCCTGCGCCGGCTCAAGTCGTACGCGCGCCGGCTCGGGGTCGCGCTCGTGCTCGTGTCGCAGCTCGCGCGCCCGAAGGAAGACGGAAAGACGCGCGAGCCGGGCAAGCACTCGCTCAAGGAAGCGGGCGACCTCGAGAACGCAAGTGAGGTGGTGCTCGTGCTCTGGCGCGAGAGCGAGGACGACTTCGCGGACATCAACGTGAAGGTTGCCAAGTGCAAGTGGGGCGGCGTCGGGCAGCGCTGGCGCATGCGCCGGCATCCGGTCTCGGGCCGTCTGCAGGAGGTGGGGGATGTCTCTACGGGCGCAGTGGGGGGACAAGTTGTTCGGATTTCTCCGCACGATGCACGAGGCCGGGATCAGTGACCGATACCGTCTCTACGCGAGCGGGCATCACGCCAGCCTCGCCGAAGCGATGGAAGACCTCGAACCCGAGCCGCGCCGCGAGGACATCGACGAAGACGCCGCCGCGCGCGCGCTCGCTGCGACGTGTCGCGAGCATGCCGCGGCGCTTCGTCAGGCGGTCGATCCGACCTCGCCGCCTTACTTGCAGTGGCAGACCTTGGTGCGTGCCGAAGAGCTGGAAGACCGCGCAGCGCGGCTCGAAAGGGGGGAGTGAGTGGCGCAAGAGCTGACCTACGAAGGAGACACCAAGCCCGTGCGCGACTGGGCCAAGCAGCTCGGCGTGCGCCCGCAAGTCATCTGGGCGCGCCTCCGCAAGGGGCGCTCGCCCGAAGAGGCGCTCTCGTCGCCACGACGCCGCTACCCGGCGCGCATCGTGCGGGGGCGTGACGCGCTGATCGACCTGGACCGTCCGTTCGAGTCTGACCCGCTCGCGCAGTTGGTCGTGCGCGCGTACCCCGACGGGCTGACGCTCGAGGCGGTCGGCGCGCTCGTCGGCTGGAGTCGGGAGAAGGTGCGTCAGGTCGAAGAGGCGGCGCTCCGCAAGCTCCGGGAGGTGCAGCATGGCGCCGTCTGACCAGCGCTACACGCCCGAGCACGTGCTGGCCGTCGTGCGCGAGTTTGCGACGATCGACCTCGATCCGTGCACGACGCCGGACAACCCCGTCGGGGCGACCGCGTTTTACACGTTCCATGACGACGGGCTGAATCAGCGATGGAGGCACGGCGCGCACGCGTGCGTCTACGTGAACCCGCCCTATTCCCGCGGCGAGCTACAGCGCTGGGCGGACAAGGTCGTGCACGAGGCGCATGCCGGGTGCGAGATCGTCATGCTCACGCCGTGTGATCTTGGCACTCGCTGGGCGACCTCCCTGTTCGACGCGGAGTTCCAAGCGATGGCGTTCTGGCGCGGCCGGATCGCGTTCGTGACTCCCGAGCAGCCGTACGAAGCCGGCGCAAAGCAGCCGTCCGTGTTCTGGTACTTTGGACGCCGCACGTCGCGCTTCATGCGGGTGTTTTCCAAGCGTGCGAACGTGATCGCCTCCTAACCGGGAGGGGGTCATGGAGGCACGCGTCCGCGTCACCTACCAGGGGCAGACGCGCTCGATCAAGGAGTGGGCGGAGATCACGGGGCTTCCCGAGACCACGCTCTTCGGCCGCATCTACCGCCGCTGGGATCCGGAGCTGGTCCTGACGGCGCCACGCGGGGGGCACCGCCCGCCCGACGCGCGCATTCCGCAGATCGACCCGCGATCGCCCTGGGCGGACGATGAGGTCGCGCAGAAGCTCGTGCGCGACAACCCCCACGGCATGACGCTCGACGAGGTGGGGATCGCCTTCGGGATCACGCGCGAGCGCGTGCGGCAGATCGAGCAGCGCGCGATCCAGAAGCTCCGTGCCGCCGCGCGCCGCGACTACGGCCAGCAGGCCGCGCTCATGCAGCTTCTGCGAGATGACGATGCGGCGTGAGGAGCTGTGGATCCCCGGTCGCATGCCGGGCATGAACGAGATCATCCACTGGAGCGCGAGCCGCTACCGGGGCGAGTACAACAAGCACAAGAAGAAGTGGCAGGGGCTGATCCGTACGCTCGCCGTGCGCGTGCTCAAGCCGTGGCCCGACGGCGCCCACTTTCACTACGAGCTGGTCGAGCCGAACCGGAAGCGCGACCCGAGCAACGCCTGCGCGGGCGCGCAGAAGTTCATCGAAGACGCGCTGGTGCAAGCGGGCCTGTTGCCGAACGACGGCTGGAAGCACGTCCTGAGTGTTCGGCACAGCTGGCGCGTGCACGCGACCGTCTACGGCGTGCGCGTGGTGCTCTCCGACACGGCAGAGGAGGCGAGCTGTGATGCTGCGTAACGTGCCCGAACCGTTCAAGCGCGAGGGACCCTTACGCCCCTTCGTCGACCCGAAGAAAGAGGACTACTGCCGCGCGCGCGCAAAGGGCATGAACTCCGTACGCGCCAGCGAAGAGGCGGGCGTCTCACGGCAGACAGGGCAGGCGTGGAGCGAGCGCGAAGAGATCATCGACCGCATTCGCGAGCACAAGCAATCGACCGAGGGCTACACGGAAGTCTCGGTCGCGTACGTGCTCGAGGAGATGAAGGTGACCGTGCTCGAGGCGCGCGGAGCGGGCGACTACAAGGCGGCGATCGAGGGGCTCAAGGCGCTGCACGGCATCATCACGAAGGACAAGACCGGCCTTCGTGCGGTCGCGCTCGGGATGTCCGCCGCGCAGCTCCAGAACCCGCAGCGGCTACGTCGGAGCCTGACCGAAGAGCTGAGCCGCCCTGACGATGCTCTAGACACCGTAGCGGAGGAGGTCCCGCATGACGACGGCGACGAAGCCGACGCGTGACAAGTGGGTCTCGCCGGTTGTGCCGTGGTCGGACTGCTCCGACACGCGTAAGGTCCGCCTCGAGCACGCGTGGATGCTGGGCGAGCTGGCCTATAAGCTGACGCCGAGCCAGCAGGACGCGCACAGAAAGATCCGCCGCTGGGAGCGCCGCGGGCAAGGCCGTACGTACGCGCTCGACATCTCGCGCCGCTGGGGGAAGAGCGCGCTTTGCTGCGAGCTGGCGGTCGAAGACGCTCTGCGCAATCCGGGCTGGCGCATCGTGTACTGCGCCCCCGAGTACAAGATGGTGAACAAGATCCTCTTGCCGCTCATGGGGCACCTGTTGCTCGATGCGCCGCCTGAGCTTGCGCCGCAGTGGATCAAGAGCGAGGGCCTCTTCCGGTTCCCGAACGGATCCTGGATCGAGCTGATCGGTCTGGACTTCAATCCGGACGGCGCGCGTGGAAC
>JACCDR011841393.1_pt1 | contig 13590 bp, 16 predicted proteins | sample 7446431 | NCBI WGS metagenome assembly JACCDR01 (sample SAMN15323443, study PRJNA562643) | freshwater metagenome | isolation source: river surface water | place: USA:Blue River Watershed | collected 2017-08-17
GTTCACCGAAGGTATATCTTTTGGCGAAGCCAATATAAACGGTCATTTTTAAATAACATTTAAAAATGCTGTGAAAAAGGCTTAGCCTTTTTCAAGGTCTTACCGTTTTCAAATAGCGATGCTCACAAATATAATAATCGCAATATGTGTTCGGCGCTATTCGAAAACGGTTTATATTGGCTTTGCCAAATAATATTCGCGAACCAGAAGAGAGCCCGTATATCTTTTGGCGAAGCCAATATAAACGGTAAGACCGTTTTCAAATAGCGATGCTCACATATAACAAAAACAAAGTTTCGTTTTGTTCGCTAATATTACGACGCGTACATTTATAAATTCTTTGAATAAATTAAAACAAGCGGATATCATACTTATCCAGTAGACTCTGGCGGATTACCATCTCCTCTAGCTCCGCGTCCATCTCGGCAATTACCTTATCCGAAAGTAGGATGTCGTAATTGCGAAGATAGAATGCGACAAGGCTCTCCTTTGTGTAGCCAAGTAGCTTTCCAATCATATACTCCTTATATGATTCATCTACCACATTGCACCAAACAATTGCCATCAACTTCTTGGCATTGTTGATGTTGTCTGGGTGAAAGTAGACGGTGTTGAGATATGGAGTCTTATTGTTGCGAACCTTAGTGAATCGCCTCAATCCATACTCCTTTACCATCTTCTTGACCTCGTCAACACCTGGATTCTTGATGTACTTCTTGTGAAAAATGTTCAGTGCACCAAGTGGCTTGAGTTGATAAATGGTTGCGAGAACATCCATATACTCTCCAATATCATAGCGCTTCGCCTGCTCATGATATCGGTCTGCGTAGGTCTTGTCAAACGAGACAAGTCCCGTGTTGATTAGTAGTTCATCCTTGGAGGGGAGAGACATTAATAAATAATAGAATAGTATATATATTTTTTTTTTCAATTTTTTTTTGTTATTCTTTGAACGTAATATTCATCTTAACTGGTGCGTGGTCGCTCCCGTGAACCTCAGTAAGAATCTTTGATTTTGTAACCTTATTAATGATATTATGTGATACTAAGAAATAATCAATTCGCCAACCTTTATTTTTTGCCCTTGAATTCATTCTATAAGACCAATAACTATAATCAACTTTTAGTGGATGCTTATATCTAAATGTATCAATTAGATTTAAAGATGTTAATGTTTTTTTAAAACTTTCTCTTTCCTCATCAGTAAAACCGGCACTTTTTTTATTGCCTTTAGGGTCGTGAATATCAATATCCTCATTTGCAACATTTAAATCACCACATACAATAATGGGTTTTTTATTTTGTAATTTATGAAGAAATTTTCTAAATTCAACATCCCACTCTTCAACTCTATATTTCAAGCGCGCTAATGCCTGACCAGAATTTGGAGTATAAACGTGAACTAAAAAGAATTTCTTAAATTCCAATGTTATTAAACGCCCCTCTCCATCGTGATCATTATGTCCCAATCCGTGGATAACATCAACTGGTTTCTTTTTGCTAAAAATAGCAGTTCCACTATATCCACCACGTCCATTACATGTACTATAATACCGATACTTGTATCCAGGTATCTTTTCTTCCATCATCTTCTCAGTCGCAGTAATTGGACATGTCAGTTTAGTTTCACCAAAACATATAATTGTTGGTTGTTCCTTCTCAATCAAATCAATAAGATGATTCTTTGTCATAGTTGCACGTAAGCCATTTACATTCCAGGCTATTATTTTCATTATAAATAATAATATATATATTTTATATCTTTTAGAAATCAATATTTTTATCAATAAAAATTGATAAAAATAACCCTAAATAAGTAAAATATATTTATTTAATGTATCAATATCTGATGATGTTTATTGGAGTCTTGGGTAGTATGACCCATGTCCCTCTAATGATTCTATATTTCTTCAATATTAGATTGTTCCATATTACGGACAAGAAAACGATTCTATCTATTTGCAAGAAACTACCAAATCGTTCGACAATGCTGAGTGATTCAAAAATGTCCGGTTATATTTGGGGGTTTTGGTACGTAGGAAATATTACAACTTATACCAATATAAACAAAATAGAAAAAACGAATCTGTATCTCATTACTACACAAAAGCATTTTAATGTTATCATACAAGAAAAGGAAGTAAAAGTGGAAGATAATAATACTATTACTACGTATGACCGTTTTGGTAATTATTATGGGTTGGAATATTCAAAGCGCACTAATACGATTGAATATATTGCCACACCAAAACAAAAGGAAATTATGGAGAAAATTACTGATAATTATAATGATACTACTAATCTGAGTCGGGCAGTGGTATGTATGCTGTCTGGTTCCACTGGTGTTGGTAAATCGACTCTTCCATTTATTCTTGCTAGAGAGTTTAAAGGTTCTATTTGTAAAACCTTTAATCCCACTGATCCGGGTGATGATTTTTCTGTTCTATATAATACAGTGGGTCCAGAGAAGACCAGTCCACTTATTATTCTTTTGGATGAAGTTGATACTATTATCAGTAATATTGCAAATAATAGTATCAAAATGCACGATACCATTCCAACCAAAATCAAGGATAAAACATCGTGGAATAGCTTTTGGGATGATATTAATAGGGGTGATTTCAAATATACCATTTGGATTCTCACCACAAATGAGCCATTTGATTTTTTTGATAGTATTGATCCATCCTATACACGGGAAGGTAGGGTTAATATTAAAATAAATTTTTCATAATAATTTAATTTAAACAAAACAAAATTATAATATATAATGTTACACGCCCTAATGTGCCAAGGTAGACTTATAGGTCTTTATTCTGATTATGAACAATGCACACAAACACTTGAAGGATTAGTCCAAAATCGCTTTGTTGTCAGAAATAATATTAATATTAAGAGTTATTATGAAAATAGTATGATGACTGGACGGTATGATGTAGAATGTGGGAATAATATAAATACAAAAAACGTAGTTGTTAAGAATGATATTTCAGAAGATGAAACAACTATGAGCGAATCTGATTTGGATACAGAAACACGTAAAAAGGTGGAAGATGAAAGGAAAAAAAGAACTGATTTACAATATGAATTAACTAAAGTAAAAAAAGAAAAGGAACGTTTAGAGGAAAGCCAAAGAACTTTTGAAGTTGATATTGATTTATATCATCGCTTTAAGAAGGTCCTTGCTAAAAATCCAAGCTTTGAAATACCAGAATTATTCCAGGATAAATATCCTCTTATGGAACGTCTTGAACACGACAATATGCTAAATTGGGAAAATTTCCATAAACATTATCAACCTATAAAAATAGAAACTGGTTATACCAATATATTTAATAGTGTACCGGTTAATGTTCCACTAAATGGCACATTTACAGAAAAAACGGTATTAGCTAATATTCATAATAATCTTAGTGAAACAGAAACAGAAGATGAAGATGTTGAATAATTGTGAGCATCGCTATTTGAAAACTGTAAGACCTTGAAAAAGGCTAAGCCTTTTTCACAGCATTTTTAAATGTTATTTAAAAATGACCGTTTATATTGGCTTCGCCAAATTAATAGCGCCGAACACAATTAATTCCCTATCTGTGCGATGCTCCTATTTATATTACAAAACAATAGATAATAAGCGGAACCGGGAATAATATTTAAATTAAATTAATCATACATAGCAAGTTATAAAACCGCCGATATTTCTTTGCTTTTTTTATATTATTTGTAATCCGATCTCTGATTTTATGCAATTCTAAAGTTGTTGCTGTTTTATATTCTTCGAAATTAAAACATATATGATTATTTGCAAATGAATAAACTTCGTCAATTTTAATATGTTTAGACCGGGCAATATATCCACTTGTCTCAATCAAATGATTAACTGTAGTACTATTTACTGAATCGATATTATTAATAGTATCAATATAGTAATTACATCTTTTTAATTCATCCGAAAGAACATTATAATAATCCTTCATTATTATAATGTTATATTGCTTATAGTGTTTATTAATCAATTTTTTTAGATTATAATAAGATATGTGGTTCTTGTAATTACACTTGCCTATTACGATGCTCACAAATGCACTCTATTATATCGCTTCGCGATAGAGAATATAATTACGACAACCACACATATATAATTATTCTTATGAATAAATATATATCTTATTATAATGTACCGACAAATAGATGAAGAAATGATTTTAAAAAATTTAGATCGTCTTGAGGAAGAAGCCCAAATGAATTATATGAGTAAATATGAACCGACTTTAGAAGAAATAAATTCAGTTTATAATCATATTAAGAATTTTATTAGGGAGCGTAAGAGGATTGTATATGGTGGCTATGCACAAAATGCTCTTATATGTAAACAAGACAAGGGGAAAGGTTTTTACAAGCCATCTGATTTAGCCGATATTGAATTTTACACACCTGACCCAATTGGTGATACAGTTGATTTATGTGATATGTTGGAGAAAAAAGGATTTAAACACATTGAGGGGAAGGAAGGTGTCCATAATGAAACCTATAAAATATTTGTAAATTTTCATAATTATTGCGATATATCTTATATGCCAGAAAATATATATAATAATTGCCCAATAATGGAGGCAGAAGATTTAAAAATGACTCATCCCCATTTTATGTTAATTGATGCCTATCGCGTATACAATGACCCAATGACTAGTTATTTCAGATTGAAGAAAACATTTGGACGTTTTAATTCATTGATGAAATGCTATCCTTTTAATGATAATATGATATATAATAAATTTTCATATGATAAATTTAAAGATGATAGTAAAATAAATCGTTATATTAGAAAACATATAATCCATAATAGTAAATTAATAGTGGTAGGTCATTATGCATTTAATCAACTTGCAAAAATGGCACACGCACCACCCACTTACCTAATAGAGTGTCCATTTATTCAGGTTATATCGGATAACTTTGAGGAGGATTTAAAAACCATTTCAAATAAATTAAAAGGTAATTTTAAAAATATGTACTATAAACGTTATTCTCCTTTTTTCCAATTTTTGGGTAAATCAGTAGAATTTTATTATAATAATAATTTGGTTTTTCGTATGTATGACAATAATCATCGTTGTACAGTTTACAGATATTCTGAAAAAAAGAAAACATATTTTGGGACTTATATGCTCCAATTTATGTACAATTTAATTCAATATAATATGGCAATAATTAGAAAGAATAATTTTAATACCATGATATATGGAAGTATGATAACAAGAATGATGAAAATGAGAGATAAATATCTTGAAAATAATAATATGACCGTTATGGACAAGAGTATATTTCAAGAATTTACATTTGATTGTATTGGGAAACCAGTCGATATATTAAGAGAGTCTTTCCTCGACACCATAAAGCGAAGGGAACAGGGCAAGCACAAATTTATATATAAACCAAAGGGGACACCAGGGAAGAAACCAGTTTTTAGATTTGATAATACGACGGGAGAAGTATTATCTTAGGAAATAAACTAACGGAATTTTGAATATTATTAGCGAACAAAACGAAACTTTGTTTTTGTTATATATTGCGATTATTGCTTTGCAATTATAATAAATAAGTCAAAAGTGCCTAATTGCTTATTTGCTATGCAATAATCGCACTTTTCAATTACGACAACCACAATTATGCACTCTATTATATCGCTTCGTGATAGAGAATATAATTACGACAACCACATGTTTTTAATTAAATAGTTCAATTATATTTGTAATTAATACTAGTACAGTTATAAAAAAATATGTACTCGCAATAACTTTAATAATATTTTTCATATTATATGATTCTGGGACATAACTATCTATTTTAGTTAAATATAATAATAAAAACACAAATAATGAAAAATTAAATAATAATGTAATTATTTTATCTTGCAGTGTTTTTTTATCTTCATCAGATCTATTTGTACTAGCAGTTGCTTCAAATTTTTCATTTGAAATAAACCGTTTAATAATATTAAATATAGTAGACATTATATATAATATAATAGAAATTATTATATAATATTATTCTATAATATTATATAATATGTCAAAAGAAAGTAATATTAATTTGGAAATAAATGGGCGATTATTTCCTTCATGGTTATTAGAAAATTTTAAAACATATGAATTACCAGAAATATTTAGAAAAGAAGGGGAAGACCCATGTAATGAAAAAATAGTAAAAGAATTAACCCCCTATCAAAAATTCATTGGACAATATCTCAATTATCGCTCTCCGTTCAAAGATATTTTACTATATCACGGTTTGGGTTCAGGTAAGACAGTTAGTGCTATTAATATTTATAATGTCCTATATAACTATACCCCCAAATGGAACGTCTTTCTTCTCATTAAAGCATCATTAAAAGATGATCCTTGGTTAAAGGATTTAAATGATTGGATTGGGAAAGAAGATCGTGATAATCGTATGGGGAATATTCATTTTATTCATTATGACTCTCCCTTTGCTGATCGTGATTTCTTGGAAACAGTTAAAAAAGCAGATAGTAGCCGTGAATCATTATTCATTATTGAAGAAGCACATAATTTTATTAGAAACGTATATAATAATATTTCATCAAAAAAAGGTAAACGTGCTCAGGTAATTTATGACTATATTCAACAAGAAAAACGTGATAATAATAAAACGCGTGTGGTGATGATATCTGCCACTCCTGCTGTAAATAATCCATATGAATTAGCGTTAATATTTAACCTTATGCGTCCAGGTACTTTCCCTACTAGCGAAGCTATTTTTAATCAAATCTATATATCATCCACTAATTTTGAATCATTAAATGAAAATAAAAAGAACCAATTTCAGCGTCGTATTATGGGGTTGGTTTCCTATTATATTGGTGCTACTCCAGATAAATACGCCAGAAAAACAACTCATTATAAGGAACTGGTAATGAATCCATATATGCAAGAAGTATATGATTATTTAGAGGAAATTGAAGAACAAAAAGAAAAAATGAGGAAGAAAATGTCTCGTGGTAAAGTAGGTGGAGATGATATGTCAACTTATGCATCATATACTCGTCAAGCGTGTAATTTTGTTTTTCCCAATATTAGCAGTAAGATTAATGGCGAAAAACGTCCACGTCCTGGTATGTTTAAGATAACAGACACAGAAGCAGTAACAGTCGATGAAGGGAAACGATCTGATAAAATACAGAGAATGAAAATGTCAAGTGAGAGTATTGCAATGTATATAAAGGCAACGCGTGAATACATCAATGCAACAATAAATCATTTCAAAGATTTACATCGCAAAGATAAGGAAGGTAATCATATACTAAATGATGATGTTAAAGATTTTTATAATAAATATGAAGGTAGTTTTACCAAGATGACCGAAAGTAAAAATAAAAAATCGTCTTTATTCGATGCCCTATATATGCATAGTCCAAAGATGCTTTATACAATATTCAATATATTGAAATCACCTGGGAGCACCTTAGTGTATAGCAACTATGTAGAAATGGAAGGATTGGAAATGTTTAAAGTTTATCTTGCATTCTTTGGATTTATTTCATTGGATGATGATAAAGAATTTGATATATCTAATCCAGGTAAGAAAACATCAAAATCCGGTATGCGTTATATTGAATTTCACGGTGGAGTTGATAAAGAAATAAGGACAAAGAATAAAAAACTTTTTAATATCAAAGAAAATAAGGTGGGTGATGTTATTAAGATTATAATGATTTCCCCAGCTGGTGCAGAAGGTATCAATCTTAATAACTGCCGTCAAGTGCATATTCTTGAGCCATATTGGAATGAAGTCCGTATAGAACAAGTTATTGGTCGTGCTGTTCGTCAATGCCACCATAAAGATTTACCTATGGAAGAACGCACAGTAGATGTATTTAGATATAAAATGGTTCGTGCCAATGGTAAGGAAACATCTGATGAAATAATGGAAAATATATCCAGAAGAAAAAACAATTTACTTATATCATTTATTGAGGCTATTAAAGAAGTTGCAGTCGATTGCGAATTATTCAAAGCACACAATATGATGGGTAGTAAATATAATTGTTTTAAATTTAATGAAGAATCACAATTTGATAAAGTAGTTGGTCCCGCGTATAATCCGGATATTGAAATAGATAGTAAGATGGACAACGGGCTTAATGCAATAGATAGTATTAAGAAAAGAATTAAAGTAAGAAAAATAAAGGTAGTAAAGAAATTAGATGATATGACATATTCTGAAACAATTAATGGTTGGTTTTATGAACCCACCGGTGTGGTATATGATTATAAATTAGATTATCCAATTGGAATGATTGGGCGAGATGTGAATGGTAGTTTTACAAAATTAGACAAAGATACATATATAATTGATAGAATTATTAATATTCCACAATTTAAATTATATGAATAAATAAAAATAATAGATTATTATTTTTATTTAATTAAATGTGTGGTTGCACATGAATCTTATTGTGGTTGAGTTGCATTATATACAGCTTGTTGCATTTGAGGCATTTGCTGTGGTTGCTGATTATCCATACCCATGTGTGTATTGTTAAATTGTTGTGATAAACCTGTTGTTTGTTGTGCATTATTTAACAGTTGCTCGTGAGAAATACCATAATTATTAATATTTAATTTTTGATTATGTGGTACCATGAATTGAACATGTAATGGATCTACCGATTTTTCCTGTTCTTTTCCTAACATCATGCCATTTTGCACTGGCGATGGGAAATCAATTGGATTACCCATCATTGGACCCATTGGCATACCCATCATTGGCGACATCATTTGCATACCCTGCATGTCCATACCTGGCATATTCATACCTTGCATATCCATACCTGGCATATTCATACCTTGCATATCCATACCTGGCATACCCATACCTGGCATTTGCATACCCATACCTGGCATTTGCATACCCATACCTGGCATTTGCATGCCCATCATTCCGTTATTCATTGGATTATTATCATTTACAAGATGAGCAAAATCTACATCCTTTTTGCTGGATTTTTTACTTGATTTACGACTAGATGATTTTCTAAGATTACGATTTCCTTTAACATTAACTTTAGTTGGCATATAAATTATGTCAGAAAAAAATTATAATTTTATTATATTTTTATTTTGATTTTTTTCTAACTGTTTTTTTAATTTCTTTTAAAGTTTCTTTTAATTTTTCATTTTCGGTTAATAAATCATTTATTTCTTTTTCATATTTTTTAGATATTTTTTTGATAATTTCTTCTTTTAATTCAGTGAATGTCATTTTTTGATAAAAGATACAATTTTTCTTTTGAACTGACCACCTTACCTTATTACCACTTTCTAACACCATATATTCAGGTTCATTTTTCATAACTTTTCCACCTAATCTAAATTGTTTTTTACCCGTAGATGGATTTATATTAAAATATCTAATTAATGTTCCTATTTTGATAGTATTTGAATCTTCTGATAATTTATATTCTTCTAATTTCTTTTTAATTTCATCAGGAGACATATTATCTTGTACCGATTTAATTGATTTAACTCGATTATCCGCCATATTATTATTTTATAGAAAAAATAATAATATACAATCGCGCGGGCTCTTTATAGGTGATTGAAAAGCAGACTATTATTTGTGCGACCCGAAGATTCGAAAACCGTTTTCGCAGATAATTTCGAATAGCGCCAAATAAATTTATTGCATTATTTTCTGTTGTTCATATTCAGGCGAATAATCTTCTCGCATTATTTCTTGTTGATCATATTTAGGTAAAGACTCTTCTTGAATCTTACCAGTTTCTTCTAATGGTTCTGTATATTCTGACTCTATTTGATTAATATAATCAGATGTCTTTTGCATTGCTTGCGTTTTTAAATCTGTTATAGTTTGCCTTGTTTGTGTTTTTAATTCTTTACCAGTATCTTTAGCAGCCTGAATAGCTTGTGTTTTTAATTCTTTACCAGCGTCTTTTGCAATTTGTTTAACTGGTGCAATCGTTTTACTAACAACTTGTGCACCAGTTTTAAATAAATTACCAAATAAACCTCCTGCACTTTGTCTATTTTTTAAATCTAGATATTTCATTTTATATTTTAAATACTTGGACTTGAAATTATCTTCCATTATATATATTATATATTATATATTATTTAAAATTATCTTTATCCAAATATGAAATAAATAAATCCCTCATTTTATCATTTGCCGAAGTGTGGTTTTTATAAAATATATAATTCTTTTCAAATGATACATTAAATATATCACGTCCGGTATTTATTAATGCCATCATATGAATCCCACTTTTCTTAACTGTTTTTTTAGATAATATTCCGCCCCATTTAAGTTCACCATTCATATTAACATATCTAACATATCCACCTAATTTTATCTCATTATAATCTTCTAAACTGTCAATCCATATATATTTATCTAATTCTGTTTTATATTTATTAAATAATGATTCTATATATTTTTTTTTATCATCTTCCCATTCCTCTTGAGTCATTATACTGTCCACCATCTTGCTTATTTCCATTTCTCTATCGGTTAACATTACAATTAAAGATAAAAAATCGTTTAAAATATATTTTAAATATACTTTAATATAATGGCAAGTAATGACTGTGCGACCCCAGTGTCTTCACATATCAATTGCATTGACCCTTCTGTCTACAAACTAGGTATGAAATATATGATTATAAGTAAACGTTTCTCAGGAAAAACTACACTAATTAATAATATAATCAATTCATTAATAAAAGATGACAATCATATAATAATTGTATTTTCGCGTGTAAGTGTACCTGGTTACAATGGCACACTATATGATAAATTTAATATTGAAATTATTCATAAATTATGTTCTGATAATCCAAGTAAAAATATTATATGTATAATTGATGATTCTATCACATTATTAAATGAACCGATATCTACATTAAAATATAATAATTTAACATTATTTGTAGAACAGCAATATGTAATAAAATTAGAGTATATATATGATATTTATTTATTTGGGAAAGATAATAATATAAGTAATATTAAAAAAATATATGAAAAGTTTGTAAATACAAATAAATATTCATTTAATAATTTTAATAATATTATGAATTCACTTAAATTATATAATTTTTTAGTAATATATGAAAATGATTTATATAAATCTTTTTAAAGATAAATCCATATAAATATATTAATGGATGCAACACTTGAACACTGGTTAGGTAATTTTTTCAATAAGGATATTATTACCCCAAGTAATGATATTATAAATTATATCAATAAAAATAAGTTCACCAATAATATTGAGGTTAAAATAGATGAATTAGAAATCGATTTCAATTCTAAAATGCAAGAAATAATCAATACATTTGAGAATGAAGACATAACAAAACTTTATAAAAATAAGAATTCTCTTGAAATTCTGCAGAAAGAAACTGAAATTGTTAAATTAATTTCAAAATATTCCTTGCAAAATAATAAATTGGAATATACATTTATTGTTAACTGTCTTAAATATTTGTATGAACTCAGTGAAATTCTTCGAGGAAGGTTAAAACAGGGCAATGTTAGTTTTAATAAGACGACTAATGCAGCGATTGTTAGATGTTCATACAAGTTTTGTAATTATAAAGAAAATTGTACCTATAATTATGGGAAAAAAGGATTAGCATGTTATCAAGACCATTTTGTTCATAATATGGTATCTCACGATGTACAAGCCCTAATATCATATATAGAAGAAACTCACAGCGATGGAGACACGATAACACATAATAAGGAAATATTAAAAACAATCAATACATTGGCATTTGTGATTGGTCACATGGAAGGTGAACTTAAAGCAAAATGTTTATATAATGATATTAAGGATTGTGAAAAATATCATCACGTTAATACTAAAAATCAGTAATATTATTAATTGCAATCATTTTTTGATTCAACATATTATTATAATAAACCATTGCACATTTTTTAATATCATTTACCATCCATTCATATGATTTATGTTTTTTAATCTTAGACTGAAGATATTTTTTTGGGAAATATATCTTGTTTTTAAGTTTGGGTTTTTCTTTTACTCCCATTTTATAAATATTTATTTCGGCAAATAATGGACCCCCAGTAAATTTAAAAGGAGTATTCTTTTCTTTTTCATATTGTTTTTTTGTTAATGTTCTTAATTTTATATATATAACAAAATCTTTATTTTTAATAACTTGTTTTTTATCAAACATTAAATGTTTCACTGGTTTATCTTTATTATATATAATATAATGGTATTTTTTACTTTCTTTAATTATATTATTTAGGTCTATCATTATAAAGAATCATAAAAAAATTATTGTGTGCACACTTATCTTAACCTAGGTGGAAGATATTCCATATCCAATTTGCGGAATATATCTCGTTCTGATGATACAATAATCATTTTCCCTTTACTATCAAATAACCCATATTCTGAAAGTTTATATCCTTTTTCTTTTGCAATAAGTCTCATTTTTTTATTAAAATCACCTGACCCAGTAAAATATAACAATGCACTATAATAACTATCATATGGAATAAATCTAATATCAATTCTCCTAACAGGATTATCTTTTAATTTACTAAAACCCATATATTTGGTTTTAATTTTCTTATCCGTCATATGATCAACTAATAATGGTTTCATATCATTTTTTTTCATTGGTGATTTTAATTTATTAACAATTCTTTCTAGATGATTAAGAGAAGCATCATGTGTTCCTTTCTTACTAATTAGCACATCAATATCATTACTTTGTGGTTTCTCACGACGATACGAACCACATAATTCCACTATATATTCTTCATCTTCTGTCAGTTTTAATGTTTTATTTATTTTCTTAATTAAATATTGTAATAATTTATTATAATTATCCATCTCAGAACGAGGAATATTCATATAATATTTACCATGATATTTCAATCCGAGTTTAATTTTATCATTCACTGTAATTGTGCCTTTTTTAACTTTTGTTTTCAAGTCTTCTACAGATGTAATTCCTTTTTCATACAATTCGATTGCATTTGCTCGCCCAATACCAACCACTTCTTCAAGTAATTCAATAACATTTTTTTTTTCTTTTTTACTATCAACAAAATCTCCCAGTTCATCTAATTGTCCATTTTCTAATATAATTTTAATCCTATCAAGTGTTCCTTTACCAATTCCACCAAAGTCTTTCAAATCCATATAATTGTCAAGTGTAATTTCAAATGGGACTTTTTTCAATATAGATAATGCGACTGATAAATTTTTTAATCTAAATTGATTCTTTTTAACACCAGCTAAATCTTTTTTAGATTGTAAAGTATCAGTTTCATCTCGGATAAAGGCTACTAACCTACTGAATTCATCTATAATATTTGTATTCATATATAATAAATTAATAATTTATATTTTAATCGTTTTATAATCAATTTTTATAAAATTGTGAGCATCGCTATTTGAAAACGGTCATTTTTAAATGTTATTTAAAAATGCTGTGAAAAAGGCTAAGCCTTTTTCAAGGTCTTACCGTTTATATTGGCTTCGCCAAAAGATATACCTTCGGTGAA
>JACCDR011983817.1_pt1 | contig 13590 bp, 13 predicted proteins | sample 7446431 | NCBI WGS metagenome assembly JACCDR01 (sample SAMN15323443, study PRJNA562643) | freshwater metagenome | isolation source: river surface water | place: USA:Blue River Watershed | collected 2017-08-17
AGCATTTTTTGAGATCTTTCGTGGCTGCGGGTATTAGTAGTATGGGTAGTGCCGACTCCGGTTCAGATTTCAGCGCCTATGCGTTGTTTGAAAGTGCCATGCTGCGCGGCCTTGCAACGGAAGCGACTGGCGGCAAATTCAAAAACGGCGCCGCCGAGGGGAGTATGGAGTATCTGATTAAGCTTGGCGGCAAAAAATTGCAGGGTGCGATTGAGGGGAGGGCGGCTAAGGCGGGTCAGGCGTACGGTTCCGGTGAGCCTGAGGATGCGCGTCAGAAATATTCAGCAACGCGTGGTGATTTGGATCTCCAGGTTGTGGATGGCGTCCTGACTGGCGAGGTTGATGTGGGGTGCAAAAACTCTGTTAACTGTAGTCAGGCATTTGAAGCATTAGAATCTATCAATCAAGTAGAAGGTGTAAATATTAAATTTAATCGCCATACAGTATTTGCAGATAGCAGAGATTTGGATTTTGAGATTACCTTTTCGAGGGACGGTACAACTCAGTATTTCGATTCTGAAGCAAAGACCCTGTTTAATCCTCGCAAGGGCGGCCGAATGGTTTTAGATAGGGAGTTTTTCGGCAACAATATAAATACAACTCGCTGGAGGCAGGTGGCTGTTCTGCATGAGCTTGGTCATGCAATGGGTCATGTGCACATGGTGAATAGCACCAATAGCATCATGAGTTATTCCGCGACGACGAATAAAAACTTTACCCATAATGAAATCAATGCGATTAAGCGAGCTTACCAATGAAGTTATTTTTTGCGGCAATGCTGTTTTTTTTGGTAGACATTAAAGCTTATGCGTATATTATTCCAGATCTTCCAGAAATTTCGTGCGAACTTAAAAAGTCTAGCGACGCCAGCTATGGTGTAAGCAATCTGTTAGAGTTCTATTATTTTTGCGACGGCGATGACGCAAAAAATGATATAGGATTTTCTGGCTATAGTTTTGAATTTAATTATAAAGGGAATCGTTATCGAAAAGACTATTATCAAGACCTTGCAGCTAAAACGCTTGAGCAGATAGGCATTTCTGTAATGGATGACACCTACGGCGTGAACGAAGATCCAGTTATAGGTAGGTACACTTCTATTTCTAGTGATCTGAATGAACTAGAGGTGATAGAAGCTTATGTTAAAGTGATCAGGCCAATCGCCACATGTATAAATGACGATGACTGCTTATTGAGCGAAATTAAAAAAAATTTTTTCGAATATTTTTTTGACAAAACCTATATAAAGCTTAGAAAAAACTTGAATGAAGCTAAGAAAAATCCTTCTTTTAGTTTTAGAATATCAGATATATATTTATATAACCCAAGAGACTTTAGAGTTGTAATTCAAAGTCTTGATCGGCGAAGAGGGTATTATCTTAGTTTTTATGTGGGGAATAATGATCAGGTAATTCTCTATTTTATTGGTAATGTTTTTTACTAAAGTCGGGAATCAATGGAGTCAGAGTCCTCAGATTTAACTTGGGTATCGTCGGACAAATGAAGCGTACATTTTTTGTATATAGGTATTGACAGGTTTTTGGTGTAACCGGCGCGCCAGACGGCTTAAAGTGGGTTAAAACCAGTCAGGTGCTGCTGCGCAGCCCACAAATGGCGGCGCGCTATTGCGGGGGCGGTGCAGGTGCTTGGTCTAACTCCGCCATGGCGCAAGCCACGTCAATCGGTAATTACGGCAAAGCCCACCACAATGCGGTGACCCATCGCAGCTTCACCGGCCACGAGCCTATCGACGAAGTCGGTATTATCCATATGACAAAAATATCGGGAATATTTTTGAACGCCAACGGCGACCCCTAGGGCGAGTCTCATGGATGAGACGAGTAGTGGCCGGATTTACGACGCCACCCTCGGCCGGTTTTTGCAGGCGGCCCCACATATCGATGGCACCACTCAGGTGGGTGGGTTTAATCGGTATGCCTATGTCAGAAATAACCCGATGAATGCGGTGGACCCAACTGGATATAGTTGGTTAAGTAAGACGTGGAAAAAGCTAAGGTAAAGTACGTTATTTCAGATTGTCGTCATTGCGGCCGTCGGTGCATTCACTTATGGTGCCGCAAGTGGTTGGGCCATGGGGTTAATGACCATCAATATCTGTCTTGCCCCGACCATGGGAATGATGATTGCGGCGGGCGCAATAGGCGGTGCAGCAGCGGGTTTTGCGTCAGGGATAATTGGTCCGGGTATGGCTGGGGCTAATTTGCGTGACGCATTGGGTGCAGGGTTTAAAGGCGCTTTATCCGGCGCGACATTTGGTGCGATTGGAGGTGCATTTAGTCAGTCATCTGGCTTTTTTAAGCAGGGTGGTATGGGCCATATACTCTCTCATGGATTAGCGAGTGGAATTCTTACAGATTTAGAGGGCGGTAATTTCGGTAACGGATTTTTAACCGCTGGCATCACGAAATTTTCGACGGTGAATTTGGTCAGTAATATTGGCGGAAAATCATTTGGTGCCATTGTTGGTCGCACAACTATGGCGGGTATGATTGGCGGCACTACCAGTGTCATGACAGGCGGAAAGTTCGCCAACGGCGCCAAAACTTCCGCGCTTGCGCATGTGGTGAATGCTGAGAGTGGGAATTTACTGGCATTTTCTAATAGAATTTTGAATTATGCTCAAGCGCAAAAAATGAAATCGCTAACGACAGTTGCCCAAGCTGAAAAGCTAATGGATACCCCGGCTGGTCAAGCTGTTGATTCAGTGGTAGAGGCCGCTCGAGAAAAGATAACTCTTAAGGCTGGATTTGAGTTCGCAAAAGGTGCAGGAGCTACTGTTCAAGCGACAATGAATTTGAATGGTGACAAGGGTTACGAAATTAGTTATAACAAAGGTGTTATGTTTAACCCGATTGGCAGTGTTAGCGCTGATGTTTTTTCAACTGGAGAACTAAAAGGGTCATTTCAATCCCTAGAGTTTTGTGCTGTAGGCTGTATTGGTGTTGAAAAAAATTATAAAGACTGGGCCTTTTCTACAACCATAAGTACTGGCGCTGATCTTAATTTTCAGACGGGATTTAAAGGGGATTTCTAGTGTTTGATCTGATATCCGTTGCCTGCATAGTTATGTATTTAATTTTTTTGAGGTTGTATCTTAATGCTCTGTCAGAAATATCTAGAATTGATGATAGGCAAAAAAAAGTTATTGGTATATTTTATACCAGAGAAATAACCAATTTAGATCTATTGAGGGACCACGGGTTTTTTTTCACCATTTTAAAAGGTTCATATAAAAAACTTGATCTCGATGATGGCGTGATACGCAGCTTAAATTCGGCTAGGCTGTATCTTTTTTTACAGTTTTTTTGTCTTTGGATGGCTTTTTTTAGTGCAGGGCGTTAGTGTTGAATCTGCGTTCTCAATAGCCCCTCGTCACAAACAATTACACCGCTGATTTACAAGAAGTATTAAAGCGCGTCTGCTGGTGTTATGGCGCGAGCACCCCACCCTCAACCCCTCCGGACCGCGTAAATACCTCCCTGTCGCTATGCGCCGCGTCCTGCGGCGAATGCTCGGCGGGGTTCGACAATACAAAAGACAATACAAAAATTAATACAACTTCGCGTACAGCATGCGGGTATAGCGAATGGCGAGCGGATCTTTTTTGCCGAGTGACGTCAGCAAATCCATAAATACCCGCTTCACCTCACCGGCTTCGGCTTGTAAATCTTTATCCAGCACCGGCCATAACAAGGCCAAGGCTTCGGCAAAATACTGGTGTGCGGCGTACTGTGAGGCGAGCGCCAACTTGAGCGACAGATTGTCTGAATCGTCGGCCAAAGCCGCTTCTAACTCGGTAATTTCCGGCGCCTTACCCGCTTGACGCAACAGTTCCAATTGGGCTTTTAGCTGATCATAGTCAGCGTTTTGATCGACTTTGCGAATAGCCGCGAGCACTTGCTCGGCCTCGTCCAGGCGCTTGAATGCCAAGAGTGCCTCGGTATACACAAGAGCAACCGGCGCGGTTTTATCCGACAGGGTGTAAGCCTCTTTTAACAAGGGCAATGCCGTTTGCAAATCTCCCGCTGCCAAAGCCGCCTCCCCCTCGCGCAATCCGGCCTCCCAAGGGGCGGGCAAAAAACGGTCTATCCAGTCACGTAACGCGACTTCCGTCTGCAACCCCTGCAAGCCATCAACCGGCTGCCCCTGCTGCATCATCATCAAGGTTGGCAAGCTCTGAATGCCAAACTGGGAGGCCAGCTGCGGCAGCTGGTCCACATTGACCTTGGCGAGCAAAAAGGCGCCCGCATAGTCGGTTGCAAGCTTATCGAGCAAGGGGCTTAAACTTTTACAGGGGCCACACCAATCGGCCCAGAAATCGACCAAAACAGGCCGGTGCATGGATTCATCAATCAAGGCCATCTTGGCGTTTTGATAATCGATCTCGACCTGGGTGAGCGCTGACAGCGGGCTAGGGGTTTCAGGCGATAACATAATAATCCTCGTGGATGCGTATCGTAGATCACTGGGGTTCTACACAAAGCGCCTATCTTAGCCGATCGTCAGGGCGTCGCGGCTAATTGCTTTTAGCAGCCTGCATCAGTAGGCTTCGCCCCTGTTGACCTGAATGGGTTACCTTATTTGGCAGATACGAGGCACTTATGGCGCAATACGTTTACACCATGAACCGGGTTGGGAAGATTGTTCCTCCCAAGCGTGAGATTCTGAAAAACATTTCCTTGTCGTTTTTTCCAGGGGCCAAAATTGGCGTCTTGGGCTTGAACGGTTCGGGCAAATCCAGCCTGTTGCGCATCATGGCAGGGGTCGATAGCGACTATATCGGCGAAGCCCGCCCCATGCCGGGCATCAAGGTGGGTTACCTGCAACAGGAACCGGCCCTCAACCCTGACAAAACCGTGCGCGGCAATGTAGAAGAAGGGGTACAGGAAGCCGTTGATGCCCTCGCCGAGCTGGACCGCATTTATGCAGCCTATGCCGAACCCGATGCCGACTTCGACGATCTCGCCAAAAAGCAGGCCAAATGTGAAGACATTATCCAGGCCTGGGATGCGCATAACCTCAATCACACATTAGAAGTCGCCGCCGATGCCCTACGACTGCCCCCTTGGGATGCGGATGTTTCAACCCTATCGGGTGGCGAGAAACGTCGGGTGGCACTCTGCCGGTTACTGCTGTCGCGCCCGGATATGCTGCTGCTGGACGAACCCACTAACCACCTGGATGCCGAGTCGGTCTATTGGTTAGAGCAATTCCTGCAAGGTTTCCCCGGCACAGTGGTCGCAATCACGCACGATCGTTACTTCCTCGACAATGCCGCAAGCTGGATACTGGAGCTGGACCGTGGCCAGGGCATCCCCTATGAAGGCAACTACTCCAACTGGCTCGAGCAAAAAGAAGCCCGCCTCGCCCAGGAGCAGCGCACCGAAGTCGCCCGTCAAAAAGCCATGAAAGCCGAACTCGAGTGGGCTCGCCAAAACCCCAAAGGCCGACAAGCGAAAAGCAAGGCGCGCTTGGCCCGCTTTGAAGAAATGCAAAGCCAGGAATTTCAAACGCGCAACGAAACCAACGAAATTTACATACCACCGGGCGAGCGCCTTGGGGACAAAGTCATTGAGTTCCATAACGTCTCCAAAGCCTTTGGCGATCGCTTGTTGATCGACAATCTGAGCTTCACAGTTCCCAAAGGTGCCATTGTGGGCATTGTGGGCGGCAACGGCGCTGGTAAATCCACCCTGTTTCGCATGATTGCCGGCACCGAGCAGCCGGATTCGGGCCGCATCGACATAGGCGATACGGTGAAAGTCGCCTACGTTGAACAGGGCCGCGAGAACCTCGAAAACACTAAAACCGTGTGGGAGGCCATTTCCGATGGCGCCGACATACTGCGCATTGGCAACTATGAAGTCAGCTCACGTTCTTACGTTGGCCGTTTTAACTTCAAAGGCACTGATCAGCAAAAACGCGTGGGGGAATTATCCGGTGGGGAACGTGGGCGCTTGCATCTTGCTAACACGCTCAAGCAAGGGGCCAATGTGCTGCTGCTGGACGAACCTTCAAACGATCTCGACATTGAAACCCTGCGCGCATTGGAAGAAGCCATTGAAAACTTCCCCGGCGCAGCCTTGATCATCTCGCATGATCGCTGGTTTTTAGACCGTGTCGCCACCCACATACTCGCCTATGAAGGCGACAGTGAAATCGTCTTTTTTGAAGGCAACTTCACCGAATACCACGACGACTTTCAAAAGCGCAAAGGCCACAACGCCCAGCCCCAGCGCGTCAAATACAAACCCCTCAAGGCCTGAACCTAGCCTGCCAAGCTGTGCCCACGGCAGCCGATTGGCCGTGGGCACAGACTCAGGTCAAGCCGGTGCGTCTTGGTAGACGATCGCCAGCTGCTGGCGGCCGGATGCGATCGTTTGCCGCCTGACGATATGGCCAACCGCCGCAAACACCGGCTGATGGCCATAACTGGAGGTGACGGTAATTTTGACAGGTTCGATCAGGTTGGCCGCGACTGGCAGCTCAAGCAAGGCGCCGCCGCCGCTCAAGTTATGGCACCAACAGGCCCACTCCCGCCCCGATGCATCACACAGGATCGCCGAGGTATTCACGCGCATTCGAATAAAGTCGCGCTTTTCCGCAAAGTTACGTGCAAAAGATTGGCTCATAGTCACCCTATTCACGAATGATTGATGCGCTCTGGTTGAGGCGCTCCTATTGAGGCAACTGTTGAGACAACTGTTAAGACAAGGAGTCGTTGCAACAGGCGCCGAGAGGCGGTAATAGTCTGCGCGACACGCAAGATAGTATGCGCGACACGGAATTGACGCATAAGCGCTAAGATTCCGAAACAGCGATTTTTGTGCCAGTTTATTGCAAAAGCCTCACCGCTTTTGGATTCCAAATGACTTTGACCTTCGTCACAAGAGGCGTTAGTGTTAGCGCCCTCATGAATCCCCCAAGGCCACTTTTCGCCGTGACCGGGGTTGAAGCAGGTAAAGGCATGACCTCAGCTGTCGATGCAGGTTTCAGCGATCAATCCGTCGTCCTTGTTGATGACAACAGTCTCGCACGCGAGCAACTGGCCGCCTTTCTGCGCCGCCATCAGCTTGCGGTTACGGAGTTTTCGGAAGGCCAGAGCGCGTGGGACTACCTGTTGCACGCGCCCGCACACCTTGTGATCACCAACCTGCGCCTACCCGATATGAACGGCCTGGACCTCTTGCGGCTGCTCAACCAGCACGACAATCCAAAACCCGTGATGCTGATGTCGGGCATCGGCCAGGTGAGTGATGTCGTCCAGGCTCTGCGGCTGGGTGCAGCCGACTACTTCATTAAGCCCATTCTGGATTACGAGGTGGTACTCCATGCCATCGAAAAAGCCCTGCAACTGCAAAAGCTGCAACAGGAAAACGACGCCTATAAACAGCGCCTTGAAACCGTGAACCAATCCTTGGCGGCCCATGTCGCTTTGCTGGAACAGGACCAACAGGCCGCGCGCTTAGTGCAAACAAACCTGCTACCCCGCACGCCTGTCCGATACGGCCCACTCGAACTCAGTCACTGTGTTATGCCTTCTCTGTACCTGAGCGGTGATTTTGTGGATTACGGTTTGGTGATGAATCGTTATGTCGCTTTTTATCTGACCGATGTCGCGGGGCACGGCGCTTCCTCGGCGTTGGTCACGGTGTGGCTAAAGGAAGTGGTGCGCAAGCTATTTCGCGACAAGTCGCGCTTCCGCTCGCCGGAGGATTTCACCTCAGCCTTGGCCATTTTGCTGGCCGAAGTCAATACCGAATTTATGCGCTCACGGCTCTTTAGCCATTTAACCTGCATTGTGGGTGTGATTGACCTGGCCAATTATCAGCTGCGCTACATTACGGCAGGGCATTTACCCCTCCCGATTTTGTGTCATGCCGACGGCACGGCTGACTATTTACCCGGTCGCGGCAAGCCGCTTGGATTGTTTGCCGAGGCCGAGTGGGCCATCAACAGCGTGCAGCTAGCGCCCGGGTTTCGCTTGCTCCTGTTAAGCGACGGCATTTTGGAAACCCTAGCCGAAGCGGGGCTCGCGGCACAAGAGCGCGGCTTGCTGCGGGCCTTGTCTGGGCAGCCAATTCACACCCTTGACGATGTTAAACACTGCCTCGGGCTCCATCATCTCGCACAAACTCCCGATGATATTGCCCTCGCCCTGATTGCGGACCGGCCATGACAGACAGATCGATAACGGACAGATCTATGACGGACAAATCGATGCAAGACAACTCTATGACGGACACAGCCAGCTCGCGCCAAGGTTTGATCGCTGTGGCCAAAGACAAGGGGCTCTACGCAATTCGATTGACGGGGGATGTGCGTCTGGTACTCTGCCTCGGATTTAATGAATACATTCAGCAGATGTTTCAGGACCCAGAACTTCACGTAATCATTTTTGATCTGCAACTGACTAAAACACTCGATAGCACCACGCTTGGGTTAATGGCCAAAGTCGCCTTGGAGTGCCGAAAGCGCAACCAAACCAAACCCCTACTACTGACACAATCGTCGGATATTTTACGGCTAGTGGATTCGATGGGGTTTGATGAAATTTTTACCATTTCCACCCAGATACCCGATTTGCCAAATCACCTAGAAGATTTAAATTGTAAAACCGGCAGTGAAAACTGCTTCCGAGAGCGCGTACTGGACGCGCACAAAGTCTTGATGTCACTCAATGAACAAAACCGTTTAACGTTTAAAGAGCTGGTTGAGACCCTAGAGCGAAACCCCTAAAGGGCTAACTAATAAAAGGGCTGCCCGATCACGGCTGCCCCAAAACGATTTACTGTCGCATGCTGAGTCTTTTAATTAAAACTGAAAAAAAATTATTCGCCTTGGTCATTGCCAGCATTTTAGCGGTGGTGCTTCGGCCGTGGATTTTAGTCTCCAGCTATGTCATAGACCCGCGTGGCAACCACACGCAACGCATTTATGACGACCTGCTCAATGGCGGTTCGAGTGAAGTGCAGTGGGTTGATCAGGAACGCGACCGCTGGCGGTGCATCATCAAAGACGGGTTTGATTACCCCTATTGCGGCCATGAACTCTATTTAAACAACAGCTTGCTGGAGGGCGTGGACCTCAGCCAGTACAGCCGGATGCGCATCGGGTTGCGTTACCAGGGGCCAGGCAAAACAGTGCGAGTCTTCTTGCGCAATTACGACCCGGCCTACAGCCATAACGACGACTTAAAATCCACAAAATACAATGCAATTGAATTCGAAAAAGAACTGCTGGATGAAAACGGCTATTTAGAACTGTCGCTCGATGATTTTTCAGTCGCTGACTGGTGGCTGCAAATGCACAGCATTCCCCTGCGGCACTCCTACTCTGACTTTAAAAATATCGTCATTTTTGAAGTGCAAACCGGCTCCGGCATGAATATCGGAACCCATGAATTTCAGCTCGACCGCATCGAATTTGAACGGCAAATCATCTCCACGGAAACCTGGTACCTTTTAATTATCGTGACCTGGATTTTGAGCATCCTCGCCATGCTCGGCCATCGCATTTTCAGCTTGAAACGCGAATTAAATCGCCGCCGACAAAAAGAAAGCGAATTAACCCAGCTCAACACCCTGCTCGACAAACAAGCCAAAAATATGGAAATGAAAGCCATGCGGGACCCGCTCACAGGCGCTTTCAATCGGGAAGGTGTAGAGGAATCACTCGTTGAGGCGCTCAACGAGTGGCACAACCACAGCAAGCGGCTTTCCATTATTTTGTTGGATATCGACCATTTTAAACAGATGAACGATACCTTTGGCCACGCAATTGGCGACAAGGTGCTGGTCGAAATCACCGCGCTTGTCACCCGCAATATCCGCGCGGTCGATAAATTCGCCCGCTGGGGCGGCGAGGAGTTTTTGCTAGTTTGTCGCGATAGCGAACTGAGCGAAACCCAAATTCTGGGCGAAAAATTGCGCCTCCTGATTGAGCAGCACACGTTTTGCGAGCAGGCCCGGGTGACCGCGAGCTTTGGCGTTGCCACCATCGGCAGTGGCGAAAGCTTGGAAAGCCTGTTCAAACGCGCCGATGAGGCGCTCTACCAAGCTAAATCCTTAGGGCGGAACCGGGTGCAGATGTCATCGGCCTAACCGGGCCCCGCCCAGAACGCATTCCGGGCGCCAATTCGGGTAGAATGGCGCCTTTTTTTACGGCCCGCCTGCGGCTTTTAGCGCTTAAAAAAGGGTTGCCATGTTAGTTCTCGGCATAGAAACATCCTGCGACGAAACCGGGGTCGCGCTCTACCACAGCACTCGGGGATTGATTGGCCACCGGTTGTATAGTCAGGTTGCTTTACACGCAGAATACGGCGGCGTGGTGCCAGAGCTTGCTTCACGCGACCATCTGCGCAAGCTATTCCCACTGATAGAGACCCTCCTGGCTGATGCGGGCCTCTCCAAAACCGCAATTGATGCCGTGGCCTACACCAAAGGCCCAGGGTTGATTGGCGCCTTGCTGGTCGGCGCCTGCGCCGGCCGCGCTTTGGCGCACGGATTATCGGCTGCTAAGGGTGTGGAAGTGCCCGCGATTGGGGTGCACCATATGGAAGGTCACCTCCTCGCTCCGCAACTGGAAGCCCATCCGCCCCAGTATCCGTTTGTGGCCTTGTTGGTATCGGGCGGCCATACGCAACTGCTGGCCGTTGCGGGCCTGGGGCAATACGAATTACTGGGCGAGTCGCTGGATGATGCCGCAGGCGAAGCCTTTGACAAGGCCGCCAAGATGCTCGATCTCGACTACCCCGGCGGGCCACGCCTGGCCGCCCTCGCTGAATCGGGCGTGCCACAACGTTTTGTCTTCCCCCGGCCACTGTGCGACAGGCCAGGGCTGGATTTCAGTTTCAGCGGGCTCAAAACCTTCACTCTGACCACGGTCAAACAGCATGCACTCGCCGATGGGCTGCCAGACAATCAAACCTGTGCCGATATCGCCCATGCCTTTCAAGAGGCCGTGGTGGCAAGCATTGTTACCAAATGCCTGCGGGCGCTCAAAGCCACGGGCTATCGCAATTTGGTGATTGCAGGCGGCGTGTCCGCCAATAGCCGCTTGCGACAAGCCCTGACAAGCGCCCTGGCGCCGATTGGCGCCCAGGTTTTTTATGCGCGTGCCGAATTCTGTACCGATAATGGCGCCATGATTGCCTATGCCGGTTGCCAACGGCTGATGGCGGGCGAGCGGGAAGACCTCGGGGTGACAGTGCTGCCACGCTGGCCTATGACATCGCTCAATCCACTTGACGCCGCGACCGCAGGCAACCCCGATGCGTGATCGCGTATTTATTGAGCAACTGGCGGTTGAGGCCCACATAGGCGTTCACGACTGGGAACAAGCCATTCGGCAACCACTCTTTATCGACGTTGAAATCGCCACCTGCACACGCCAAGCCGCCGCCACCGACAACCTGGCCTTTGCACTGGACTATTTCACCCTCAGCGAGCGGCTCCGCACACGGGCGCAGACAGCGCGGTTTCAATTGCTCGAAACCCTGGCCGAGCAGCTCGCCGAGGATCTGCTCGAGCACTTTCACCTGCCCTGGGTTCGCCTGCGCCTGCACAAGCCAGGCGCTTTGGCAGGCGTTAGAACACTTGGCATTCAAATCGAAAGAGGAGCACTTCCCTAATGGCCTTTGTGTTACTGGGTCTTGGCAGCAATCAAAATCCGCGCGCGCAGTTGCAAGCCGCTGTCAGCGCCTTGCGGGTGCAATTTGGCGAGCTCAGGCTGTCGCCAACCTATGAAAGCCAATCGCTGGGTTTTGCGGGCGCCAACTTTTGGAATCTGGTGGTGGGCATCTCGACCCCCCTGGCACTGCCAGCCCTGGCTACCCAACTGCGCCTCATTGAAGAACAACTGGGCCGTGACCGGCAAATCGCAAGCCGCGACCGCGTGATTGATATCGACATACTGACCTACAACCACCAAGTGGGCAGCCTGCAAGCCGAGTATCCAGGCCAAGCCGGGGCGCCGCATCTGAGACAGGACATCATTCTGCCAAGGCCAGAAATCCTCACCAGCGCCTTTGTCCTCAAACCCCTCGCCGACACCTGGCCCCACTGGCAACATCCCCTGCGCAACCAAAGTTACCGCGAGCTATGGCAAGCCTATGATGCGGGCCAACATCCGCTGATTGAAGTGATGCTGTAAGGCTTCTACTCACTGGTAAGACTTAGTTATCGAAAAAATCAATTTGTGGGTTTAGGCTCGATTGGCTGTTCGCTTGCGATTTTTTGTGTGATCGTCTGGATTTCAGCCGTGACCCGTGATGAATGAGCACCTCTTGCGCGCTTGCTCTACCGACAGCGCTCTTGCGAATTGCACTGATGCGATCTTTCATAACACGAATATTGTGCTCAGCGTTTGAGATCGCCTCAGTGTAGCCCGGTAACGGCATGCTCTCATGGCAAGCAATTTGAGCCGGGCTGTAACCTCGAAGCTCGGGAACCCAGCGTTTCACAAATTGGCAATCCGCATCCTGATCAATCAATTGTTTGAGGGGGTTGTATACGCGGATGGTATTGATCCCCACGATGGCCGCTTGCATCTGAATTTGAGAAAAATGAATACCCGGCTCGTAGTCCAAAAATAATTTAGCCAGAGGATACTGCAAATCTCGCCAATGGATATGCAGCCCAAAACAGGCGAAATTAACGACCATGGCGCGCATACGAAAATTCAAAAAACCGGTTGCTTGAAGACAGCGCATACAAGCATCGACTAACGGAAATCCAGTATTTCCAAGAATCCAAGCCGACAACACCGCTGAGTCGCTCGTGTACGCCAGCGAATCATAAGCGGGGTTCAGTGAACTGAACTCCATCCAACTCGCCGATTCCAAACGCTGCACAAAGTGATCTCGCCAAAACAATCGAGAGCCAAACGCCTCCAAGCCGTTTAACCATCGCTGCGCGCTTTTATCGCCCGGGATTTGCGGTAATTGCGCTTCCAATTCCGCCATGCGTAACTGTAACCGCGAAAAAATACGTCGCAAACTGATAGTACCCCACGCAATATGAGGCGACAGGCGTGACCCATAAAAAAATGCTTTATTCGGCGATGAAATACCACCGCGATAGCCAAGCGAACGGTCCATCAAGAAACTGTCTAACGTCCGCTCGGCCCGGCGTTGATTAACCACCTGAACACCGGGCCAATGAATATATGCATTCAAACTGTCTGGCGCTATGTCCTGTAATTGCGGTATCTGATAACAATCCCGATGGTTAATCGATATGCTGGGCAACTTAGGCTGCGCAATAACACTCGGCGCATCTAACGGGGCACTTTCAAACAAGCGCTCTGCAATGAATTTTTGTCGGTTGTCACGAGATTTTAGAGCGCGAACAACACCTGATTGCGGAACCTCTCGCCAAACAACAGACGCAGTCTGACACCATTTTTTAACGGCAATATCGCGCCTGAACGTAACGTCAGCTCCCGTTTCTTCGTGTGAAAAAATGTGCGTAAAATGAATTTTTTCGCGTAAGCGGGAAAATCCCTCCGGCAAGTTACTGTGTATAAGCAATAATTCCGCACCGCGTGAACGCAACGCATTTTGCAAAT
>JACCDR010094411.1_pt1 | contig 13588 bp, 14 predicted proteins | sample 7446431 | NCBI WGS metagenome assembly JACCDR01 (sample SAMN15323443, study PRJNA562643) | freshwater metagenome | isolation source: river surface water | place: USA:Blue River Watershed | collected 2017-08-17
AATGTGGGATAGTTTGAATGTGGGATAGCCTGACGGATATTATTCGTACCCTTTTACAGCACCGCCTCAGGACATTTTTAACGGCGTTTGGTGTCTTTTGGGGGATTTTTATGCTGGTGTTTTTGCTCGGGTTGGGTCAGGGTTTAAAAAACGGTGTGGAGTCGGTTTTTAGCAGTGACGATCGCACCAGTCTCTGGATCAATTTTATGAAAACATCAGTGCCTTTTGCGGGCTTACCGAGTAACCGCGTCCTGCAGCTGACGCAAGCGGATTTAGACCGTGTAGCGGCGCTGCCCGATGTGGCTATCGCCTCCGGTGAGCTGGCATTGGGCTCATCGCATCGAGGCGATATTTATATTTCACGCAAAGCGAAGTCTGGCAGTTTTTCAGTATTTGGTGTGGCGCCGCAGTATTTTGATATTAAAAAATATCAAGAGTATCGCCTGGGGCGGCGCTTAACAGCGCGCGATGACGAAGCCGCTCGCAAGGTGGCTGTGATTGGCACCGCCGTGGCTGAACGGATATTTTCACCGGACGAAAATCCGATAGGGCAGGATATTTCTGTCAGTGGTGTCAATGTCACTGTGGTAGGCGTTTTTTATGACAGCGGCTGGGAGGGGCGCATGAGTGAACGTATTTATATGCCGCTGTCTGCGTTTCAAACGGTATTTGGTCTTGCCGATAAAATCGGAGTGATTGCCGTAGTGCCTAAACCTGGTCGCACCGCCCTCGGCACCCAGATTGAGCAGTTACTGAAGCAGCATCACCGCATTGCGCCGGAGGATCCCGTGGCCGTTCGGGTATTTGATTTAGCCGAAGAAACAGAAAATTTGACGCAAACATTTAGTGCCGTAAATTCTTTTTTATGGCTGGTGGGCATAGGCACTTTATTGGCTGGGGCTATGGGTATTGGCAATGTGATGGTGATCAGTGTAAAGGAGCGCACGCAGGAAATTGGGCTACGTAAAGCGCTGGGTGCGCGACCTTGGCAAATCGTACAATTTATTTTAGTGGAGTCATTGTTGTTGACGCTCATCGCAGGGTATTTGGGGCTTGTGGTGGCGATCGGCATCTTGGAAGGGCTCACCTGGATGACTCGGCAACCGGGCATGGCCCTACCCTATTTTGCCGAGCCGCAAGTGGATTTGGTGCTAGCGATAATCGCGTTAGGGATTTTAATTCTGGTGGGTTTGATCGCGGGTTTAATTCCTGCCTGGCGTGCCGCACGCGTGCCGCCAGTTGCCGCTTTGCGCGCAGGTTAATTCTATGTGTTATTGGGATAGGTGGCAGTGGGATAGGTGGCACGAAATTATGCAAGTGCTGGTTCGCCATAAGTGGCGAACCCTGTTGACGGCGCTCGGCGTTTTTTGGGGAATATTTTTATTAATTGTACTATTGGGTGCTGGCAGCAGCTTGCGCGCGGGCGCGGTGCGCAATTTTGGAGGTGTGACTAATGTGGTCTATCTCTGGTCTGGCCGACCCACACAGTTGCCCTACAAGGGGTTTGCCACGGGTCGCGTGGTGGGCTTGACCTTGGCTGAGCGCGATTTTTTGCGTGAGCGGTTACCGGAGGCCGCTCGCGTGCTGGAAGTGAATGAATTGGGTGGCTGGCAGGCCGCGCAATATATCGTGCGCAAGGGGAAAAGTGGTTCCTATGGTATTCAGGGTGCTCACGCGCAAACGGCAGCGCTAGCCAATTACCGGGCGATTGCAGGCCGATTTATTAATGAGCGCGATTATGCGGGTCAGCGCAAAGTGGCTGTGATAGGCCCGAAGGTGCGGCAGGATTTATTTGCAGGGGAAGATCCCATTGGCGAAGCGCTCACGATTGCGGGCGTCGTCTTTACGGTGGTTGGTGTTTTTGAACCGCAAAGTGGTGGCGCCAATAATCAGCGCGATGCGTCGCGCATTTTGTTGCCCAATAGCACCTTGCGCGCCGCATTTAATCAACAGGGCTGGATTGGCAGTTTGCGCTTGCAGCCGAAGCCCGGTATCTCTGCCGCTGAAGTCGAGGCCAAGGCGCTATCGCTGTTGAAAACGCGGTTGCATTTTCATCCGGATGAAAAATCGGCACTTGGCAGTTACAACACGGAGCGCGACTATTTAAAAGTGGTGGCGCTTTTTGATGGCTTGCGCTATTTCAGTTGGTTTGTCGCGCTCGGCACCTTGCTTGCGGGCTGTATTGGTGTTGGAAATATTTTGTTGATTGCGGTCAAAGAACGCCGTCGCGAATTGGGTTTGCGCAAAGCCTTGGGCGCTACACCTGCAAGCTTAATGGCACAGATTATTCAAGAGGCCCTGGTTTTAATGTTAATTGCCGGCGGACTGGGGGTGATCGCGGGTGTCTGGACTTTAGAAGGTTTGGCTCTCTGGGCTGCCACTGGCAAGGTACCGGGTTTTGGGCCGCCGAGTATTTCGTTGACGGTTGTATTGGCGGCTTTGTCTGCATTGATCGTCATGGGGGTGGCTGCTGCCAGCTGGCCCGCGCGGCAAGCGGCACGCGTCAACCCTATTATCGCGCTGCAAGCGCAGTAGTGGCGCCCATTTTGGAATTTCACATTGATTGTCATCAGGATCTAGCATGATTAAAAAATTACTGGCGCTATTGTCGGGTGTCTTATTTGTATTGCTTTTTGTTGGCACCTTGTATTTTTTGTATCAAAAATCCCGAAAACCTCCCGAAACTTACGAAACAGTCACGGCCAGCTTACAAAATTTGGTGCAAAAAACCGTGGCGACCGGGCAGGTTAAACCGCGTAAAGAAATAGACGTGAAGGCGTCTGTTTCGGGCATTATTTCGGATGTGTATTTCGAGGCAGGCGATTCGGTTAAGGTGGGCGATGTGTTGGCACGCATACAGATGGTGCCGAATATGTCGCTGCTGCGAGCGGCTGAATCAACCCGCGACCAGGCGCGCCTGCATTACAGCAATGCCAAAGTGGATTTTGAACGCCAGCAGTCGTTAAAACGTGATCAGCTGGCGGCTCAGGTCGAGTATGACCAAGCGGCTTTGCGGTATCGTTTAGCGGATGAGGCGCTAAAAGCCGCTGAAGACAATGTCGGGCTCTTACGCGAAGGGCTGGGGCGGCACAGTGGCGCCGTGTGGAATCAGGTGGTGGCGCCCTCGGCGGGCATTTTAATGTCGGTACCCTTTAAACAAGGCGCGTTTATTATTGAAAGCAATACGTTTAATGCCGGTACCACTATCGCCCAAATTGCCAATATGGACGATATGATTTTTGAAGGGTATGTCGATGAGGCCGAGGTGGGTAAGCTCGCCGTGGATATGCCTTTGGATATTAAAGTGGGCGCTTTAAGCGATCGTGTATTTGCAGGCAAATTAGAATACATTTCGCCCAAAGGAGTGGATCAACAAGGCACCATGAAATTTGAAATTCGCGCAGCCATTGCGTTGCAGCAGGGGGCTTTTTTGCGTGCGGGTTACAGTGCCAATGCCGAAGTGGTACTGGCGCGTGCCGACCAGGTATTGGCGATTATGGAGCGCGATCTCATCGAGCAAGACGGCCAGATTTGGGTAGAGGTCGAAACGGCACCACAAGACTTTGAGCGCCGTGCAATTACCGTTGGGCTATCGGATGGTATTCATACCCAGGTTCTGTCAGGGTTATCCGCGACTGACCGGATTAAAAAGCGCTGAAAGCCGACTTCACCAGTGTGAAATCGGCTGTTTTACGCGCTATTTCCCCAGTGACGCGTAATAAGCGGCGAGGTTATCAATGTCCGCATCACTAAGCCCTGCGGCCATCCCCGCCATGATGGCGGCTTGCCCGGCTTTGCGCTCGCCGTTTTTATAGGCCTTGAGCGCGATTTTTAAATAGGCGGCGTTTTGGCCGTTCAGATTGGGGTAAATCGGCATTACGGCTTTGCCGTCTGCGCCGTGGCAGGCGGCACAGGTCGCCGATTTGGCTTTGCCTTTCGCCACGTCTTGTGCCGAGGCGAAAGGCGCCAGGGCGCCTGCCAACAGGAGGGACAGAGAAAGAGTCAGGGATTTTGTCATGGCAGTTATCCTAGGGTGAGGGTTGATAAATAGAGCTGAAGGTTTGCAATTCATACGGCGCTTTCGGTTTTTTTGTTTGGTTTAGTGTTGTTTGGTTTAGTGTTGTTTGGTTTTTTTATAGCGGCAGAGGCTACGCTGTTTGTTATGCCGCTTCATCCCGGCATATCCGGTGTCGGTGCGAGAAAGACTTGTGATGGATCAATCAGGACTTTATCGCCCATGCCCTCACGGCCAAATAACATCAAATAGGTCATGTCGCTGCGATTGGCGAGTGTAATTTCGATGGGCCAGCTGAGGCTGCCAAGCGCTATGGGAGTGCGAATGACGTAGCGCTCTTCGGCTTTACCATTCGATGATTTCACCCGCCGCACATCAAACAGTGGCGTCGAACAATGCACCACACTCTGCACGTTATAAATATCCGGGTGTAAATCAAACTGCACCCAGGGTTTGCCTTGGCGCTGGGTGCGGGAGACGTTGTCGACATGCAGCGACGAGGTTTGCGCCCCCGTATCCACACGCATTTGCAAATTGAAGATGCCAAGAGCGGGCAGGTGGCAAATTTCGAGGTTGCCAATGACCAGTTTGCCAGTCGCAGGTTTGTCGGGCATTCAGCACCTCATGGGGTGGGTGGCGGGTCCTGATGGGGTGACATTTTGGTGTCGGGAATCGGGTCAGAGGTTTTGGTGATTGCAGGCTTTAAGGGCGGCCTGGGCGCGGGGTTGATCACCACCGCGCGTTGAAATGCGAGCGCATTGGGAAAGGTAATTAATTCATCGCCGTCCCCCGCCATAATCACATGAAAGAGCGTGATTTCGGTGATGCGCCCAGAAATGGTGTTTTCACCATCAATGATGCGTACCTGATCCCCCACGCGATAGGGAAAAAAGAAAAAAACAATAATGCTCGCGGTCACGTTGCTCAGAATGCTCCACTGCGCAAAGAGCGCTACGCCAATCACGGCAAATAACGAGCCTGCCAGTAGACCGAGGTCGCGAAATCCCACCCCCGCGATAATGCAGACCGCCACAATGGCCATTACCGCCAGAGCGCCACTCAGTACCGCATTCACATAATGAATGCGCGCTTCGGCCACATGCCGTTCTCGGCCAATGCGCTTCACGAGGCGCGACAGGCTGGATTGCCCCAGCCCGTAAACCAAACCAACCAGCGCCATCAGCAGCAGGGTATGAAATGTCATAAGGTGTCTCCTGACAACAGGGCCTCAACCCTTACCCTTGGTGCGGGTATTATTGGGCCGCGCAGTGGTTTCGATGTATTCGTAAATCATGCCGGCAACATCCAGCCCGGTTGCGGCCTCGATGCCTTCAAGCCCCGGGGATGAATTCACTTCCATCACGAGTGGGCCGCGGCTTGAACGCAGTATATCGACACCGCAGACGCCAAGGCCCATGGCCTTAGCTGCCGCAAGGGCTGTGGCGCGCTCGTCGCGAGTCAATTTGATGATGCTCGCGGTGCCGCCTCTGTGCAGGTTAGATCGAAATTCGCCCTCGGGTGCTTGTCGTTGCATGGCGGCCACAATGCGGTTGCCGACCACAAAACAGCGAATGTCGGCTCCGCCAGCTTCCTTGATGAATTCTTGCACCAAAATATTGGCCTTGAGGCCCATAAAGGCTTCGATCACCGCTTCGGCGGTTTTGTTGGTCTCGGCCAGAACGACGCCAATGCCTTGGGTGCCTTCTAGCAATTTGACAACTAAGGGCGCGCCGCCGACATTGGCGATCAAGTCTTTAACGTCGTCCGGTTTGTTGGCGAAGCCGGTGCGCGGCAAGCCTATGCCCTTGCGGGAGAGCAGTTGCAGCGAACGCAGTTTGTCGCGCGAGCGCGATATGGCCACCGATTCGTTCACGCAAAAGGTGCCCATCATTTCAAACTGGCGCACTACCGCTGTGCCATAAAAGGTCACTGAGGCGCCAATGCGGGGGATCACGGCGTCATAGTCGGGCAGCTCATGGCCTTTGTAGCGCACAGTGGGTCGGTTTTGGGTGATGTCCATGTAACAGTGCAGCGTGTCGATCACGTCCACGCTGTGGCCGCGCGCCGCCCCGGCCTCGATCAGACGACGGGTGGAGTACAAGCTTTCATTTCGGGAGAGTACCGCAATTTGCATAAAACCGTGACCCTCAGTGAGCGCTTGGTAGTGTTCGGGCTGGCAGGTCTCAGCGGGGCTGCCGAGTGCCAGTGGCATAGTAAAACCCGCCTGGCGCGGGGGCGCAGCCTTGCTGCCGGCACACTAATCATCGGCTGGAATCTTGTAAAGGGGGGCGGGATGCTGCGGCCAAGGTTTCACTGGAGCTGACGACTGACGCGGCGCGCCTGTATGATCTCGTGCGCGCAGGCTCCAATAGCCTGTCTTCGCCGGCCATCATGGCTTTTCTCTCCGGTAAACACTGAGCAGCCCTATGTACCACAGTTATTTTGGGATTGAAGATCAGGTCTTTTCGATAGCGGTTAACCCACGCTACATGTACATGAGTGCGCAGCACCGCGAGGCGCTGGCCCACTTGCTGTACGGAGTGAAAAGCGGGGGGTTTGTCATGCTGACCGGGGAGGTGGGCACCGGCAAAACCACGACCATTCGCTGCCTGCTGGAGCAGCTGCCGGCCAATGCGGATGTGGCCATTATCATGAACCCGGCGGCCAATGCCCGCGATTTGATGTGCAGCCTGTGTGATGAGTTTGGCGTGGCCTATATCGCGGACGAAACCAGCGTCAAAACGCTAACCGATGCCCTCTACGCTTTTTTATTAGCCAACCATGCCAAGGGTCGTAACAGCATTGTCTTGATCGACGAAGCCCAGCTGCTGCGCATCGCAACGCTGGAGCAAATCCGCCTCTTGACCAATCTCGAAAGCCATACCCAAAAAATGTTGCAGATTATTTTGGTCGGACAGCCCGAGTTGAATGATTTGCTGGCCAAGCCAGCCTTGCGCCAGCTCTCGCAGCGGATTACCGCGCGCTATCACTTAAGGCCGCTGAATTTGGATGAAACCGCCGCGTATATTCGCCACCGGTTGACCGTCGCGGGTATGCCGCCTGGTCGCGATCCTTTTCCGGCGCCTGTGGTGAAAAAAGTGCACAGCATCAGCGGCGGCATCCCGAGGCTCGTCAATATTTTGTGTGACCGCATGCTACTTGGCGCCTACACGCGCGATAGCACTCAGGTGGATCAGCGCATTTGTCGCCAGGCGACCGACGAGGTTCTTGGCGACCCGCGCGAAAAACAATTTCAGATGATTGCCCGTATGCGTTCGCCGCTCTGGTACGCAGGCTCTGCGGCTTTTGCCGCTTTAGTGCTGTCGTCTGGTCTCTGGTGGTGGCTCAGCCCGTCGCAGCAACCCGCGCCCGCGCCAGAAGCCGCTCCCGTCTCGATGGCGGCGGCATCGAGTGCGCCAGAATGGGGTGAGCGCGACAGTGAAGCCGCCTTGCTGCGCCTCTTTGCGCACCTGGGTGTCACGGCTAAGCCGGGGTTGTCGCCCTGTGTGGGCATTCGTGGCAGCGACTGGGAGTGCGATACCTTGGAGGCGCGTACCTGGGATGATTTTCGCGAATATGACCAGCCGGCCGTCTTGAGTTTGGCGAGCCCCAGTCGGCAAGCGCGCTACGTGACGTTGATAGCGCTGGAAGCGGAGCAGGCTTGGATAGAGGATGCCGAGGGCCGCCGCTCAGTGAGCCTCGATGACTTAGGGACTCAGTGGACGGGCGAATATGTCATGGTCTGGAAAAAGCCGCCCGGTTTTGACGAGCCTTATGGCCTCGGCAGCTCTGGCCCCAAAGTCAGCTGGCTGGCTGAACGTTTTGCCCGTTTGGACCAAAAGCCCCAGCCACTCGCTGAGCACAGTTTTAACCGCGCCTTGCAGCAACGGCTGTCATTATTTCAGGAGTCGCAATCCTTGACGGTGACGGGCCTTGCGGATCGCAAAACCCTGATGCGGCTGTCGGCCTTACTGGGTGAATCAAAAACCTTGGCATTCTCAGCCGCTGAGGCGGTTGAGTGAGACCGCTGAGCGCCATGACGGAGAGACTGTGATGTCGTTAATTCTGGATGCACTGAAAAAAGCCGAACGCGAGCGCAATCGTGAAGCCTATGGCGCGGGCATTCCGGGCCTGTCAACAGAGCCTGCCCCCATCGCGCAGGCGTCCAGTCCTCCCTTGCCGAGCTGGGCGCTGGTGACTTTATTGCTGTTGTTGGCCTTGATGGTGTTGGGTTTTTGGGTGTGGGTACTCCGCAAGCCTGCCGATGCCTATTCAGACGTTGCTCTAGCCGCACAGGCTGAGCCGGTGTTGGCGGTGGCGCAGTCGGTGACCTCGTCGACTGTGTCGTCTGTCGCCGTCATGCCGTCGCCGTCGCCAGTGGCGGTGACTGTGGCAGGTCTGCAGGCGGTCAGCCCATCCAGTTTGGCGTCGGTCGATTGGACTGAGCGCGTCGACAGCTTATATCTGGAGCCCAAGGCGCCTGCACCCAGGCCGGCGCCTGTCAAGATGGCTACGCGGGAAAACCCGACAGCCGCCAAAGAGCCACAAACACTGGCGCCCGCGCCGGCAGTTAAAACCCCTGTCAACGATCTGCCACCCGATGATGAGTTGCGTAGCCTCTGGCAGTCTGTTCGCGAAGGCAGCGAACCTCTCGCCGACGCGCAGGCACCCCTGGCTGAAACGCCAGCGCCTGTGACCGAGGCGGGCCGCCTTGTCCCCTACTTGCATCAATTGCCCGACAGTTTTCAAAGCCATATCCCCACGCTCATGTACACCAACCATATTTACTCGGCTGAAAAGGGCGGAGCCGTCATTTTGAATGACAAAAGTTACCGCGAGGGCGATACCCTGGCGCCTGATCTTGTGATAGAGCGCATTACCGAAACCGACTTGTTGTTGCGCTACCGTGGCAAACCTTTCCGTTTGGCGGCGCTCAGTAGCTGGGTCACAGGCAAACCCTGATGACGCGCGGGATAAGTGGTTTAACCGTGCGGCGATTTGTGGTATAAAGCGCGCCCGGCGGCATCAGCTGCCGGTTTTTGCTTGTCAATGTCACACATGCATCGGCACGCGGGCTTGGGTGCCTTGGTTTTCCAGGGTGGGCCTGTGGGATGCGTGGAGGCCTAACCCAATCGTCATAGGTAAATTGTTATGCCACAAGTCAGTATGCGTGAGATGCTCTCCGCCGGTGTCCACTTTGGTCACCAAACCCGATTCTGGAACCCCAAAATGGGTCAGTTCATTTTCGGTGCCCGCAATAAAATCCACATTATCAACCTCGAGCAAACGGTTCCGGCGTTTAACCACGCTTTGGAATTGGTGCGCAAAATGGCCAGCCAGAAGAAAAAAATTCTGTTTGTTGGCACCAAGCGCGCCGCTCAGAAAACCATCATTGAGCAGGCTGCGCGCGCTGGCATGCCTTACGTGAGCCACCGCTGGCTCGGCGGCATGTTGACCAACTACAAAACCATTCGCGCCTCGATTCGCCGTTTCCGCGAGCTGGAAGCGCAAAGCCAGGATGGTACCTTTGCCAAACTCACCAAAAAAGAAGCCCTGTTGCGCACCCGCAACATGGAAAAACTGGAGCGTTCTATCGGCGGTATCAAAGACATGGCCGGCTTGCCGGATGCTCTGTTTGTCATTGACGTCGACCATGAGCGCATTGCGGTACAAGAAGCCAACAAGCTCGGCATTCCTGTGATCGCCATCGTGGATACCAACTCCAACCCAGCGGGTGTGGATGTTGTGATCCCTGGTAATGATGACGCCATTCGCGCCATCAAGCTGTATGTAACGGCTATGGCGGATGCGTGTTTGGAAGGTTTGTCGGCGGCTAACGGCAAAGACGAATTTGTTGAAATGGCCGCTGCGGCGGATGGCGCCTCGGCGTAATTTCAGCAGATCTAAGCCCGTCGGGCTTATCAAGACTGTTTCATAAAAAAGGGGCTTGCCCCTTTTTTTTCATCACTTTTTGGAGGATACCCCATGTCTGTTTCGGCAAACCTGGTGAAAGAACTGCGCGAGCGCACGGGCCTTGGCATGTTGGAGTGCAAAAAAGCACTGCAAGAAACCCAAGGTGACATTGAGCTGGCGATCGAAAATCTGCGCAAACAAAGTGGCTTGAAAGCCGCTAAAAAAGCGGGTCGCACCGCAGCCGATGGCGTTGTGTGTGTAAAAGTCGCTGAAGATGGTCGCTACGGCTGCCTGGTTGAAGTCAACAGCGAGACAGACTTTGTTGCGCGTGACGAAGGCTTTTTGGCGTTTGCGGATAAAGTCACCCAAGCCGCCTTCGCTGCAGGTGCAACTGAGGTGTCGGCGGTGATGGCCGGTGCTCTCGACAGCGAGCGCGAGGCCTTAGTCCAAAAAATTGGCGAAAACATCGGCGTGCGCCGTCTATCGTCCATCAGCACGCAAGGCGTGTTGGGTGCTTACCGCCACTCCAATAACCGCATCGCGGTTCTGGTTGAGCTCGACGGTGGCAACACCGAGCTGGCGCGCGACATCGCCATGCATGTTGCGGCCGTGAATCCGCAAGTGGTCAACCCGGCGGATATGCCCGCTGAAATCGTGGCGAAAGAAAAAGACATCATCGCCTCTCAGCCCGATATGGCCGGTAAGCCCGCTGAAATCGTTGACAAAATGGTGATGGGCCGCATCAGCAAATTCTTGAAAGAAAGCAGCCTGACTGAGCAACCTTTTGTGAAGAACCCAGATGTCACGGTTGGCGCTCTGGTGAAACAAGCCGGCGCTAAAGTCGTGCAGTTCATTCGTTATGAAGTGGGCGAGGGCATTGAAGTGGCGGAAGTCGATTTTGCCGCTGAAGTAGCCGCTCAGGTTGCTGCCGCACAAAAATAAGCGCCTTTTTTGTGCGCCATGCTAAAAAGGCGGGAGTCCTCTCCCGCCTTTTTGCTGTTACCGTTTTGCTGTTACACTGCCGCCCGTTTTGCTCGCCAGGGCGCCTTGCCCTTAAATTCGCTACCTGTGTCGGAGAGCTGTTATGGCCACTACGCGTGATCGCAAATATAAACGCATATTGTTGAAGCTCAGTGGCGAACAGCTGATGGGCGAAGAAGGATTTGGCATAGACCCAAAAGTACTCGACAAAATGTCGCTCGAGATAGGTCAGCTGGTCGGTATTGGGGTGCAGGTGGGTTTGGTGATCGGTGGTGGCAATCTGTTTCGCGGCGCGGCTTTAAGTAAAGCCGGTTTAGACCGCGTCACCGGCGACCATATGGGCATGCTTGCCACTGTGATGAATGCTTTGGCGATGCGCGATGCGCTGGAGCGCAGCAACATCTCCTCCAGTGTCATGTCCTCGATTCCGATGAGCGGCATTACTGAGCACTATGATCGTCGCTTGGCCATTCGTTTGCTTGAGCGGGGTGAGGTGGTGATTTTTGCCGCCGGGACGGGCAATCCCTTTTTCACGACCGACTCGGCAGCTTGCTTGCGCGGTATTGAAGTCGAGGCGGAGTTGGTTTTGAAAGCGACCAAAGTGGATGGCGTCTACTCGGCTGACCCGAAAAAATTTCCCGACGCGACCCGCTATGATCGCTTGAGTTATGACAAGGTGCTGGCCGACAAGCTGGGCGTTATGGATTTAACTGCCATCTGCTTGTGCCAAGAGCACGATATGCCGGTGCGAGTCTTTCAGATGGACAAGCCTGGCGCCCTACTCAATATCGTAGTGGGTGGCAATGAAGGCACGTTAATTGTGGCTGACGCTAATTAGAATTGCGGCAGCCGCCAATTAGGCGCCTGCCGTCTCCAGCGACACAGTCAAAACAGGCCCAGTCAAAACGAGAGATGATTATGATCAACGACATTAAAAAAGACGCTGAAGAGCGCATGAAAAAAGCCTTGGGCGCCCTCGGTGTGCAATTTAATAAAATTCGCACCGGCCGCGCCCACCCCAGTATTTTGGATACTGTTTACGTCAGCTATTACGGCTCGGATGTGCCCTTATCGCAGGTGGCCAACGTGTCGGTTCTGGATGCTCGCACCCTCTCGATCAGCGTGTGGGAGCGCAACCTGGTACCCGATGTTGAAAAAGCGATTTTGAAATCGGATCTCGGCTTGAATCCGTCCACCATGGGTGAGTTGATTCGTGTGCCCATGCCGGCCCTCACTGAAGAAACGCGCAAAAATTACATCAAACAAGCGAAAAATGAAGCCGAAAACGCGCGAATTGCCGTGCGCAATATCCGTCGCGATGCCAACACAGCGCTGAAAAATTTACTGAAAGATAAATCCATCAGCGAAGACGATGAAAAGCGCGCGCAAGACGATGTACAAAAAATCACCAACAAGTATATCGCCGAAGTGGATACGGCTTTTGCGGCCAAAGAAAAAGACCTGATGGTCATTTAAATCAAGCAAGGAGCCATGGGGTGAATCAATTGCGCCACCTTGCCATCATTATGGATGGCAATAATCGCTGGGCCAAACAGCAAGGAAAGCTTGGTATATCCGGCCACAAAGCGGGGGTGGAGCGCATTCGCGATGTGCTGGCAGCTTGTCGGCAGCGGGGTGTTGAAGCCCTCACCCTGTTTGCCTTCAGCAGTGAAAATTGGCAAAGGCCACCCAAAGAGGTGGAGGCCCTGATGGGCCTTTTTTATCACTACCTGACGTCTGAGGCGAAAAAACTGGCCGAAGACGGCGTCACCTTAAAAGTGATTGGCAATCGTGCGCGCTTTAGCCCGCGATTACAGGCTGCGATTGCTGAGGCCGAAGCCATAGCACAGGGCCCGGAGAGCACCTTGGTGATAGCCGCAGATTACGGTGGCCGCTGGGACATTGCCCAAGCGGCGCAAACCTTGGCACGCGAAGTCTTGGCGGGCGAGCGCGAGCTCGACGCCATCGATGAGGAGGCGCTCGCGGCACACTTGACCACGGCGGGCTTGCCGCCGCTCGACCTCTTGATTCGCACCGGTGGTGAATACCGCATCAGCAATTATTTGTTGTGGCAAGCCGCCTACGCCGAGCTCTATTTCAGCCCGCTCCTCTGGCCCGACTTTGATGCGGCTGCGCTCTTTGCTGCGGTCGATGACTTCCAGCAGCGCATGCGTCGATTCGGCAAAACCAGCGAGCAAATTCTCGTAGCAGGCAATACGCATGCTTAAACAGCGTTTAGTGACCGCCGCCATACTGGTCACGGTTTTTCTATTGTGTCTTTTTGCGTTGCCCATCGTGTTTTATAAGGCATTGATTTTGGTGGCCATAGCCGTTGCCGGCTGGGAGTTTGCAGGCTTAGCCGGCTGTGCAACGCGACTGCGCAAAGCGCTCTATACAGGGTCTTTAGTTGCGGCAACTGCCGCAGCGGCGCATCTGATTCACGCCTACAGCCAGCTAGGTTACGGGCTTTGGGGCTTGGCGCTGGCCTTTTGGGCGCTGGCAGCCTTCTGGGTGAAGCAGTACCCGAAGCCCGGTCTTTGGCGACTACCGGCTATGCGCCGATTGGCGGGGCTTGCGACACTGGTGCCCTCCGGGGCAGCGCTCTTGTGGATAGTGACCTTACCTCATGGCCCCTTATGGGTGCTGGCGCTGGTGGCGATTGTCGCTCTGGCCGACAGG
>JACCDR011683590.1_pt1 | contig 13588 bp, 21 predicted proteins | sample 7446431 | NCBI WGS metagenome assembly JACCDR01 (sample SAMN15323443, study PRJNA562643) | freshwater metagenome | isolation source: river surface water | place: USA:Blue River Watershed | collected 2017-08-17
AGAGTTCCTGGCGATCCAAGCGCTTTGTGTGCTCTGCGAAACATCTCTGTCCGGGCTTATAGACGAACTCTGTCATTCCTTCTGCCAGACGATTCTCTGTACATGTACGAGTCTTGTCATGGCGGATGTAATGAGCCTGTGGTGAATCACTGAGTACGGTTACCTTGAAGCCATTTGTGTAGTTAGCACATCCTACTTCCTCGCATACAGCACGTGTCCAGTGTGTTGCCTTTGGGGCACGAATACTGAAAGTCTCGTACAAATGCGCTGGTCCCTTTTCAGGGACTCGGTTAAGGGGTCTCATATTGTCTCCTGTGTATATGAACTGCGTATTAGAAGCTAACCGCAGCAGTATTCTTTACCAGGTTTACCGCAAAGGTAATGGATGAGAATGTACCTGCTGTGGTAGATACTCTTACGTATCTGTTGAGCTGTTCAGTAGTAGTACCAAGAACATTACGCTCGGACGTTACTCCGGATACCACAGTGAAAGAATCCACTGTAGCGAAGGTAATGTTATCAGCACTGTCCTCTACAGTAATTGTACAGTCCGTACCGGTAAACGCTGTTACGTGTAGGTAAGCCTGTGCTCCAAAAGAAGCAGAAGCAGTTGTATCAATCGCAGTTCCATTGGTAGCCGCTGTGTCTGTACGAAGACCAGCAGTAAGAGATCTTCCCCACTCCAATCCAAAACCATTGCTCTGTGCTGAGACAGCGAATGTAAGATCTCCGTCGTCACCACGAGAAGCGTCATAGTTGATCTGCTTGGCAACCATAGAAGCTGCCGGATTTCCCAGTGTGGTTCCACGGAAGTACGTCATGATGACGTCTGTTGTAGGAAGAGCGGACAGTGCTACGTGTTCCTGTCCAGCAGCATCATTGAAGTGAGTAGTGAACTCGATGCTTCCTGTACGGAGACCACCGATACGCTCATACCCGAACTTGTTGATACCTGTCTTGTCGAGAACACCTACGCTTCCTCCGACAGTTCCCAGAGCACTTACATCTCCAGAAAGATCATAGGAGCCAACATAGAAATTGTCTCCTAGGCCGTTTTGCTTAGCCATAATGACTCCTAGTCTACTTGTACCCAGACATCATTGACGATGAGTGGGATTGTCAATTCCATTACTCGGTATACCTGATCCTGAATCTTGGTGTATCCTGCGATGGCTTCCAGACCGTCTCCATGGGCTCCTAGAAGGTCGATCATACGGACTGTGCCATCTAGTCTCAGATCCCCTGTAAGACGTCCCATAACGGCGTCCAGAGCCTTGATGAGGAACGGTTCTGATTCGTCTCTCGGCTGTACCGTAGTTGGGTACATGAGAGCCATCGCAAACGCTACTCTGCACGAGGTGGTAGCAAGACCACCAGGTACAGGAGTAATCGTGTCAAGAACCACATTACAGGTGATCCCATTTCCTGGTGCGTTATCAGGTTCATGGGTATTCACCGCATCGAAGTGTCCTGTGGAAAGGGCGTGGTCAACCAGCTTTCCCAGGAGTGTGTCAATATCCAGTGCCATTAGTTCAGCTTCCTTAGCCACTTGGAACGGAATGTTCTCTCAGCGATATCATCCGCTCTGCCGTCAATTTCCTGTGCAGCTTCTTCAAAGGAATGGTAACCCTTAAATCGCGTAGTGCGATTCTTCTTACCAATACCCTCAAGCCATGGACCATACACAATTCCACCGTCACTGATCTGTGTACCTTCACCAGCGCTGGAGATACGGACATTGGATTCGTAGCGTCCAGTAGGATGACGGAACTTTACGTGGAAGCGTCTCTTGATTCCTCTGAGCGCTGCCTGTGCAATATCCTTCTCGGCATCCTTGGCAAAGTCATCAAAGATCTTAACGGCTCTGCCATTGAAGAGAGGTCCGTCGTAATCAATGTCCGCCATGGTCAATCCTTTCTATACCGCCATGTGTCGAGTACGTCGTCCATAGTCCAGACGTACCTGGTTACGAAGATCCTGTAGTCCCTTACCAGAAGACTCTCTCTGGTTGTCACCAGATCCCACTGTTCTTCCATAACCTGCTTGTCCCTGAAGTACCGTAACCAGAGCTTCCGCAATGGCTAGCTGACGGATAGGACCAGGTGCCTGCCATACATAAACTGTAGCGCCTGTGCTGTGTGTAGCCGCTGTAGTCCCTAGAGCGCCGCGTGTGACCGTGAAAGAGTTGAAGCGGTACACAGTAGCACCCGTTGTGTGCGCGGCCAGTACAGAGCCATCTACGGCTCTGATAACAGTAAGGAAATCACCAGCGATGTCCACTACCTGCATGCGTTCTCCGTCGATAAGGATAGTTTCTCCCTCATGGAAGTGCGTACCAGAATCAACTAGGAATGTCGTATTGGACTTGCTGGCAGTAAGGTCGTCACCAATGCCACCACCTGTAGTAAGCGCTGAACGGGCCGTTACCAGCATTCGCTCATTGTCGATACGGATAACACTTCCCACACCAACGTCTACTGTATTGTGCAGTTGTACTTCTGTCTCAGAGGCATCTAGATCTTCCAGCACAGTCTCTGCTGTGATCTCGTCGTTCTCGTAGCCCCAGGTTCCTGTTACAACTGTCTGGCGCTGCCATGTGTCATCTGCGTCAAACGTCTCGTCAAGACCTAGGTTGATCTCGATACGGTTGTACGGCGGACCACTGTTGATAGGCTCAAGGAAGTACTCGTTGCTAGCCAGTGTGTTTCCACCAGAGACAATGGATGTCACAGAGATCAATTGGTCTGGCTGATCAAGCCACTGTCTGTAGGCGTATGAAGTCACACGGTTAGGGTAGTCGTAGTACTTCGTTGCTACTGTCGGGTAGAAAACTCTACGTGTCATGTTCTCTACACTACGTGATGCTGCTTCCACAGCACGGTCAATAACGCGATCCATTCTCGCGCTTTCCTTGATATCGAGAGCTTCCTTTACATCCTCTCTCGTGCAATACCAAACTCCCATAATGAACTCCTTATCTACTCTCCACTATTTTATCAGATTTACGGGAGGTTATATCCCAGGTATTGCCAGCCATCCCACTTACAGGTAAGGATGCCTCTCTCGTCTTCCATCAGCGTGGTTCCGTCATTAGGGCATTCATCTGGCGGAGTGTTTCTGTCCTGCTCAGCCTCCTGAATGGCTTCCTGATAGATGGCAATGATGTCACCGTATCCCATTGTTATCTCCTTAGAAATGAGTAAAGGCCGCACCGTATATAGAATACGATACGGCCTTTACGTAGCGTTTACGCAGAAGCTGCCACAGAAGCACCAGCGGTAAGCGGTACATAAGTACAGTACCACTCGATTACACCATCAGGGTTGGTACCAGTTACTACAGACTCAACCTCACCAGTGGTAACCACCAGGTTGGAAAGAGCGAATCCGCCCTTGACGAAGTCAGTAGTACCTGCGATCTGCTCACCTGTCACACCAACCGTTGTACCAGCAGCAGTGTCAGTTGTGCCCAGGTCTGTTGCCTGAACAATAACCACAGTGTCACCAGTAGTAGGGTCAGTCTGAAGGTTCACAGTGTTGGCTACTGTTACAGCAGTCGTTACCTTGCCCCAAAGGGATGTGATAAGAACTTCTCCACCAGTAACGGTGAATAGCTGATATGTAGCTGCACCACCAGTTGTGATGTTGGAGGTCTTTCCCTGGACATAACGTCCAAGAGAAATCTCTCGTAGCTCAGTGTTGTTGATAAGTGTAGACATTAGCCATTCTCCTTACGCAACAATGTTGCTTGCTAGGTTGGATGGCTTACGCTGTACCTTCAGATCGTGGATAACAGCAATGCAGATTCCACCATCTACGGTAACCTGAACTCCGTCGTATCCGTCAGCTAGCTGATCTCCACGAACAACGAAGCACATAGCGTCGTTAGTCGTGTCGTCACCAAGGTCCAGAGTGTCATCCTGCTCTGCCATAGCAGTCCAGGTTCCACCGATTCCAGGAGCCTTGTAAGGGTAGTTGTCTACGTCAAGCGCGATCTCAGAATTGGTTCCAGTGGAATCCACCTGAGTAATCGTTGCGATGGTAGATCCGTCGTCCTCGTAAGTAACGAAGGAAACAGCCTCAGCCTTGGTCAGTGGAATAGTTACACCAGATGCGGCAGGAACCACATTGAAGACTCTTCCGAGTCCTACTCCATACATACTCATTGTATTTCTCCAGTCATTCTATTCGGGGGTTTATTGCCGAATCAGAAAAGAGAGGGCAAGGGTTTTAATGCTTACCCTCTCTTGACTAATTGGTATTACGCACGCTCTGCCAGAGTAACGACAGGAGACAGGGTGTCTCCAGCGTTCTTAGGAGTAATCGCGCTGTTCATCCACACACGTCCGTCAACACGGGACAGAACCTTGAAGGCTGTCTTGTCCTGGTTGAACAGGTAGTGAGGGGAAGAAGTTGCAGTCATCATCTGACGGTCACCGATCAGGTAGTAGCTAAGGTCTACGAAGCTGATGTCCGCAGCGTCTCCTAGCTTAGGAGCCTTCTCAGTAACGATTACAGGACGACCAAGAATGGTCATAGGAGGACCGACCTGACCGTTGTTCAGCCAGATAGCAGATCCACCAGTACCAACGCTGAGAGCCATTGTTGCAAGCTCTGGGAATGCGTTAGGCGGAACGATCCATACAGCGTTGTTCAGAGAACCAGGAAGCATACGAGAGTACATCTTCACAATGTTCTGCCACAGAATGGTGTCCGCTGCCTGTCCGCTTTCCTTTGCCACAGACACAGCAGCGTCAGAGTTCAGGAATCCTTCAGGCTGTCCCACACCAGTTCCACGCATGAATGCGTAGTCCTCGTAGTGAGCAAGAGCCTTAGGGAACGCCTTGTTCATGTAAGCCTCAAAGCCTACACCATCAGCGATAAGCTCATTAGGAACCTCAGTGTACGCAGTCAGCTTGTGAGCGTTAAGCTCGATAGCCTGGAACTGTGCATTGGTGCTCTGGTGAGCAGCAGCCTCAGACTCCCAGTACGCTACGACTCCACCGTACAGAGAGCTGACGTTGGATGTAACGTCGTTGGCTGGGATAAGAGTACGAGGGGTACTCATAGGAATAACGGTCGCACGTGGACGTACAACAGAGTCCTCTAGAGCAAGGTCAAGGATCTCGCTACGTGTGGTCTCTGGAATCAGGAATCCACCAGAAGCCCCATCGTAAGAAGAAGCCGCGTTACGTACCTTGTTCAGCTTTGCAACAAGCTCAGGAGAACGGTCAGCGTTGTGCCAGATGGACTGGAAGAAGTTGGACAGTCCAGAGAACTCCTTCTCAACATCTGCGCCAGGGGCAGCAGCGTTGTATACAGAAGTGTCCTTTCCCTTTCCTGGGCGCATAGTAAGAGCACCCGCAGTCTTCTGGTCATTGTCACGTAGGAAGTCGAACATAACAGACTTGACCTGCTCCTGAACCTGAGCCTTGATGTCAGGGTCCTTGCGGTCAAGAGAAGCAGCGTAAGCCTGTACAACATCTGGCATCTGCCCGTTGTTGACCAGCTCACCTGCCTTAGTTGGGTCAGCCAGCAGCTCTTCAAGCTCGTTCTGGCTGGTTGGAATAGCCATCTTAGCCATGACTTAGTCCTTCCTTAATAGCCTTGATAAGGGATTGAGTGTCAATTGCGTTCGAGATCTCAATCCCGAACTTCTTAGCCGCTGACTTGATGCGGCTCTTGATATTGCTAAGTTGTTCTTCTGAATACAGTTTAGCATTATCTGATTGATTGATGTAACTCCAAGCAGCACGTACATGCTCCTCAGTATCAATCGGGTATCTCTTCTTGCCATCATTCTGGTAACCAGGATCTGCGTATTCCACATCTCCGTATGGTTCCTTCTTCTCCTCTGTCTTCTGCCCAAGCAGAACAGGAGCTGGAGCAAACTGACGACCAGCATAGTTGAAAATCTGTAGCTCAGATACGTTACGCATCTTCTTGGCGGACTGAGACACTTCATCTGCAAGTCCCGCCGCTACAGCTTCCTCAGCATTGAACCAGGTCTCTTCCTTCATGGCATTACGCCACAAAGCAACATCCCCGCCAGTACGCTCAGCATACACAGAAGCGATATTGTCAGAGGCACGGTTCAACTGGTCAATCATACGGGTAAGGTCAGCAGCATTACCCTGCATCGACACATGCCCATCGTGAATCATCATCTGGGAATTCTTACCCATAACCACCTTGTCTCCTGCCATAGCAATGACAGAAGCAATAGAAGCAGCAATGGAATCCACATAGACATTCACAGTAGAAGGGTGATCCTTCAATGCCTGATAGATAGCGAAGCCCTGGAATACCTCTCCACCAAGAGAAGAGATATGCACATCAATGGCGTCACCTTCTACAGCCATGAGATCACTCATGAAATCAGATGCACTGATTCCGAATCCGCCGATCTCGTCATAGAGGAAAAGAGCAGGCGTTGTATTAGCCTTATTCTCCAGGCGGTACCACGTCTTCATTTGGCATCTCCTCTCCAGGAGTAGTAGTAACAGGAACAACAGGCTGTCCTTGCGGAATGACAGGCTGAGGCTTCTCACTGTTGTGTTCCATTGGCGGTAGTCCTACCACCTCTAGAATAGCCGCAGGATCATAACCTGCGTCAATAAGAGTCTTGGCTGCCTGAGCCTTGTTCAGACGTTCCTTCATCTCTGTCTCGGCATCCTCTGGTTCTTGTGATTCATAATCGAATTCAATTCCAGATCCCGAGCTACCGAATAGGGCAAGCAATTGAGTATTCAATGCCTGCTTGATTCTCTCAAGTCTTGGCTTCAGCAGTGATCGTGCGTACATACGCTCAGAAGCATCAGCACTTGCACGGTTCACATCTTCCACATCACCCAGCTTGAACTTGGGGAATCCGAATGCCTCCCTGATAACAGTGGCAGAAACATCACGCAATTCAGCAAACTGCATATCGCGCATTGTCATAGCAGTGGGAATCCACTTACCACCATTATCCAGTACAGCGGCACGGTGTGCATTTGCAACGCCCTTGTGCTGCTCCTGCCAGCGAAGCATCATCTCGTAGAAGGCTTCATCCGACATACGTCCCTCAACCTGAATGACACCACCAGGTACCGCAGAGTTCTTGAAGAAGTTACGGTTCCACTCGGATGACAGACGAGATGACTCAAGGTCGGGAAGAATAGCCTGTACCGGAGACATACCTCTGTACATATCCACAGGAGATGGCATCTTCAGGTGGATAATCTGTTCCTTCTCCATAGGAACCTTACGTCCTTCTGGAGTCGTGTATACATAGCCAGAGAGATAGTTCTCTGCATCACACACAATGGTCATACGGTCTGGTCTCAATGGCCATAGTTCATACGGAATACCGTACTCACTAACCACAGCCCAGAATGCCTCACCTGTCAGATCAATATGCTGCTGTGTAATCTCAATGAACAACTGTGTGGTCATGAAAGGATTAGGCTTGTTCAGCAGCTTCAGTGCCATATGGTCAATGACTTCCTTGCGGTCGTCCATACCTGTATGTGCGTAACGTCTGCGTGTGTCCTTCTGAGTCTGGTACAGCTTCCAGCATACTGCTGAAGTATCGTTGGCCAGACGGTTGACGATAGCAAACAGAGTACCTACAGATCCATACGCCTCCATATTGGTAAGGCTTCTGGCGTTCTGAGGATTCTGGAACCACTCAGATGCAGCACTTCGCGCTACGTAAGGCACAGGGGCCTTATTCAGAAAGGCACCCAGATTAGCGAGGATACTCATTATCCGCTCCATTCGTCATAATCTGAGATCCAATAACAATACTCATGATACCACTTGCAATGAATCCAATAGGTACAGAGAAGAGGAATACACCAATACCGATAAGGATACATCCAAGAATGCCAAAGGTGTTGGCCAGTAGTTGTGGAGGAATCTTGATTCCTCTCATACGAAGCAACGCCTCAGCGAACTGCTTCTTCAGTCGTTCCATCATAGTCTCCCTAGAAATTAAAGGTACGCAGCGTAGGTACGTCTCTGATATCCAGGTGAGCAACCATGTATCTCATGGCATCCATACCGTGGTCATTGATCTTTACTGGTGCGTCCTTATCTGTGTTCCATACATAACCCGCAATCTCTTCAAGTGTAGAGCAAGGCTTCTTCTCATTCTCAAGCATGGAGTCTCGTTCCACCACAGCATCCCTGCACAGATAGATACGAGGCTTACCGTCTGCCTGTACCTTCAATCGTGCAGCAACAGCCTGAAGTCCCTCTGAGACATTCTTGTTGGCCTTCGTGGTGGACATACCAAGATGTCTTTCCAATGTAGCTCTGTCTTCCGCATCATGGTCTGTGATGATGTACTGAATACGAGGCTCATTACGCAGTAGTTCTTTGATCTGCTTGGCGTGATCCTCCACAAGAGTTCTCGTCTTGTAGATCTCCTTATAGAGATACGCCCTGCCATCATGATCAATAGCCCAGAACTGACATACGAATGGATTGGTAAATCCAAAGTCGATAGAAAGGAATCGAGTCCAGTCAGCAGGCGGTTCCTTTGGCTTGTTGACAACGTGAACAGAAGGATTGTACTCCTCGTATACAAGACCTTCAGCAGCAGCCCAGATTCCCAATCTAAGGCGCTCGTATCGTACGCCCGTAAGATTGTCCAGAGCCTTCATATACGCAGCTCCTGCGGGCGTGTGTAGTCCTGTGCTCTGATTGAACAGTACAGGATTGTCCTCGTGTCGTGATGGGATGGACTGCGTCTGTCCTCTGTCACATCGTAGCTTCAGCCAATGCGTAGGCATATCTGGATTACAGTCAGCGATCAATTGCTGATAAGGAATCTTGCCATTACGCAGACGGGTAGTCAATGCTTCCCAGTCATTCTCTGTCAGCTCAGTTGCTTCCTGCACATAAATGATGTCGTATTCTGTGGACATAACCTTGAGTGCTTTATCCATTCCGCCAAGAACAATACGAGAACCATTCTTATAGCGATATGAAGCAGGCTCTCTTGTTGATCCCCCGAAGAACTGTACCTCTCCTGTAGCCAGATGCTCTTTAGCCACATGCTGCTCATAGGTCTGGATACCAGAACCAGACAGCGATACGAGAGTCTTACGCACCATCAGTAGCTTAGCCCCTGGATATTTCATGGCCAGTAGGTGTAGCTTCTCGATACATGCTCTTGACTTACCAGTGCCTGCTGCCCCTTCATACAGGACTTCAGGTGCTTTGCAATAGAAAAGCTCTACGGCATTTCCATAAGGTTGATAGTCATGAATGTGGGGCATTGGGGTCACCTCTATCCTAGTTCGTTAAGTACTCTCTCATACTCATCCTTGTCCAGTACACCCTTACGCAGCAATAGCTTGGCAAGTGTGGTCAAGGCTGTCTTCTCATTCGCAAAGACTACCGGAGTCTCTGGCTTTACTTCTGTCTTCTTACGTGGTGGCATTTCCTCTGTCTCCTTATGAACTACAATCCAGTACATTTAAACCCTATCCAGGTCAATACCTGTAATACGGTATTCAGCAATTTCTACCGATACCTTAGATTGTAGCTCACCGAGTTCTTCTGCCGCAGAATTCAATAGCTTGTCAATTACCTCAGCCGTACGAGGTGTGGTCTCATCAAGACCAAGCTCTTCTGCCAATGCCTGACGTGCTGCCAGACGACTCTTCTTATCTGCAATCCAAAGGTCTTGGTAGTCGTCCATAAGACGCTGCTGTCGGTCTTCGATCTGTGGAGAATAGCGCTTCTTGAACTGTCCGATAGCCCCTTGAGTGACACCATACTTCTCTGCAAGAGCCGTCTGTGTCTGCTCCCCAATAGCCAGATCCACAATAAGCTGACCTCTGACCCAAGGTGTAGACAATGGTCTGCGAGGATTCACTGGTTCAATAGCAGAGCTATGAGGTGTATCTGACGTTTGTCCCATTTCTACTCAGATCCTTTCTTTGTGAGCATAGTCTTTCTAATCTGCTCAGCTAGATACTTACCGGACTTGGGGTCCTGAGCAAGATCCTTCATCAGTCTGTCGATGCGCTTTGCGTTAATGACGTTAGCCATGATGGTCTCCTTATGCTGTACTGTGTTACTACCATTATACACGATCTAAGATGTATGGTGGTAATAGCAAAGCCCCCGAAATCCGGTTAGGGAGAACGAGGGCCTTGCGAACACAGTACCGTAGGAGACCCCTATGGCTAAGTCCATTATATACTACTGACGATACAGTCTGTTGTATGTGACGAACCTCACATAGGCATAGATAGGTATTCTCTAAAACATTGAGAGTATGTGCTATACTGGAACCAAGACAGAAACACCAACGAGTACTAACGAAGGAGTCTGACATGAGTGATCTCAAGGACACCAATATCTTCCGCGCCAAGGTTAAGCCGGGAGCGAAGGTTCTCTACTTCTATCTGAAGGAGAATCCAGGAACGTATCCTCAAGCCGAATTGGCTCACGCAACGGGGATGACGACACAGTCCATCAACGCCTATGTACAGGAGCTGGACAAGACAGGATGGTTGAGAGTAGAAGATACTCCCCATACCAGACAGTTCACTTATTCTGTACGCTAAAATAGAAGAAGCCCCAGGCGACGAACCAAGGGCTTCTCCGTGTCTTTAACTATCCAACTACTAGAAAGTATATCACAATGACGAACAACAATGGAACTGATAAGTTCACTATGATCAACCACGTACTCATCAGCAACCTAGATGCCAAGGCCAAGGTACTGGCTGTGGAACTGATTATGAGACGTAATCCAGAGACCAAGCAGCTCAACCCAGGAGTTGCAAGACTCTGCAAGGCCAGAGGGATCAAGGACACCAAGAACTTCAAGGGACTCGACACTTACCTGCCAGGGCTTGTCACAGTCCACAGAACACCAGGAAAGAAGAACTCCTACTCCCTCAACGACGAAGCAATCATGGCATTGCCAGAGGCAGAAGTCAAGCTCTCAGGGAACAACTTCTCTAACCCCCCTTCCAACGAAGGGTACCCTGCTTCTACAGAGACAGTACCAACTCCTGTAGACCCCCCTTCTGTAGAAGGGTACTACCCCCCTTCTGTAGAAGGGTACTACCCCCCTTCTGTAGAAGGGTCTAATAGTAAAGAAGAAAGTTCAGTAGATAGTTCACTATATAAGGAGGGGAGTTACTCGTCTTCTGATAACCAGGGAGAGACAGGGTTTTCCTCTGGTGAAGACTATAAGGAACCCCTGGTTATCCCTGGTGAGACTAAGGTTCCTCTGGTTGAAGTAATTGAAGAGATTCAGGTTCTCCCTCTGGTTAGCGAAGCTCGACGCTCCGCGTCTCCCTTCTCCCCTGGTACTGCCTTGGAGAACGTAGACGTTGATAACGAAAAGGTAACGAAGACCAGAGAAGAGAAGAAGAAGTCAGCAGCTCCTGGTTATCGTAGAGAGCGCGAAGCGCTACAAGTACCTGAGAAGCCTCTGGAAGCCCCTCAGAGCGTCGTAGACGCGGACCTGGGGCTAGGAGACCAGGACACTCCTCCAAAGCCTCAGAAGCCAATCTACGCAGTTCCTACTCGTAGTCCTTACCACACGGATGATCAGCACGAGACACGACTGGCAAAGTACGAGATGTCTCACACCTTGGCTATGGGTAAGTGGAAGCAGGATCTGAAGCTATGGGAATCCAAGTACGGAGAGACCACCCTTCCACAGCAGACAACAGTACCAACTCCTGAAACAGGACCAACTACTCTGTCTGAGGAAGGTAAGGCTAAGCTATCGAAGTACAGCGGTCTGAGAATTCAGGCACGAGACTTCTAAGAGGTAGAAGGGTCTATGGTGAAGATCACATGGCTATGGACCCTTCTACTTGACATCGCATAGGTTCCTATGCTATACTGAGTACATAAGAACAAAACAACCAGTGTAACTACCTAATAGGAGACCTACTAACAATGGCTAAGCTGGATAAGAGAAAGTCCTTCATGCTTGAAGAAGGTATGGAGAGTGACATTGCCTACTATGTGAAAACTCTTGGAATGTCTGAAGGAGAGTACATCAGACAAGCTCTTCGTAGACATCTACTGCATACTGCCCTAGTAACTTTCACATATAATTGGGGTAAGAATGTAGAAGACAAGAACAGAGACTGGAACATTTACTCTCTGTGGGAGAGCTTCAAAGCATATCTTCCCGCATATACTGCTGAACATCTCCTGGTCACACAGTTCGAAACCTATGTGGTCAAGGAATTCGGATCAGTAGAAAACCTCATCACCTATGTGAAGAGTGCATAACTCGCACGAAGAGCGCATAGGTATCACACAACGAAAGAACCCCCCAGCGGTAACTGAGGGGTTCTTATCTCACAGACACATATAAGGAAATAGACTATGACTTCCATTCAATACTACCACAACCTACTGCTCAATGATGACAACGAGACCTGGAACGATCTGGACTCTCATCTCTTCGGTAACGATCTTGACCAGGATCTGGACAACCGTATCTTCACAGGATGGGAGAACTGATCCATGAAGAAGACATGTACTTTTGAACCATGTGACAGACCTCTCGTCGCAAAAGGGCTGTGCAGAACACATTACGCACAAAGCCGTAGTGGCAAGGAACTGACACCTATCAGAGTTCAGGCGCCCAGAATTCCCGCGACATACACACCAGACGGTCTAAGAGTCTGTCGTGCCTGTGAAGAGGCCAAAGATCCCGATACAGGCTTTTACAAAAGATCAGGAAACTTCTGCCGTAAATGTCATGACGCCAATTGTAAGCAGTGGAGAGAAAGTAACTCTGACAGAATGCCCGCAATCCACCGTGAATGGCGTGAGGCAAATGAAGGGCATGTGTACAAAGACACCAGCACTGGTTACGAAATCTATGTAGGGTACCAGCATCCTGGAGCCCTGTCGTGTGGAATTACCCGTTACCATCGTATTGTGCTGTGGGACAAGATCGGTCCAGGAGTCCACGCTTGCCACTGGTGTGGAAAAGACGTTTACTGGGAGCACTCGTTCACAACCGACTGGCACACTACTCTGGTGGTTGATCATGTTGATTGGGACAAGAACAACAATGATCCTGATAATCTCGTTCCCTCGTGCAACGACTGTAACGTTAGCAAGGCCCGTAGAAATCCTAATGGAAAGAAGTAATCAAAATGACATTCAACATCATCAAGACAGACGTGAAGTGTCCTAACTGTCAGGAACCGCTTTGTAACCTGTGCGGTTTCAATGGGCGTTGTGAAGACTGTGGAACACCTATCAACAGAACTACCGACGCTGCCTTGGTAAAGGCTATCCATGCACTGAAGGAGGCGTAATGGCCAGAGAAGTAACCATCCACGATATCCCAGAGGTTATCCTCTATAGATTGGCTCTGTACGGCGCTGAGCCGTCCTTGATTGCCGAGAAGGCAGTCCAGTGGCATAAGACCCCTGAAAGCGCCAGAGAGAGCCTTACAGGGCTTATGCAGCACCTCCTGGACGTAACCCATACGCTGAGAGACGCATACGACAAGATCTAACGACGAAGACCCCCTCGCCTTGATTGGTAAGGGGGTCTTCTCAGATGTGGGTGTCCTACGTCCACGGTTCTGTTGTCCG
>JACCDR010530728.1_pt1 | contig 13587 bp, 22 predicted proteins | sample 7446431 | NCBI WGS metagenome assembly JACCDR01 (sample SAMN15323443, study PRJNA562643) | freshwater metagenome | isolation source: river surface water | place: USA:Blue River Watershed | collected 2017-08-17
CGGGGCAAGGGGACTGCATCAGCACACTACGAGCGAGACACAAGGGTTATTAACCTAACCCGCAAGTCTGGGGTCGGAACATTAGCCCATGAATGGGGGCACGCGATGGATCACTACATTAGCGGCACTCGATCATCCTATTTAAGTGGGGAAGCGTTGCGAGGACAGGCAACAGAAATGGGTCAAGCTATGCGCGGTGTGATGACGGCATTGCAAGACTCCGGTTTCGAGAGTCGGCTAGTCGATGTGTTACGTGAATATCAACGAAAAGGACAAATCTCCTACGAAAAGGGATTGAACTATTGGCGATCGCCGCACGAAAAATTCGCCCGAACTTTCGAGCGATATATTCAGTTCAAACTTGACAAGCAAGGACGGAAAAATACCTATCTTTCTGGGTTAGGTGACGAAGGAGAAGGTTCCCTGTGGCCGACACAAGCCGAAGTTGAAAAGATGGCCCCCGCCTTTGATGCCCTGATTGATGCTATTCGTAAAGCGGCGATCGCCAAGGAAATCTAATATGCTCGGATCTTGGCTATTTTTGGCGATGCTGTGTCTGATCTATGCGGCGATCGCCTACTACACAAAATCAATGCTCAAATGAACAATCACATCAAATTAATTGTTGCCGGTAGTCGTGGCTTTAACAGTTACCAATTACTCTCAAAAAAACTTGATCATTACCTGCTTTACGTGGATGATTTCGACACAGTAACCATCATCAGTGGCACTGCCCAAGGTGCCGATCGCCTAGGCGAAAGGTACGCCAAAGAAAAGGGCTATCAACTAATCCAAATGCCCGCCGACTGGGACAAATTCGGAAAATCCGCAGGGTACAGACGCAATGAAGAAATGGCAAAAATCGCCACTCATTGCGTCCTGTTCTGGGATCAGAAATCGCCGGGAACCAAGCACATGGCAGATATTGCCGAACGGTACGGTTTGCCCTTGAGGATTGTGCGGTATACCACCGATCCCGAATATTTCGCCAATGTTAAAATGGAAGCATTGAAGGAATACGCAACCCCCTAACCCAATTTGGACACGACCATGCAAGAACTCGCAATAATGATGGCGATTGAAGCCAAGCGCCGCCAGGAAAACATCAACAAAGGCAAGAAAAACGTCAAGCCCCTGGTTAGTCCCCAAATCCAAAAGCTTTTCAACGACCTCTAGGGCTTGAACCCAATCCAGCACACACGAACCCCGCTTAACACAGTGGGGTTTGTTTTTGGGTTAAAATATCCGTAAACTGCGGATATTGCCATGCCTACTCCCAAGAAACCCACCAAGCTACGCCCAGCCAAAGGCGCATCCCTGAAGCAAAAAAATCCCTTCCGTAAAAAGAAGTGCGTCAAGGCGACATCGTTCCCCTGCGGTTATAGTTGTCAACCGAAAACCCGCAACGGTAAAGAGGTGATTTGTGGTGAACCATTGCACGGGCAAGCTAAGACTTACATGGCATGGGCGGAACAAGTTGCGGCTAGATTGCAAGGCATTAACATCAAGCGGGAAACCAAAGGTCGATCGCCGTTATCCATCGACAAGAAAGGAAACGTCGTCGGGCAACTGAGCGATAAAGCATTAGCCACAGCCGAAAAAATCGCTAGGAAAAAAGGATCGAAGGCGTTAGAGCAAATCCAGGCAGAGCAGCAAAAACGAGAGAAGGAAAAGACATTACCCCCACGCAAAACCACGATCGCCGAAAAGATTAAATCAGCCAAGACCGAGGATGAAGGACTAAAATCCCTGACCGATAGAGAGCTAGATCAAATCATTCGAGTCACCAAAGCCCGTAAAACCCAGAAGTCTAAAGATTTACTGGGCAAGATGTTGATTGAGAAAGAACGGCGATCGCCATCCCCTGTCGCTTCAGACGTTAAACCAGAGTCACCCCAACCAGCCCCCATTTCCAACAGCATCAAAAAAGCCACGGTAACCGATCGCCAAGACCTGCTCCCTCCATGGCGCAAATCCCTAGTCCCCCAACGCCATCTCAAAAACTTGAATCTAGTGCAGCAGGAAGGTGTCGCACGGGCGATCGAAGCGATGGGGAGGGACGGTACTAGCGGTTTTATCATGGCGGACGGAGCCGGACAGGGGAAGACCCGGCAACAATTGGCGATCGCCGACTACTACGCAACCAAGGGGAAAAAAGTTCTGATTATTAGCCCTAATGCAGTCATGAAGCCCGATTACAAGCGAGGCAAGGTAACAGGGTCATTCGATGAAGACGGCGCGACGATGGGACTAAAATACACGCTCAATCGTGGACAAGAACCACTGAATGCAGGGGAGATTCACCTGGGAACATACGAGAACTTGGATAAATTCAAAGACATGGTAGATAAAGACACTGTCCTCTTACTAGATGAATCCCACCAACTGAAAAATCTGAAATCAAAACGAACTGAGTACGGGATGGAACTGCTCGACAAGGTTGGTGGTGTGCTTTACGCATCCGCCACCCCCGCCGATAAACCTGAGCATCTTTATTATTTGCACCGAGCCGATAAAACTGGGGCGTTAAAACGGCACATGGAAATGTATCAAATTGAGACAGTGGATGAAGATGGTTTTCGGACTAAAAAGTGGACTACTCCATTTTCCGAGAAAAAGCCTAAACCCAAAGGGGGATCGCGTCGTAGTCGGGCATCTCAACCTAAGCCAAAAGAAGAAAAGCGGATTGATACTGCTACCAGAACAGCGATCGCCATTTCAAACCTAATTGACGACTTCACATCTAGCGGGGCAATGATGAGGAGAGAAATTTCCATGAAAGGCGTTGACGTAAAAATGAAGTCAATCTCTGTCCCCCCAGAAGCTCACGAAATAGCCGCTAAAATCGAAGCTCATTATTCCCAAGGGAAAGACGATGGCGATCGTAAGAAAAGCGGTTTAGAGCTATTAGATACCCGTCGCCAATTGGAAGTCTACAAAGTCAACGCAGCGGCGGAAATGATCGCCGAAGATCTCAAAAAAGGTAAGCAGATTTTGGTGTTCGCTAGTCGGATTAATGAGTCCACGGTTTATCAACGATTAGCCCCCGACAAGACCGATCCCGTCACCGGGGAATTAATCTCAGGACGTAAACCCGTGGTCAAATCCGAAGGCACAATCCCCATGCTACGGGCCGCATTAGAGGGGCTTGGTATCGACCCAGACCTAATCGTAGAAATGCACGGGCAAGCAAAAATGAAGCAGTCCGATGCCCTCAAGGAGTTTCAGTCAGGCAAAGCCAAAATCATGCTCGGAACTGACGTTATGGGGACGGGGATTAATGCCGATGACACAGTGGGCAATGCTCCACGCTCAACCTATATGCTCACCCCCGACTTTTCCGCCAGTGAAGCCATGCAGAAGATTGGTCGTACTTGGCGATCGCAAACTGCCTCTTACCCTGAAATTAATTTCCTGTTCTCTGACCTGGAAATCGACCAGTGGGGCAAAGAGTTGCTGTCGTCTAAATTGTTGACGTTAGGGGCGATCGTGGGTGGTGCGCCCAAGGATTTACAGTTTGCTGAACGGTTGGCAGCATTGCGGAAGAATAATCGTTACAATCCCTTTTTATTCTTCTAGATCGCCATGAACACTGCCCAAGGTATCGCCAAAGCTGGACTAGCATTCCTCGCAGCATCTACCCCGATAGATTTCCGCGAATCCCGCCGTCGTCGCCTACTCAAAAAAGCTGGGCTACCCTGCAACAAACCAATGCGGACACCCAGCCATCCGATCAAATCTCATGTTGTCAAAGCCTGCGAAAACGGTGTAGAGAAGCTAATCAGATTCGGAGAACAAGGGGCGATCACCGCCGGGAAACCCAAGAAAAACGAGTCCAAACGAATGAAAATGAAGCGCAAATCTTTTAAGGCTCGCCACCGCAAAAACATCGCCAAAGGTAAGCTATCAGCGGCTTGGTGGGCCTCGACCGTAAAATGGTAGCGATGTGACTCAGAAAGCTACAAACCTTGGTTTGGGTACATAATGGCAACAGACGTTTTTGGGCTTGAATCCATGAGGGAAGACCTAAGTGATGCGATCGCCTATTGTCGGGTATCAACGGCACGGCAAGCGAAAGAGAGACATAGCCTAGAGAGTTATCTGGCACGATTCAAGGCGATCGGGTTTCCTGATGGGGACATCTATTTTGACATTGATTCTGGAGCCAACCCCGATCGCCGTTCTTACCAATTAATTCTGTCACTAATCCGGTCAGGGAAAAAGCGACGGGTATTCGTGCCTGAGTTTAGCCGGTTCAGTCGAGAGCCGGGATCGTTTGAAGAAGTGATCTCCGATTTTGAAAAAGCTGGGGCCACAATCCAGCCGTTAGATGGTCGGTCAATCGGATTTGGCTCTCCAGACGATCGCCACTTTGCCAGGACTCAGATTGTCAATGCCGCTTACGAGAGGGATAAGATTATCTATCGTTCCAAAATTGGGCATCAATTTTTACGGGCGGAAGGCAGGCCAATTCGAGCAGCATTCGGGTTAAGAGCAGAGGATGGGAAGCTCTATCACAATCACTTACCCTATGGCGATTCAGGCAAAACCTATGCCGAAGTTGCCCTGAGCATTATTGATTACTTTATCGAGACAGGAAACCTCAAACGGACAACACTTTGGATTGAAGAAAATTACCCTAAAAGTAATCGGAAACACGACATTACCCGATCGCCAAGACACCTAAAATATTGGCTGTTATCGGAACAATTGCGAGGGCATACTGAATACTTTGGCGGAGTACGGTATCACGAAGCTCAACATAAATTAAATCGCCCACTCCCTGACGGTGATCGCCTTGCATTGGAAGCCTATGTTAAACGCCACGAAGTTAAACGCGACACCCATGAAGCGTTGATCACCCCAGAGCAAGATCGGCAAATCAAGCAATGGTTAGAAATATCCAGTAAAACCAGAAAAAATATTCAGGGACTGGTGAACCCATTAACTGGACTGATCATCTGCGCCGGTTGTAGCGGTAAGTGTCGAGCCAGAATCGATCGCCGTATGGGGATTTACCGGATTTACTGCGAGACTGCCTATCAAAAAAGTCTGAATGGCGATCGCCTCTGTGACCGTTCCACGTCCTATGGACACACCCTAAAATCCCTGGAAGATTATGTCATTGAGCGTATTTGTGAACACAGTCAGGCGATCGCCACTTTAATCCCCTTGGATAATCCCGCACCGGAAGCACCGGAGATTATTGCATTGCGGGAAGAAATTCAAAAAATTGAAGGGTTAAACGATCCTGACTTTTTGCCGGTTATTCAAATCAAGCGAGATAAATTACGGTTACTGGAATCTCAACAGGTAGATCCCATTGCGGGTAATGTGATGCGAAGAGAAATTGCGTTACGAGGCCAAGACCCTGATTTCTGGCGGTTGGCTACGTTCGAGGAGAAGTTGGTTCTCTATCGGGCGATTATCAGCCGAGTTGTCATTGATCGCCAGGTCGTTAGCGTTGAATTTCGGCTTTAGTGCGCGATGGCGATCGGCTAGGCTTCTGAGGATTGATTCGGGGGTCATGGGCTTGTGTCTTTAACTGCCCAACATTGTACGCGAATCAGCGATATTTTTGCTCAAAAAATTCCCGCTCATCGGGGAACGGGGCAAAATGGCGATTTACAGCTTGTCAATAACGAACGTCGCCAAAACTTTTAGATCTTCCCGCTTGAGGGCACTTCCCTCGATCAAGTCCTTGACCTCATCTAGTCCAGATACCGATGGTTCCCCCAAGCGAAGCAATTGCTCTAGGGTCAGACTCATATCTTCGGCCACCGATGACAAGGCATTAAAGCTTGGTGGGTGGGATGCGGACAGATAGCTACGGATTGTTGATAGCGGAATACCGATCCGCTTCGAGAAATCAGCGGGCTTTTCGTTTTTAGACTCCAGATGATTCTGGAGAATTTTCGAGAATACGTCTTTGTCAATCATTGGGTTAGCATCTCAATCATTTTTAATCGTTCTTGGATTGTCAGCGTCTTACGAGCAATTCTGACAACGTCTTCGATCCGTACGCGATACAAACGCTTTTCCATTTCATCGAGTGTCATCCCCGCATATTGGGCGACCTTAATGATCACAGAAGGCTTTGCTTCCTGTTCTTCACGCATATAAGCCCGAATCTGTGCGCCGGGTACGCCTATGCGCTTGGCGAGGTCTTCCTTAAACCGAATGCCGTCTCTGTCCATTAATTCCTGCAACAGGGCGGCCAACTCCCTTTTTGGGTTATGTAAAGTGTCCATAGCATCTCTCCTTGCTTTAAGACTTGTTTATATTGTGATCTGAAGATAGAAAAACGTCAACAGGTTTAAACCGAACCAGCAACAAACCTATACAGCATAGGCATCATAAGGACAAAAAGTGACATCAAGATAAAAAACTTTGTGACAAAAACCGAACAATACGCTACAATATCGGTATGAAAACGACGAAAACCAACCATGAATAACTGGCAAACCTTACCGATCGCCGCAAGGCAATTAGGTATATCACGGCAAAGACTATGGCGGAAGATTGACAACCTCCGCTACCATGCCAATCAAGTCCCATTCCCTACTTACGGGGAACATTGGCGTTACGATCCCTACGCCAATAAGTATTATGTCAATTTGTCCGCAAGCCGCATACAGGAGGCTTTTGCATGACGACAGTTATCCCAGTGGATCAGGTAGCCAAGTGGTTAAAAACCCACCGAAAAACGCTAACACGGACGGTTCGGGAGTCCCACAAAGATCCCCGATCGCCGTTAAAAAACAATGTCCATTACCGACTGACCAAAGAAGGCCGAGTAAAAATCCTTGATGCAGAAGGGTTTGCGTCAGCCTACCGCTTGTATTTGGCCTACCGAGATTTGCCCATCGGAATCTCCCTGACCAACTTCTGTAAACTGCAAAAACTTAACGCTCAAACGGTCAAAGCATTGATTGAGCAGAAGCAAGCAGAACTGGAGTCAAGCCAAATCGTCACCCGGCATTACCGAGGGTGGCGCATCCTTCAACCATCTGTTTTCTTGGAGAAAATCCTCAATGATTGTTTACACTCTGTCAATCTTCCTGCCGACAATGATTCTTAACCTTCCGATTCTGATCGGGTTAGTTTTACTGGCCAATGCCCAATGAAATCACCAATTACCTACCTTTCATTCGACATCTACCCTCTCAAATTAGTTGAGGGCAAGTATAAGCCTTTGATCCAAAACTGGAGAGGTTTTGAGTCTATCAAAACTCCAGAGGTTTTTAATAGTCCCCAAGAGGCGATCGCCCATGCGAAAGCCAAAATCGATGCCTACCTGCTGAAAACCAAGGGGGTCATCTAGTGTCCAAAGTCTCTGACGAGAATTACACGCCAAATACCGACGAACAGCCAGTGATTACCTTGGTTGAAAACGTCCTAGGTGTAATTGATTTAGACCCCTGCTCACCCAGTCCCCCGACGGTTCCCGCCAAAAAGTATTTCACCATTGAGGATGATTGCTTAACCCAGGAATGGAACGGCAAGGTTTTCTTGAATCCTCCCTATTCCAACCCTTATCCCTTCCTCGAAAAGCTCTGCATCGAGTTTGTCGAAGGACGGGTCACAGAGGCGATCGCCCTTTTAAAATCTGGTACTCAACACAACAAAAAGACAGGGGTTTTAATCCGCCACTGTGCTTCTGCTGTGTGCCAGTGGGGAGCCGGAACAGGTTCGCGCCTTGGGTTTATGACTGCCGAAGGGGAACAACGCAAGGGAGCCGACTTCGACTGTTGCCTAGTTTACTTTGGGCAAAGTTGGACGATTTTCTACGCTCATTTCTTCAAATACGGTCACGTCATGGCCACTGAACGCACTATCTGCAATCTATTAGGAGTAAGCCAACATGCTGTTAACTGACGAATTTGACAATCCAATTCTTGAAGCTGAACCACCCGCCCAAGTGAACATTGCCCCGATTCGGGTTGAAGGTGGGCCGATTGTTTTTGACTGGGATCGCCTCCGCCGCGCCTATGTTGAGAAAGATTTTTCCCTGAAAGTGTATGTAAAATACGCACTTGAAATGGAGTATGGTCGCTCAGCTTCGTTTATCAATCTTGATCCTGAAGAGTTTGCTGAAAACATTTCAGGGGAAGCAGAAACGTCCTACGGCGAGAAAAAGCTGATTTGTGTGCATCCGTCGGATGTGCTAAAGGCGATCGCCGAACTCGCCAAAAAACAGCAAGTCGAAACTTCAGTCCAACTACAACTAACCCTACATTTTTAAACCATGGCTATCCTAACTAAGACCGTCATCAGCAGTTCTCCGCCAGTCGCGGGGACAGTTTGGAAGGGGGAAAAGAAACCCGCCAACACCGCAGGGAAAACCCTCAAAGAACGTTTACGCTTCACCGGCAAGTCTGAACGGATAACGAATATTATTCACCGTTCCTACAACGGCGATCGCCAGGGCTATGACGTACTGCTCGACCAGTTAACCATCGTTGCCTATGACCAACAAATTCACCGCACATTTGATGTCAATATGCGGACATGGGGAAAAATAGGGTTGACCCGCCAATGCGATCGCCATACCGTCTTGGCGGAAGCCGTCGAGAAGAAAAATATGCACGGCGAACCCTACACGATTTTGCAGAAATGCAATAAACCCTGCCCATTACGGGATGAGGAGTCAATGGGCACGTTATGCCCCAACGGTTGCAAGCAGGAAGGGATCTTCTATTTCCAAATCCCTGAACTGACTGCTCAGGGGATTAATATGCCCTGCTCCCTCACCACTCACTCATGGCTGGATATCACAGAGGATGGGATTCTCGGTCAGTTACGGGCAATTGAAGCTGAATTTGGGTCAATTCGTTTTGCCCCCGATGGCTTTGAATTACCCCAATTTGGCCGTTACATTCCGTTGGTGATGTCTCGCTACAAACGGACGACTAAGCGCCCTGTCACCGGCTCTGACAAGCACACGATCGCCGGTCAATCAGTCCCCAAACGGACAGGTGGAAAGGCTGACATGGAAGTGTTCCCGATCGCCATCTCAGTCCATCCCGGTTGGCTGCAAATGTTTCGATCATGGAAGCAAACCCAAAACATTCAGGCATTAGGCTATCAACCCAGTGCCAAATTGCTTAAGGATGCGGGGTTTGACGTGGTTGACGCTGAAGTGATTCAGGATGCCCCCGCCTTGCCCAGTGCCGAGGATTGGCAAGCTAAAGCGTTTAACTGGGCTGTTGACCAGGGGTTACCCCAGGTTGAAGCTCGAAACATCGTCAATAAAGCGACAGAGAAAGTGGCTTGTTTTGCTGAGTTGAAAACGGCGATCGCCAATCAACCCCAACCCGAAGTAATTCAAGAAGAGTTTGACGACTTCTAATGACCCTAACAGTTATTAACGGCGAGGTTCACGGGTTTAGAGGGGAGGGCGTAATCTACATTGGATTAGACTATCCACACCTAGGATTATCTCTCCACCCCCTAGCCTGCCCCTTTGAAATTGGCTCCGATGGTGATCGCCAAACCGTAATCGCCAAATACAAGCAATGGCTCTGGGAAGCAATTGAGCAAAAAAAAGCAGCGTACTTCATGCTCCTCGATCTGGCTCAACGCTCCCAAAAAGAAGACCTCAAACTAGCCTGCTTCTGTAAACCGGCTGATTGCCATGGCGACGTAATCGTAGCGGCGATCGACTGGCTGAATAAACAATCAACAACCAACCAATAAATCAATGAAAGTCAATTACGACAAGCTTTACGATTTACTCAAAACCGATCGCCAATCCGGTAAAGAGAACTTTTTAAAAATTCATCTCGCTCTATTCAAAGAAGGATTTCTTGCTGCTGTTCCTGACGAGGAAATTGTAGTTACCGCAATGGCGATCGCCTATCATTTCCACCGGGATCAAGTGGACAAATCTGGACGACCCTATTTTGAGCATTGTATGGGTGTTGCCAAACACTTCGTTGAGAATATTGAGCCATTTGCTTTGATTGCCGCAGCTATTCTGCACGATGTCGTAGAGGATACGCAAGTCAGTGCCGCAGATCTTGATGTGATTTTTGGCAGTAAGGTGGGCAACACAGTCCGCGAAGTAACTCGCCGCAAGGAGGAGCCTTACAACGATTTCATCGAGCATATCAAAAGCGAATGGGCAATTAAAATCAAAATCCAAGACCTACTGCAAAACATGAATCTTTTACGGCTCCGGCGCATCACGGCAAAAGACCTAGCCCGTACCCAAAAATACGCCAACGCTTTACTGGTTTTGTCTGCCCGCCTGAGTGGACTTCAAGAATACGAAGCCTTTTAAAATGACTTTTTTTCAAGCAAATTATCTGCCAGATGCCGACAAATGGGGCAGTTGGGCGTTAAACGAAATTCCTTGGCTACAGTGCCAAGATCCACAATTTCACCAACCCCTACCCCGTTTATCAGCCTGGTTTAATACTGACCCCAATGGGCTAGCACCGATGCCCGATCGCCTACTCGAATTAACCCATCAACTATCGGACTATCTCTGGCTCGATCTCACTGAATGCTCCCCCATGCTCCTACGGGACAACGACCAAAAGCTGGGCTGGAAGGAATTAGACCAAGAAAGGGCGATCGTCTTTTTGATGGGGGACAGGAAAGTCATGGTCAAGGATGAAAACGGCGATCGGGTTGACCACCATCCCCAACCAGGATCATTGCTGGTGTTGCCCCCGAACTATTCCTTTTCGGTTCCTCGTACCAGCAAATTCAAAAACCTGTCGATTTTTTTAACCTTCTACTAAGGACAAAATAATGAAGCGCAAAACACGTCGGGATCGCGGCGACAATCGCCAGCTAATGCGGATTATGGACAAAATTGTAGCTCGTCGGATTAATAGCTCATTCGGAGCAGCGATGGCTACTTGGGGCGCTACCCGTTGCGGTGGTTGTGGTATCCAGGTAAGGCCTTCTCAATTGGTAGATCATTCTGGCTTTCTCACAATGGGGAATAAGGTTGTTGGGCATATTTTTTGTGCTCCTGTCGCATGCTCAAATATTGCCTGCCCTGGCGAAATCGACGATTGGATGGACTTAGTTTGTGAGGGAAAACGGAAATGATCACAGATTCAATCAAAGCCGAAATCCAAGCTCAACTAGGCGACAACGCCCTTACGTCTATACTTGTCGGTAATCCACAGATAATTGATTACTCAGATTTTCTCCTAGTGGAATTTACCGTCAACGGATTCAATTGCGAATACTATCCCGACACTGACCCGATCTTGTTGAGGGAAGTGGACGGCGATCGGGAGTTTGCCAGCTTTGAAGATTTACAGGAGACGTTGGGATGTCTGAGTTGACCAAAATTGAGTTAATGATCGCCAGTCAAGCCATCCGCCGACTGCGGAAAGTTTTTGACATTGATGCAAAAACTTTGGCGGAAAAAACGGGGATGGCTCGGTCTAGTTTATTGGCGATCGAAAATGAGACGCTGATGAGATGCCCGTCTCCTGAACGGCTAGCCAAACTCGCTGAGTTCTTTGGATTTTCGCCACAGGAATTACTAGATATCGGGCTTAACTGCCGGACAACATTGGAAACGTTCAAGTATTTACAACAAATGGGGAAAATTTAATGGAACCTTACTTCCAAACGCCATCTGTGACACTCTATAACGAGGAATGTTTGCGGGGATTAAAGGAATTACCTGGTGAGTCTGTTGACTGTTGCGTGACCAGTCCTCCCTATTACGGATTGAGATCCTACGCTACGGCTAAATGGCATGGTGGCGATCCCGACTGTGACCACGTAGCAGACCCAACGGCCACGAAGAAATTTGGCAATCCTGAGTTCAATGAAAATCGTCCGTCAAGGGAGGCGACTAAAACCCCTGGTTATTATGCCGATGTCTGCCCAAAATGTGGGGCGATCAAGGAAGATTTACAAATCGGGAATGAATCTTCTGTGGCTGAATATATCGGTAAGTTATCGATGATTTTTAAGGAGGTTCAACGGGTTTTGAAACCGACAGGGACTTTTTGGGTGAATTTGGGAGATAGTTATTCAACTCATCGAGCCGGTAAATGCAGCGATCCAATGGGAAAAAGTAACTTGGCTGGGGTCAAAACTCAGACTGTAGCCAGGGATTGCAAAGAGAACCAGTCCTACAGAAACGCATCTATTCCTGAAAAGAATTTGATGCTTGTGCCTCAACGGATGGCGATCGCCCTTCAAGACCAAGGCTGGATTATCCGCAATGAGATCTGCTGGTCAAAAGCCAGCCCGATGCCGGAATCAGTAAAAGATCGATGTACCCGTGCTCATGAAACAATTTGGTTCTGCACGAAAAACCCAAAATACTGGTATGACGCAGATGCGGTTAAAGAACCGTTAGCCAACTCAACTTATGGACGGGGAAAAGTTGATTTTGGTGGAAACAAAGGGCGAAATTATCAACCGAAACCAGACGATCCAAACTTCCGAAATGGTAGTGAGCAATGGGGGCGAACTTATGATTATACGGAGTCCAATGGGGACGGTAAACGCAATCTTTGGGACGTTTGGCACTTATCCCCAGATCCCGTCCCTGACGCTCATTTTGCCTGTTTTCCTCGCGCCATACCTCGAAAAGCAATCCTTGCTAGTTGCCCGCCCGGTGGTGTCGTCCTCGATCCCTTTTCCGGTTCAGGTACAACGCTGATGGTCGCTAAAGATTTAGGTCGAAAGGCGATCGGTTTTGAGCTAAGCGAGGAATACTGCAAAATCATCGCTAAACGCTGTTCTCAACTCACTATTTTTGATGCTTTAGGAGCAAGTCAATGACACCCGAAACTTTTCAAATTTCCCTCGAAAAGCAGTTTAAATTAAAGACGATCGCCAATGAGATCGCCGCAGCAAAAACAGAAGTGATCAAGAAAACATTATTTGATCAAATGCAATACCTGATCGCCCAAGACAACGCTATCCGATTGTTATTAAAGGGTGATATGACCGGCGATCCCTTTGATTTTTCCCTTTGCCAAAAACTCGAAGTGCGTAAAATGGAGATGGCATTGCCTAATATGTCCCGTGACCAGGCGATCGCCATTTACACCCAAGCACTCAACCTATCGGCGATCAAATCCAACTTAATCAAAGAACTTGGCGACAAACTGGAGGCAAAACAATGACCGAACTATTATCCTGGGTTGATGCCTTATCCGCAATCCGCAAACATAAAGGGTTCATTCTGAGTGTTGACCTTGTTTGGCAAGACCCGTCCGATGTGGTTAAAAGCATCGATCTAGAACATCTCTGGTGTGTGAAGTCTAATCGAGCCAAGGCGTTAGATTTTGTTTTCCACTCTCTTGGCTGGGGTACACACTATTTGGTTAAATTCTAATGAAAGAAATTTATCAGCACTACAAGGGTGGGTTTTACGAAAAAATTACCGAAGCAAACTCCGAGGCGTTTGGCGTCCCCTTGGTTGTCTATCGCTCACTGAAAGACGGCAAGCAATGGGTTCGGGCTAAGGCGTTGTTTGATGAAAAGTTTAAACTGGTGGCGATCGCCGAAAACCATTATTACTGCCCCAATTGCCAGGCATCTCACCCCCTTGAAGTCGAGCGTATCGATAGCATTCGAGCCGTAGTCCTTTGC
>JACCDR010575817.1_pt1 | contig 13584 bp, 12 predicted proteins | sample 7446431 | NCBI WGS metagenome assembly JACCDR01 (sample SAMN15323443, study PRJNA562643) | freshwater metagenome | isolation source: river surface water | place: USA:Blue River Watershed | collected 2017-08-17
AAAGAGGTCTGACTTCTCCTAGATGCACCAAATCCTTTCTGCCAATAGTTTCAAAACGTAGAAGCGTGTCGCTTAGAATGAGTTTGGTTTTTGTTTTGGTGGTATATATTTCTACAAAAGTACGCAGATCAAGGCCTGGCTCGATGACTGTTTTATAAGAATTACTGCTTTCGTGTTCTAGTATGATTGCCCTTATATCATCTCGTGGGATTGATAAGTACTGAGGGGTGGCTAATATCAAAAGAGCGTGTTCCGAAGACACCGCTTTGAGTATTCTTTCTTCTGCTTTTTTTGGGGATAGATTTGCATGTAAAGAGACGACAAAGTTTTCTATGCCTTTCGATAGACTTTGCTCAAATATGTCAATATCATTTTCTCTAGGCAAAACTATAAAAATAGATTTATGTAAAGCGAAAGATTCTCTGATCAGTGTTTTATAATAAGATATCCGGTCATCAAAAGAAGTTTGGAATAAAACCTTCTCGGATTTTATATTATCTATGCCTTCGGACTTCTTGGGTGGTAGGACTTTGGCTATGGCATCATAATTTTCTTTGATGGACTCAGGAAGTAGATAGGATAATACAAAATTTGTCCCAAGTAGAGAGTATTGAGCCAGATCGCGCGCAGCTTTTATAAAATCCTTGTTTATAAAAGCTTGGCCTTTGATTTCATTTATCTTCCGTATATTAAAATCCGCATTTTTTAGAAGTATTTTGCTATCGAGCACTGGTGCGACGTCTATCACTAGTGCGAGCATGTTGCGTTTGCGTATACTGACCGAGACTATGTCATTGATAGCTATCGGTAGGGCAGTAAAATAAGTCAATTCCTCTCCGAAAACAACTTTTTGCAGGGGTATCACCGTGACTATTTGCATGCTTCAATATTAGCACAGGCTGTGCTATATTACCCATACAAGTATGTCACTTTTTTCGAGAAAATTAGGTATAGACTTAGGTACGGCCAACACCCTTGTATATCTACCTGGCAAAGGGGTAGTGCTCAACGAGCCTTCTGTGGTAGCCGTATCAGAACAGGACAATAAAGTTTTGGCAATAGGGGCAGAGGCCAAAGATATGATCGGCAAGACTCCTGATTCGATAATCGCATATAGACCGATGAAAGACGGTGTCATAGCAGATTATCGAGTGACTGAAGCGATGTTGAGATATTTTATTAACAAAGCTCTAGGTAAATTTAACTTTTGGAAACCAGATGTGATGGTCTCGGTGCCAGCCGGTGTGACTTCGACCCAGCGTCGTGCTGTTGTCGAAGCGGCTATACGTGCTGGTGCGAGAAATGCGTATGTGGTCAAAGAACCTATCTTGGCTGCTATTGGTGCTGGTATACCTATATATGAATCAAAGGGTCATATGATTGTCGACATTGGTGGTGGAACCACTGACGTGGCAGTTATATCTCTCGGAGGTATAGTGGCTTCGACTTCGGTCAAATGCGCTGGCACCAAGATCGACGCCGCTATAGCCGACTATATCAAAAAGACCTTTAATCTAGCGATTGGGGATAGGACAGCAGAAGAAGTAAAAATAAAAATCGGAGCAGCTGTGCCCCTTGAAGAAGAACTACGAGTGACTATCAAAGGACGTGATTATATCCAAGGTTTACCTCGTAGTGCTCAGGTCAGTACCAATGAGATAGTCAAAGCGATAGATAATGAATTAAAACAAATGATCCGTGCTATCAAGGAAGTATTAGCCGAGACTCCTCCAGAACTCGCTTCAGATATCATCGACCACGGTATCATTATGACAGGTGGTTCTTCGCTGTTGCGTAATTTACCCGAATTGGTGTACCGAAAGACTGGAGTGAAGGCTACCGTCGCAGAAGATGCTTTGTATTGCGTCGCCAAGGGCACAGGTATTGCGCTCGAACACTTAGATACATACAAGAGGACTATTTTAAGTAAAAAGTAAAAGAATATGGATAATATTAATCCAGAAAATTTACATCATGCTTACTTACTACTCGGTAATCGCAAAGACAACCACGGGGGTGTGGTGAGTCTACTAGAGGCAGCCGGTGTGAGCATGCAATCAAACCCAGATTTTATCAGTATCGAGATGGATACTTTTCGTATTGATGATGCTCGTACTTTAAAAACCTTTGCCTTAGAGAAATCAGTCGATATGAATGCAAAGAAAATCTTCATCCTATCAGCTAGCCAATTCTTGCTCGAAGCACAAAACACTCTCCTTAAAGTTTTTGAAGAACCAAACCAAAATACGCATTTTTTTGTATTAGCAGAGAACGAACAATCTTTCTTGCCGACATTACTCTCGCGTTTTTATGTAGTCGATACTAGGAGTCAGGAGCCCGGTGCTATTGATGATACGTTTCTAAAGATGAGTCTTATTGAAAGAGTGAATCATATCAAGGATATGTTGGCAGAAGCTAAAGAAGATGAAGAAGAATACCTGTCCAAAGAATCTCCTCGTACGGTTGCACTGAATCTGTTGAATACGATAGAAAAAAGTCTACACGAAAAATTCAAAGAAGGCTCTTTTGCCGATATGGATGTATTCTCACATGTATTTAAGGTACGAGAAAATCTGCGTCAGCCTGGATCTGCACCCAAGACCTTGCTCGAATCAGTCGCTTTGGCGATACCTCCAAAAATGTGATATCATAGGCCATATGAGTCATAATTTCACAAATTTTAAAAATGAATTGAAGAAGGTCGAAGATTTCTTGAGCAAGAGTTATAGCGAACTCAATATCGGACGTGCTTCACCTATAGTGCTAGATTCTGTGCTTGTGGAATCTTATGGCATGAAACAACCTATCAAGAATGTAGCCTCTGTCGCGATAGAAGACCCAAAGACCTTGCGTATCAACCCTTGGGATAAAACTCTAATCAAAGAAATCGAACGTGCTATCCAGGCCGCGAACCTGGGCTTGTCTACAGCTGTCGATGACGCAGGTCTACGCGTAATTTTTCCACAACTTACTGGCGAGACTCGTCAAAAATTAGTCAAAGTCTTGAAAGATAAACTCGAAGATGCTCGCATCTCTGTACGCAAAGTCAGGCAAGATGAAATGGACACCCTTGAAACTGCCAAGAAAAATAATGAACTCAACGAAGACGAATTAAAGCGTGCCAAAGAAGAACTACAGAAATTCGTCGACGAAGCAAATAAAAATCTCGAAACTATTTTTAGCAAAAAAGAATCTGAAGTATTGAATTAATTTTTTATGGATATACTCATATTTATTATCATACTGCTCGTCCTAGTGACCGTGCACGAACTCGGTCATTTTGTCACGGCCAAGTGGTTTGGCATACGTGTCGATGAATTTGGTTTTGGTTTTCCGCCACGAGCGATGCGTCTTTTTAAAAAAGGGGAGACAGAATACACTCTAAACTGGTTGCCGATAGGAGGCTTTGTAAAAATATTTGGTGAAGAGATCAGTGCTGAAGCAGTCGATGGGCCAGAGGCAAACAGGAGTTTTGTAAATAAACCAAAATGGCAACAAGCGATAGTCCTCGTGGCTGGTATTTTTGCCAATCTTTTGCTGGCTTGGGTTTTGTTTAGTATCGGTTTTATGTCTGGCATGCCGACTTCTGTAGATTCGGTCTCTGATAAGTCAATGCTCAAAGATGCAAAACTTGTCATCGTCACAGTATTACCAGATTCTCCAGCAGACAAAGCAGAACTCATCTCAGGTGACAAAATACTTTCTCTATCTACAGAAAAAGAGAACATTACTGAGTTGAATCCCGTATCTTTGAGAGAATTTATCATCAAGCATGATGAAAATATCACAGTATCTTATGAACGCGATAGCGTTATTTTAAGCACAGTTATAGACCCGGTGATCAGTGAAGCAGATGGTAAGCCATCTATCGGCATATCTATGGCTGAAATAGGAACGCTTAAGTTACCTTTCTTTAAAGCACTAGCAGAAGGTGCGAAATTCACCTGGACCGTCACCGAAGGTACTGTGGTAGGGCTCTCTGGGCTAGTCCATAGTGCGGTGACTGGTGCAGGTAATGTCAAAGATGCTATCACTGGACCGGTGGGTATGGTGCGGATAGTAGGAGATGCTTCAGAATTTGGCTTTGCTTATCTCATGTCTTTCGCTGCCCTTATCTCTGTGAATTTGGCAGTGATAAACTTGGTGCCATTCCCAGCCCTCGATGGTGGGCGTCTACTCTTTGTGTTGATAGAAAAAATAAAGGGTTCACGTATCAATCCAAACGTGGCAAATATAGCCAACATGATAGGTTTTTGGCTACTGATCCTCTTGATGATCTTTGTGACCTACAACGATATAGCGAAACTAATCTAGTTTGTGTATTTTAGAACCTTCGGGAGTATCTTTTACTTCATACCCCAATGAGTTAATTTGAGCACGTAGTGCGTCAGACTGAGCCCAGTCTTTATTTACTCGTGCTTTTTCTCTTTCTTCTCCTAATTTTAAAACTTCTAATGGTATCTCTTCTTCTTTCAAATCAGCAAAGCCCAGAGACAGGACTCGATCAAAATCTAACACAGTCGCTTTCTTGTCTCCTCTCGATAAGGTCTCGTCTTTGAATACTTCCCAGAGTAAAGCCAAGGCTCGCGAAGTGTCTAGATCGTCTGAAATAAAGCCCAAGAACTTGTTTCTGTAGTCTTGAGATATTTTACCCATTTCGTTTCCGAGCCCTCTATAGAGAGCATATAGGCGATTTAAGGCGGTCTCGGAGGCCTCCAAGGCTTCCCAATTGAAATTCACCTTGGTTCGATAGTGCGCCATCAAAAGCCACAAACGGTAGGCTACAGGATTGATATTTTTTTCGATCAAAGTATTTAGTGTGAGTGAATTACCTCCAGATTTCGCCATTTTTTCTCCGCCAGTGTCGACGAATTCATTGTGTAACCAGAAATTTACAAAAGGCTTTTTGCCAGTTGCGCATTCGGATTGGGCTATCTCATTGGTGTGGTGGATGGATATATGGTCTATGCCTCCAGTATGGATATCGAATTGTTCTCCGAGGAATTTCATGCTCATAGCAGAACATTCTATATGCCAACCAGGGAAACCTTGCCCCCAAGGCGAAGGGTAGCCTATGCTTTCATTGAATTTCCATAAAGCAAAGTCAGCACCATTTTTCTTTTCTGTGTTTTCTGCGATACGAGCATGATTCGTGTCGACGGTGCGCTTGCCACCCCAGAGTACTCCATAGTCTGGCATTTTTTCTGTATCAAAATACACTCCATCTGAAGTCTGGTAGGTGTAACCTTTTTCTTCGAGTCTCTCTATGAGTTCTATGTCTTCTGCTACATAATCAGAAGCATAGTATTGACCCGTTGGTGGTAAGATGTTTAATTTTTTTAAATCTTCATTGAAAGCGCGAGTATAGAACTCAGCCAAAGAACGCATGTTTTCCAAGGTTAGTGCTTTGCCTTCACGCAATAGACCCTTGGTCATTTTATCTTCACCCGAATCAGCGTCAGAGGCGAGGTGTCCTATGTCGGTTATATTCATCACATGATTGATCTCAAATCCATTGTAAGAGAGAGCCTTGCGTAAAATATCCGCAAAGACATAAGCACGGAGATTGCCAATGTGCGCATAATTGTAGACAGTCGGGCCGCAAGTATAAAGACGCACGATATTATCTTCGGTGAGTGGAGAAAATTCTTCTATGTTTCTGGTACGAGTATTAAAGAGCCTCATTTTGTTATTGGACCGCTGGTGTCTCGTTCTTTGTGTCGTACTCATCACGATAGATGGTGATAAGGGTGTAGAGTAAGGATACTATCAAAGGTCCAAACAAAAATCCTACTGGACCCATGAGTGCTACACCTCCTAAAACTGAGAATAGTACTAGAATCTGAGGTATCTTGATTTTCGAAGATATGACTATCGGGTTCAGTAGATTGTCTATCCAGCCGACTATCATAAATGCCCAGACCGCCATGCCGATAGCCTCTGGTACATGACCAGTCGCAAATAGGAAAATCGTTGCGGGTATAGAGACCAATGCTGTGCCGACAGTCGGCAAGAGAGATCCGATACCAGCCACCACGCCCCACAGAGCAGCCGAAGGCACACCAAAGAAAGCCATACCAAGCCCCATCAAAGTTCCTTGGATAATTGCTATCAATAAATACCCCTTGATGATGCCGTTGATGGATTGACTCAAGCGATTTAAAATTTTTGAATCATCTTTGTCCGAAAGAGGGCTGATGAGCACCAATTCTTTTTTCCAATGAGCACCATCTTTGAGAAAGAAGAAGAGGGATACTAGGGTCAAGAAAAAACCAAACAAAGTAGACAAAGTGGTGGTGAATATAGCGGCGACGTTGCGAGTCATGAAGACTATGAATTCTGATATTTTCTCATTGAGGTCTAAGACAAAACCTTGAGGCAAGACAGAGTTTATGCCCATTTCGAGTTTTTGTAAGACAGGGCCGGGGCCTCCATTTTGGATGAGTGAGTAGTATAAATCTTGGGTTTGGTTAAAGACCATGACACCCAAGCCAAAGAGGGGTCCACAGATTATGAGCAAGAAAAAGAACAGCGTGAAGAGAGCAGCCACACCATTTGGTATCCTCTTACTAAGCCTTTTGTGGATTGGTGACAAGACCACAGCAAAAGCTGCAGAAATAATCAGAATCGGTAAAAAGGGTCGAAAGATAAGGAAAGATAAGAATAAAGTTATTAATAAAAGCCCAAAAAAGAAATATCGCTCAATAATCTTTGTTTGCATGGGGCTATTATAGCAAATAATAAGGATAAAAGGGATAGGGGGCTTGCAATTTATAGACGTTTCGTGTAATATAGTCCCTATGGAATTTGCAGTAATACAAACCGGCGGAAAGCAGTATAAAGTCGAAAAAGACACCATCCTTACTATTGAAAAATTGAAGGGTGAATTCAAGAAGGGCGACAAGGTTTCTTTCGACAAGGTTTTACTAGTAGATGATGGTAGCAATACCACTATCGGCGCACCGTATATAAGTGGCGCGAAGGTAGATGGTGAGATTACCGCTATCGGCCGTGCACGCAAAGTGCTTGTCATGAAATACAAACAGAAATCCCGATACCTACGACGCAACGGACACCGACAACCATACTTCAAAGTAAAAATTACATCTATCAAATAAAACAAAAACCTCTGACTTGCAGAGGTTTTTGTTTTATGACTTACTGTCTATTTTTCAGAGCATTCCTCAGCGTGTCATTGTCTGAGTATTCTAGTTCGGTGCCTGTAGACAATCCACGTCCGAGAGAGGATACTTTGATACCCCTTTTTTCTGTCAGATGTTTTATCTGTTCACGAGTATAGAAATCCGTATGATCCCCTTGGGGTGAGATGGTAAAGGCGAGAATTATTTCCCTGAGATTTTCTCTTTTGTTGATAGTGTTCACTAATTCATTGATACGGACTTTGGTCGGAGTGTTCTTTTCTACTATAGGCACTAGACCACCGAGGACAAAATACGCTCCTGCGTAGACTCGGCTTTTTTCGATACTTTCAAGATCGCCATCTTTTTCGACAACCAAGAGCAATGATTTATCGGTTTTTTGAGAACTACAAGTATGACATGATGCACCTTGCCCATCATCTACAAAAAATCTAAAACACTCTTTACACTGAGCGATATTCTTTTTGAGTTCAGAGAGTAGGCGAGAGAGGTTGTTTGTATAGTCAGTATTTTTAGACATCAAGAAATAGACAAATCTTCGTGCTTGTCTTTCCCCAATGCCTGGGAATTCTTTGAATACTTCGGTGAGTTTGTCTACTATATCCATATATCTTAAAAGTCTTCTAAGCCTCCGCTACCTTCGCGTGTTGGGGTGACAAAATCACTCATACTGCTTTTTTCCAAAGATAGGAAGCTGGTAGTTTTGTCATCGAAATACAGATCCACCTTGCCAGTAGGGCCGTTACGATGCTTCTCGATTAATATCTCGGCTATATTGGTGCGTTCTGATTCGTCCTTACCCTTATCCTCGCGATGGATAAACATCACTACATCAGCATCCTGCTCTATAGAACCTGAATCTCTCAAGTCAGATAGGCGAGGCTTGCCACCACGAGATTCGACAGCACGAGAAAGCTGAGATAATGCTACCACTGGCACGTCCAATTCTTTTGCGAGTGCTTTTAACGAACGTGATATTTCTGTCACTTGATTCACTACTGAGTCGTAATTCTTTGAGGTAGTCATCAACTGCAAGTAGTCCACCATGATCATATCTAGACCCTTTTCTGCCTTGATGCGGCGAGCGAGCGCTTTCATGCGAGCGATGGAGTTGCCGGGCTGGTCATCGATATAGATCTTTGCTTTGGCGAGTTTGTCTAGGGAATCACGCAAATGGGTAAATTCTTTATCAGAAGAAAGCCTACCTGTGCGGAGATTCCAAGCATTGACTCGAGACTCAGCTGAGAGCATGCGGTCGACCAACTGCTGGGAAGACATTTCCAAGGAAAAGATGAGAACTGCTTTGTCGTGCAATGTAGCAGACATGCGAGCCATATCAAGTGCGAGGGTGGTCTTACCGACAGAAGGACGCGCTGCCAAAATAATCAGGTCAGATTTCTGTAATCCAGAGAGCATGCTGTCTAGATCACGGAAACCAGTCGGTATGCCACGGAGTTCTCCTTTGTGTTCGTGCAATTTCTCAAGTCTTTCCCAAGCCTCTGGCAAAGAATCCTTGAGGCTGACATATTTTTGGCTAGTAGGGGAAGAGACCACAGAAAAAATCTTTTTTTCTGCCAAGTCCAATACCTCGTCTATATGATCATCGCCTTCGTTCATGGCTATCTCGGACACATAATCAGCTGCATCTATCAGGCTCCTTAGGACGTGTTTTTTCTGTACTATGTAGGCATAGTGTTTGACGTTGGTAGAAGATGGGACAGTGTTGACCAATTCAGCCAAGTATTTATTGCCACCGATTATATCTAGGCGTTTTTGCTCTTTGAGTTTGGTAGAAAGGGAAAGCATATCTATAGGTTCACTCTTGCTCACCAGGTCTAGCATCGCTGCATAAATCATCTTATGTTTTTCGGCATAAAAAGAATCAGGGTGCAATATGTCTTCGACTTCGTGAATAGCGTCTTTGCGGAGCATGATAGATCCAAGCACTGCCATTTCAGAGTCTAGGCTCTGCGGAGGGATGCGTATAGAAAGGGGTGGTTTTGGTTGATTGTTGTATTTTTTATAATTATCCATTACAGAGACATTCTAGCACATACCTTTTATCGGGGTAGTGCTAGGTTCTAATAAATCTGTGACTTCCATGTGGATTCGTGATAATATTTGCTATATGTCTAAGAAAATAATGCTTTCTGGAGTCAAACCGACCGGATTACCTCACTTGGGTAATTATTTTGGCGCTATGAAGCAATTTGTTGAAATGCAAAAGGATTATGATTCGTATGTGATGATAGCGGATTATCATGCTTTGAATTTGATTCAGAACAAGGAAGAAATGGAAGCAAATATCAAGGGCGTACTACTGGATTATTTAGCCATAGGACTCGATCCAAAACAGGTGACCATCTTCAAACAAAGCGACGTATCTGCACATACTGAACTCGCTTGGATTTTCGACACGCTCGTCACCATGCCGTATCTCATGCGTGCACACGCCTTCAAAGATGCTGAAGCAAAAAATAAAGATATCAATGTAGGCACTTTCAATTATCCAGTGCTCATGGCAGCAGATATATTGCTGTATGATGCAGATGTGGTGCCTGTCGGAAAAGACCAGCAGCAACACATAGAAATAGCCCGAGATATCGCTTTGAAATTCAACAATACTTTCGGAGAGTCTTTCAAATTACCAACCCACAAAATTATCGAAGATGTAGCGACTGTGCCCGGTACCGATGGGCAAAAGATGTCCAAGAGTTACAAGAACACGATTCCACTTTTTGCTGAGTACGAAGAAATCAAAAAATGCGTGATGGGTATAGTTACGGATTCGGGTGGAGATGTGCCTCAAAATGTTTATGCTATACACAAATTGCTTGTACCTGCTATTCGCTCAGAAAAAGAATTAGAAGAACTCTATGAAGAAAATAAGGGCAAATATAAAATATTAAAAGAAGCACTCATCGAAGACTTAGAAAAATTCATCGCCCCGATGCGTGAACGCCGCAAAGAAATCGCAAGTGATATGAATGCAGCTCTCGCTATATTGAGAGAGGGAGGGGAGAAAGCTCGGGCACAGGCCGATAAAAAAATGCAAGAAGTTAGAAATAAATTAGGAGTTAACCTAGATTAAAATCATGTGGGAAGCATTTGTCGTACTATTTGTGGGGTTGCCGAGTTTCTTGTGGCAAGTTATCACCAAGAAAGACAAGCGTCGTTTCATCGACGACTTCGTCTTGGCTATCATGATAGCGATAGTTATATATGTCTTGTTCCAAATTTTCTAACCTATTGACTTTCTGTATATATTTTGTAGTATAAAAATAGTTATGAATTTTAACACCAATAAATTAAAGATGGTACCTATGCACCTCACTGTGTACGTCTTTATTATGTGGCTGGTCATTCCAGCGGCATCGAGGGTTGGTGTTTGATTTTTTCTCTAATTAGACGAAGAAACTAAGCAGGAACTCTCGATGATTCGAGAGTTCTTTTGTTTTCAATTGTTCTTTTCACAAAAAAATAAAACACTTTTTGATTATGAAAAACCGCAACCGCCTTGACTTACTTTATCCACAGCGCCCAACCAAAAAGAATTGGGATCCAAAATCAATCACCCTTAAAAACCTTGAAGAACAAGGAACTAACTTTTTTGTAATTGGCACTGACGCCAAAAATCCTTGGGGAGCACAATCTCACAAGTTACGACCAATAGATGTTTTAAATCTGACTCGTTCACGAATAAACATCCGGGCTACACCGCACATCGGGCTGCACTGGCCTTCAAACTCTATGTACCCCCATATGGGGGTCACGATATGTGACTACATGGGGAATACTGCGTATATTGATACTGCGGATGAACCGCATAATGTAAAGGAGGGTGGCGCAATTCACAACTGCGCTTTGCAAACCGGACCGGTTTTGTCACCGTATTTACGACTTAATCCCAATTCGATTCAATCTAATGGTTACATTGCTGCAAAAAACTTTGCCGGAAAAACAAATCTGGGACATGTTCACCACGAAGCGAAAAGACTGGCTTTAGGTTCAGAAAATGTAATGCTCGACGCTGATTTGCTTCAGGTGCCATTCGTTTTTGATTTTTTCCAAATCCTTGTTGAGAATCAAGATTATATCCTCCAAGGATATGATTCTCGTCTTGGAATTTTTGACCGGCACGTATCCTTAGACGGTAAGATTGAAAGATCTCAGCCTGGTTTGGTCTCGGATATTGATGCATTTTTGCAGATGAAACAGCAACACGCAACCATGATTCGCGAAGATTGCATTCTGCCTGCCACTGGGTTCTTCCCAATCAAAGAATCTGTAATTTTATTGGATTCGCTTGTTTGCTACTGGGAACAGATACAGCATTCTTTGGAGCACGAAGAAGTTGGAGACACCTACACTATGTCAGGCATAGACATGATAAAATATACAAAATCGCAACCTTTGCGAGATGTGTTGGATAGAATGTACAAATGCCTTTTACTAAGTGGAAAGTTTCAATGGCTACCAAAGTATCTTGCACACACGATATTACCTGGTGGAACTTTTCGGTTTCTACCATGTAATGCAGAACAAGATTTGCTCGAAAATGTGTTGACCCTCATCGAGCTACACAAGCAGAGGGTGGAAATAAATTATGGACTTTCTACTGTTTTGGCGGGTCTTACAGAGAAATCTTCCCAGTTGGAAATTGATGACGCAATGAACGAGCGGGCTAGGCTGCTTATTTGGAGTAAAGAGATTATTAATCCAGGTCTTGTTGTCGAGAGGAAAAAATTTAAAGATTTAGTACCACAACGCCGTGGATTTAGTCAATTCGATTTGCTCAACGGAGACCATGTTCCCCAAGAAGTTATAGATTCTCTGATGGGTCTGACTTTTGAACAAATTCAAAATTTGTTCAGATTTGATGCAAAGATAATTGAAGATTAAATGTGTTTTATTTTTTTAATCCAACAAAAGGGATACTAGTCAGCAGACTCGGTATCCCTTTATTTTTTTATAATTTACAGTAATATACAGAGTATGAATAAATACCGCATTATTGATGGACACCAAGATATATCTTTTAACTCTTTGCAAATCACAGGCAAGGATTTTTTGACACGTAACAATTTTGACGAATCGCATCTATTATCTGCACCAAGGCTCAATCAGTCGGATTATGTAAGGCTTACAGAAAGCGGAGTAAAAATAGTTTTTGGTGTGTGTTTCCCTTATAAATTGACCGAATCTGGTATACGGGCTGATTTTGATATGGCAGAAGCAGAAATGATCAGACAACTAGATTATTACAATGCACTTGAGTCCAAGATTTTTGGTAAAGTAAAAATAATCCGTACTCAAGCTGATTTGGAATTTGTGTTAGAGACTGAAGGTGTGTTGGGTCTGGTGCTTTTGGCCGAGGATGCTATCGGTATTAGTCTTGATAATATAGAAGATTTTTATGCCAAGGGACTTAGGATGATAGGCCCAGTCTGGAATAGAGATAATCAATACGGAGGAGGTACAGATACAGATAATGGTATCACAGAAGCAGGGAAGGCTTTGTTGGTCAAAATGCAAGAACTGGGCATAATGCTAGACACCGCGCATATGAACAAAGTGCTTTTCTCCGATGCTCTGAAAGTTTTTGGTGGCAAGGTATTTAATTCTCACACATGTACTCTCGCATTAAACCCGCACCGCAGAAATCTAGATGATGCTCAATTGAAAGAAGTCGCTGATAGAGGTGGTGTGCTGGGTATCGCTTTTGTGCCAGAGTTTTTGAATAAAAGGGTAGAAGATGCGACTTTGGCTGATGTGGTGGCGCATATCAAACACGCAGTGGATGTGTGCGGTATAGACCATGTGGCATTTGGATCTGATTTTGATGGCATGTCTTGGCCACAGTATGTACCAGGCATCAAAGACACTAGCGAGTACTCAAATCTTATAAAAGAATTGGAGAAAACATACTCTGCCCCAGAAGTAGAAAAAATAATATACTCAAATTGGAAAAATTTCCTTTACTCCGCTTTTTCTTCAGAGGGGAAACGAGAAACAACCATCATGGAGTAGGGGTGCGCACTTTCGATACCTTCAAATTTTTTGTCTTGGTCAACGATACCTTTTTGTTGAAAGAATTCATGGGCATTCCTAAATTGAGATTCTAGAAATTCAGTATTTTTAGGATCTTTGCAAGATCTCTCTACTTTGACTAGGGTTTCGTAAAATGGCGTATAAGCAACCATACCACTCATCGGTTTGTCAGTGCCATCTGTATTTTTATTGTAAAATCGAGCTATTTGTTGTACCTCATTTGGAATTTCTCCCATTCCTGGAAAAGGGTAGGTAGATTTTTCTGCAAAAGATTTCTGGGCTGTTTCCCAAACCCTACCATTTTGTGTTCTTAGTACTTGGTAAGATGTTCCTTCTCTTTTTGCTATATTATTAACTTGTTCTTGTATTTTAG
>JACCDR010527203.1_pt1 | contig 13578 bp, 23 predicted proteins | sample 7446431 | NCBI WGS metagenome assembly JACCDR01 (sample SAMN15323443, study PRJNA562643) | freshwater metagenome | isolation source: river surface water | place: USA:Blue River Watershed | collected 2017-08-17
CCGGCTGGGACGTCCTCGTCGCCGGGCACCACATGTTCCTGTCCGACGCCGACGCGCTGGCCAACATCCCGATCAAGACCCTGATCGTCGACGACGTCGACGCGCTGCGGAACCCGACCAACCGCACCGCCTACCACCTCAAGCGGCTGGCCCGCGAATGCCGGCGCGTCGTCGTGCTCACCGGCACCCCGTTGCAGAAACGCCTCGTCGAGCTGCATTCGATCCTCGAAGTCCTCGACGGCTACGACACGTTCGGCTCGGCGACCCGCTTCAAGTCCATGTACGTGCGCCAGGAACTGGTGAAGATCTACAACCCGTCGGTCGGGCGGATGGTCAATACGAAGAAGACCGTCGGCTACCGCAACCTCGACGACTTCATCGCCAAGTTCAAACCGTTCGTGCTGCGACGCACCCCGTCGGACATCACCGACGTGGACCTGCCGGCGATCACCGTCCACAACGTCTACCTCGACCTGCACCCGGCCCAACGCGACCGCTACGCCGAACTGCGACGCGGCGTCCTGAAGATCATCAAGGCCGAAGGCACGTCGGTGAAGCACGCCAAGGCCGTCACCCAGTTCACCTACGGCCAGGCCATCTGCGCCGGCCTCGTCGCTCTCGGCGAACCGGACCGGGCCGGCACGTCGGTCAAGCTCGACTGGATCGAAAACGCCCTCGTCGACGGCGACCTGTCCGAGGAGAAGGTCGTCGTCTTCGCCCGCTTCACCCGCGTCGTCGACGCCCTCATCGCCCGCCTCGACAACGCCGGGGTCGGCCACGGCGTCATCTGGGGCCGCCAACCCGACAAGCGGATCCGCCAGCAGGTCCAGGACCGCTTCTGGGACGACCCCGACTGCCGGGTCCTCATCGGCACCGAAGCCATCGAGCAGTCCTTGAACCTTCAGAACGCCCGGCACCTCATCTGCGTCGACCAGCTCATGAACCCCGCCCGGATGCAGCAGCTCGCCGGCCGCATCCGCCGTGACGGCTCCAGTCACAAGACGGTCTACGTGACCAACCTGTTCGCCAACGGCACCCAGGAGGAGGAGTACCTCGACCTCCTGCAACGCGAGCAGGCTCTCGCTGACCACGTGTGGGGCGAAGCGAACCAGCTCTACGAGGCCCTGAACCCCTTGGCACTACTGCAACTGATCGGACGGAGTCGTCGATGAACGAAGAACATCTCTATGAGGAAGCCGGATCCGTCCAGCCGCAGCGGCTGGAGACGTCGCTGCCGTGCGAGGCCCACGTGGAGCACAAGCCGCGGTCGGTGGAGAACCACCGCCACCACGTGTGGCCGTTGGGCATGGGCGGCCCCGACATCCCGGAGAACATCGTCGTCATCTGCCCCACCGGGCACGCCAACGTCCACTCGCTGCTGCGTCTGTACGTCGCCAACCATGGCAGCCCGCCACCGGCGCTGCTGCGCCTCTACGGCCGCGCCGAGCGCCGCCTGGCCCTGCTCGGGTGGCAGCGCTACGCCCGCAAGGCGATGGAATGACACCGGAGGAACTGATCGCCGAGCACCTGCCGTTGGCGCACTCGCTGGCGTTGCAGGTGTGGCGCAAGGCGCCGCACGCCCTGGAGTTCGACGAACTCGTCGGTATCGCGAACCTGTCGCTGGTGCAGACGGCGCAACGGTGGGAGCCGTTCTGCGCCGAGAAGCAGCACGACCCGGCACGGCTGGAGTTCTTCAAACCGTTCGTGGTGCGGCGGGTCAAAGGCGCCCTCATCGACGCCACCCGGCAGGCGGACTGGGCCACCCGCAACCTGCGCGCCCGCGCGAAAGACCTCGCCGACGCCGCCGGCCACGACCGGGGCCTGACCGAAGCCGAACTGGCCGAGCGTGCCGGCATGACGATCGCGCAGGTGCGCGCCACGGTGCGGGACATGGCGCAGCGGCCGGTGTCGTTGGAGGCCGAGGAGATCGAGCTGGCCTCGCGCAGTGACATCGCGGGCGGCTCGTTCGCCGCCACGATGCTGCGCACCTTCGCCGAGACGGTCACGAGCCTGCCGATCGAGCAGCAGGTCGTCCTCGCGTTGCACTACCACAAGGGCATGCAGCTCCAGGAGGTCGCCCGCACCCTCGGCCTGGTCGAGACCCGCATCTCGGAGGTGCACGCCGAGGCGGTCCTGGCGCTGCACCGGGTCATGGTCGACGCGGCCGACTACAAGGAAGGAGATGCCGTTGTGCCGTTGACCGCCGACGAGAAAAGGGTCGGGCGCGCATTCCGTGCTGCCGCCGAGGCCGAACTCGCGCGTTTCTTCAAAGAAGACCCGCCGACATACACGGTTCTTTCCGTGCTCGGTGTTCTGCGCCATGAGTGCCCGGCGCGCGGTGGGGTATCCACAGGATTGGAGTTGCGGGAGGTGTATCTGCGTTCACCGGCCGACGAACCCGCGCGGATACCCGAAGGACGTTTCGCCTTCGTGTACCGGAAAGGTCGCTGCCGGTTCTGTGGACAGACCGCGCGTAGCAGCTCAGGCCGATTGATTGATGGGACGGGCCGTGGCCCCATCCACGGATGAATCGCTAGGAGCTGACATACCGATGGCGGAGAAAAAGCAGACGCAGAACGTGAACCGGGGCCACGAGAACACCTGGGGCGCCAACCGGGTCGTCAAGGCTGAGTGGACCGACCGCAACGCCGACTCCGTTCGTGACGAGATCGAGCGGGAGAACGAGAAGCGGGAGGCAGCGAATGGGTGACAAGAACAGCGGCGAGGCGGGCAACGGTACTGACGGCGAGGCCGCCGGTCAGGAACACACCGGCAGCAGCCAGACCAACACCCCCGGCGGGGCGGTGCCCGGCGCCAACGGCGCGCAGGACGGCGACGCCGCTGCCGCGCAGAACACCGGCGGCGACGCCGGCACCAACACCTCCGGTAACGCCGGCCAGTGACCCGGCGCCACCGCCCGGCGCGTCCGTCCCCGAACCGGCCGCCGGGCGGTCGGCCGTGGTTCTACGGATTCCGGCACCAGTGGGGCGATTACGGCGGCGGAACGACGGCCCTCGGATGCGGTAGCAGCAGCCGTATCCCCGCCGTCGAGGAAGAGCTGCCGCCCATGAGCCACATCGAACGTATCCCGGTCCCGGGCACGCCGTCGCACCCGCAGGTGCGCCGCAAGATGCCTGACCCGTTCCAGCGCCCCGTCATCGATCTCGACGGTGGCCGCGCCGTCAAGCGCTCCTGGCGCACCGTCCTGGCCTGTGATCTCAAGGCCGGCGACACGGTGCCCGGCATCGGCCTGATCACCTCCGTCGTGGAGAGCGTGGTCAAGACCGGCGAACGGTACGAGTGGCCGGTCACCGTGGAAGGCGGCGTCGGCATTCGCCGGGTGTTCAAAGGCTCCGACCAGGTTCTCGCGTTCGTGCCGGAGCGGTCATGAGTTCGGCCACCAGCGACCACATCATCTTCCCGGCGTCGATGCCGCTGCTCTATGAAAAGCCGCAGTACGTGCAGGGGGAGCACTACTACCTCTCCACCGGTTGCTTCCACGGCGTGCACGCGCACTGCCAGTCGGGCGTGAACGTCGAGGGCGAACCCAAGGCGCCGGCCACGTGCAAGTTCTGCCCGGCCCGCTGCATCTGCCCCTGTCACCACCCCGCGTCGCACGGCGCGCTGCCGGCGGTCATCGACGAATGACCTCGGCGACAGAGCACGCAGAACAGCTTCTGGCCGCCATCATCCCGGACCGCTCCGACCTGTTGGAGCGGGCGCTGCGGCACCTGCTGCCCGAACACTTCGTCTCGCACCTGCACCGCAACATCTTCACGATGCTGGAGCGCTACGCCGAGGTGACCGGGACGGTCCTGACGCCGCAGGCGTTGTCGGACCTGTTGGAGCGCAGCAAGGCCGACGCCGGCAAGGTCGCCCAGTACGAGGAGACCTTCGCCCTGCTGGCGGCGATGCAGGTCGACGAGCCGGCCTTCTCCTGGTCGCTCCAGCAGCTTCGGGAGTTGGCCGCCGAGCGGGCCACCCATGAGGCGCTCGTGCAGTCGATGGAGATCCTCACCCGGGGGGTGGAGCACAAGGGTGAGTTGCTGCGCGGGCATTCCGAGGCCCGTTCGGCGCTGCTGCAACGCTTCGCCGAGATCGACCGGGACCTGTCCATGCAGGAGGCGCCGGAAGGTGACGTCGGCGCCGAGGGTGAGGACATCATCGCCGAGTACGCCGCCCGGGAGGCCGCGATCAAGGCCGGGCGCAACCTCGGCGTGCACTTCGGGGTGCCGGCGATCGACGACCGCATCGGCGGCATCCAGCGCGGGGACCTGGGGCTCATCGTCGGGTTCACCTCCGAGGGCAAGACCCACCTGTGTGTGCAGCTCGCCTGGCACGCGGCGATCCGTCAGGGCCTCAACGTGGTGTTCCTGACCACCGAGACGATCCGGTCCACGGTCCGGCGGCGGATGGTCGCCCGGCACTCCACATTGGACGCCTTCGGCATCGAGAACGGGCTCAACAGCCGCGACATCAAGAACTGCACCCTGTCGGCGCCGCAGAAGCAGCAGCTTTTCCGGGTGGTGGAGGATTTCACCCGCAACCCGGCCTACGGCAAGCGGTGGATCTCGCAGGTGCCGCGCAGTGCCACGATCGGCTACATCGAGGGGAAGCTGGCCCGGCTGCAACGGCAGTTCCCGATCGACCTGGTCATCCTGGACTCGCTGTACCTGCTGCGGCCGGAGAAGCGGCGCAACACCGACCGGGAGGAGCTGTCGGGGATCCTGAAGGAGGCCAAGCAGCTCGCCACCACCTTCGCCGACGGCACCGGGATCCCGTTCGTCAGTCCGTGGCAGGTCTCGCGCACCGCCCGGCAGGACGCGGAGAAGACCGGCTCCTACAACTCCTCGGCGTTGTCGGAGACGGCGGAGGCGGCCAACTCCGCGGACCTGATCGTGAGCCTGCTGGCGCCGTTGGACAACGACGCGCGCATTGCCTCGCTGAAGACGCAGGTGATGAAGAACCGCGACGGGGAGCGGGCCAACCCGTTCGAGGTACGCATCGACTACGCGACCAGTCGGATCTTCCCGCCGGAGCAAAATCACGGCGACTTCGGGCAAAACGACTTCCTCAACTTCTAGCGGGCATTACAGTTCGTACAAGCCCAGTCACTCACAGCACGGGGGTGTTGAGGGGTCTGGCTTACCACCACCGCAGCCCCCGGGTCCGGCCCGCACCGGCGACCCGGGGGCTGCCCACTGCCTGAAAACCGCACGAGCCTCTCTGTAAGGACAAACATGCTGAACCGATACCCGCAGGGGTCCGTCCGCGTCACCGGCGAGTCGATGCTGACCCCGTCCGAGGTCGCCGCCATGTTCCGGGTCGACCCGAAGACCGTCACCCGCTGGGCCAAGGCCGGCAAGCTCAGCGCCATCCGCACCCTCGGCGGGCACCGCCGCTACCCGGAGGCCGAAGTGCGCGCCCTGCTGGAGGAGCTACGCGAGACCGGCTACTACGCGGCATGAACGCCGGCAGGCGAGACAACGGCGACCTGGCGCTCGCCGACGAACAGGTCCCGATCCTGCTCGCCTGCCGCCTCATCGGCATGCACCTGCCCGATCTGATCGCCGACCGCGCACTCAAGGTGCACTGCCCCTTCGGCGAGCTGTACCACAACGACGGCGGCATCGAGCCGGCGATGCGCGTGTACGTCACCGACAACCGGGTGCACTGCTTCGCCGGCTGCGGTTCCTACCGTCCGGTGAAACTCCTCGCCCACGCGCTAGGCATCCCGCGCATATCCGCGGCGCGGGAATTGCTGGAGCGCGTGGGCATTTCCCGCCAGTCGCGCGAGAAACGCTGGGCTGAGGCCCTCACGCACACCGAACCGTTGGACAAGGCCCTGCTCGCCGAGGCGCTCAAAACGTACTGCCGGCGCACCGTGCCCGACTGGGACCGCCGGCAGTACGAGGCGGCCCCGGCTCGAACCCTGGCCCTGTGCCTGGATCTGCTCGACCGCGTCCACACCGCAGAACAGGCGCAACGATGGCTCGCCGGCTGCAAGCGCGCCATCGACCTCCTCTTGGCGCAGCACACCCCCACCGACTAGGCTTATGCCCACTGTCTACGGTGGCCAGGGGGAACGATGGAGCAGCGCACGACGTCGAGGGTCAAGGCCGGTGTGACGATCCCGCCGATCCCGGGCTGGTGGAGTTTCGCCGATATCGCACGGCTGTTCGGCAAGCACCGCAACGGCGTCGCGCACATGGTCTTTCACGCCCAGGATTTCGGCGACCCGGAGCGGGTCGTCGGCGCGGCCGGCGGCAGGACGTTCATGGTCCGCGAGTCGGCGGTCAAGCGATACGCCCAACGCCTCGGCGACGAATGGGTGACCAAATTCGAGAACATGACCCGCACGACCGCGCCGAACCGTCCCACGGAAGACTGAACAGATCGCATTCGAAGGCCCGGTGGCCCGGCATCAGTAATTCTGGTGTCGGGCCATTTCCACGATTAAGGACGTCGCCGTGCAGTGCCGAGGAACCAGCAGCATTACCGAGTGGCAGTACGTCCATCAGCTACACGGCCGCCAAGGCGGTTCCTGCTGCGGACCTCTGGTGACCTTGCCGTTGGTCGATGGACGGCTCGACCGGCTGGAGGAGGGACTGCAATCCGAAATGGCCTCGCGCCTGTTGTGGTCGGGACTCGTCGACGCGCTAGAGGTCAACCCAAGGATGTTTCGGCTGTGCGCCGTCCACTGGATGGAGCTGTGCTATCTGATCAGCAATCACGCCCACACCTCGCGACGGCGTGATTGGTGGGGCGAGGCCTCACTGCTGCTCAGACAGATCTGCGCCGGGGCCGGCTGGGACCCGAAGGAGATCGCCAACATGATGATGTGGCAGCGCGTGAGGTTGACCTGAACGCATCGTCGAACCTACCCTCGGAAGTCCCACCACGCCGCAAGGGGAGCGACGCCACTGTCGTCCACGGAAGGCCGTAACCCGCACCGGGCCTCGATCGTTGAGGCATCGAAGGGTGGCGACGGCGAAATGGCCGCGCCAATGGAAAGACGCGCCCTTTGCCGGGCGTCGAAGAATTCTCGTGAAAGTAAAAGGAGCCTTACGGTGGCCAAACGAACTATTCTCGTGCTGACCGATGACCTCGACGGCGGAGAAGCTGCGGAGACCCTGTCTTTCTCGGTCGACGGAGTCGCCTACGAGATCGACCTGTCGGCGAAGAACGCGCAGCGGTTCCGAGAGACCCTCATGCCGTGGATGGGCGCCTCCCGACGTATCGGCCGCACGGGCGCGGCACCGGCGCCGGCACGCGGGCGGGGGCAGGCCACCGCCGCGAACAGCATCGTCGCCGCCCGTGAGCGCAACGACCTGGACAACAAGGTCATCCGGGAGTGGGCCACGCGCGCCGGCAAGCGGGTCAACGAGCGCGGCCGGCTGCCCGAGGCCCTCGTGGCCCAGTACCGCGAGGCCCAAGCGCGGGAGGCGATCGGACCGATCGAGCGGCCCGAGCCGCAGTTCCCGCCGATCCATGTCCCCGAGCCGGTGACCGTCGAGGTGGAGCAGCCGGACTTCTCCGGCACCCAGACCGCAGGCACCGACAACGGTACCGAGACGGCCGAGGAGCCGACGAACGGCCACCAGGCGGCCTTTGCCAGCCCCTTCAGCGGCGGCTGAGACTCACCCGGGGGTGGTCCGGGCAGCCAGGATCACGAGCGGGGGTCACGCGGACGGGCTGATCGGTCCGCCTGCCGGCCAAGTGGCCCCCGCCGCCACCCCCGGGTGACACCCAACCGAGTTAATCGAGCGCATCCGGACGGTCGCTCTCTGTAGGTAGACCCCATGAGGGTCTTCATCGCAGGCGACACCCACGGCAACACGAACTGGTGGCTCAGCTACCTGCTGCCCACCGCGAAGGCGCACCGCGCCGACGTCATCGTCCAGGTCGGCGACTTCGGTTTCTGGGAGCACGAGCCCGACGGCATCACCTACCTGGACCGGCTCAACCGCGAGGCCGCGGCGCAGTGCATCGTCATCTACGCCCTGCACGGCAACCACGACAACTGGTCGGACACGATGCGCCGCTACGGCCACGACCGCGACGACGACGGCTTCGTGCGCGTGCGCTCCCACATCCGCTACATCCCGCAGGGCCACGTGTGGACCTGGGCCGGGCGCAGCATGCGCGCCTTCGGCGGCGCCTACTCCCTGGACAAGGAGTGGCGGATCAAGACCGAACGCAAACGCGAGGCCGCCGCCTGGTCCCGGGAGAACGAGCGCCGCGCCGCCGGCAAGGCGCCCCGCGACGTCCCCTCCTTCGCCGACACCCTGTGGTTCCGCGACGAGGAGATGACCGACCAGGAGTTCACCGAACTCATGGTCGCGCACATCTTCACTGTCGACGTCGTGTTCAGCCACGACAAGCCCCGCGGCTCGGACCCCGGCCTCGACCTGAAGAACGAGCCGGCCTGCCACCCCAACCAGGACCGGCTCCAGCTCGCCCTGCACACCCACCGGCCCCGGTTCTGGTTCCACGGGCACCTGCACCACGCCTACACGCAGACGCTGCGCTCCGGCGACGACGACACGTTTACCGACGTGATCGGGCTGTCCTGCGACGACGCCGCCCGGCCCCGCTTCTGGCGCCCCTACGACTGCTGGGCCGTGCTGGACCTGCTCGACGACGAACGCATGGTCGTCACGACGGGCCGGCTGCTGGAGGAGCTGAAGGCCGAGGTGACCCCGGGCCTGCCGGCCGACGACGGGCTGCGCACGATCACCCTGGCGATCATGCGCGCGAAGAGGGGCACGCCGCACGAGGAGCACGACGGCTGGGACCTGCCGGCCGACGGCCTGCCCACCTGCGGCTGCGGCGAGGAGCTGCCCGGCGTGCTCAAGGCAATCCTCGACGGCCCGCTGCGCTGAGCTGCGGGTTTTCCTCGGATCACGGGTTTTACCCGCGCCGTAAAACCGCCGGTTCGAGGAAAACCTCGCCTCCGCGAGCAGCACATTCGGACATCTCTGTCGATATCTCTGCACGGTGACTCTCCGCCACCTACCATCGGTACGTTCCGTAGCGAAGGAGTTTCTGATGAGTAGGTGGCGGCGGCTGAAGCAGCGACAGGTCGAGGAGCGGCGCACCGCGCACATCCGGCACCTGATCGAGGCCCAGCACGCGGGCCGGCGGGCCGCGAACCCGTGCGTCTGCGACACCGACTGTCCACTGTGCTCACTGAAGTGCTGGGGCTGCCACGAGAGCACCCCGAATCAGCACGGCTGCTTCGAGGGCCACCGCTGGTCCGACTAGCCGGCCACACGCAATGTGAAATCACCGGTACGTTCGGTGGACGGCATCTTCGTACCTGTTCTAGGATCGGAAAACACCGGGAAGGCACCATTTGACCGGCCGATGCGCGGGATGCGGAAACACCGCCTCGTCCCGAAAAATTGAGATACACATACTGACCTGCGACCAATTCCTGGCACTGTTCAAAAGCACACCGCAACGGTGCCTGGATCCGCAGGCCGAATTCGAACGCTTCAAGAGCGAGGAAGACACACCCGAGGCGCGTGCCGTGCGCCGCGGGCAACGACTTCAACAACGGTTCCTGGAATTCGACGCGATCGCGCGGACCCAGGCCGATCGATGGCGCCCGGAAGGCGACATCCTGGCCGACTGAAACGGTGGAGGCACCTCTTTTATGAAAGACAGCGCGTGCAGCAGTGTCGGCATGACCGAGATCGTCACCCGGTTCCGGCACCACGCCCCGAGCGACGAGCAGCAGCAGCGGATGCAGCAGGTCCGCCAAGGCTGCCTCGACCTGGCCGTCCTCATCGACAACGTCGTGCCGCACAGCCGTGAGAAGTCCGACGCGCTGACGAACCTGGAATACGTGATGTACCAGGCCAACGCCGGCATCGCCCGCCGCGAGGAGTAGCCCCATGCCCGACCGTAGTCGTCAGGCCGAACGGCTCCGGGAGACGTTCATCAAACAGATGGACGCCGAATACGCCGGCAAGGTCTTCGACATCGTCGAAGAGGTGCACCTGCCGAAAGGGCAGGTCTACCTGACCAAGTTCGGGCGACGCGGCCGGCACGGCTGGATCCTTCAGGACCGCGAGACCGGCGAACGGCAGGTCGTCGGCTGGCACGTCCTCAAGATGATCCACGAGTGGTATCACGGCGTCACCCTGCCGGGCCGTAAACGGCACCTGCTGAAACGCTACGACGACATCGAAGAAATCGCGGGCGGCCAGTGACCAGGGCTGGGTCGGGTAGTCGCAACGACGGTCGGCCCAGTCCTCCGCCCGCCACATAAAACCAGCACTGACGTTCCTTAGGGGCAAGGAGCTTTAGGTGGACTGCCAAAAACACGGGGCCGACTACTTCTCGGCCCCGGCGAACTATGCCGAGTTCTTCCGGCTCTACCGCAGCTACGTCGTTTATCTCGTCAAACGTCAGGGCATCGAACCGAAATTCGCCGAGGACATCGCCAGCGAGATCATGGTCCGGTTCATGGAACGCGACATGCTCGCCATGTTCGACTCCACCCTGTCGTTCAAATACAAGGGGGAGTGGCGCCCGGCGAAGTTCCGCTCGTTCCTGTCCAAGATCGTCATCCTGTACTGCAAGGGACACCGCGCCAAGCTCGCCCGCCGGCACCGCCACGAGTTCCAGCTCGTCGACGTACCCCCGCACCCCGACGGCAACCTGTGGATCGACGCCCACCACAACGTCGACACCCACGAACCGGACGTCATCGAAGGCATCGTCGAAGACCAGCTCGTTGCCCGGCTGCGTGAGTACCTCCTCGACGTACCGCGCCGCTCCGAGCACGACAGTTGCGACCTCGTCGGCCTGTTCGACGTCGTCGTCGACCAGATCCGCGAGACCGGCACCTGGAACATCGCCGACCTGCGCCGCATCTTCGGCATCTCCTCCACCGCCATGCACACCTGGATGTGGAACCTGCGCCACCACATCGCGCAGGCGCTCAACCGGCCGGCGCCCATGAAACGAGTCCGCACCGACAGCACCCCGAGGAGCGCCACATGAACGGTGAGCCGCGCTGGCGCACCCTCGGCCCGCGCACCCACGACCATCTCCTCGACGAACGCGCCCTGGGCCTGACCGCCTGGTGCGGCATCGACCTGTCCACTGCCGCCGAAGGCGGCTTCCGGCACCGATGCGGCGACTGCCTGCGCCTGGTGCGCCGGTACTACAACAAGGCCACCGCCGAACCACCGCAGCGGGTTGTGGAAATCTTGAAGGTGACCGTGGTGCGCAACGGCAACGCTTCCCCCGCGATCGACGTCATCCCGCGCAAGCTCGCCGCGATGCGCTCCTGGGACGTCACCGTCGAGGCGATGGCTCCCGTCGCGGAGGTGCCGTGATCGGCCACGATTCCGTGCGGGACCTGCTGGAGAAGCGGCTGCCGCCGGCCACCCTGCTGCGGGGGCCATCCTCGGTCGGCAAGTGGACCCTCGCGCTGCACCTGGCCGACGTGCACAAGGTGTTGACCGTCGACCGGTACATCCACGCCGACACCCTCACCACTACGGAGGCCCGCAAGGTCGTCGCGTTCGCCTGCACCGCACCGTTCGGAGCGTTCAAGTACGTCCTGCTCACTACCGACAACGCCCAGCCGGCCGCGCTGAACGTGCTGCTGAAGATCCTGGAGGAGCCGCCGGCCGGGACCCGGTTCATGCTGGTGGCCAGCCAGCACCCGCCGGACACCATCCGTTCCCGCTGCGAGATCTACCGTTGCGGCGCGTTGACCGACAACCAGGTCCGCGACGTCCTGGTCGCCCAAGGCATGGCCGTGCGGCACGCCGAGCGGGCCGCCCGCGCCGCGCACGGGCGCATCGACGCCGCCCTGCGGGTGTCGACCTCCGCCGCGCACCGTGTGGTGGTCACCAACGTCATGCGTGCCGTCGCCGACAAGGACACCGAGGCGTTCGAACGGGCCCTGGCCGACTGGGACGAGCCGTGCAAGGACCTGTTGTTCCGCTGGTTCGTCGAGGCCCTCACCAAGGAATGGTCGCTGTTCGAGGAGCCCGACACCTTCGGGCTGCACCGCCGGGCGCCGCTGCTGCGCCGGATGCTGCTGTCGCTGTCGGCGTCTTCGTCGGCCCAGTCCCGATTGGGTGTGCAGGTCGCACTCCAGCCCTACCTGAACGCGTGAGGAGAACACCGTGAACCGAGGAGAGCACCGCCGGCCGCGGCTGCCGCGCCACCGGTCCCGGCAGATGCTGCGCCTGGCCCTCATCGGCGTCGGACTGATCGCCCTGGTCGGCTACGTCGCCGTCGGCTGCACCCTCGCCGATACCCACCTGAACTGACAAAGGAGGCCACGCCCGTGGACCACCGCCGCGTCGCCAGCCGGATCAAGGCCGCCTATCCGTGGCAGCTCTGGACCGACGGCAAGCCGCGCATCGCCCGCCAGGGCGTCGACTTCTTCGCCAGCACGCAGAGCTTCCGCAACGTCCTGTACTCCTACGCCCGCAAGCACGGCCTCATGTGCCACACCTCGCTGCGGGACAACAACGAGGTCTACTTCCGGTTCTGGGTCGCCGACGATGCCTGATCCGGCGATCCTCGTCTGCCCCTGCTGCGCCTCCGCCGTCGACGCCGACGCGCGTGAGGATCCGCAGACGTTTGAGTGCGTCTCCTGCGGACAGACCTGGGTCATGGTCGTCGACGCCGACCGCCAGGCACAGCATTCCCTTACCTAGAAAGGCTTTCCGTGGCCACTGTCCACCTCGAACTCGACGACGAGACCTACGCCTCCCTGTGCGGGGAGCCGGGCAAGACCGTCAGCATGGCCCAGGTCAACGACGCCAACTGCCACCGCTGCCGGGAGATCGCCACGACACCGCTGGGCAGCGACCCCGGCGCGGCGTTACGGAAACTGAAGCGCGAGCTGGACAGCATCCGCGCCTCCAACGCCAAGAAGTACAACACGTTGCTCCAGCACGGCCGTATCCCCGCGCCGGGCGCGGTCCTGTCGGCCCGCTTCGAGGCGCTCGTGGACATCCTCGGCCTGTCGGAGCAGCAACGCACCGAGTTCGAGGCCGGCTTCGAGGCCAAGATGTCCACGGTCCTGTCGGAGGCGCTCAACGACGCCCGCCAGGACAAGATCCTCGACGGTGTCAAAGACTCCGGACTGATCCTGCCGCACTGATGCGCACCGCGCTGGCTGTCGCGTTGATGCTGCCTGCCCTGTATGTCATCACCCTGGGGGTGACACTGGCCGGAATCCAGGCCGTTGTGTGCTATGCGCGGCGCACGATCGAGGTGCCGACGGAGGAATCCGGCTGGCAGCAATGGATGGACGACACCCACGAGTGGGCCGTCGGTGACCAACCCGCCGACGGTCCGACCTGACAACCCTTTCACGAGACCAACGGGGGAAACGAATGAAGCTGACCTTGCACGAGGCGCTCACCACCGCCGCGTCGCTGCTGCGGCTGCGCCGCCGTGACCAGGAACGCCGCTTCTCGGCCGTCGGCGAGCTGGACGACCCGGTCCTGGCCGGCACCCTGGACACCTACCAGCAGACCGCCGACCTGCTCCAGCGCGTCGCGGACAACCTCACCGAGGACGGCCACAACGTCA
>JACCDR010978848.1_pt1 | contig 13575 bp, 10 predicted proteins | sample 7446431 | NCBI WGS metagenome assembly JACCDR01 (sample SAMN15323443, study PRJNA562643) | freshwater metagenome | isolation source: river surface water | place: USA:Blue River Watershed | collected 2017-08-17
ACAGAAATGAAAAAAGGCCTCGCAAAAACGAGGCCTTTTTTACTTTTATGGTCGGGGCGATAGGATTCGAACCTACGACCCTCTGGTCCCAAACCAGATGCGCTACCAGGCTGCGCTACGCCCCGATACAGCCATTGTAACTCGCAAATAGGCCATTTTCAGCTACCCATTTGAAAATCAGCCATCAGAGTTATAAAGCGTCGTTGACGGTCAAAGGGCGAGGTGTCAACAAGCAATGTTCAAGCAAAATGCAGCCATCTATGGAACTTAAACAACTCCGCTATTTTGTCCGCATTGTTGAGCTTGGCAGTATCAGCCGCGCCGCTTTGGACTTGAACTTGGTTCAATCCGCCCTCAGTCAACAAATGACACGACTAGAAAGTAGCCTATCAACGCGCCTGCTGCAACGTCTTCCGCATGGCGTGACGCCCACAGAAGCTGGCGTAGCTTTTTTCCGAGAAGCTCAACTCACACTTCGCCATGCTGAGCAAGCCATTCGCAGCGCAAAACTTGCGCGGTTATCTGGCACGGTCAGTGTGGGTCTAGCCCCCACAACCGCCGCAGTGGTAGGGCTGCCACTCATGCAAGCCATGCGAGAACGCTACCCCAATGTACGCTTGCACATGATCGAAAGTTTGTCCGGCCATCTGTCGGCTATGTTGAATGCGAGACAACTTGATTTGGCTGTCCTATTCGACTCCCCGATTCGAGCTAGCCAGCATATTCAAACCGCCAGAAGCTGGAGTGTGAAGCCATTGTTGGAAGAGGATATTTTTCTGATTGCCAACCGACAAACACGCAAATCTAAAGCCCCAAAGAGTCTGCGTATGGCCCAACTCACGGAAGAACCCTTAATTTTGCCAACAGGCCCCCATGGTTTGCGAAGCACACTGAATGCTGCTTTTGCCAGAGCCAACGTGACGCCACAAGTAACCTTAGAAATTGACTCTCTAGCCATGCTGATGGACGCTGTACGGTCTGGCCTTGGCGCAACTTTGCAACCTTGGGCTGCCGTAGCTCGCATCGCAGATGCAGAAGATCAGCTGTACATGGCGCGCATCAGCGACCACAAAGTCAAGCGCGTGAACTTGCTGTGCGGCCTGTCTGATGATGAACTTTCACCCGCAGCACTGGCCACGCGCGTGGTCCTGACTGACTGCATCACCTCTTTGGTTCAGGGTGGCACCTGGCAAGGCGCAGTTTTGAGCGATCCAACTTAAACGTCGATCACTTGGCTGCCACAGCCATCACTTCATGTGATACCCCCATTCTCAATGATTGGTTCACGAATATCCGTTATGTGATTAGAGTCAGTGCTTTCTTGCAAAGGAAGCGCGATATGGACTTACAACTCAAAAACAAAACAGCATTGGTAACAGGTGCCAGCGTAGGCATTGGCCGTGGCATCGCCAAAGCTCTCGCGGCCGAAGGCGTACACGTCGCGATTTCAGCAAGACGCACAGACAAACTCAAAGAACTTTCTGACGAAATCGAGCAAGCGGGCGGCAAGCGCCCAGTCATCATTGAATCTGATCTTTACGTCGAAGATGCCGCGGCACGCTTAGCCAAGGCAGCGATGGAAGGCTTGGGTCGGGTTGATATTTTGGTCAACAACGCAGGCGGCTCTCGCAGCTTCAAAGAGCTTCATGTCAGCGAAGAGGCTTGGCAAGAAGCTATCACTCTCAATTTTCATCGTCCACGTCAAGTAGCAGATGCTTTGATTGATCAAATGATTGAGCGCCAATGGGGTCGCATCATCAATATCACCGGAAAAAGCGAACCCGAGCACACCAACGGTGCATTCTGCGCCAAGGCTGGGATGCACAGCTGGGCCAAAGGCCTCTCGCGCATGGTTGGCAAACATGGCGTCACCGTGAACTGTGTGCCACCCGGCCGCATTCACTCAGAGCAAATTTTCAGAAACTACACACCTGAATATCGCCAATGGCAGTGTGAAAACGAAATTCCAATGGGCCGCTACGGCGAGCCAGAAGACATGGCCAATCTCGTCACCTTTTTGGCCTCGCCTTTGGCGAGCTACATCACGGGTGCAGTGATACCTGTGGACGGCGGTTTGCGCAGATACCAATTCTGACCGGCAAAACGCTGCATGACGGTAAGTTTTCGATAACAACGACAGGAGACATAGATGACAGTAAATTCTCGACGCATGGTTCTCACCGCAGGCATCACTGCTTGCATGGCGCTACTGGCACCTATCAGCGCGCAGTCGCAAACTCAAGGCTGGCCCACCAAAGCGATTCGTTTTGTCGTGCCATTTGCACCAGGCGGAACCAGTGAAGTGGTGGCACGTTCTGTTGCCGCAGAGCTGACTAAGCAATTGGGGCAATCCGTGTATGTTGAAAACAAGCCCGGTGGCGCAGGTGTAACCGCAATGCAAGAGGTCGCCCGCGCTGCGCCTGATGGCCACACCATCATCCTCACACACGTCGGCACACTGGCCGTCAACCCTTACATGTTGAGCAATCAACCCTACGATGTGAACAAAGACTTCATGCCCGTCACTTTGCTGGCCAAGGTACCCAACGTCTTTGTGATTCACCCAGATGTGCCTGCCAAAAACTTCAAGGAGTTCATCAGCTACGCAAAAGCTCACCCAGGCCAGCTCAACTACGGCTCCGCAGGTAATGCCAGCGCTGGCCACTTAGCAATGGAATACCTCAAACTGGTCACGGGCACTTACATCACGCATATTCCCTACCGTGGCACGGGCCCCCAACTGACTGACTTGCTTGCGGGACGAACACAAGCATCTTCGGCTGGTATGCCTGCTTTGGGCGCTCATATTCGAAGCGGCAAGCTGCGAGCTATCGCGGTCGGCACACAACAACGCATTCCATCAATGCCTGATGTGCCTACCGTTGCAGAAATGGGTTTCAAAAATTTTGAAACCTCACAGTGGTACGGCATTCACGTCCCTGCCGGTACACCTCCAGAAATCGTTAAGCGTCTGCAAGAAGAGTCTTTGAAGGCGCTCAAATCCAGCGCTGTGACGGAACGCTTTGCAACAGACAACGCAGTGGGCGGAGGCGGTCCTTCCAGTGAATACGCCGCATTCATCAAAGGTGAGCAGGCCATCTGGAGCGACATCGTCAAGCGTGCTGGCATCAAGCCCGATTGAGCGGCTATTTATCTACGGAGCAAGTCAACATGAGTTTGGATGTACTGGTCATCGGGGGGGGCAACGCAGCGCTGTGTGCAGCGCTGATGGCACGTGAAGCAGGCGCGAGTGTACGTGTGCTTGAGTCTGCACCGCGTGAATGGCGTGGGGGCAATTCAGCACACACACGTAACTTGCGCTGTATGCACGATGCCCCGCAAGATGTACTGGTAGATGCCTACCCAGAAGAAGAGTTTTGGCAAGATTTGCTGAAGGTGACAGGCGGGCTGACGGACGAAAAGTTAGCACGCCTCGTCATTCGGCATTCTGCGAGCTGTAGGCCTTGGATGGTCAAGCATGGTGTGCGCTTTCAACCGTCGTTATCTGGTGCGCTGCACACAGCTCGGACCAATGCTTTTTTCATGGGCGGCGGCAAAGCACTCATGAACGCCTACTATCGCAGCGCCGAAAAACTAGGCATCCAAGTCGACTACAACGCAGAGGTGGATGAAATAGAGCTAGATGGCACGCGTTTCATTGCAGCCTCTGTGATGCACAAATCGGCTGACGGCTCTGTCAAACGCGAACGCATCGAAGCCAAAGCTTGTGTACTGGCCTCGGGTGGATTTGAGTCCAACAGAGAGTGGCTGCGAGAGGCTTGGGGCCAAAACGAGCGGGGTGAATACCCATCGGATCAGTTCCTCATTCGTGGCACTCGGTTTAACCAAGGCGTGCTACTTAAGCATATGCTTGCCCAGGGAGCTGACGCCATCGGCGACCCCACGCAAGCGCACATGGTGGCCATTGATGCGCGAGCGCCCATGTATGACGGCGGCATTTGTACCCGCATCGACTGTGTCTCCCTGGGCGTGGTTGTGAACCGAGATGCTCAGCGCTTTTATGACGAAGGCGAAGACTTCTGGCCCAAACGCTACGCCATTTGGGGTCGTTTAGTGGCCCAACAGCCAGGCCAAGTGGCTTACTCCATCATTGATGCCAAAGCCATCGGCCGCTTCATGCCCCCCGTGTTTGAAGGCACGCAAGCGAATAGCTTGCCCGAGCTCGCGCGCAAATTGGGCTTGGATGAAAACGTTTTTATGAAAACCATGATCGACTACAACTCAGCTTGCCAAATCGGCACGTTTGATCACACCTCTTTGGATGACTGCCACACGCACGGCGTCAGCCCAGCCAAAACGCATTGGGCACGCCCCATCGACACAGCACCGTTTTATGCCTACGCCGTTCGACCTGGCGTGACCTTCACTTACCTAGGGCTGCACACAGACGAAACCGCAGCAGTTCGGTTCAACCAGCAAGCCAGCCCTAATTTGTTTGTCGCTGGCGAGATGATGGCAGGCAACGTGCTTGGCAAAGGCTATACCGCGGGTGTGGGCATGACCATCGGCACTGCATTTGGACGCATCGCTGGCGTTGAAGCAGCTAAAGCGGCTTTGAAGACAGGAGCTCATCATGCAAACGCTTGAAGCGCTGGCCCATGAAGCCAAGTCGTTGGCGCAAGGTGCATGGACACCCAGTGAAACCGAGGTATCGCGCCAGATGCACATCTGCAATGGATGCCGCTACTGCGAAGGCTTTTGTGCAGTTTTTCCAGCCATGACGCGTCGTTTGGAGTTTGGCCAAGCCGATATCCATTACATGGCGAATTTGTGCCACAACTGTGGCGCATGCCTGCACGCCTGCCAGTACGCTCCACCCCATGAATTTGCCATCAATGTGCCCAAAGCAATGGCTCAAGTGCGTGGCCAAACTTACGCGGACTATGCGTGGCCCCCTGCCTTAGGTGCTCTGTACAAACGCAACGGACTTGCTTTGTCCTTGGCTCTTGCCGCAGGTTTGTCTTTGTTCTTGCTTTTGGCTTTAAATCTCAACGGCACACTATGGGCCAGCAGTGGTCAAACCAGCTTTTACGATGTGTTCCCACACAACCTGCTGGTCAGCCTGTTTGCCCCTGTGTTTTTGTTTGCAACGCTCGCATTGAGCTTGGGTGTACGACGCTTTTGGCAAGACATCACGCCCGCCACCAGCGGTGCAGCCTTGACGTTGCCAGCCACATCTGAAGCCAGCGAGGCGGCACTAAAGCTCAAGTATTTGGACGGCGGGCACGGCGACGGTTGTAACAACGAAGACGATGCCTTCACACTGTCTAGACGCCGAGCTCACCACCTCACCTTCTATGGTTTCATGCTCTGCTTTGCAGCCACCAGCGTCGCGACCATCTACCACTACGCCTTTGGATGGGTGGCACCCTATGACCTACCTAGCCTTCCCAAATTACTGGGTGTCGTCGGTGGCATCAGTTTGCTTCTGGGTAGCGCAGGTCTGTTCAAACTCAACTTGTCGCGTCACACCATGCATGGCGACAACGCACAAAAGCCCATGGATTTAGGTTTTATTGCATTGCTCTTTTTGACCAGTGCAACTGGTTTGGCCTTGTGGCTACTCAGAGGTCATACGGCACTGCCGGCCATGCTGGCCATTCACTTAGGCGTGGTCATGGCTTTGTTTTCCACCCTGCCCTATGGCAAATTCGCCCATGGTATTTTCAGAACAGCAGCGTTGTTGCGCTTTGCAGTAGAAAAACGCCAGCCTAACCAAATCGGATTAGGTGGCGAATAAGTGGTGAATGAGCGGTGAAGCCCTAGTCTGCAATCAGATCGGGGCGTAACCCAGCCTGAATCACAACGCGTTGCCATTTCTCATTCTCATTCATGAGCAAATCATGCAGCTCACCGGGCGATGAGGTTTGCACGTTGGCACCGTCGGCTTGCATTCTTGCCACGATGTCAGAATCGTTCAAAACATGATTGAGCGCGGAGTTCAGGTGTTTCACCACAGACGCTGGTGTTTTAGCCGGTGCAAACAAGGCATACCACTGCGTTAGCTCCACACCAGGAACGCCCGCTTCAAGCAGGGTTGGGACGTTTGGCAAAGCATTCAATCGCGCTTTACCTGCCACCGCCAACGCCTTGAGTTTGCCGCTTCTCAAATACGGTTGCGCCGTGAACAAACTTGGGAACATCACTTCTACCAATCCGTTGGCTACCTCTCCAATGGCGGGGGAAGCACCAGAGAAATCGACGCGTTGCATTTGTGTACCAGTTTGCAACTTGAACAGCTCACCCGCAAAATGCGGTACGGTGCCAACGCCTGCTGAGGCGTAGCTAGCACGACCACCACTCTCCTTCAAATAACGAACCAAGTCTTGGATGTTATTGACAGGAAGCTCCGAAGGCACCACCAAGAGCGTGGGCGAGAAGCCAATCAAACCCACAGGTGAGAAATCGGCCATGGGGTCGTAGCGCAGTTTTTGCAAAGCCGGATTAATGCCGTGCGTTGCAATGTAGCCAAACATCAAGGTATGACCATCAGCCTGCGATGCGGCCACATACTCGCAAGCCACAGATCCATTGGCACCCGCTCGGTTATCCACCACCACTGATTGACCAAGAATCGGACCTAGCTTACGCGTAATCGTGCGCGCCATGGTGTCGTTGCCACCACCAGCACTCGTCGGCACGATGATGCGCACCTCACGCTGTGGAAAAGTCCGAAATCCATGGCCAGGAGGTAGGCTGGAAGCCCCCGCATCTTTCAAGGCGGGTGGGAAAACGTAATCAGGTAAATGCAAAATGCCCTGCATGATTTTTCTTGCCGTGCGAACCAACGCTGCACTGGTGAGCACAGCCTCATCGCCCTCACCTTCGAGCTCAACCTCTACATCAATCTGTCCTGCGGGATGCAACACAACCAAACCATGGCGACCTGGTGCCATCGCGTTTCCGCTGGCCACCGTACCCGGCAGAGAAAAAGCGGTTGCTACGCCAATGGCTCCCGTCACAGCATGAGAGGCGTGACATTTGTGCGGCGTGAAATAACGTGAGGTGATGCTGTTTGCAGAATCCCCCTCACTCACCAAAACAGGTTTGGGAACCACACTGTTTGATACGTCTCCTAAGCCCATCAACTGACCGGCTTGCAGCCTTAATTTTTCGAGGCGGTCCAAAAACTCTCGGTTGGCATCTAACTCTGCGGGACGTTCACGACCGGTCAAGTCAAAGTCTTTGGCACGCAGCATCATCAACGGCATGGCAGCATCAATGCACGTCACCTCCATGCCATCGATCATATCGATACGATTACCCGTTGGGAAAACCTTACCGGTCACCGCACCCCAAGCATCCAGAAAATTCAGCAGAACTGGAGCTGCTGTGCCAGCCACGCCATCAATACGCGCGTCCCCCTCGTAGCTCACTTTGCCACCAGGTGTACACACTGTGACCTCAATACGGGACTTGGTATTCACATTGAACACACGCACTTTGGTGGTTCCGTCTTGCGCAGGAATCAGCCCCTGATCAATTGCAAATGGCGCAACACCAGACAACATATTTCCACAATTGGGCCGCGTGTCCACAGATTGATGGCCCACACCCACTTGTGCAAATAAGTAATCGATGTCGCAATCCGCTTGCGTTGACTTAGACACGATGGCGACTTTGCTGTTGAGCGTGCTGCCACCACCCAGCCCATCCAGCTGCAATGGGTCGGATGCGCCGATGGCACCAATCAAGGCTTGATCGCGAGCCTCATCAGACTCAGGCAACCAATCACGCAGAAAAAATGGGCCACGCGAAGTACCAGCTCTCATCAAAACGCAGGGGAGTGAAATTGTCATAGTGCCTCAATCTGCCGTGATCTTGGCTGTGGCCACAACAGAGCGCCAACGCACCAACTCTTTTTGAACCAGTGTCTTGAGTTGCTCAGGTGTGCCCGTTTCAACCTCAGCGCCCTGATCTTCAATTTTCTTCTCATTGACCTTATCATTCAGCACAATATTGACCTCTTTGTTCAAGCGCTGAATCACCGCTGATGGTGTTTTGCTGGGGGCAAACAAGGCATACCACTGACCAATATTGACATTGGGAATACCCTGCTCAGCCAAGGTGGGGACATCGGGCATCAAAGGTGAACGCTTTGCACCGGCCAAACCCAAGGCTTTGATTTTCCCGCCTTTAACTTGTGGATACGCGGTAAATAAACTGGGAAACATGACTTGGGTCGTCCCGCCGATCGTGTCCACAATCGCAGGTGCAGACCCCTTGTAGGGCACGTGTTCCATATCTGCACCTGTGTTCATTTTGAACAACTCGGCCGCAAAGTGTGGAGCGGTGCCCTTGCCAGCAGATGCGTAGTTCATCACACCTGGCTTTGACTTTGATAAGGCCACAAACTCGGTTGCATTTTTTACTGGCAATGAATTGGTTGCGACCATCAAAATAGGAGAACTCGCCACCATGCCAATGGGTTCAAAATCAGTTATTGGGTCGTATTTGAGTTTTTGCAAGGCTGGGTTCATGCCATGCGTGGCGATATAGCCAAACAAAATCGTATGTCCATCTGCAGGCGCACGTGCAACGAATTCTGAAGCAATCGCGCCATTTGCACCTGCCTTGTTATCCACCACCACAGGTTGCCCAAGTCGCACTTGTAAACCTTGCGCAATGATGCGAGCCATCGCGTCATTGGCACCGCCTGCAGCAGTTGGCACGACGATGGTGATCGGCTTAGTTGGGTAGCTTTGCGCCAAAGCTTCTGCGTGCATCAGCAACGTTCCCATCGAGAGCATCGATATTGAGAGCGCACGTAAAGCTAAGCGCTTATGACGTTGAAAACTATTTTGAGTGCAGTGATCTGACATGTGTATCTCCAGTTCAATTAACGAATGGAGATATGGTCCACCTCATCAGCTATTTTGTAAAATGCAATTTATGGGTTTATTGATGCGTTAAACGCATCAATCAATCGATCGCTTTTTCTTACCAAAGGAATCGACTGACACCTTCTTTAGTACATCGCAAAAAGCGGCTGCAGCAGGCGACAAAGTTCCGCCCTTTCTTTGAATCAACACGACTTTACGCTTGACGACAGGGTCTACCAACGGAATACGAATGATCCCAGGACGATCGTTTTCGCCACAAGACGACGACGGCAAGATGGAACAACCCACACCCGCTGCAACCAAATTGATCGCTGTCGCGTGGTGCTGTACCTCATAGGCTCCTGTCAGGCTGATGCCACGCTTGGCCAACTGATAGTCCATGAAGACACGGGTTGCCACAAAGTTACTCACCACAATTAAATTGGCATCACTCATATCAGACCAGCGCAGCGATTTTTTCTTGCTCAACGGATGATTTTCGCGACAGAAAAACATCAGCGGATCTTCAAACAACTGCGTCTCCACCAAATTCGGATGTTTTTCACCACGGATTGAAATACCAACTTCTGCTTGGTTGGAAAGTACCGCCTCACGCACTTGATAGGAGGTGGCATCCACCAATCGAATTCTGTTGTTGGGAAACTTTTCTGCGTACAACCTGATGAGGTTTGGAAGAATGTAGGCCGCCATCGTAGGTACGCAAGACAGTGTGAAGTTACCAATCGAATGCTTTGACTTGTCTTTCAGCCGAGTCACCGCAGCAGACATATCATGCACGATAGATCTCGCCTGAGGCAAAAAATCTTCCCCTACCGTGGTGAGTTTGACAAAGCGTGTCGTGCGATCCAACAGCTTCAAATCCAAGTAGGCCTCTAATTTTTGAACCCGTCGCGTCAATGCCGTTTGTGTGATGTTCAATCGTTCGGCCGCTTTGTGAAAGCCGCCGAGTTCTGCAACCGTCACGAATGCTTGAATTCCATCAAAGTCAATCTTCATTCAAATCTCTCAAAGCTATTCATCATTGATGATTATTAAGGCATTTCAAACTCCAAGCATGCCCACCTCACAAGATCAGATAATGTGGGCATGACTCCATCACACTCCAGCTCTTCTGCGCGTATGGCACTCAAAGGCGTGCACGTTTTAACCCTCGCCTTAAACCTACCAGGCCCAACAGCTGTCATGCGGCTGCAGGCCATGGGTGCCAAATGCACCAAGCTCGAACCCCTCGCCCCTACAGGTCTGCGTACCGCAGACCCGATGGGCATCTACAAACTCGCAGCCTACGCAGAAATGCACAAAGGCTTGAAGGTCTTGCAAGCCGACTTGAAGTCTGAACGTGGTCAATCAGCCTTGCACAAGCAACTGGCGCAAACCGATGTTCTCATCACCTCCTTTCGCCCTTCTGCCTTGGTAAAACTGGGGCTGGCTTGGAAAGGCCTTCACAAACGCTACCCGGCCCTATGCGTGGTGAGCATTGTGGGTGCACCTGGTGAACGTGCCGAAGAAGCGGGACACGATTTGACCTACCAAGCCGACAGCGGGCTGGTCAACGGCTTAGAAATGCCTGCAAGTTTGTATGCGGACATGGGCGGTTCCTTGTTTGCGACTGAAGCCGTGCTGCAAGCCCTGCTCTTGCGCCAACGTCCAGGTCGCGCCCAAGGCAAAGGTGTGTTCCATGAAGTCGCGCTGTGCGATGCATCGGCTTACTTGGCCCTGCCCCGCACATGGGGGCTCACCATGCCCAATGGCGATGTCGGCGGTGCACACGCCGGCTACAAGGTCTACCCTTGCAAGAATGGGCGCGTGGCCGTCGCGGCTCTTGAGCCACACTTTGCGGCACGCTTGTGCGAAGCGGCAGGCTTAGGCAAAGACACAGCCAAGCACATGCACAAGCGCACGACACATGAAGGGATTGCTCAGTTTTTGGCAGCACAAACGCGTGCCCAACTCGACAAGCTCGCCGCTACCCAAGACATTCCGCTGCACACGATGCCCCGTTGAAACGAATGATCCCCGCGTTGCACATCAAGGCAACGCGAGTGTTAGGGTAAAAGCCTCAACGCAAGTGGCGCAAAGGATGCGCAGAGGCAGGCCATGGGCTTTCAAAAAACGGCAGCACCATCTCAGGCGTGACATCGGCAATGCGTGCAGGCTGCCACTTCGGTGTGTGATCTTTGTCCACCGCCAGAGCGCGAATACCCTCAACGGTTTCGCTGCTGACACCACGGCGAGAGAGGTGATCTGTTTGGAAGCAATGGCGCACCAAGTCGCGCTCCATGCGCAAGTCATCGGCCAATGTCATGTGGCGGCCACGGCGCACTTGTTCAAGCGTGACGCACAGCATCAAGGGGGACTGATGGTGCAAAGCCTTCAAGGTCTGCACCGACCACGCATCGGCGCCTTGCAATGCTTGCTCAATACCCGCCACGGTGGCCAAGCCAAACACTGGATCGATGGGGGCATTTTGCCAAGCAGGTGTCGTCGCCAAAGCTTGCTCTGTGGTTGTCTTGCTTTGCGCACGCAGCCAATCCACCACTGCCTCGCCACTGGCCCAGTCTTGCTGGCACAGGGCATCCCACAGCGCTGGCAAAGCCGATGCATCCACACACACGTCAGCCAAGCCCACATGCAGCGATTCGCCACCGCGCAGCACATAGCCAGTCAGCGCTAAATATTCGCCGATGTGCTTGGGACACGCAGGCCCTGTACAGCGGCCTAAGAAATAACCACCGCCCACATCGGGGAACAAACCAATGTGTGTCTCAGGCATGGCCATCTTGGTACGTTCGGTCACCACACGCAGCGCAGCGCCTTGGCTGATGCCCATGCCACCGCCCATCACAATGCCATCCATCAACGCAATGTAGGGCTTGCGGTAGTTTTGAATCAAATGGTTGAGGCTGTATTCCTCGGTGAAGAAGTCTTCCAGCGTCACATCCCCACTCAAAGCAGCTTGGTGAAAATAGCGAATGTCACCCCCTGCACAAAAAGCACCAAACGCTCCGTCTTTGTTGCTGCCACGCACCACGACCGCCAACACCTGCGCATCGTCTTGCCACTGCTGCAACACATGGTTGAGTTCGCGCACCATGGCCAAGGAAAGTGCATTCAAAGCTTTGGGACGATTGAGTGTGATGAGGCCTAAATGGCCCACGCGTTCAGCGTGCACATCGGTGGTGTAAGTGGACATGTCTGCTCCTCATTCAGATAGTTGCCTGATATTTTCTTCATTTCACAGCGAGCTAAGCGCCATGCATGCACGCACGCGACACATAAAAAAAGCCGAGGCAAACACCTCGGCTTTTTTGTGCCCAAGTGGATTATTTGTTGCGCTTACGCTCGTGCTCTTTCAAGAAGCGCTTGCGCAGACGCACGCTCTTGGGCGTGATTTCAACCAACTCGTCGTCTTCGATGAATTCCACACCGTATTCGAGTGTGAGGTCGATGGGAGGTGTGATCTTCACAGCGTCTTCTTTGCCAGACACGCGGAAGTTTGTGAGCTGCTTGGTACGTGTGGCATTCACCACCAAATCGTTGTCACGGCTGTGGATACCCACAATCATGCCTTCGTACACAGGGTCGCCAGCCTTCACAAACATGCGACCACGGTCGTCCAACTTGCCCAAGGCGTAGGTGAAGATTTCACCGTCGTCCATGGAGATCAACACACCGTTCTTACGGCCCGCAATGTCGCCCTTGTGTGGCTCATAGCTGTCAAAGATGTTGGAGATCAAACCTGAACCACGGGTCAAGTTCAAGAATTCGTTGGTGAAACCAATCAAACCACGCGCAGGAATGCGGTATTCCAAACGCACACGGCCACGGCCATCGGGTTCCATGTTGACCAATTCGCCTTTGCGCTCACCCAGGGCTTGCATGACGCCGCCTTGGTGCTCTTCTTCGATGTCGGCTGTCACCAACTCGATAGGCTCATGGCGCTCACCGTTCACATCTTTGAACAAGACGCGAGGCTTAGACACCGCCAATTCGTAACCTTCGCGGCGCATGTTTTCCAACAAAATCGTCAAGTGCAATTCGCCGCGGCCTGCCACTTCGAAGATACCGTCTTCGTCGGTTTCTTTCACGCGCAACGCCACGTTGTGTTGCAATTCTTTTTGCAAGCGATCCCAGATTTGACGGCTGGTCACAAACTTGCCATCACGACCTGCCAAAGGCGAGGTGTTCACGCAGAAGTTCATGGTCAAAGTGGGTTCGTCCACTTTCAACATGGGCATAGGCATTGGGTTATTGGGATCGGTCACCGTCACGCCAATGCCGATGTCGGCAATACCGTTGATCAACACGATGTCGCCAGGACCGGCTTCGGTCACTTGCACGCGGTCCAAACCTTGGAAAGTCAGCACTTGGTTGACACGACCTTTGACAGAAGCGCCATCAGGCCCTTCCATGACCAACACGTCCATGCCGGGCTTGACCTTACCTTGGCTCACACGGCCCACGCCGATACGGCCCACGAAGGTGGAGAAGTCGAGCGCAGAGATTTGCAACTGCAAAGGCGCTTCTGGGTCACCGCTGTTAGGTGGCACGTGCTTCAAGATGGTGTTGAACAAGGCCGACATATCTGGGCCCCATTGCTCACCGGCTGCGCCCTCTTCCAAAGAAGTCCAGCCGTTGATACCGGAGGCGTACACCACAGGGAAATCGAGTTGTTCGTCGTTCGCACCGAGTTTGTCGAACAAGTCAAAAG
>JACCDR010261569.1_pt1 | contig 13574 bp, 15 predicted proteins | sample 7446431 | NCBI WGS metagenome assembly JACCDR01 (sample SAMN15323443, study PRJNA562643) | freshwater metagenome | isolation source: river surface water | place: USA:Blue River Watershed | collected 2017-08-17
AGTCGATTGTATGCCCCTGCCCGGTTGTCCGTTCCAAACCTGTGGGCCTGTGGTGGAAAAAGAGGAACGCGCCCCGCTTTCATCAAGTGAGGCGCATGTGATAGCGTATGCACTTGAGCCGGGATACTGTACGCCTTCGCCGCCCGTGTTGCCCGCTGCGATACAGTAAACGCCGCCGTTGTCCGTTACGGCTTTCATAGCGGCTTCCACGCCCGCTATTGCGGACGTGTTGCCACCGAAAGAACCCGATATGACCGTGCGGATACCTTGAGCCTTTCGCGCACGGTCATTTGCTAGTTGCTGCTGCTCGCACGTCTGAAACCATGAGAAAGAACCACTACCTGACCCCGTTAGGATTTGGTCGAACTCGTATGTAACCAAGCCCTTTTTTATGAGGTCGTGACAGATACCGAAATCGGATGCGAATATAATGCCCGCAACGTGCGTGCCGTGGCCATTGCGGTCAATGCCCTGTGCATCGGTCGTGTAATTGAACCCTTGCTTTTTGCCCCGTGCGATTTGCTGGTGGTCGCTATCCATTGCCGTATCTGTAATACGGACGTGAACAGGCTTGGTGCATTCCGCTGCGATTCGAGCGCGCAGGGCTGTAAGTTTATGGTAGTTCGCGCCCCAGTTTGTTACAAGTACTGTCGTGCCGTCGCGCTTGGTGGTCGCCCCAACAACGTCCTGCGGAAACTCGCCCGGCTGTGGCAAAATCTCGAAGGTGTCCTTTTCGAGTAGTTCAATGCCCTGCACATACCGCTTTTTAAGGTCTTTGTTGCTTTGTGCTTCGCTGGATAATGGAACGATGAACAGGAAAGCGATAACCGCCGCGCCTTTTGCAAGTGGGGAATTGCCGCCGCGAAGTTTGAAGAAAATAAAGGTAAGCAGCGAGAACGCCGCGCCTAAAACCTGTTGCCAGTTGCCATCTATCAGGCCACGTACTATTACCTCCAAGTCCTTGGCTAATTGCGGCGCAATTGTAGGCAGTAACGGTGTAAGTAAAATTCCAAAGTATCCGTATGTATTGGGATTGGAAAGCCACTGCTTCCAGCCCGCAACAACGCCCGTTTTTGCTTTTTCGCGCCCTAACATTATTACCGAAAAAACCGCATAAAGGTTTGATACCGCTGCGCCAATTTCCGCTTCTTTAAATGTGAAAAATGTAAACAAACTGCCCACAAACATAATAATTTGGGTAGTATAATTTGTTGATGGTGTCCATTTCGGCAAAGCAACCGATTGAGCCTCTTTTTCTGTCGCGCCTGTGCGCTGTTTTACGTTTGACATAGTTAATTCTGTTTGTTGGGTCGCCCCGGTTATTTTTTCTTTTTTGACTTGTTTTCGCCATCCATGAACAGGTTGAAACGCTCTGTTAGTTTGGCTACTTCAACGGACAATTTGCCCCGTTCCTCGTTGCAAACCTTTAAATCGGATTCGACAACGGTGATTTTGTTTTCCAGTCTATCCTCTGTTTTTTGGTATAGTGAGTACAAGCCCCACAAACCGCCAAGCAGCAAGATTACAAGAAAACTTTGCTCGCGAATTTTATCGAGCATGATTTTAAAAAATTCAGACATAAATACGGCGAAGGTCATAGGCACGGAATATTAAAGTTAAACACTCCAAAAAGTGTTACCAAAACCGTGCCTTTGTTGTTATTTTAAAGCATTATTGTACCAGTGTACCTATTTTACTTCCATTTCGTTGCGGCCATCGGCCAAGTTTTCCCGAACGGTTTGGCGCAATGCCTTTGCCGCCTTGAACTTGAATTTTAGGTGCGCAGGCTTTCGGATGGTTTCGCCCGTTTGCGGGTTCTGCCTATCACGGGCCTGTTGGAGCGATGTGCGGAACGTCCCGATCTCATCAAGTATTACGGCGCGTTCACCTTTGCCGACCTCTTTGGCGACCTCGCTAAAGGCGCGGGTGATAATGAGGCGCACAAAATCGGGCGTATCCAGCCCATGCGCTTCATCGTCTGTAATGGTGTTCGCTACCCTGTTGGATAGTTCGGTCATGTCGAACCATTTACTTTCTTTTAACTCCATGTGTTTTTATTGAATGGTGAATATTTTACTTTTCCATTTGCTCGCGTTGCTATCAATGCTTGGCGGCGCGGCGTTGATGAATATGAGATATGTATCCAATCGCCAAACTCAAAAATAATTTGGTCAAATGGTATGTTTGATTCTACTATTTTTCCAAATGCGTCTTTCAAGTCAATTTTCCTTATCACAAAATCGGCTGCCTCACCTTTTTGGTGCTGCGAAGTACGCGCCCCCCCAACCAACCTATTAAGGGCTAAGCATCGATACCCTGACGTTACGATAACAGGAACACCCAATAAAAACCTAACAGGCTCTAATACATTGTTGCATAAAAGGCGTAGGTTTTCGAGTTGTCGGGCATTAGGCAGATTCACGATACCGTGCTTTTCTGCCGTTATGCTTTCCGTCATTTCTATGTATGTAAAGTTTGTCGAAAGTCTCATTGCCCGTGCTTTTAGTTTCTAATGTAATACATGCCCGCGCTTTTCGCTACTGATGAAACAGCAAACGCAAGACCGAAATCAACGGCGTAGTGCCACCATTTTGTATTTACTTTGTTGCCGCCTATACCGATAACTATGCCGCCGCTGACGTATCCCAACTTGCGTAGGTCGTCGGCATTGTGGTAGAAGTCCCATGCGCCAAACACCTTGTGCGCGGGGGACTTGAACCCCTGCGAAGGTTCGCCGCTATTGTAAACGACGCGCCAAGATTCGCTACCCCAATAGCCGCGTGGATTCGCGCCATATTTGCGCTCGAACGAGGTGCGCCCATCGAACTCAAAGCCCTCTACCATGCCATCGGCCAAGCCGCCAACCGACGCGATTCCAATGCCCACAATCTTTGCCTTTGTGAACTGGTAAGAGCCGACTTTAAATAACTGCGCATTTAGCGTAAGCGTGCTAAGTAGTGCGAAAAAGAGAATTGTGTTTTTCATATTAGAATGTTGATAAGGCAGACCGCTTCCAGCCCGCCGCCGTTTTTACATAAATAAAATTTGTATCCCACGAAATCGCGCCCGCGCTACCCTTTACATCTAATGTCGAAGTTGGCGTATATGGGTTTAGGATGCGCAGGAATGAATTACCACTCGTTGCATTCCTAATTTCAATAACGGAGGCATTTTGACCAATAGTAATTTGGCCACCACCTAACGCCGAGGGGGGGCATTTTATGTCAACACTCCCGCTTCCAGTAGTCCCCTCACCTGATTGTATCTGAACACTGCCACCTGATGAGATTGGGCCTGTCGCATTGCCCGCGCTTATATTTACCTGCCCGCCCGATGCCTCACTTCCCGCCGCGTTACCAGCAGCGATACTAAACGACCCGCCCAGACTTTCATCGGCGGTACTGTTGCCGCCGCGCAAAACAAATGGCCCGCCAGATGCCCCATCGCCCGCCTGTGCAATGAAGCCTCCGCCCGCGCCCGTCGTGCCGTTGCCTGCTCGCATATTAAAGCCACCACCTGATACGCCATCGCCCGCCGTCGCACCGAATAATCCTCCAGTTGCAGCCGAACTATTTCCGGCATTCATAACATATTCGCCCGCGTCACCAACTCCGTCGCCCGAGAAGAAACGTAAATCACCACTTTCTGAATTGTTTTTTATTGAAATACTGCCACCCTCGTTGCTTATCCCGCTGGTAGGGTATCCGTCGAAGGAATAATTTGGCACACCATCGGCGGGCGCAAGCAGTGGGAAGGTAACACTCGGAATCGTCACCGTGCCACCGCCGCTGGATAGCGTAAGGTCTTGCCCGCTAATCGATAGCGTTTGTATCTCATTCGTTGCGCTTTGGTCTGCTACTGTTTGATTTTGCCATACGCCCGCGCCGCTATTGTAGTTCAGACTTTGCCCGTTGGTTGCACTTGCAACCGAAACATCATGCAATTCGCCTAATTCATAACCGTTTTGCACGGACACGAAAATAACACCCTGCGTAGCGTGGGAGCGGATGCAAAACCCGACATGTACGCCGTGGTTTGGCGCGGTCGGTCGTGTGCTGGTCATTGCGCCCGCCACTGATGCCGAAAGCCAAACAATCGCTCCTTCGGTCAATGCCGCCGTATTGATGTCCCGAACGAGGCCAAAGGTCGTGCAAAATCCTTTATTACCGCCCGTTGCCGATTCGGTCATAACGCCAAATGTATTTGCGCTCGTTGCGTCGCTGTTCGCTCGCGCAAGGCGTACCGTCTTGTTCGTGCCGTCGCCTCCAGCGGTGTACACCACCGCGCCGTTAGCAAGCCCGATGTTGTCGGCATGTTTAACAAGCGTTGTTTGTTCCTGTCCTAATTGCAGCGTCACGTTACCGCCCTTCAAGCCCAAATCCAACGTGCCATCCGTGTCATTCCAGCGAAGCGTGCCAATGCCGCCCGAAAGCATTGGCGCGGTATTGAAGGATAGTCGTTCAAGTGTATCGAGCCGTATTGTATCGCCATCTATTACGATGCCTTCGCCCGCCGTGTAAGAGCCGCCGCCGGGCAATTTTGCCCATGTTGTGCCACTCACATAGAAGTATAGTTCGGGCGTAGGCGAACACCCGTTAATAACGATACGGCTTTGGTGATTTGCTGGCGTATAATTAGGCGCGGAGCAACCGCTAATCTGCTGGATACGGTCGCCAGATGCCGCCCACGTAGTACCGCCGATGTGTTCGTACCAAATGAAGGTATTTCGATTGACGGCGAACTTTGCGCCCGATGTATTGGGGTTGTGGGTTGGTGGTGTATCTACCCAGACGAACGTGCCGGGGCCGTTGTTTACAATTTGTGCCGATGCCTGAAAAGCAAAAGCAAGTAATAGAATGAGATAAAATATCTTTTTCATGTTTATATATTGATTAATAGGGCAACAAGGCCCGTGAGTGATAAAACACAACCGCTAAGAGCCACCCAGTCGCCTTCCCAAACCTGTTCCTTTGTTGTGGCGCGGTATGTCGCAACCTGTACGCAGTATGCAGGAAACGCACACGCAAGGGCTATTTGGGCAAATACGGGATTTACGGCGACAACGGCAAGCAGAAAAAAGGCGTATTCCGACACGCTCCAAATTTTTGCCGTACCTATCAAAACGTCCGTATCGATGCGAAGTGATACGTTGTGCATGAACCCGCCAAAAACCGACAAGATTAAAAGCAGCACGGGCATAGGTGAATATTGGTCGGGTGGTGTAGCCTTATTGGTGAACAATAGCACGGCGGCACAAGTGACAATCATTGCAGACATTGCAAGAACGGCGGCATTCATCGTGCGGGCAATCCCTTCGCGCTCGAATATCGCATCACGCCAACCAGCGAACAGGCGGTTAATAAGGATACACGCGGCGATAAGTACAATAATTTCTTCGGTCATTGTATGCGTTCAATTTCTATGTAAGAGCCTTTCAACACAATTATTTGCCCAACGTCGGATGTGTTTTGCGCCCAATTGAAAGCCCATGTTCCCGCCGTTGTCGTTGTTATGGTGCCTTCAATTGTTACGTTGCCCAACCCTAAAGTAGTGCCTGTTACGGCGGTGGATGGTATCGCTCCTGTTGTGCAGATGCTCACGCCCGAACCTGTTGTAATGCCGCAAACGATATGTTCACGCTGGTAAAATTGGCTTGCTGCTGTGCCGCCATATGATGTACTATACTTGTAATCCATATTTGCGTTGGCAATATTTACCTGTGCAAATACTTTTATATTATATACCGCGCCCGCCACCAACGAGGCCGTTAGTGTGTTGTCTGTTGTTAGGGTCGTGCTGCTTACCCTCGATTCGTCGTTTTGCTTATAAGTCTTAGTTTTGCCCGACTGGTACGCCGTCTTGACCTCAATAAGCAGATTTTTACCCACCTGTCGGCCTATCTGCTGCACAGCCCCGAACGACGGCACAAACTCGGTTACAAGCCCGTCCGTTGTGCCTAAGTAAAGGTTTTTTTCAGCCTCCGAACCGCTATACTCATATATCACACCGTCGTAAATTATTTGTATGCTGTCACCAATCGCCGCTGACGCAACCGTGGTGATAGCAACGGCGTTGTTGGCCGTTACGCTTCGCTGCGCAGGGTAGGCGCGGTTGTCGATGCTGGAGATATAAACGGCGGTATAGGCGGGCATGGCTGCGCCCGCTGCGAGCGATTTAATCGTGCCTTGTGGTATTGCCTGTGCTGACGCACCAAATACGGTGCAAAAAAACAGGCATAAATGCAAAAATACTCTCATTGTCGTAGTATGTAGTTGAATTGATATTGTGTTGAGACTGCCAATGTGGAGTTTACGCCCAATTGGAAGGTCGAGTTGTTGGTGGTAGATACATAAAAGTTTGTATTTTGCCCCGCCGCCGCCGCGTTAGCGGGGCTTATGCACACAAACGGGCGACCAGCAGGGCCAAGGTTCGGTGATATATTTACGGTGATGGCACTGGGGTTTGCGCCGCCCGTACTGATTACGGTTGCGGTTTGGATAATTATCGTGCCGCAAAGATGGTTTGAGCCAGCGGCAAACGTCACCGATGCGCCGTTGGCAGATGTCCCCAAAATACCAGAGTTCCATCCCGCCGTTGGTGCAATCTTAGATGTAAGGCGATACCATATAGTGTCGCTGTTAATTTGGTCGGCATACTCTAATGCGCTTGCGGTGGTATTATGTCGGATTGTAGGGGCTAACACCGTGGGCCTCTGTGCCGTCGTGCCGCTTGGCATTTGTATGCCGATTGTGCCTCTAACATCCATGTCAGCACGGGGCAAATTTGTACCAACTCCAACGCGCCCCGACGTAGCCACATGCACCTTTGTTGTGCCGTTTGTTTCAATCTCGACGGCGTGGTTAGAGTTGCTGCCGATTGTGCTTGTTCCTGCCAGTGTATTACCGCCAATAAGCCATGTATTTGTTGGGGCTGTTGCGGACAATATGCCAAGCGAAAGGGTAAGCCCTGAACCCAATGTGACGTTTGTAAAGACATTGTTTGCGTCTCGCCCTCCTATACTAGTGGCTTGCCCGCCGCTGCCAGTAAACCGCGCCGTACCGTTGACGTGCAACATGCTCAGCGGGTCGGTGGTGTTTATGCCTACGTTATTATTATCGCCCCTTATATACATCGCTGTATTGAGTGGTGTTAAGGTTATGTTTGGCGACACGCGGAATGCTAATCCGCCGTAAATAAGATTTGCCGAATACGCTTCTCCAACTACCTCACCAATCAGATGTGAGCCGGAACTTGATTTAAAGCGAGTTCCTACCCGAACCGGCGTAGCAATACTACCGCCTAAATTGCTAATTGTTTCAAACCTCGGAGCGGCTTCCAGTATAGATTGAACAGCGTTCGTATTATCCCAAACATTTTTTGCACTACCTGTTACAGTTTTTGTGCCGCTAAAGTAGGTCATTTGATTCACCGTGCCACTACCCGTTATATCGTCGGTCGGGTCGGTATCCACCGTAACAGTACCGCCGCCTACGCCGCTTACACTTGATAACGTCACGGAGTTTGTGCCACTTGTGAGCGTTTGCGCCTCGTTTGTTGCGCTTTGGTCGGGCGCAATAGTTGTTACAGGTACATTAAACGTGCTATTAGGGTCGCTTATAAACAACGCGCCACTGGCAACCCCAAACGCCGTATTTGTCTCGTTCGTTATACTTGGGTCTGTTGCTGTTATTGTCAGGTCTGTACTTGTTGCGGCTAAACCAATACCAGCCCCAGCGGTAATCGTTACATCCGAACCCGTGGAACTATTAAGTGTGACGGGCGAACTTGTGCCAGAATATGTTAGGTTTGTTGCACCGCCGCCGCCCGTTGCTGATTCGATTACATACTTATGCGTAACCGTATCCAGCGTAACGGTAGTGCCTCCGCGCCCAACGATGCTTATAGTGTCGAACGGGTTTATTTCTGTCGTTCGCAAACTGTCGGAAATCGAAAACGCAAAATCAAAACTTGCGCCTTCGCAAAACGTAGAATCCACAAAGCCTTTCAATGTGGAAAATCCAGTTTGCGAAAGCGGTATTGTTATCTTGTCGGGATTCGAGCCGCCAATCTGCTCGATAAACTCTACCGATTCACCCGGGCGCACCCGTATTAGGTAGGGTTCGTCAATCCACTTATTGAACACGCCCAACCTGTAAACCATTAATCCGTTGAATGAACGGGCCTCGTAGATTGTGCCTGTGCAAATATCGCAACTATCACCCGTCATATTTGCGTTCTTGAAGCACTCGAATGTAAATACAGGTGTTTGCGCTTTTGCGCTTGCGATAATGAAAAAGAGTGTTAGTGTAGTTAATATCAATCTCATTTTTATACTATTGTTACTCGTTTGAAAAATCCGGGCAAACCCGCCGTGCTTGTCTCATTGTGCCAGTACTGGTCGTGATGCCCTAAGCCGTCCGCAACCGCGCTTTCGTCGCTATCATATTCAGGTAGGTCATTTAGTGCTTCCTGTATCTGTTCTGGGGTTGGCGGCAAAGCGGCGTTAATCTGTACTTCAATCGTTGTTTCAGGCACTTGCACGATTAGGTTGGATTCACCGCTCCAAAAATTATTACACCCGCCCGCGCAATCAGACGGCGTGAGCGACGCAAGAACAAAGCACAACTGCACAAAGGCGCGTCGTTCGCTCTCTGTATCCGTGACCCAGAGTGTCCCAAATACTTGAATATCGCCCCGACTGTTGAATACAAGGCTGTCGCCCTCTATATTAAGTCGTATTTGGCCGTTTACTGCGCTTATAATAGTAATGCCATCGCCAACCGTTAGGGCTTGTATTACTACACCCCCAGCCGTTGTTATATCCATATCGAAGTCGTAGCCCGTGATATTAACGGGGCTTGTACCGTCGGTAATGGTTATGGGTAGCGGTATGTCCGAGCCTTGCAGCGAGCGAATCTTAACCTTAGTTGGTGCTATGTTTATCGTGGGCATTTTCTAAAAAATAAAAACCCCCGCAACCCCGAAAGCGAGAAAGGGGACGGGGGTCGTTGATGAATCAACTACAATTTTCTAAGCGGCTACAAAGTCAATGCGGCAATTGGTAGGCGCAATCTGTGTACCTGTCCAACGAATGTCGCTTTCCTGTGCAGCGGTAATCGTGACGGTATAGATTTGACCTGTACCCGAACCTGTAACGGTCGTGACTACTGTTGCGTTTCGCACCGCGCCCGCTGTGAGCGCAGCCGTTACACTGGTAGTGATTTGCGATGTAGTGGTCGTGCCGGGAACGATGTCAATAACAGCAGTGGTTACGCCATTTGCTGTTACGCTTTGGCCTGTCAGTGCGCCCAAACCACCCTTGGTGTAAGTGCATACGCCCTCCTGGACACAAGCCTTTGTAAAGGCTGCCGCGCCGCCCGATGCCGTGAGGCTTACAAGTTCAACGTCGCTAAGCGATGTCACAATGAGGTTAGTGCTGGATGGCGTAAGGGAAAGCGTTTCCAAGCCATCGGCCCAGTCTTCATATCCTTCGGCTGCCATTGCGGCAATTACCGCCGCTCGCACCGCCGCCGCACCTGAAACAGATGCAAATGTGAGCGTCTTGTTTGCGCCTGTGCGGTCTTTGATAATAAGGCCCGTGACCGTGTTGGCTGCTGCATACGTCGCAACGTATTTGCAAAGGGTAGTGCCGTCACCGCAGCAAGGCGAATCGGATTCTTGTACCTTTAGCGTGTTATCTGCGTTTTGGTCAGGAACCAATAAAGTTTTAAAACTCATGTTTTTGTTCTTTTAGTTAAATATTAATCAACGGCAACCCGTCCAATTTTCGATACTCGTTTGCCACTTGTAAGTCATCCCAAAACCCGTTCGGGCAATGCGTGACCTCATGGCGCAGTTTCTTTGGGTTGTAGTTTGTTTCGCATTCAACCTTTACTTCAAGGTAGCAGCCGCAAGCGTTGCACTTTATCTTGGCGGCATTGAAGCGTGAACAGCACCTACAAATCTCCATCCTTTGCGCCGCTTTTTCGGGGGCAACTTTTGTCACCTCTAAAACAGCCTTTGCGCCCGCTTTCAATAGTTCGTCAATTAGGCTCATTTCCAGTCGGGGTTTATTACCGTTGATCCTGTGCGGAAATTCCAACGGCGGTTATTTTTTCCCGTTGTCTTGCAGTTATTGCCAGCGCAAACCAAAGCCAACGGTAAATTATTTTCAATACTTGTATTTTCGAGCCATTCCACCATGTTGGTAGTGGTGCGTTCGATGTCCTTTTGGATGTCGCCCCTAAACCGTTGTATCTCATCCATTTTTCCCGAACGAAAACCAGTGCCGTCACCAGCGTTCGGTGTTACGCCGCCGCTTGTTATGCGCAAGGTCGTTCGGGCCAATGTTGCATCAAACACCTTCATCGCAAGGATATTCACCAAATAGACATCCCACAATTCATTACAGGCGGCATCGGTAAACATCTGAAACTCCGTCCAGTCATCGGTGTAACTCGGCTCTGTTGCGTTGTTGTCGTTTACCGACGTAAATAATGTGCCGTAATAATCCACCGTATCACCATCCATATACACGTCGTTTTTATTCCAAGTCACTACACCAGTTGGCACTGGAGTAAGTTTACTTTTTAGGTAATCCCACAAGTCAGACCCCAAACAGGTGCGCACAAACTCTTGTTCCATCTGTGGAATGAGTTTGCAAAATAGGGCCGTTGGGTAATCCCTACTTGCGCCGCTATTTGTCAGTACCTGAAACGCCGTTATCATCTTCTTCTTCGTCGTTATCGTTATTACTATCCTTTGTGCTTGATTCGCCCGTTTGCTGCATCTTGAAAGCATCCAACATGCCCTGTATGGGATTGTCGAATGCTATAGAATACTGTTTCATGTCAGGCATATTGAGAATGTCCCATACCGTATTTAAAATCGTGTTCGTGAACGCCGTTACCGTTTCGCGCAGGCTGTTGATGGTTGGCTCTACATTGGTCAGGTAATCCATGAGGTAGGCGTTTTCGGAAAATCCGTTTGAGGATTCTTTGCCAATAAATCGCGGTGTTACGTGGTGCGCCCGTGTGATATGACCAATTGCAATTTCGCCCGTCACATCGTACCAATTCTCTGCTGTATTGGGCTTTACCTGAAACACGAACATTTCTCCCGCTCCGTATGGTCGTTCTGTAATCAACACGCTTTGTGGTTTATCTGCCTTCATCGAAAAATTATTCTCGAATTGGTTAGCAAAGTCGATAAATCCCGCTCCCTGTGCGCCCTCGTTATCTATTGCGTCCGATTCTTGCCCGCCCTCAACCTCGATAATCAATTGCCCTGAAAAGTTGCCCGCCGCTTGCTTGGTCAGGTAGATACTGTCCTGCACCTCGCGGTATGCGTAAATAAAACCATTCTCCGATTCAGGCCGTCCGTGGTAGTCAAGTTCGCCCGACTTCAAAACAAACATAGTGCGGTTAACGCCATTTTCGTCTGCTGTAAATTCTGGATAGCCTGTAACCAATCGGGGCGGGTTCTTTTTCAAGTATTCACTTTCCCATATTTTTGATATGCCGTAAATGTTGTACGCTGTCTCCGTTTTCGCGGGCAACACATGACGCTCCTTGTGAACGTTGATATTGACCCGCGTTTGACCATTGGCAGTTGAGTAGGACAACTCTACATAAGCCTCTCCAACCGATTGATAAAAGTCGCTTATTGACCTATGCGCCTTCTGCAAGCCACCCTCAAACTTTATGTAGGTATCTACATTTTGCGCATACGCTGTTTGTGCTGCAATCGGAACGGGTATGTTTTCTGTCGGGAAATTCCAAACTGGATTTACCGCGTTTACAATTTTGACCCGACCGCCAACCGCGTATTCTGTTTTTTTACCGATGCAAGTGCCGTGTGTTGGGCTTAACTTGCGCAGCATGATAAACAGGTCTAATAGCGCATGCGAACTCTGTAACGTCGTTCCTGCATACGGGATAAAGGGCCAGTTTTTGAAAAAGTCGCCCAGTTCCTTGGTGTCCTCAACCTCAACTTGCAAGGGGTTGCGAATATCAAACAAAGACATAGAGCGTTGTGCGCCTCGACGGCTCCACAAATCTTTTTTTGGGTTGGTCGGTTGTGTATCGCCGCAACACCCTAAGTCTATTGTTTGATTCCCCATTGCTTATTTTCCTGTCTCTTGTACCTCGGTAATAAACGGATGGCCATTTTTAAAAAGGTAGGCCAAGTCCGCTTGGGTTGCCCCTTTTACGGTGCGCTTGTGGGCTGGTTTGTCTGCTGTGGCCTCAACTTCAACGGTCGCATCAACACCATGAAGGTTCACGGGCTGCCTTTTCTCGTTGAGGGTAACCAAAACAGGGTGCTTTTCCGCTATGTGCGGCAATAATTGATACTTCATATTACAGGGCCAAAATTTCCGAATCCGTAAGGTCGGTTACTGGTGAAAGACTGAATGTAGTACCCTCGATAAGCAACTCCAAGCGGGCTTGGTTTGCGCCCGTGTCGGACATAAGCGAAGGTATTACACGCGTGTCGGTTTTACTGCTGACGAACAAGCCCGTTGCTGCGCTATCCAATTCGATGCCCTGTACAAGGCGTTCACCGTTGTTGAGTACGTGAATAACGACAACGTTACAACAGTCCTTCATTGCGTTAGCGGTCGTTACATACGTGCTGCTAACGCCCTTGAACTTCAGGAATGCCGTTTGGGTTGCGATGTATGGTGCGCCCGCTGATGCCCGTGCGCCCGTTTGGTTGAAATACGCCGTATCGTCTTTATCGTACGCCAACGCCTTCCAAAGACCAGTTGAGGCCATTGTGAAGTTAGTGATTACGCCCGATGTAAGCGTCACGGCGGTTATATCAGCGAGTTTGCACATGAACGAGCGGGCTATACCGCCCCCATCGTTATTGCACGTCCCTACGCTGCTTAATGCTGCTACTGAACAAGCCATTTTTTAATATTATTTTGAAGGTTATGCAGGAACGTTGCGGATAATGTTCGATGCCATTACGCACATTTTTGGGTCTGCAATCGCCGCGCCCCAACGGAACGTGGTGGACATAAACACTTTGCCCTTGTCAGCAAGGCGCGTTGACTGCTCAACGACCAAGCCCTGACCAGAAAACAAGCGGTTAGGCACATCCTCAACGTTTGAGAGTACGCCCCATGAACCGGGCGCAACAATAGCGGCGCGGTGCGACTTAACGCCTACAATCGCGTCGAACTCGTCGTTTGCCTCCCAAGGAATAACAGGCAATCCCTCCCATTCCATTACGTTTTTGGAAAGACGTGTCGTGCCGTCCATCATTTCAATCTGGTACCGATATGCCAATTCGTTGTTCGGTGCCATATCGGTGATGAATTTTTTATAGGCATTGAACTCGGCAGTTGTTACCAAGATAACGGGCTTAACCATGCGCGTACCGACACGAATACCGCGTTTGATAGCGATTTTGAGTTCGGGCGAAGCAGCCTTGACCAGCGAGCGGAAAAGTTCGGTAATATCGCCAATGTAGTCATCGGTCGCAAGGTCAATACCTGTTGAACCCGTTGGGATGGTGATATTGTAGTACTGGTTGTACAGGTCGTTTTCTTTGAGCGCGTCCAATTG
>JACCDR011830408.1_pt1 | contig 13574 bp, 19 predicted proteins | sample 7446431 | NCBI WGS metagenome assembly JACCDR01 (sample SAMN15323443, study PRJNA562643) | freshwater metagenome | isolation source: river surface water | place: USA:Blue River Watershed | collected 2017-08-17
AACATTTGTAGTGAGTAAATTAGTATTGGATGTGTTACATTTCTTTGTTAAGAAAGTAGATTTAAAAAAATAATATTATAAAGAGAAATATTAATATATAAAATATGGCAGAAAATAAAATAAACATAGCTGTTGAATCGTTTGAGATTTCAAAAGAGGCTTTGAATAGTAATGACAATGTTATTATTCAAGGATTTGCTCTGCCATTTGATAAAACTTCAAGAAATGGGTTTGCATATAGAAAAGAATCTATAATTAAGACTGCAAAGACTTTAGAAGGTAAAAAGATGTTTTTTAATCATAATACAGAGGCAATGCCTATTGGTAAGATTAGAAATGTTAATTTAACTGATAAAGGTTTAGAATATGTTGCAGAACTTGATAAAGATGAAACAACTTTAATTAGTAAAGTAAGAAAAGGATTAATAGAGAATGTTTCTATTCAATGTATATATGAAAATGCTAGACTAAATGAAAGCACAAACACATTTGAAGTTGATGTTAAGGAGTTTTTGGAATTATCCTTGGTTACTATTCCAGGTTTTGCAGATACAACTGCAAATGCTGTTGAGAAATTAATGAAAGACTCTGAGATAAAAAAACAAATGGAGAATATTAAAGCAAATATAAAAAAAGAAGAAGTAGAACTTCCTGCAGTAACAGAACCTGTTGAAGAACCTAACAAGGTTGATGATGCAGTAGTTCAATTACAAGCACAAGTAACTGAATTGAGTACAAGACTTGTAATAGTAGAATCAAGACTTGACGCTATGGAGAAAGCAGATGAGACAGAAGTTGGAGAAGTAGAACAACCACAAGAAGTTCAACCAATGGAAACAATAGAATCAGCAAAAGCAAAGGAAGAAGAAGCAGGAGATAAAACTGCAGAAGAACCATTTGCGGATTATAAATCCTTTGAGGACTGTGTTGCCCAGAATCAAGGCAAGGATAATCCACAAGCATATTGTTCTGTTATTAAAAAGAAAGCAGAAGAAAGTAAAAAGACTCAAAATGTACCAGTAATTACTAGGGCTACAGTTCAGAGTTCTGTGCAAGAAAATGTCGGATTTGACTATGTTGAATTCAGAAAGAACAGACTTAAATCATTTAAATGATTTAATTAATATTATAAATATAAAAAAATTAAACATAATTACAAGATGGTAAACGTATCATACTCAAGCAGTTTTATGGGTGGAGATTCTACTGGAATTGCTAAACTAGGAAAAGAAATGATGAAAATCATGAAAGAAAGAGACGCTTCTGCAAGTTATTACTCTAAAGAAGATATGAAAAGAAACCAAGAGAACTTAACTCACTTTGGTAACTTAGCAAAAGAAGATTTAACATCTGACAACAACACAGGTTTATACACAACTATTGTTGCTGATTTTGTTGAAAGAGCTTTAAGGCCTACTCTAGTTGCAGAAGGTGCAATTAAAAGAATTAGAATTTCAAACAGAGGAACATCTGCAATTAAAATTCCAGTTAGTACATTAGTAACTGCGAGTGCTCTACCAGATTCTGGTGCTGTAACTTATGCATCAAGTGTAAACTACACATCACAAACAGTGACTTTAGGTTGGGTATATGCTGCACAAAAAATCACTATGGAATTAATTGAACAAGGAAATGTAGATTTAATTCAAGACCAATTGATTGAACTTGGTGATGCAATCAGTAGAAAAATTGATTCAGACATTATTGCAGCAATTGATGCAGCAATTTCAGTAGGTACAAATGGTACAAACTTAGGTGCTTCAACTGTAATTAGTTATGGTGGATTTGTAGCAGGTCTTGCTGATGCAATGGACAATTACATTATGCCTGATGTTATTATTACAAACCCAACAACTTGGAAAAACTTAATGGTTGATACTGACGTTAAATCTGCATTACACTTTAATAGTGTTACAGCAGGAACAGTATTCCCACTAGTTAATACATTTATGGGAATGAAATTAATTGTTTCACAACAAGTAGGAGCAAATAACTTTTACTTTGTTGACTCAACAAGATGTGGTTACTATGTAGAAGCATCAGAAGTTAAAGTATTTAATGACAGAGTAAGTGGTTCACTTGCACAAGAAGTTATTGCTGCTAAAAACTATGGTGTTGGTATTGTAATTCCAAACAGTGTTTACAGATTAAAGGAAAACACAGCATAAAGTTTATAAATATTAAACTTTATTTCTAATTAAACAAATGGCAAGAATTAAATTCTTAAAATCCTGTAATTTTGGTAAACTTGAGAAAAAAGGTGATTTAATTTATGGTAAGTTAGGTGATGAACTTGAAGTTCCAGACAGAGAACTTTATTCAACAATGGTAGCCAATGCAGTAGAGGATGGTTTTTTAGAGTTATTAAAAACAATTGCAAAAGAACCTGAAAAGGAAAAGAAAAAGAAATAATTAATATTATAAACTTTTACTTTTATATAATTCTTATATGGCATTCAATACAGAAGCAGATGTTAGAAGAATTTTAAAAATAGATTCTGGTAACGAATATTTAACAAGTGCAGAGATTACATCATTTTTAACTGATGCAAACAACGATTTATTCTCATCAATAAAAAAACAATATGAAAGAGAGAGATATGTAGTTAATTTAGATAGACTAGGTAATGTACAGACTGAATATGGGTTTAGTTTAAGCCCAGTTGTAAGTATATATAAAGTTTATGTAAATAATGTAGAAAAAACAGTAACTACAGATTATACTTTTGATAATGCTAAACACACAATTACATTTTTAGATAATGTTTTAAATTCTGGTGATAGTATAGAAATATTATATTTACCTAAAATATACCATTTAGCTGAATTATACTTATGCGCATATAATATAATGGTAACGACTAATTTAGTTACAGAAAATGGTACGAGTAATCCAATTATAATGAATTTAAAGGAAAAAAAAGATACTTATATGAAACTAATTAAAAATAGAGCAATGATAACTGCTTGGAGATGAGTTTATGGTATTAGAAGGAGATGTGCAGCAAGTAATAAATAAAGTTGCATTACAGACCTTAGCAGAAGTTCAAAAAGGTTGTCCAGTTGTAACAGGTAAGTTAAGAAATAGTATAGTTTTAGAAAAGCAAACTGATGGTAGTATTGTTATAGGTACAAATTTAAATTATGCTGAATTTGTTGAGATAGGAGTAGAACCACATATAATAGAACCAAAAGATAAACAAGCTTTATATTGGAATGGAGCACCTCATCCTTATAAACGAGTAAAACATCCAGGTTTTGATGGTAGAAATATGTTTTTAAATGCCAGTATTAAAGCTGAGCAGTTTTTGAAAGATAATTTAAAATAATATTATAAATAGATTTCTTCGTAGTATATATGAATGAGTGTTTCAAGTGGAAACCAAACAGACACACATTCTTATATTATAATATAAAATGGTTCATAGTAAAATAGTAGATGAAGTAGTTGCAGGAAGTGAAAGTACTTATGGTACACTTGCAAGTACTTTTACATTAGGATTAGGTGCGATTGAAAGTTTCAGTTACACAGAAAACGAGAATGTTCAACCTATTAATGGTGTAGGTAATGGCCACACTCCAATTAAAAATGAGGATGGTTTATATCATGTTTCAGGTAGTTTAGTAACAAAACCAACTAAGAGTTCGTTACCAACACTTTTAGAATATTTCTTTGGTGGTAGAAGTGATGTAACTGATTATACAATTACAGATTCAACAACTATTAAGAGTATGTCATTTAAAGCACAACACACACCAACACAAACTGTTCAAATTACTGGTGCAGTATTTACTAATATTAGTATAGAAGCAAGTAAAGATGGTTTTTTAGTTATTAGTTTAGATTACATTGCAAAGAAATTAACTGTAGCAACAGAGACTGTAAGTTACACACAACCAACAGATGATGTATTTGTATGGGTTGATACTTATGGAACTTGGGGAGGCTCTGCAGTTAAAGCAAACTCTTGGACTATTACTGGAGATTGGAATATAGACCCTAATGATGGAAGAGGTCTTGAAAGTGTAAGTGCAGGAGAAAGAAGGCTTATCCAAAGAGTAATTAAGAATAATTTAACTTTAGGAGGTTCAGCAGATTTAGTTGTTGATGGTTCTATTGTAGATTTAGGTTATGCTGACGAGAGAAGTGATAAGACATTAGTATTTACTTGTGTAAGGGGTGCTGATAATCAACATGACTTTACATTAAGTGGTTGTAGAACTAATAATAAATCAAGCGATGAAGGTTCAGAGGCAGGAATTAAGAATTTAACATTTGATATTGCATCTGCATTAGACATTAGTATTGTAGGCGATTTATAAAATGGCAAAATTAAAAGTAGTTATAAATGATGAGGAAGAGTATATTGAAGCAACTTTGAAACCTATTACAGTTAAAGTATTAAATAACTTAAAAAAGGTTGAAAAGGAGAATGAGGATTTAGTTGAAATATACAGATACTTTGTACAAAATTGTTTAAAATTAAGTAAAGAAGTTGAGTTTGATAATATAGATTTAATTAGTTTGAACTTATTCATCAAATCAGAATATATGGATAAAATTAAATTATCGGAAAAGTAAAGACTCAATTACGACTTATAGCCAGGGGTGGAGGTAAATCTATATTACATCCTGAATATCACACACAAGCTGTAATTGAGACATATAATATGCTTCAAATAGGAGCAACTATAATGTATGATGATATGGATTATTTAGTGGCTACATATTTGCAATATTATAGAAAAGAGATGGATGAGTGGCACAAATTAAAAAATAAGTAAAATGGTATTTGAATTAATATTATTAGTTAGTGGATATATAATAGGATATTGGATAGGAAAATGGGAGGCACAAGGAAGATTTAAAGATGGCAGTTGATTATCCAGTTAAAATTACATTTAGTACAGACAAATCTAGTTTAAAAAGAGCTGAGAAAGAAGCTAAGGATATAGGTTCATCTGCAGGAGATGGTTTTGTAAATGTATTAAATAAAGAAATAAAATCACTAACTGAACTAAGAAATAAAAGTTCTAGTTTAGGAGAAATAAAGAAACTAAACAAAGAGATAAATAAGAAAGAGAGTGAAAAGAAAAGTTTAACTGATACTAAAGAGTCATCTGCTTTTGCAGGGGGTTTTTTAGGTGGTTTTACGGGTGGTGCTGTTTGGGATTTAGTTAAAAGTTTGGATAGTGTAAGTGGATTTTTAAAAGTGATTACAAGTTTATTAAATTCATTAATTGCGCCATTTATTCCAATTTTAGTAGGTTTATTAAAACCATTTTTATCTTTATTTTTATTAGTTGGTGGTTTATTGTTTAAATGGCTATCCTCATTTGTAACTGGTTTTAATGTGCCTGGCTCTAATAAATTACCAGAAGATACAACTGCATTAAATATAGATTTACCTGGTGGTTTGAAAAATCCATTAAGTCCTATTCAAGATTTATTTGATTCTGTAAACAATCAAACTCCAATTACTAAGGAAAAATCTAATGAATTTTTCACAAAAATGAATGATGTATTCATTAAAAATAGTGCATACACAGACATTACAGGTAAAAATTCAAAAGATTCAATGTTTAAGTTATATGATTTAGGCACACAAATAGGTAATTCAAGTGTAATTACTAAAAATACATTTAATAGTGCATTTAATGCTTTAAATAATCTTGCTGTATTTTTAAATAATAAGACAATGGCAGTAACAGGAAAAAAGAGCAGTTTATCAAATCCTTTTACAATGATGAGTCAAAACGATTTACAAAAACAAATAGAAAATGCTAAGACATTTAATTATTTAACAACTGGAGTTAAAGTAAATGATGCAATTTTATCTGGTGGGCAAGTAATACAGACTAATCCCAAAGATTATTTAATAGCAACAAAAGACCCATCTAGTTTAGGTAGTGGTAATGTTACAATAAATATAACTGTTCAAGGCAGTGCAGATAGAACAATTATAGATGAGATTGCAAGAAGATTGCAAAGAGAATTAAGATTAAAAGGAGCATTTTAAAATATGGCAATTACAATATCAAATGGAACAAACACATACACTTTTAGTGGTGTAAATAATGTAAGTGATAGTCATCAATCTCCTAATGTTAGTATAAATGGCGCAAATCAAGGCAGTGCTTCAACTCAATTATATAATGTAATGGGTTTAACAAGAGACTTTAGTTTTGATTTTCAGATAATAAATGACGGCACTGACCATTCAAATGGTTCAAGTAAAGTAACTATTGACCAACAATATGATTACTTAAAAAACACAGTATTAAATGGTGAGTTTGCAACAGAATATACATTAACAATAGGAAGTTTAATAACTGTAACTGGATTGATTGAAGAGTTAACAATTAATTTAACATTTAATAATCCTAATTTTTATAAAGGAACTATTAGAATTAAGGAGGGGTCTAATCCATTAGCACCATAAAAATGGTATCAGAGCAAGAAATTTGTGAAATAGTTGTAACATTACTTGAGAGTAATATTACTGACCCATTAAGTGGTAGACTTGCAAAAGGTAAAAAGTGGATTTATGATGACCCAGCTAGATTAGATTTAGCTGAATATCCAAGAATAAGTGTAACTCCTGCACAATCAAATTATGAAGAGTTTGCTACTGGTGTTCAAGCGCAACAATTAGAAAAATCAGTTATAGTGATTGAGGTTTATGGTAGGAAACAAGATAAGATAAATGTTAAAGGTACATCTGCAACAGATAGGGGTGAGCAAGTAGTTGATTATTTAGCAAACCAAGTGCGAAGTGTGATTAAAAATAATCACGCAACATTTATTACAAATGGTATATTAAGTTTAAGGCCAGAGACTAAGAATAGAAGTATTGTGGGAGATTTATTAATAGAAAGAATGACATTTAGAGCACAGGTGGTAAATTAAATGGCAATAGTTAGTTTTTATGAAGGAGTAAACGATGGTACACAACCTTATAACTGGAAATTAACTAAAAAAGGCAGTCAGGCTTTAGATGTTAATGAATTTGAATGCTTACCTGCAGTTGGTATAAATATTGGTGATGAAGTTAAGTATTATGATTATAATTCAGTGTTATTATTTACAGGTCTTTGTATAAAGATAGAGACTAATGTGTTTAAACGAATAACAGTTTATGATTATGCTGTTCAAAGTCAAAATATAATTATAAATAAGATTTATACAAATGAAAGTCCAGAGGCAATAATACAAGATGTAATAAGTAATACTGATATGACATATTCAAGCACAATTTCATCTGGTTTAACTATTGCTAAATATATTGCAAAGGATAAAAGGGGTTGGGATATTATACTTGATATGTGTAGCGTTCTTCAAGCAGAATTTTATGCAGATAAGAATAAAGTATTTCATTTGGAAACAATTGGTGAATATACATGTAGTCAAAATATAACAAATACTACTGCAACTATAGATAACAATTGGATAGAAGATGGTGATAACTTAGTTAATAGTGTTACAATACTTGGAGATAAACAGATATTTGAGGCAACAGAAATATTTAGTGGTACGGGTGCACAAACTACTTTTACTACAACAAATAAATTAATAGATGTTGTTGTTGAGTATCCAGTAGGCACAATAGTTCAAGGTTATGTAGATGGAAGTAATACTGGTGTTTATCAAGTAAAAAAAGAGGACAAACAAATAGTATTTGACACAGCACCAGCTGTTGGAGTTAATAATATTAAAGTAAGATACACATATGCTGTTAATATTAAACTAACAGCAAATAATGCAAGTAGCATCTCAAGTTATGGAATTGTACAAAAAAAGTATGAAGCACCTTATATTAAATCATATCAAGAAGCAAGAAAGTATGCTAATTTTATATTAAGTAGATTATCTGAACCATTACTTAGTAGTACATGGATTATTAAAGATTATTCTTTATTTGAAAGTTTTATGCCCAATATGTATATAAGTGTAAATGATAGTATTAGAGGCATAGTAGGTAATTATTTAATAAATAGTGTAGAAAGAACAGCAGGTATTATTAAAGTAAAGATTGGTCAAGAAACAGATTTAATATATGATTGGCAAAAAGAAGCTCAAGACAGAATTAAACAATTAGAAGAGAAAGATGACAATTCAACCACTTTACAATTTTACGAATCTATAAATGAGAATATAGAAATTCAATTAACAACATCAATATCAATGCAAACAAGAACATTACCAGATAATTATATGTATTTTGGTGATGCAAATGATTCCCCAGTATATGCAAATATTGGTGATGGAACAGAAAGACCATTTAGAGATTCAACAGGCAGTCCAACACAACCTTATTTTTATATAAGTGATGGAGTAGATTGGGAAGCAAGAAAAGCACCATTTCCATATGGTTATTTATTAACAGAAGGATTAGATTTATTAACAACAGAAACAGGAGATTTAATTATATTAGAATAAAATGGCAAATACAACTATTACAGGATTAACAGAAATAACAAGCCCAGCATCAACAGATGTTGTACCAATAGTAGATTTAACTGGTGGAAGTACTAAAAAGGTAACAATAGCAAATTTAGTAACTTCATCTGGAGTAGCAGTAACTGCTTCAAGTACAACTACTTTGACAAATAAAACTATTAATTTAACCAGTAATACATTAACTGGAACTACTGCTCAATTTAATACGGCATTAAGTGATGGAGATTTTGCAACACTTGCTGGAACAGAAACGTTAACAAATAAGACTATATCTGCAAGTCAAATTTCATCAGGAACATTTAAATCAACAACTGGTTCACCAGTGTATGTTTACAATAAAACTGATTATCCTGCAACATTTTCTAATGCTGCTGGCGATTATTTATTTCAATTTCAAGCAAGCGGAACAAATGCTTTAGGAATAGCTGCACAAACCTCTTCCACAACAGCATTTTTAAATACGAATAATGGATACGCATTAGCATTAGGGTATTCAGGAACAACTAGATTAAAAATAGATGGTTCAAATATAACTTTAACTACTCCTGGAACAGCAGCAGGAAGTGCAGTTTCAATAGATGCGACACAGACTTTAACAAATAAAACTTTAACAAGTCCTACAATTAATACTCCAACTATTGGTACTATGAATATGAATAATACTGATATTCAAAATATTAGACTTGCAGAATTTAATGGTGAAGTAGATAATGGAAATAGTGGTACTGCTGATACTATTGATTGGGGTACAGGTAATTTTCAAAAATCTACTTTAACTGGTAATTGTACTTATACATTCACAGCACCAAGTGGACCTGCAAGATTAACTTTAAAAATAATTCAAGATGCAACAGGTAGTAGGACTGTAACTTGGCCTGCTTCTGTTAAATGGTCGGGTGGAACAGCACCAACACTTACAACTACGGCTAGTAGAATTGACTTCGTAACATTTTGGTACGATGGTACTTCATATTTTGGAAGCTCAATATTAAATTATAATTAAAAAATGGTTTATGCAAAAGTAGAAAACGGACAAATTGTAGAAGTGGGTCAATGCCCAAGAAATACAGAATTGACATCTAATTTTTATTTATTAGATGATACAGAGAAAAAACTTCAAAATTGGTTTAAAATAATTGAGGATATAGTATCAACTAATGAATGGGAATTCTTAGGTCAATCAACTTATGAATTTAGAGATAATGAAGTTTATGAAACTAAAGTAATTAATACAATTAGTCTTGATGAATATAAAACTAAAGTTTATTCTGATGTTGCGAATAATACTAAGAATTATGTTATGAGTATAACTCCTGATTATAAACAACTTAGTGCTTTAGCAGGGAATTATCCTATAGAAGAATGTGATAAGATTAAAGCATTTGCTAAGAAACATGTTGATGAGGTTAGAGCATTGAAAATATTGATATTTAATGCAAGTACTTATGAAGAAGTTAGATTATTGAATAAGAATGTTAAGTTTGATTATGATACATTAGAACCAATGGTGGAAACAATTCCTAGGGGGTTGTAAAATGGCTTTAAGTAGTGGTTTAATAGCGTATTATAAGTTTAGTAATAATTATAATGATTCAAGTGGGAATAGTAATAATTTAACAAATACTGGAACTACATCAATATCTGATAAAAATAGTGTAGCAAATCAAGCAATTCAATCAACTGGTTCTACACAATATGCTTTAGGTTCAAGTTTAACTAGTTTACCTAATGCTTTAGGTGATGTTAGTATTAGTTTTTGGGCTAATTGGCAAAGTAGTGTTGCAACAGGGATTGGATATTGGGCAGTTTATTTAGGTGATACTTCTGGTGCAAACAATCATTGTCCTTTAGGTGTATATTCAGGAGGTTCAGGTTCTTTAGTTTTATATCAAAATTCAGGTGCTGCTTCAACTGCAACTAGTGCAATAACTATAACTGCAGATACAAGTTGGCATCATTATGTTGCAATTAGAAGAAGTTCAGGAACTATTATGGAATTATATCAAGATGGAGTGTTATTAAGTTCTCAAACTGTAACGGCAAGAAATGCAGGTACAAACATAACTAAATTTGCAGTAAATGCGAACCATAATGGGTCTTCAGGTATGAATAATACAACTTATTATGATGAAGTTAGAATTTATACTAGAGCAATATCAACTGACGAGATAACAGCTTTATATAATGGTTATGATAATCCACAAGAAGGAACTTCAAACGGATTTGCAGAGTTTGGTGGATTTTAATTAATATTATAAATATTAAAAATTAAATTTAATTAAGAAAGATGACAAAAACAAACACAATATTAAATGGAATAATGTCAAATGCTGTATCTTATATAGATACTCAAGAAACATATATGGCAGTTTCAACAGATACAACAGCACCAACAGTAAGTGACACAACTCTTGGTGGTACAGAATTAAGGCAGGCAGTACTAAGTAGTTCAACAACAAGTAATTCAATAATAAAAGAAGTGTTTATTAGTGCTTCACAATTTAATGGAAATACTATAAATAAAGCAGGAACATATAGTGCAAGTTCAGGTGCTAATTTGCTTGGTGCAAGTTTAACTAATAGTATAGTAAAGAATGCAACAACAGAAGTATTTGTAAGTATAACAACAACTGTAAGTGTGGTGAACGTATAAAATGGCAATAAGAAATACAAAATTGACTGGGAGTACAACTAATTTTACAACAGAACATCCAACTTATCAAGATATAAATGACACTAATAGTGCTATAATAAATGAGAGTAGAAATATATTATCTTTTACTGCAGATGATACTTTTGCTGCAGGGGATTTTGGGTATGGTGTGGGTGTTGATTCAGATTATAAAATCAAAAAGATGTATACTACTCCTACTAAAACAAATCTTACTACAGGTAATACTACTACATCACCAGCATCTGGTTCATCCAAAGTTGTAATGCTTACCTCAACTTTAGGTGTTCATGCATCTAATGCAGCTGGAACAGTATATTTACAAGCATTTACTTTAGATGCATCAGGTAATGTTACTGCAATGGGTACTGAAGTAAATGCTGGTGCTATACTTTTATCAGGTAAACCAATAGAGATTGGAAAATTATCCTCATCCTCATTCTTTTTAGTAACGTGTGTAAGCACTGCAACAGCTACTGTGGTTATTAGACATTATTCAATTTCAGGAACAACTATCACTACAAATGCAACAGGTAATGTTACAACAACTAGAATAACAACAGGAACTTATGGTTGGATTTGTGCAGCAAGAGTAAGTGATAATACAGTTATAGCAGGACATAATAATTCTGGTAATTATTATCTAACTATTTGTACTTGGGGTGGTTCTTCCTGGACAATAAATACAGCAGCAAATGTAGCAAGTGTAGGTGATTGGGATACGAATCCATGTCAAATTAAAATGATTAATGCTACAAAAGGTTTAATTGCATTTACGCCAACTAATGGGGCAACAACAGGATATATTGGTGTGATAAGTATATCTGGAACTACACCATCAATTCCTACTGCGATAGGTGGTTCTAATGATAATTATACTGTGGGTTTTGGATGGTTTGTAACTTCTGATAGTGATTATTATGCAGTTAGAATTCAAAATAATGGAACCTTTAGTTTATATGATATCACAAGTACAGTAGTTACATTGCAATCAACCACTATCACACCAGTACCTGCAATAGGTCATTATAATTGGTGTGATACTGCTAACAGTAATGAAAAATTAGCAGTTTGGTATAGTGCAGGAGATATTTATATGCAAAAATTAAGTCTTACAAAAAAGAAAATAAATTTCTCTGCAGTATTTTCAGACACTGGTTGGAATGAAAGTACAAATACTAATATGGGTGCAGATTATGTAACTTCAAATATCTTTGTTGCTACAGGTAATGCGGATTTAACTGCAGTAGTTAGACCTTTCAATCTTACTAGTTTTGCTGGAAGTCAATACCCTACACATATAGCCACAGCAACAATCACATCTGGAAATAGTGGAGAATTTCAATTACCTTACAGTATAAGTAATAATCATTCTGGATTAAAAACTGGGGGAGAGTACACAATGACATCAAATGCTTTAGCACCTATTTCTTCAAGTACTGATATAAGATATGGTCTTGCTGTAAGTAGTACAAAATTAATGTTTTATAAAACATGGAGTTAAAAATGGAGAGAATTAAATCAAATGAAGAAAAAGGAAAAGAAATATGTCAGAATTATTTTGGTTCTAATCCTTATGCTGAACTAAAGGCTTTAAGGCAGGCAATATTTGCTTTATATATTAAACAAGATGTGAATGCAACTCAAGAACAGAAAGATTGGGCTGATGCAAAAGTTCAAGAGATGTTATTGTTAAATAAATTAATAGAAAATAATTAATATTATAAACTTTTAATAATAGAATTGTTTATATGGTATACTATAAAGCAGGAATGGTATTAAATTTTAGATATAATAGTTTTTATTCTAAAACTATTAGAATGTCAGGCGACTATTGGACACACTCAGCATGGATCAGAAGTGTTCAAGATGATGTAATTTATGTTCAGGAAGCATTAGGTTCTAAAACAAAGAAAGTAACAACAACAGGTTATTCTAAAGACCAATTAGATAGATTATTTTTAAATAATGAGTTAGAAGTGTTAGACTTTGGAATAGTACCTGATGAAAAGTTTAAGAAATTCACAAGAGAGATTGAAGGCACTCCTTATGATTACTTTGCAATATTTGAGTTATTAATAGAAAGAGTATGTTTAATATTTGGAAGAACACCAAAGAAGTTTTTAACAAGTAAGTGGGGATTTAAACAAAACACATCACCAAAAAGAGTAGATTGCTCAGAAATGGTGGCAAGAGGATTAAATGAGATTGTAGGAATAAATGTACTAAGAGTATTAAATTTAGAAACCTATGAGCAAGTATCACCACAAATGATAAGTGTATTACACTCTAAATTACAAACAATAAAAAATGGGTAAATTAGTCTATGACAATCTTTATAAATAATTTAAGTTTATATAGTTTAGTGAGGAATACTCGCATTATTCCTCATCTTTATGCGAGAAAGATGGAAACAATCATACATAATTCTATAGAGTTTTA
>JACCDR011959897.1_pt1 | contig 13574 bp, 25 predicted proteins | sample 7446431 | NCBI WGS metagenome assembly JACCDR01 (sample SAMN15323443, study PRJNA562643) | freshwater metagenome | isolation source: river surface water | place: USA:Blue River Watershed | collected 2017-08-17
CATAGTAACTCCTGCTCCTGGGACAATACCACCGTGTAAAGCTTGGTAGGCTGCACTAATAGCATCTTCTACTTTTAGCCGGCGGTATGAAAGGGCTGATTCACTTGGTGCTCCAACAAAATACCGGGCGGTTTTAGTATTAAGTCGTGCAATACGCTGTGCGCTATCATCTGTAGCTTCTTCCTTTAAGGCATCCAGGTGGGCTGTGAGGTCTTGTATGCCGTCAATAAAGGTATCAGACTTAGTAATGATAATGTCTACTGCGGTACCAAGGTCTTCTATCTTTGCCTCTTTCATTGGATATGATGCCGGGTCAATTAGTTTTGCACCAGTAGCTAGCGTTAGGTCCTCAAACCATTGGTCTTTCCATAACACAGGCATCTTTACAATCGCAATTCGAAAGCCACGAGCCATACGGGTCTTTACAAGGTCAGGTACTACCAACGGGTCTACTTCGTCTGCAAAAACTACAAGGTCAGTCGTACCTTTAGCATGAAGCTGCGCTGCAAGGCGTTCGAAGTCTGCTGCTGAGGCTACTTTCTGCTTGGTGATGAGTATCTTAGGGTTTTTCAGGCGGATTTGGTTAGTGTTTGCTCCCGCTTCATTAGCGTCACACATATACGGGCTGAGGTATCCAGCTCCGTTAATGGTAATACCTGAGCCAATCGTATATGAGTCTTCGGTAGTTTTAGACACATCCCAATACACCAGTCCTTCTTTACCAATCTTTTGGTATATCTCTTGGATACGATTACCTATTTCTTCATCTTCAGCGGAAATAGTTGCTACTTGTGAAACATTATCAACAGTAATATCCACAGATTGTGCACGGATAGCTGCTTCTACTTTTGGTAGTTCTTCTTCGAGTGAACGTTTAATTTCTATGGCTGATTGCTCTGACTCTAATCCTGCTTGGATAATAGCAGCCGTTAGTACTGTGGTCGTACTGGAACCATCTCCTGATTGTTTATTAGCTCTGGATACAGCCTCTTGTAGGATTTCTTTTCCCATCTGTTCAATTGGGTCTGCAAACCGGATAGCTTGAAGAATGGTAAAGCCGTCATTAGTTGTCAAAAATCCAGGGTTTTCTATTGCCTGAATAATAGCGTTTGAGCCGAGACTACCCATCGTAGCACCGACTGCCTTAGCTGCTTTATTAATGCCTGATACGAGCCGTGCTGTTCCGTCTGTGTGTAGGTTATCTTGCATGGGGATATTCTATATAAAATCTAGGGTCATTAGTTTGTAGTGCTTGTCTAATGTGATAGGAGATGTATTGGTGGTTCGGTGTGTCGTGTGGAAAATGTATTTTGAGCCCACATCGTGTACATCGTTCAAGGAGTCCACCTTTGGGTGTTGCTATGATTTTAAAGTCATGCAACATGTTCCTCTTACACTCACTATTTTGGTAGCGGCTCATAGGCTACAAGGTCCTTATATTCTACGAACCATACAAACTTATCTATTTCTCCTTTAACAGGAAACTTCTTAGCTAACCATGAGTCAAAGTATACAAGTGTGCCTTTTAGCTCTTCTGGCCCTTCGAGGACTGTACCAACCTCTTGGTATGTAGTGCGGTCTGAGGCTATGAAGGTATCAGTTTCGAGCGGCTGTATCATCAGGTGATTGTTGAGAGGTTTCATTGGTGATGTCCGTAAAAGGGTCAATTTCTATTGTGTTAATAATTTTAGCTGGTCGGAACTCTATTTCATAAGGTGAGGGGTAAGTTCCGGTTGACTCTTTAATAGTTGTTACTGATGGCTTTACACGAATGTATCCATCGTGAGTAGTGATAGAAGTTTTAAGTTCCTCTACTGTATACCGACTAATATCAAGTAAGTTTTTTATGCGCTTAAACATACTATTCCTTCTCCATGAAGGTTGACTCTACTGGCTCATCTTTTTTATCTGGCAAAATGACTGGTGTGCTCTGTACGGTAATTTTAAATCCACCTTGTCCATCTGGGATAAATACTGGGTAAGTCGCTAGGTCTACACCGTGCTTAGTAACTAGTTCTCCATATTCCTTTAGAAAGGCTGAGCCTTTTGCTACTCTCTCTTCTTCATTCATATTATTTATATTATTTTTTAATATACCCCCGTCGAGCGTCGAACTCGACTTGGACTCGTGACCCTGTGCGGGGTTGGGGTTCAAACAATTATCGTGTTGTGACTTATCAACTGCTGGATGTTTATTATATGTATGGTACACAGGCTGGAGCAAAGACCATCTGGGGGTGTCGGAAGAACTAACTATATACTATTGTACTATACACACTATAAAAGTGATAGTAGTTGTATATGTGGATAAACAGTGGTAGTATAAAAATGCGTTTGATTTTATTGTTTTTCAAACGTCTTCTATTGTTACAAAGTCACCCACTCTTCCCCGAGTGGGTGGTTTTGTTATACTAGTCTAATCAGTCATAGCGCGAGTGCACCACTCTGTATAGCATCGGTAGTCAGGTAGATTAGTCCTCCTACTGCCGTGAGAATGTCAGTCTCTCCCCCTTATGATTTATAAAAAATCTATTTCTATTTGTTCTACTGGCGCTACCAGCAATAGCAATTGCTCAGCCAGAAGAACCTATACCCGTGGGTAATTTAACAGACGTAATTCTGTTAAAAGCCGAACACCCCAATCCTACTCCGGTGACATTACCGAACCCTGTTTTATGTAACTGCTGGGCATACGTGAAGTCTGTATACCCTTCTCTGCCGTCAACCGCCCACATCAATGGCAATCTATCTTCACAAGGTAGTATTGCGGTTTTTTACTATGCCAAGAGTAGCCAATACCATTACGCTGTAGTAATAGCTACTACTTCTGATGGATATATTATTGAAGAAACAAACTATGGCGGGTGTAAAAAAGGTACACGAACTATCCCTAAAGACGACCCTTCCCTGCTCGGGTTTTTCCCCATTTAACTCTTGCTATCTACTATGCTTTATAGTACTATATAAATGTTACCAATAAACGAAATCATTATGGAAAAAAAACATAGTTGTGAGTTCTGCCAAGACACAGGTTTTGTTCAGAATGTAGAGTTTGATGAAGACTCTCACACCTACCAAGAAGCAGGATTAATAGTATGTAAACACCCAAACAACTATGACGACTATAGCGGAGCTGATATCCAAAATTAAGCAATCGGTAAACGAGCTCGAACAAAACCTTGCCGAGCTACACCAGCCATTTGCCGGCATGATTGACGCAGAGATTATTGAACAGGTCGAAGACGAACGTAACAAAGACCATTACCACGACGAACAGATATGAGTTATGCCTTCAATGCCGCTAGACACATTCATACCTGGGATGGTAAACCTCTACATGGAGTAACTTCAGTCCTGAAGATGTGGGGAGACCCTGGAGCACTTGTGAACTGGGCAGCCAACCAAGCGGTTGACGCTATCAGTCGTGGTGAAAGTAAAGAGGATGCTCGAAAAGCTCACCTTAAAGTCCGTGACGCAGCAGGTGATAAAGGAAAGGAAGTACACTCACTACTTGAAGACGCATTGAACCGCTGGATAGAGAGTGGAGCAACACCAGAGACCGGCGATGATGTAGTGGACTCAGTACTAGCGTGGATGTTTACCAACGGGTACACTCCAATCAAGTCAGAGTTCCCAGTGTACAATCTTGACCTCTGGTATGCTGGCATTATGGATGCGGTAGTAGAGAAAGATGGTCAACGATACATCCTTGACTTTAAAACATCAGGCTCACTCCAGACCAAACACTTCTACCAGTGTGGCGCGTACAGCCTTGCCATTAAGAACATGAAGGAAGCAGCAGAGATAGGTGGAGCTATCATTGTCCACATCCCTAAAGGACTGTCTTTTAAACCAGAGACTAACGTGTATGTCCGTTACGATATAGGACACTTAGAGACAGCGTTCACTAATATCTTAGAGACATACAAACTTGACCAGGAGATTACCAAGCTCATTAAGTATTAATGTATGCTTGAACCTTGGCAAAAAGAAGTGAACGCAGAATGGGTAGAGCAGTTAAAAACTACTCTTAAAGAAGACGGAGTATGGATGTGGCCGGCTACTGGTTTTATGTACCGCCTTATTGACGGAGAACTAGTAGGAATAAATGAAGGAGCTGACCAAGCTTTAAAAGACATATTACCTAACGCCGAATAAGACAAATAACATGATTGAAAAAGTCACTATCGCCCGCTTGTCCTTTTTAGACAAAGACAAGGAGGGTAATCCACTAAAGACAAAAGATGGTAAGCCGTACACACGTTGTCTCTTAGACACTACTGATGGCCGGAAGATGTCCGGCTTCTCTAACCCAACTGCTAAGACCTGGCAGCAGGGAGACGAGATTGAAATCGATGTCGAGAAGAACGGTGAGTACTGGAACTTTAAAACACCGAAAAAGGAAGCTGGAGGCAGTATCAACCAGGAGCAGTTAGACCGGATGGAAAAAATGATTACTGAGTTGCATCGTCACATGGTGCCAGCCCAAGTTAACAACAAGCAGCCGGAAGCAGTCGAACCAGACGCTTTCTAAAATACTAAGGCCCTTCGGGGCCTTTTTTAGTTATACACAGTTGTGAATATCAAGCCGTAAGAGGTGTGATATTATTACAAAGTCTCACAGAGACCACCACCCCCGATAATGATTGAACCCTTACACGGGGGCGGCGAGCAGACAGGAATGTTTGTTCTCGCTCCGGTGCAAGGGTTTTATTTATGTCACAAGGCTGGATTAGCTTACACAGAAAAATATTAACCAAAGGCTACGCTGACAAACCAGCGCACTTGGCTCTGTGGGTGCATTTACTACTCTTGGCATCGTATCAGGAAAAAGAGTTCATGTGGTTGGGTAAACTGATAAAACTACAACCCGGACAGTTCGTCACTGGCCGTAAAAAGTTGTCTCAATTATCAGGTGTCCATGAGAGCTCGGTTGAAAGAATTTTAAATTTTTTCGAGAAAGAGGGTCAAATCGAACAACAAAAAAGTAACAAATATCGTTTAATTACAATAATAAATTGGGAACAACATCAAAACCTGAACAACCAGCGAACAACCACTGAACAACCACTGAACACAATCAATAATAATAATAATATAAATAACCTAGAGAGTATGAGTTGGAAAAACTACAACGAAGACGGACACTACGAGGATGAGGCGATTGACCTGGAGACAGGACTCCCCACTTCCACCCCTAAAGGAAATAAAAAAAAGACCCGCGCGGTGGATGCGGATGTACTGGCGGTGTTCGAGCTCTTTAACAATCCCGCGAAGGCACTGTGGCGGATGCGGGAAATCGAACGCATCGCTGCCCAGACCCTCTTTGAGGTATACGGGCTGGAGACCCTGCAGAAACGTATTGCCCGGATTGAAATAGAAAAGCAGAAGAAGGACCCCTACTTCCCAGAGATAAACACACCCAGCCAATTACTCGATAAAATGTCCAGCGTTGAACGCTACCTCGGCATATGACAACCATTGACCAAGCAATTGCAGAACTAGAGAACCTGGAGGAAACCGAAATTGTCCTCTTGTCGGAAGGAGCAGAACTAACCGCGCAGGATACCAGCAGCAAAGTCCCCTCGGGGTTCAACCTGGTAGACGACTGCATTGACGGCGGATTCCGTGAAGGAGACTTTAACATCATCACGGGCATCCCTGGAGAAGGAAAGACGACCTTCTGCCGTATGATTACCCTCAACCTGGCCGAGCAGGAAATCCCGTCGCTCTGGTTTTCGTTCGAGATGACCCTCCGTGAGCTCTGGGACTCGTTTGAGAAAATGGGTGCCAATAAGGAACTCATCTCGTACGCCCCGATGCAGCTGCGTGACGACCTGGAGTGGATGTTCCGCCACATGGATAAGGCCATCAAGGAAAAAGGCGTGAAGGCAATCTTCATCGACACCCTCGGTGACATCGTGAAGACCCCAAAGCAGCAGCAGGAGATGAGCAACTACGCTTCCTTCCTAGCCCAGCTCTGCAAAGACCTCCGCATGTACGCCATCCAGAACAACGTGATGATATTCGCCATCGCCCACGCGGTGAAGAACACGAGGAGTAAAACGAACGAGACCGACAACTCCGACATCGCAAACAGCAACGGCATCCCCGCAGCCGCGACCAACATCTTCCACGTCTGGCGTGACGCTGAGAACACGACGCTGGTGAAGATTGGAAAGTCCCGCCGTGACGGAACGAAACGAAACTGGCGGATTAAGTTCGCCTTCGAGGAAAGTAGATTACGGCAGATGGAGTCTGCTAGTGAAGCTAATCAAGATGACTTATGGTAACAACTGCAACCAAGTGGCTTATCACACACACCCAGATGGACCCGCAGTTCATCGCCCGCATTTACGGCGAAGAAGAGCAAGCCTGCTGGGAATATCTCATCGAGCTGGACTTCAGTCTCCGTGACCTGGAGGGCACGTACCGTGAAGGCAGCGACCAGCGACGACTTGACCTAGAGGCATTTATCGAGGAAATACCGGGTAAAAATGAGATTAAACGACAGGTGCTCCTGGAAAAAATGTACCGTGCAAAACGTGATAACGATTTAAATGCCGTTAAACGCCTCCTGGTTGAGTTCAATGCGTTTTTGGTACCAAGTACCGGAATCGATGCAAACTCTATCCTACGGGCAAAACAGCACCCAATAACGACCCTTCTAAATGTCCACCGAGTCGGCAACATCTCCTGTCCGTTTCACTCCGACAAAACCCCTTCGTTTCAAATCACCAAAAAGAACACCTTCACGTGTCACTCCTGCGGTGAGTTTGGCGACGTTATCGACCTCTACAAAAAGCTGCATAACTGCGATTTTAAAACCGCTGTCGCTGCGTTACAATGAAGCCATCACCCGTCAAGGAGCCGAGAGACTGGACCTACTGCTCCACCTGTGACTCTCGGTACGACTTTATCAACTGCCGGTACACTCGAAACGGAAGAAACATTTGCCTGAAGTGTGCCTGCGACGAAAATAAGAAAAAACGCGATGACTATAACCTTAGATTCAATTCAAAATGAACTAGAAAAAGGAAATGTACAGCCGGGAAGAGCTGCTGATTGGAAACAAATATTTGACTACCTACCAGAAGGTGAGTTGGTTTGGAAATTTACGTGTACGGCAAATAAAAGGACAAATAAGATTGCAGGTTGGACAGACCGGAGAGGTTATCGTCGGGTTAAGGTGAATGGTCGTTCTGTGTCAATCCACCGAATTATATGGGAAATGCACCACGGCCTGATACCTAAAGGTAAAGAAATCGACCACATAGACCGGCAAAAAGGAAATAATAAATTACATAACCTTCGACTTGTAACACCAACTCAGAATTGTCAAAACAAAAGTATCAGGCGTGACAACAAAAGTGGGGCAGCAGGGGTTCATTGGCATAATAAAAAAAATAAATGGGCGGCTTATATATCAGTAAATAAAAAACTAAAGCATCTTGGTTACTTTGATGTTTTTGAACAAGCAAAAAAAGCCAGAGATTTAGCAGTTATTGAACATAATTATTTAGTATGACTCTTGATGAAATAAACAAAGAATTAGGTAAAGGTGGTGTGCTCCCAGCAAGAGCCGCTGACTTATTAGTAATAGTAGCTTCTAAGTATGGAACTGCTGCTGATGAATACGTCAAGAAGTCAGCTGAGTTTGCCAAGGCGTTTAACGAGGCTCGTGACCGCTTCAAGAGTGACACCGCCACCGAGAGATACCTGGAAAACAGTGAGCTTGGGATTGAACTGAACTACTGGAAGTACCAGTTAAAAAAAGCCGAAATGGTGAGTAAGGCATTGAACACTCTGGTCTACTTACGAACAGCAGAAGCTAAGTCGTATTTGTAATGAAACGTTCCGGCTTTAGGCAGCAATCAATCGAAGAGGTGCGACAAAAGCAGGCTATTAAACGTGCCAAACCTAAACCAATAGTAAAGAAAAAAGCTAAGACAAAAAGTTTAGCTAAGTGGAAAAAAGAGCTTGACACCGTATTCTCTCAGTACATCCGCCAGAGAGACCAAGGACAGTGTTTTACCTGCCCTAAAAAAGACCATTGGAAGAATATGCAGAACGGACACTTTGTACCCCGACAATACCTCGCTGTTCGTTATGATGAAAAAAACTGCAATTGTCAATGTTATGCCTGTAATGTGTTATACGGCGGTCAAGGGGCCACGTATGCCATCAGACTAGCCCAGAAGTACGGACAAGAAACTGTTGAATGGTTAGAGGCACAGCGATGGGTGATTACAAAACTTGACGTAGCTTGGTATCAAGAAAATATCGCTAAGTATAAGGCTTTACTAGAGGAGTAAAAAGTTATACACAGGTTCACTTGCATTTTATTAACATCTAGTATAGTATGTTATATGAAGTTACAAAATAAACAAAAAACAAATGCAAGACCTAAAAATAGAAGTGAAGGTTTCATTACCATCAGGAGCGTCAGTCGGATTGACAGACACCCAACACAACAAGATTAAGCAGTTCGTCTCATCTATCCTATTTACGGAGCCAGAGAAGACCAAGCGAGCGTACAAGCGAAAGCCAAAGTACAAGGTATGGACTAAGGAGGAAGACAATCTCATTATGCCACTCCTTACTATAACAAACGCTCAGGAGCGAACTAAATACTATAAGAAAATCAAACGTGAACTAAACCGAGGTTCAAGTAGTATCTACAGCCGGCTGTATACACTGAAAAATAAGTACATTAGTCTCCCTATTACCACCAACTATTTGTAATCTATGCTATACTTTATAGTATATGACTACCATTAAAAAAAGTAATCGAGAGATTAGTCCAGACATTATTAAACTAGCGCTCCAGTGGGCAAACGATGAAGTGTCACTAGCTGATATCGCCCGCAAGTTAGATACAGTGAACATGACGCACGCATACACCACCTTAGCAAGAGCCTTGAAGGAACACGTTAAAAATAAGTAAGCTAAGGCCACGTAAAGTGGCTTTACTTATATCTAAAACATGAACAAAGAAATAGAACGAGCAAGCTGGGAGGAGACGATTGAGAAGTACCCAAGCACCCCAGACTGGCCGCTGATTATTGGAGAAGCGTTCCTGATTGGCTTCGGGATTGTATCGCTGATAGTGATAACACTATGACACACGACACTAGAGAGGTACAACCAAGAACAAGAAGATTTACCCACCCTAAATAAGTAAGAGTATGACCACAAGTGAAATCCTACAGAAGATACGAGAAGCGAACCCTGAGTTGATGGAGCTGAGTTTTGGTTGCTTAATTGACTGGGGAGATTGGGGTTCTAAAGTGAAAGGCAGCACTACTACTATCCGACCTTACAGATGGTTTGACGGCGGGGATAGTGAGGAAGAATTATCACCTAAAGAAATGGCGAAGACTATTACTAGCTGCAAAGCAAAAATCATCGGCCACCCCGTACAATACCACCACTTATTGCTAACTATTGGCAATGATTGTGGAATATCTTACGGAAACGATAAACATTGGTTTATTAAGAATGGTCACACTTTTGAAATCGACCTCACCAAATCAGTCGAACAGAACCTAAACGAAAACGAAGCCCTGCGGGAGTTTGTAAGTGAAGTTTTAACCACCATAAATAAGTAAGAGTATGACAACCTACCTCCTCGTAGTACTATCCGCCCAAGTCCCCTTGACCCTCTACAACATTAGCAGCTATGTCGGCCCGATGTGTCATGGCTAAATTAAAGTGTTCAGCGTGCGGAAAGATAATTGAGCGTGACCTCCGATATGGAGCTAACCGGGCTATGCTTGTAAATACCTCTCACGGTATACGGTACCAATCAATTTGTGATACCACTAAACAGCTTGTGTATTTAAAGATACTTAAATAGTTGACATTCATACTATACTAAAAACAGAGCTCTTTGAAATAGGAGGCACTGATGACAAAAGTCGTAGACTGCTGCATCTGGTGCCACAAGTTGTGTACCAGACCGCGTGAGTATGACATCTATACAAGTGTTTTGGTTTGCTCTTCGGAGTGTGCCAGGTACGAAAAAGCGTTTCGTGTATTTTTTTCTGATGAAAACATTGGACTGAGATACTACGAGCAGTATGGAGTGAACCCCAATCATCGAGGGAGAAAGAAATGACTAAAAATGCGGAAAACAACTCTGCTGACTTTCCCGTCTTTTTACCACCAGTACAGTGCGAGTATTGTTTTAATGTAGTAGTTAAACCACACTATGTGGACAAACACTTTGGTCGGAGCACAAAGCAACTTGCATTCTGTGATGAGCTTTGTGAGCATAGCTACTACCTTAATAAACTTCGAGAAGGAGGTTTCTAATGGTAAAAAAACCTCGGGATATGGACCGGCATCACCGACTCCCCCGTACTAGAGGTGGTTCCAATTCAGCCAATAATATCAGTATTGTGGAGCGTAAACTTCATCAAGCTTGGCATCTACTTGTTGGCAATATGAACGCCAAAGAGATTGCCAAGATGCTGTCCGATACCTGGATTGATGCAAACTACTACCTCGTGGCGATTCCCCGCCATAAGAAAATACAAAAGAAACGCCGCAAGCGTGTCTACTGTGTTGATTGTCAATGTGAAGTACTGCAACACATACCTCTAAAGGTGCCATATGAACGACCTTGACTTTGGTCCCCATCGGCAATGTCGGTGGTGTAAACAACTCTTTCCCCATCGACGTATGTTGGAGAAAGACGACCATTGGTACTGTGGACTTTCCCACTACCTCAAACAAAAGGAGTATGACCGTGAAGTGGCTGCTAGCCTTCGCATTCACCCTGTTGACGACCCAAGCCTCGATGTCTGATGAACGGTTTATACCGTACATCGACTGGCTTACCGCCAACTCTGACCTCACCTACAACGGAGAACCCTTACCCGATGTCGAATACGTGTCAAAGAACATGCTACTCACCATCGTATACGGGCCAGAGAGAGTGGCTGAGGCTGAATACAAGGGCCATACGATGCCCGAAGTACTTGGTGCCTATGATGACAAAAAAAACATCATGTACCTACCCACGGGTACTGACATTGGCTCATGGGAGAGTGCTCCCACAATAGTCCACGAGCTTGTCCATTTTTTACAAATGGTCAACAAGGTGGATGACTACGGCTGCCTTCAGAACCTGGAACAACCAGCGTATGAGTTGCAGACCGACTGGATGAACGCACACAACCATCCAGGAGAACGACCTAACCTGTTTTTCATCTTTATGCTCACTCAGAGCTGTCAGATGATGCACCATCCCTGAAAGGAGGTGATTCAATCTAAACAGGAGGCACGAAGACCCCGTTATCCCCACTACAGCCCTTTGCCGGGCTGTTTTTATCCACTATACTGTATAGCAGTACAGCCTCAGCCTCTGAGAGTTGTGGAGACTTTCAGAACGACTAAAGTACCTCGAAATCTGTTACATAAAACCTCATCAAGGATAGGTAACAGGCTTAGAGGCTGGGACTTTATGGTAAAATAAATATCTATGTCAAATATCAATTGGTTTATTGACCGAATTGGTCAAACGGTAAAGCGGGTTTATGAAGATAAAGAAACAGAGTTTGAAGTAACAGATAAAAACGTTGGCTACCTCCAGCAATTTACCGAAAAAGGTTTTTATTATATAGATACAGACGGTAATATTTGTAAGCCACTTACAGCTGGAAAAATGCGACCACGAGTATATGTTGGTGGTTCGCTTTGCGTAGCGTGTGAAGGTTAAAAAGATTTTTGTTGTCTACGTTGGTACTCCGCTAAATACTCTTTGTAGTTTTTCTTACCTACATTAATGCGTTCATTAATGATATAGGTGTATTTATATTTATTAGGAGTAGGTTTTTTATTAATTTTTATATCAAACTCTTCAGGGGTAAGAACAGGTTTACCTATGTCAACATTGAAGCGACGACACCAATGAATAACTGTAGAGTGGTCTTTATTAAACAGTTTTCCTATAGCGGGATATGATGAGCCTTTAGAGCGTAGTAGGAGCATCTGATAAATAAACACCTGGTCATCCTTAGTGTAACGATTGACCTTTTTACGCATGGGGCTACTTATTACGGACAAAATAGACAGCTGAGGCGGTTCCTAATGCCACTAGAATGGTTGAAATAGCGTTTTCTACAGTTGTATCAGCAGTTATACCTATTGGGAGTAAGAGGGCAAGTACTAATGGTGTAATCAACGCAGCGATAGCTTTAGAGTATTGTTGCATGTTATTTAAATCGACGATTAGTTAATAGATTAGCTAGTTGAGCTTTTAACTGATTTAACCGTGCCGTAAGAGAAAATATCTGGTAGTTCACCATAAAGTAATCATCTTTAAGGAGTTTACCGTGGCACGTTTTACGTGCGTATTTTCGGTGTGGATATGTAGGAATATTAGGGTACTGTTTCAGTAACGCTCCGTAAATATTATACCATGCCGATAGTTGTGCTTTTGTTGGAAGTGTCAAGTCAAAATTGCCGGCAAAGCATACACCGATAGATTTACTATTCATACCGATGACGTGAGCTCCTTCTTCGTCATGGTCTCTGGTTTGTGTGACTGTACCATTCTTTTCTATAAAATAATGATATCCAACATGGAAACCGCGACGGGATATAAACTCAGGCCAACGAGCTTTATGCCATTCATTAACATCAGCGACTGTGGCAAAACTAGAATCAGCCAGAGGATTAGCATCAGTTCCACCAGTATGATGTGTGATGATGACAGTCGGTGTATTCATGTGATGAATTTATTTATTGCAATAGTAACAAAGCCTATAAGAAGGCCCCATACAGTCATTACTTTAGTCTGGAATGTACTCAATCTATCTAACTTTTCTTCGGCAGTAAGAACTCTACCGTTAGTCTTGGTAGTTTGTTCTTTAATATGATTAAGCTCATATTTAATTTGTTCAAACATCAGTATTATTTCACGGTTGGTAAAGTCTTTTTCTCCCATATTGTATTATTTTAATATATAGTATATCATTAACAAATATGACATTTGAAAATAAAGTATTTGTAGGTGGTATTGGGGTTTTAATAGTGTGTTTTATCCTAATAGCCCTAGAGCTCGCTACTAATGATACAGTACTGTTAGTGGCTTTACCGTGGGTTTTATGGCTCTGTTTCCACAATAGGTTCACGAAAACATTCGCTATTGCGACTTTCCTGGGTCTTCTGGGTAGTGTTGCGCTTGGAGTACCCCTAGGGTTGCTCCTATTTGTAGTTTCGATGGTCGCTTTCTGGTACGCTTGGATTTAAGTTTACCTACTACAGACTTACCAGTACCGCTAATAGCACGGTTAGATACAGCTCTACCTGCCGCAGCTCCAATACCAGGAATACCTAGTGACTGACCGACAGCTTCACCTGCTACAGTACTCATATCTCCACCACGACGGCCTAACATGCCTCGGAATCCAGCCTTATCTACAACTGAACGTTGGTCCAGAAACTCTAGTGCTTCTTTAGCACGGATTTTACTAGCCATGTCAGAATTTATTTCAGCAATAGCTTTAAGACCCTGCTTTTCCGCCACATCTTCTATTTTGTCCATGAATAGGTTGCCAAGCTGA
>JACCDR010776639.1_pt1 | contig 13572 bp, 23 predicted proteins | sample 7446431 | NCBI WGS metagenome assembly JACCDR01 (sample SAMN15323443, study PRJNA562643) | freshwater metagenome | isolation source: river surface water | place: USA:Blue River Watershed | collected 2017-08-17
AATTGTGAAATGGGCACTGGATGGAGAGGCGCAAAAATGACAACCGATAAAATACGAGAGCAAAACAGGCTGCGCGTCAGAGCGTTTCGCCAGCGATTGCACGAGCAAAATAAAACAGAGACGTTGATTACGGCTAGTATCGAAAACAAGCCCATCGTCCGTGAGTTCGCAAAACGGCTGGATGCTGGCGAGGATCTAGCCAAAATTGCACAGTGGTTGACCTCCCTCAATCGCTCGCCCAGCTTGTAACACGGGCTGGGACTACTTGCAAGCAATCAGGCGGCGCTCGTAGTCTCTGTAAGACTCCTTTTTGACTAGCGGCTCTTCTAGCTCGCCATCCGGGCCAGCCAATCGCATAAAGTGGGTTATTTTATCGCCCGGACAGCTTGCCACCGTTCCAGAACCGTTATGGTGGTTATACCAAGGGTTTTCAAATCCCTCTCTATACTCGCACTTTTGCGCGATAAATTGAGACCCATCTCTAATCCACACAAGCATGACCCGCTCCGGCGCTAGATGGCCCCATCGTCTTACAAGATATTGCTGATAAGTTTCAATCGGGTGCCACACATTATACGCTTGGTCGATTTTAAGTTTCATGCCCTATCAACCTCTCCCCAGTAATCTTCCATTGCCATCACGGCGGCATCGCGCCAGTTAGTGATAAGCTCAGCCACCTTGTCTGCCCGATAACGAACCGTCTTTACAGTCGTGTTGTGCTTCTGCGCGATAAGCTGTAGCGATTCATTCCCCCGGTGCATCATGCCGTCTACTGCGTAGCGGATGATGGCTCGGCTTAGATCGTTCTTTTCCATATCCAGCCAAGCTGCGACCAACATAAACAGCTCTTGCATGTACACGGCGCGTTCTGGCCCGTAGCCGTAGATACATTCGCAGATCACGTACTGATGGCGCTCAACGATGCGCTCAACTTGATTGGCTTTGACCGTTACGCCCTCCAGCCTTAACTGCGCCCGGCTCAGCGAGTCAGGGCCAGCCACGCGGGACTCCCTGCCCATGTTGCCGGTCTGCTCTAGCTGCATCTGCGCTGTTGGCGGGCTGGTCTCGATGCTGGAGGCAGTGAATATCTTGCACATCACTTCGTCAGCGTCGCGGCACTTCAGTTCTGAGTAAATGCTCATCTTGCCCCCTTGCGTGCGTTTAACGCATCGGCACGTCTTTTAACGCAGTAGACGCACATCGCATTGCCAGCACCACCCCTGCGCTGGTCGCTCTTCTCGATGGCTTTACGCGCCCGCTGGCAACTTGTGCAGAAGAACTCACTTCTTTCCATAAATTCGATCCCCCAACTCAGTTACCAGCGCCTTTTCAAACTTAGACAAGCGATCATCTTCTGCGCTGACAACCAGAATGCTTTGCTCGCGCCACCCTTGGCGTTTCACGGCTTCTGCATCAACGCTGACAGCAGTTAATCGCCCTAGTGCACAGCGTGGCGGTTGCGGCTTCATCGAAACAGCCCTCGCAGAAAATCTGGTACGTCATGAGGCTGTTCTTTTGGTTTGGGCCGGTAACAGTTACGGCACAGTGCAATTAAGTCTTTGCGTACCGAGGCATCACGCAGCGTTGCCAGTAGCCCGCCGCACTTCTCGCAGTGCAATTGCTTCATTCAGCCTCCCTCGTAATTCCAAAGCATTTCGCATACCTCTTGCGCAGCAGTCCCGCTGGTTGCAGCCTTTGTGTCGTAGCGCAATACACCCCAGCCTTCTTTCGTTGCCCTGTTGTACTTCTCCGTATCTCTCTTGTAGCCCGCGCCTCTGGTGTGCCTGCCGCCATTCCAGATACCGCCCTCAATCTCGACGGCCAGCTTGTAGGTGGGCCACGCGAAGTCGAAGCGCCAGCGCCGATCACAGAACCGATACTCTCGCTCTGGTAGTGGCATCTTCAGCGCCTTGCAGTGTAGGTAAAAAGCCTCTTCGCCTTTACTCAACGCTTTGACTTTTTCCATTCATCCTCCAAGATCGTCTTAAAGTTTTCCACTACCACAGGGCCTTTGTTCTTTTCCATGTGCACTAGAAACTCGCGCCTCGCAAGCCCAAAGGCATGGTCAGACCCATTTCAATGTTCAAGTTGCGATTTTTGTCTGTCATGATTGGGCCTATAGTTTTGTGATGGATATGATCGTTATTTCGTCACCATCTGGCCTTGAAAGCATGTCATCAAGCCGCGATATATCGTTTACAGTTAGCCACGGTGAAACATCAATAGACTGCCCTGCAAACAAGGCTCCTCCACCGGCTTTCAGGCGAAAGTACGAAACGTAATAAATAGTACGCCATCCAATCAGCTTTGCTATACGAAAAATCATTGCCAAAACCCCCCGGTAACTTTGTTAATGGCTACTTGCACCCTGATTAACTCATCACCTTCTTCGCTGTTTTCGGGCTCTACCGTTGCTAGTATTGCCACGCACTGTTTTAGTAATTCGATCAGCACGGCCTTTTCGCCGCGCTCCCCGGCTTCTCGGGCTTGCGCAAGCGTTACCGGCAGACTCGCTTGGGCATCAGCAGATTGCTTTACGTATGGCGACAACACCACCGCGCTGGATTCACCGCCTTGGCGTACTTTCGCGTACTCCATAATCAGCAAATCGAGCGAGTTCGCGGCATCCAGCGGATTGCCCACATCGTCGATCATCGCGCCTTCAAAACAGCGGCGACCCGCGTTGTTCAAAATCATGCCGATGAGGTCAATTTTCACGCCACCCACCCCTTTTTTTCATTTCAAAAATGCAAATTCATACAACAAAAAAACGATGCCGAAGACCCCACCATCACGCCCAAAAAATCGGCTATTTCCGACACGCAGCCCAAGTCTGGCCCCCTGACAAATTCGCCGCCACCGACCCAGTAGACAAAATAAACGCAAGCGTCCACAAACAAGCCCGAAAATATGCCGCTCGGTGCAATTTTAAAATTCTCCACATCCACCCCCCTTTGTCGTTGCCCACTCTCTAGCCCGTCTTGCCGCCACGAATCGCGGAGCCCGTTGTATTAACCGCCGCCCCGTCAACCTTACACATCCCCGCCGGATCAATCCGGGGCCAAATTTTGGCATTTTTAGTGCCGCTGTTTTTTGCCATATCGGTTTAAAATTATCGCGGTATGGTCTGGCTGTAGTGTGTTTTCTCATGCCGCGCTCGGTATGTTGTTGTCGCAATTTTCGTCCGCCTCAGCCGGTGCGATGTAGCCTTGATGTGTTTCATGGCCAGGCTCGCGTCGGCGGCATGTTTTGCATATTTCCGCGTCTGTGCCAGCGCAGCGGGCAACATCGAAGGGTAGGCTCATGAGTGCACCCACATCACGCCCGCGTTAATCATGGCCGCGTGTGTTTCGGCAATCGCCCGCAGCACGTCCCGCGCTGGTAGGCCGTCGGTGTTAATCAGCAAGTCGATCTCAGCATGGCAAGCGCTGCAAGCGTAACAAGCCACGGTGTCCGGCCCTTTAATCCCTACCCCACGTTGCCCGCAAGCGAGGTGCGCTAGTACGGTCGTCTCCGGGTTGTGGTTGCATATACCAGGTAGTCGTAACGTGCAGCCCCGCCCATTGGCACTGGCGCGCAGCGACTTGGATACGATCTTCATCGGAACACCACACCAAGCTCGGTAGCCGCATATGACTCGACCTGCATCATGAATTCTGAGAACTCAGCAACAGACATTTGGGTGGTGCTTTTGCGGCGGGAGATTATCTCTCCGTGAGGAAGAATTACTTCATCGCAGACACCGAATTTGCGAGCGAAGTATTCGTGCCATGTCTCATTATCGAATTGATGGCCACCTACCCACGCCTGTTCAACTATGTGTTTGTACAGGTAGCCCCACAAACGTTTGTTTTGTTCAAGGTTCCGCTTCTTTTCATCGCTGGTAACGATGATGCGTAATGGTGTACCGCGATCGACACACGCCTGCCAGTTGGCTTTGACGAAAGCCACCAGCGCACCCCATATTGCGGGTGAGCGAAGAGGGAACTCACGATAGATTGTTTCGCTCATGCCGCGCTCCTTTCGCTCTGCCAGTCCATCACAACAATGGTCGCGTTATCGCGCAGTCGGTCTACCGTTCTGGCACTGATAACCTTTTCCAGATCAGCACCCTTTTGGTTGGCCACGGCAACAGTTGGAAGCAGGGCGTTGTAACGTCCGTTTACAACTCGGAACAGCAGGTCAAGCGCGTTATCAGTCGGCTGCACTGCGTCAATCTCGTCAATAATCAGCACTTGAAAAGCGATAAAACGATCGATCAACTCAGCTTCGGTAACTGTGGAATTGCTGTAGGCTGCCCGTATTTCGGAAATCATTGCGGTTGCCGTGGTGTATCGGACGCTGATCCCGGTTTGAGCTAGGTTATTAGCTAAGGCGCAGCAAAGGTGGGTCTTGCCAGTGCCAACCGATCCAGTCACAAAAAGCCCTGCACCACGACGGTCGCCACGCTTCATTGCCTGAAATAATTCGCTGAACGCAGTCAGAGCTATTGCCTGCCCAGGAATGGTGTTGCGGTAGCCACGGAATCCAGCGTCTGCGTAACGACCCGGCACCTCTGCGCATTTATGCAGCCACGCAATACGCTGCACAGCAGCCAACTCCGCCTCAGTCTTGCGCGTCCTTTCCATTACGCACTCCGGGCATTCGACGTTTTCTGCGCCTGGCCTAGCCATCGTCCGGTAGTCACCATGAACGCCGCATGACCCAGTTACCCACTCAAGCAAACCAAATAATCCTTTTGGGTTACATGACATCATCGGTTAGCTCCACGGTTTTTGGTGCGTTGCTGTAGTCGGCACCAAAGCTGCCAACAGCATTAGTTGCGAGTAGCGCAGGACGTGACGCAGGTCGATTAGTCGAGATATGTTGGTTGCGCAACCAATTCCGCCAAGTCGCCAACCAATCAAGTTTCACGCCAGCTTGGCCTGGCTTAGCAACCCAGTAGTCGCGGAACGATTCAGCGATGGTTTTAACTTCAAGGCTTGGGATGTCAGGGCGAATGGCTTTGGCTTCTACCAACCAAGCCTCACTTAAACTCCAGTCAACAGGTAATCTAGTGCCACGGGATGTGGCACCGCGCTTGAGCGGTGCTTCTGCTTTTATGCTTTTATCTTTATCTTTATCTTTATCTTTATCTAGCGTGACATTTCGTGACATTTCGTGACACAAATCATCAGCATTGGGATGTTTTAAATTTGCCTCGCGCTCGCGTTGCTCCCTTTTCCGCTCTGCTGCTGACTTTGCGCCACTTGAGCCACCGCCTTGGTCTTCGCGTTTTGGCTGTCTAGCATCCCACCCAGATAGCGCCATCCCATCTAAAACACGACCTTGCATGGCAGATAAAACAGCCAATATGGCATCGTCTGTCACATCTAATGCACTAGCTAAATCTTCTGCCGTGACATTGACGTGACCTCGCGTGACATTTCGTGACGCATCAACAAGTAGGTGTAGATAGGTTGCTTGAACGAGCGAAATATGCTGCCCGGAGACACGAGCTATCGTCTTCCATTTCGGATCATTTGGCATGTCATGCCAGAGGCGTAGCCATTGGTTAGCCATTTACCGCCCCTGATAACCGGCTTCAATTGGTTGCTCGTCACGAATAAGATGCAACCGTGCTCGAACAAAACTGTTTTGCAGCAAGACCATACGAATAAAGGATGATCTATCAATGCCAAGCTCACCGGCTGCGCCGTTTAATGCTCGAAACTCTGTCTCGTTGAGCCAGGTTTGAACGTCGAAATCACGACGCTCAGCTAGTGGCTTGGCCGGACGGGAGTACAGGGGGCCATCAATAGGGTGAATTTGGTCGTTCATGCAGCCTCTCGATAACGATCAGGGTAAAGAATGTGCAGCTCGGTAATTCCATCATCTGAAAATACCGAAGCTAGTTCAGCGGCAAGCACAGCACTTGGTTGTTGTATCCCTCGTTCAATACGCGAGAGATTTCCGGTGTCTAGGTGGACACCGTTTTTATCTCGGGGCTGGTTTACTAGGTTGCAAACATCTTGCAACCTCAAGCCTCTTTTTTCCCTCGCTTCCTGAAGGGGGGTCTTGTGCTTTTCCATACAAAAACATTCACCGATAAAAAGAGCAGAGCCAATTCTGCGCCATACGCAGATTATAAGTCAAGAAAATCTGCGCGGCTCGCTTTGCGTAAAGCGCAGAAAATTGCAAACATAGGGAATAGGAAAAATATAGGAAGCGACGTGAGCTCTGCTTTAGGACCTAACATACTTCGCCGCAGAAAAGAGCTTGGACTAACTCAAGAAAGCCTCGCTCTCATGATTGATTGGGATAGCGGGAACATTTCTCGTGTCGAGCGAGGTGAACAATATCCTAACGAACATAGACTGGCCCAAATAGCCGATGCTTTGAAATGCTCTATTTCTGAGTTGTTCGTGTCAGATGTTCGGCGTGAAATTAGTCGCAAAATTGATGATGACACGGTTGATATACCGTCTTTAAATGCTATAGCTTCTATGGGGCTTGGAGTTGCCTTGCCGGAATATGATGAGGTTATAGAGCGAATGACTGTGTCAAAGGCATGGCTAAAGCGGAACGTGTCAGCTACAAAAGAAGAAAATTTGGCGTTGATAACAGGTTATGGCGACAGCATGGAGGGGACGTTCTCGGATGGTGATCTGCTGCTTGTTGATCGTGGCGTCGTGGATATTAAATTAGATGCGGTGTACGTTCTTTCGCTGAACAACGAATTGTATATAAAACGCATTCAGCGACGCCCAGATGGTTCGGTTCTTATGATTTCTGACAATAAAAAATATGAACCATACATCATAAAGAATGGCGAACGAGACAACTTTCGGGTGCTTGGTCGAGTCTTGCTTGCCTGGAACGCAACCAAGCTTTAGCTTAAATCCGCTGTTTGATGTGATGCGCCAAGGCAAGGGCAATGCCGGAGCCAATCGACATTGTAATCGCTACGGCGATACGAATGTGGGTTGAAACTGGCGACTCTGGGATGATAGCTAGCAATACGGTTGGGCATGCAACGCCAAGCGCGTAAACAAATGCAAGTAGATAAAATCTCTTAAAATCCATAGTAATTCCCTATCAAGATATTCAAGTCTCGCTCAGTAATGTTAAATGTCCGGTTATCAGCAGCATTGGGTGCGGCAAACAAACCATCGGGCCCAGCAGAAACAAAATGAACAATGACGTTTGTGCTGACAGATGCTGGTGTTATTGGCCCAGCACAAATAGCAGAAAAGTTGCCTGCCGAATCTGTGCATTCATAACGAAATTCACGCCCATAATAGTCAATGATGGGCGTGTTGTTCGTGTCAGATGTTGGCAGTCTTCGTAATTGTGGCGCACCAGTGGCTTGCGGTGATCTTAATGGATAACTAAATGATGCTGGTGGACATGTTGTTGCGCATGTTCGATTCGCCGCCATTGCGGCTACCATTGCGTTCATTGCGGCAGTAACTGCTTGCTGTTCTTGATCGTTATAAACCTGGGATGCTTTTGTATCTGGGGGTATTAGCCCACTAGCTGTCCACCAAAACACCTTGTCATCGAAGTAGGTGGCCTGCTCAGCCGCAGTATCTTGTTTATCGCTTGGCTGCGAAAAAACTAAATCCGCATCCCCGGTGGCGGGTGGATTATAGTTCTCCGCCTCATTTGTAAACGTAGCAGGCGCTGACATGGCGGTGTATGTATTTCCGCCGACAAATCGTTGAGAGCCGTAACCATTGCGCCCATGAGAAACTATTGCGACAACTGGGTTGTTTGATAGTCGTATTGTTTTTGCTGCATCTCTAAAAACGCCAATAGCATCTGACGCTGGCGCTGGAGATGCTGGATTATCTCCACCTGTTACCGCTGTCTCGGTGACGTAATAATCAAACTCAGAGTAATAGCCATCACTAGCTTGTTCTTGTGTTAAACCCAGGTCGAAAAAAGGCACCAGTCCACGATAAACGCGCCTCCCGGCTGGATTGACGGTTGATGGTGCTGAGCATGCCCTGTTTGCTGCCGGTGCCGTATTACCATTTTGCACACCAACATCAGCGGCAGTAGTCGGATTGATAATTGCGGGACATGGCAATCGTCCCGTAGCGGCCAAATAAGAAGCAAGAGCGCTCTTGATTAGGGCTGCGTTTTCATTGGTAGTATTTGTAGCCTTCTGCTTGAAGTATTGACCAATCAACGGCGCAGCAGTAGCCATGATAAGAGCGAATATCGTCACTACGATAGCCGTCTCTAACAACGTAAATCCGCGTGATCTCATGCAAATATCCAGTTTTTTCTTCTGACCAGTATAGATCATTCACCGTTCTATCGCGCCGCCTCGCCATCATCAAATAAATTTGAATCTGCGCTTGACGCAGATTGCTGGCGGGCATAAGATGACCCCATATTCTGCGTTTTGCGCAGAATTGTTGCTCTTTATCCGCCAGCACACCGGCTACAAATTAGACGATAAACAGGCGCGATACCTTCGGGTGACAGCGCCCAGCCCGATGCCGTGTGCGGCTGGAGTAAATGCACACGTAATAACGCCCGTCCTCTGTGTGCGATGTAGCGTGGTGAAACCGGTGTGCGACCGATAACCACGATGCCAAGTGCTTAACTTTCGATGACCACACAAGGCGGGAATAACCCAAGTTGCGCTCGGGGTAGATAGGGGCGCTGCCCCCACTTTATGAGTGGGCGGATTAAAAGTGACTGGGAAGCTTAATAAGCGATGTGAATAGGGTGACGACCCGACGCCGTGACCAGCCACTTTTAACCCGCCTCGCGGGAATTTGTCCACCCTCTATTTGTTATTGCACCCGGCCTCGTGCCGGGTTCTTTTTGCGAAGGTGAATCATGAATGAAGTTTGCGATATGCCATGCAGGGTTAGCTATGACGAAAGCAATCACGACTTAGCTAACGAGCGAGATGGATCAGGTGACGACGAGTATCAAATGGAGTCGTCACATATGGAAGATTGGTATGCGAGAGACGGTCAATGAGCGTGTGGATATGGATCGCCATCGCTTGGGTTGTAGTTGGTTTTGTGATTTGCCATCTACTGCATACCGGATTGGGAGAATGGAATGAAAACGAAATTCTACCTCGTAAAAAACTTACTGACCGGTTCAGAGGGTTTGTGGGTATGTCACCCAAAACCAAAGCAGCGGGGGGCTGTGATGATTCAGAAAGCGCTAATCAAGTACGGGATGCCCCCTGAGTCGTTTGAAATTAAGCAGGTTCAGATCGATGCAGTTCTGTGAATTAGCAAGGAGGCTTACATGGCACACACAATAACTTTCGCCGATCAGAACGGCGAAATAGTGACCATCGTTTCTAACAAAAAGAACATGGAAGCCGCTCGTTTAGACTAGTTGGCTCAGTGCTCAGCCCTTGGGCTTATTCCGCCAAAAATACTCATGGATGAATTCAATGCCGAGAATCTTGATTCAACAAAGAATGCCACTCAATCCGGTTGGGGCGAATAAGCTTTGTTGTCGTTTCAACCCCAAAAAAGGGGTGCGAAAATGGCCATAATAATCGCTCACCCTACCTGTTTGTACTCGCCCGAAAAAGTTGCCCAGCTACAGCTATTTACAGGTCTTCGGCCAGTTTCGAGTGGCACTATTGTGTATCTCTTGCCAAGAAATGGAAATGCCAACAGACGCTCATCTCGACTACCGGAGACTCGATCATGAGGCGTGTATTTCGAGCGGCTAGGCTGTATTTCTTTGGTTTATACGCATGGCGAGCCGCTTGGATATTGGCTGAATGGAGGTTGTTATGATTATGCTGTCTGTCGCTCTCGTGGCCTTCCTGTGCGGAGCTTGCGTAGTCGCAATAGCATCAATCATGAACTGTATAAAACGCTTAATTTTGGGGACGTGGCATTTTGGTATTCAAGATATTGCCGAAGCCTTAAAAGTCATCGCCGTGATGTCATTCCTATTCGCTGCTATCACCGTTTCAAACTAATCAACAACTTTACCCGCCAATGTGCCTGCATGGGCATGTTCAACATGCGCGGGCATTAAAAAGGAAAACCCAATGAACGCGCCAGCCAAGAAAGAAACACTGCCATCACTGGCAATATCAGAACAGGAATTGATGAGCGTGCTACGCAATTCGCTTTATCCTGGCGCACAAGATGATTCCATAAAAATGGTTATTTCCTACTGCAAAGCGTCAGGGCTAGACCCGATGCAAAAGCCGGTACACATCGTGCCTATGTGGGATAGCAAATCCGGCTCGATGCGCGATGTTGTTATGCCTGGCGTTGGGCTGTATCGCACTCAAGCTGCACGTAGCGGATGTGCTGGCGTGACCGAACCCGAGTTCGGCCCTGACATAACTGAAAGCATAGGCGGGCAAGAAATAACATTCCCTGCTTGGTGTAGGGTCACGGTCAAGCGATTGCTTGCAACAGGGCAAATCGTAGACTTCACCGCCAAAGAAATTTGGAAAGAGAACTATGCGGTCAAGGGCGGCAAGGAAAAATCTGTTGCACCAAATGCGATGTGGACTAAACGCCCTTACGGCCAACTAGCAAAATGCGCCGAAGCGCAGGCATTGCGCAAAGCGTTTCCCGAGATTGGTGCACAGCCTACTGCTGATGAAATGGAGGGCAAATCTTTTGATGATGTTGCCACGGTTATTGATAACGAAACCAGCGAGATCATCCCAAAGAAATCGACATTGCCTGAATACACCGAGCAACAAATGCAAGCCAATATGGTGGCGTGGAAATCTGCAATTGATGCGGGTAAAGCAAACGCAAATGGAATCATCACCAAGGTATCTACGCGCTTTGTGCTTTCGGACGATCAGAAGATGCGGATAGCGGCCCTTGAGACAACCACAGAACAGGAAGCGCAACCATGATTACCCACGAGATTATCCAAGGCACACCAGAGTGGCACGTTTACCGCCGTGAACATTGGAACGCATCAGACGCGCCCGCGATGATGGGTTGCTCTCCATACAAATCACGCAATCAGTTGTTGCATGAAATGCACACGGGAATTGCGGATGAGGTGGATTCTTTCACGCAGAAGCGTTTTGACGATGGACACCGGTTTGAAGCGCTTGCTCGCGCCATAGCAGAGCAAGCTATCGGGCAAGAACTTTATCCGGTAACTGGATCGGTCGGGAAGCTTTCAGCTTCGTTCGACGGATTGACGCTGGACGATTCAATTGTCTACGAACACAAGACATTGAACGACGAAATCCGTAAGGCAAAATCAGCCATGGATTTGGCCCTGTATCTGCGGGTACAGATGGAACAACAACTTGCCGTGTCCGGCGCTGAAAAAGTTTTATTCGTTGCAACCAAATGGGGTGCAGATGGCACCTTGGCCGAGGAACCAAAAATCTTGTGGTATACATCCGACCACGAGTTACGCAAGCAAATCATCGCTGGCTGGGATCAGTTCGAGAAAGACCTTGCCGCATACGTTCCTCGCGTCATAGAAGAAGCGCCAAAGGCTGAAGCAATCCTGAGTTTGCCAGCGCTTGCGGTTCATATTCGCGGAGAAGTTACTGCGAGCAACTTGCCAGAGTTTAAAGCAGCGGCAGAATCATTTATCGCCAGCATTAACACTGATCTAAAAACCGATGATGATTTTGCGAATGCAGAGGCCGTGGTTAAGTTCTGCGACAAGGCAGAGAAGGATTTGGAATTAACCAAGAAATCGGCCATTGCCCAAACTGCCAGCATTGATGAGCTAATGCGAACCGTTGACTTCATCAAGGATCAACTGCGCACCAAACGGCTGTCATTGAATAAGTTAATCGACTCAAAAAAGGAAACGATCAAGACAGACATACTGAACGCTGCCAGGATAGCTTGGATCGATCACCTAGCCAGTCTTGAGGCAGAAACCAAGCCGACGCGATTGATCTTGGCCGAGCCTGATTTTGCTGGAGCAATGAAGGGCAAGCGTACATTGGAAAGTTTGCATGACGCTGTAGACACAACTTTAGCCCAAGCAAAAATTGCTGCCGATGATTACGCAAAACAGGTTCGTTCAAAGCTGAATTGGTTTAAGGGGGAGGCTGATGGTTATGCGTTTTTATTTATGGATATGCAGCAGATTGTCAGCAAGCCGATTGATGACTTTCAGCTTCTAGTCAAAACTCGTATTGATGAGTACAAGCGCGAGCAGGAAGCCATAGCAGCACGATCCAAAGCGGAAGAAGAAGCGAAAGCGGCTGTTGAATCCAAAGCCCAAGTTAAGTCCGTCGAAGCGCCAGCTATCGCGGAAGCAGCACAGGAACCAACGCGCCAGGTTATCAAAGATATGGGCAAAGGACACTCTGACTACATATCCGAATACTTGGAATGGAAGAAATTCGATGTGCCTGATGAAACTGCGCGAGAAATAATCATTGGATATTTGGAATTTTATAAACGCTACCCGATAGCGGCTTGATTCAAAGCGTCGAATAAATCAACCAACCCACCACGCCCCTTAGGAGGGGCGTTTTTTATGCCAGAGGATATGACATGGAAGCTGAGCTGATAAGCGCCGAAGATCAATCGTTTGGTGAATTCTTCGCCCCAGTATCAACCGATTTAGTCGATACGCTAGTCGGTCAGTATGAGCGTGAACGAGAACGCATAAGGCAGGTGGCCATATTCGCTGCTGGTGATGTGTGTTCCAGTGTGCTCGGCTACTTTCTGGAAGGGAATGCCGAAGAAGACCGTGGCCGAGGTTCGGCTGGCGCGTTGGTGACGCAACTATTTCAAGAGCATGGCGCGGTCTGTTCGTTGAATGCCGCGTATTGGTCGAAGGCATTAGCCCTGACAGATGTCTATGACGCCATGCCACAGGATCGCAGGAATCAATGGAACGCGCAGATTCGCAATCCGGGCGGCGTCAAGAAACATAGCAGAGACAAAGAATGGGAAACTCCGCCGCTGCCAGATTTCAAAGATGAAACGGTACGCTCAACGCTACAAGGGTTGCTGGCCAGCCGATCAAAATTTCTGGCCGAACGTGTTGACGGCATATTCCGAGCCCTATCAGGGGAGCACGTTACCAATTCGCCTGCCGCCTTCGGTAAGCGAATGATCGTCGCTAACTTGGTCACAAGTTACGGCTCAACCGCATGGGATCGCGTTGGGTACATAAACGATCTTCGGTGTGTGATTGCCAAGTTCATGGGGCGAGAAGAACCCAAGTGTGACGCCAGTTCTACGGTGGTGGACAGAGCCAGGCGCGAACGTCGTGGTGAATGGGTCACGTTGGACGGCGGCGCACTGCGCTTGCGTGCTTACAAGTGTGGCACCGCCCACCTAGAGGTACATCCAGACATGGCATGGCGGCTCAACTGCATGCTGGCAAACTTATACCCACTAGCAATCCCACCGGAGTTTCGTACAAAGCCAAAGAAACAGACCAAGAGCTTCTTAATGATGGGGCGACCGCTGCCGTTTGCCGTTATCGCCAATCTTGAGGCAATGGAACCAGCCTATAACTTGGTCGAGAGCACTGGGCCAAATGCTTGGCGCGACAAATACGTTCGAGTGGTAATCCCGAACGCCGTGCAGTTCAAACATTATGGGGATTCTCAACCCCGTAAAGAAG
>JACCDR011612128.1_pt1 | contig 13571 bp, 10 predicted proteins | sample 7446431 | NCBI WGS metagenome assembly JACCDR01 (sample SAMN15323443, study PRJNA562643) | freshwater metagenome | isolation source: river surface water | place: USA:Blue River Watershed | collected 2017-08-17
CTGCCGCAGCAGTTCGTCGGGCAGCTCGAAGAGTTCGGCCAGCCGGCGGTTGAACACGCGCACGCGGCCGGCCAGGTCGGTGACGAGGATGCCGTCGGCGGTGGCCTCCAGCGTGCCCTGCAGCTCGCCCAGCAGCGCCTCGCGCTGGCCCTCGAGCTGCGCCTCCGCGCTGCGGTCCTGCACCGTCACCAGCGCCAGCGGCTCGGGCGGGCCACCGTCCTGCAGCGGCAGCTCGACGACGCGGATGCTGCGGCTCACCGGCCGCGTGCGGCCGTCGCTGGTGCCCACCAGGGTGTCGCTGTACAGCGCCGAGCGGTCGCCGAGCGTGGCGCCCAGCCACCAGGCCAGGTCCTCGGGCGAGGCCGCCACGGCGTCGGCCGCCCGGCCCACGAGCGCGGCCGGCGAGGCGCCCTGGTCCACGAACCAGCGCGCGGCCTCGGCATTGGCCGCGACGATGGCGCGCGTGTCCAGCCGCGCCAGCCAGGCGGCGTGCGGCAGGCCTTCGAGCAGCCCCTGCAGCAACGGCAGCAGCACGCCCGTGCCGGCCGGTGGCGGCAGCGGGATCACGACGCCGCCCGGGCTCACGCAGCGAGCTCCTCGCCGCCGGTGGATTCGCCGGCCTCGGCACGCGCCAGGGGCTCGAAGTAGTAGCTCACGCGCGGCCGCGGATCGAGGTACTCGATGGCCGCGGGCGGCAGCTTGGCCGCCGGCAGGCTGCGGCGGATGCCCAGGTTGGGCTGCGTCTCCAGGTCGAGCACCAGCGCCTCGTGACGCGGCACCTTGGGGTCGTGCACCAGCACGCGCGGCTTCAGCGGCCGGCTGGAGTTGACGCCCACCACCAGCGCGAAGCGGTCGTCGGTGAGCTGCACCAGCGAGCCCGCCGGGTACACGCCCATCATGCGGATGAAGACGTTCAGCACGGCCGGGTCGAAGCGGTTGCGGCCCTGCGCGAACAGCACCGACACGGCCTCGTGCGGGGTGAGCTGCGGCGTGCGCGACTGCGGGTTGCACAAGTTGTCGTAGCGGTTGATGAGCGCCACGATGCGTGCCGCCATCGTGATGCGCTCGCCCGCCAGCTTCAGCGGGAAGCCGCTGCCGTCGGCGTGCTCGTGGTGCTGCGCCAGCACGCGCAGCGCACCGGCCGAGACGCCCATGCGCTGGCCCACGGCCACGCCCTTGGCGACGTGGTCGCGGTAGGCGGCCAGCTCGTTGGCGTTGAAGCCGTCCTCGGCGTGGCGGAAGCGGTCGGCGACCTCGAGCTTGCCGACGTCGTGCATCAGCGCGCCGACGCCCAGCTCCATCAGCTCGCTCTCGGGCAGGCCCAGCGTGCGGCCGATCAGCAGCGAGATCACGCCCACGTTCAGCGCATGCGAGGCGGCACGGTCGCCGCTGCCGGCCACGAGGCGGATGCCGATGTCCTGGTCGACGAGCATCTTGTCGAGCAAGGCCCGCGTGAGCTGCTCGGAGCGCGCAGCGGCGGCCTGGGGATGCGGCCCGGCGAGGTCCATCGACTCGCGCCAGGCCTTCGCGGCCTCGGCATGCTGGCGCTCGCAGCGCTGGGCGGCCTCGAGCTGCTCCTGCAGGCGCCGCCGGCTCTCGCGCTGCGCCTCGGTCTCGGGCCTGCGCCCGGCGGCCGCGCCCGCGTCGGCCGGGCTGGCGCCGCCGGCGGGCCCGCCCGGCACGGGCAGGCCGGTCAGCGTGTCGGGCCGCAGCTCGCTCTTCTCGGGCGACCAGCGCACCCGCTGCAGGCCCAGCGAGCGCAGCGTCTGCAGCTGCTCCGGCGTGCTGATGCGGAAGCTGGACAACGGGAACGGGTGCGAGAGCCAGCCGCCATCGAGCATGACGAACATGCCGACGCGGAGGTCTTCGACGGCGATGGTGGCTGACATGGCGTCCCTGCGTGTGTTCTCGGGTGCCGGACGGGATGCGTCCCTGAGCCGGCCCACCTGTTTTCGGGTGCGCCGGCCGGAGCTTGAGTCTTGACGCAGGCCCGGCGGCTGTTCGTGACATTTGCCGCGGGCCGCCGGCGGGCCGCGCGCCGCATCCACAATCGGGCGTGGCTGCGCCCAAGACCCTCTACACCTGCCGCGACTGCGGCGGCACCAGCCCCAAGTGGCTGGGCCAGTGCCCGCACTGCAAGGCCTGGAACACGCTCGACGAAACCCTGGCCGAACCCGCCGCCGGGGCCGCGAAGAACCGCTTCCAGGCGCTGGCCGGCGCGGCCGGGCAGCGCCAGGCCGTGGCCACGCTGTCGGAGATCGAGGCCGCCGAAGTCGAGCGCACGCCCACCGGCCAGGACGAGCTCGACCGCGTGCTCGGCGGCGGCATCGTCGAGGGCGCCGTCGTGCTGATCGGCGGTGATCCGGGCATCGGCAAGAGCACGCTGCTGCTGCAGGCCGTGGACGCGCTGGCCAGCCGCATGGCCGTGCTGTACGTCACGGGCGAGGAAAGCGGCGCGCAGATCGCGCTGCGCAGCCGCCGCCTGGGCCTGCAGGGGCGCCAGGTGCGGGTGCTGGCGGAGATCCAGCTCGAGCGCATCGTGCAGGCCATCGAGACCGAGAACCCGGCCTTCGTGGTGGTGGACTCGATCCAGACGCTCTACAGCGACCAGCTCAGCAGCGCCCCCGGCAGCGTGGCGCAGGTGCGCGAGTGCGCGGCGCAGCTCACGCGCGTGGCCAAGACCCGCGGCTGCACCATCGTGCTGGTGGGCCACGTCACGAAGGAGGGCGCGCTGGCCGGGCCGCGCGTGCTGGAGCACATCGTCGACACGGTGCTGTACTTCGAGGGCGACACCCACAGCAGCTTCCGCCTGGTGCGCGCCATCAAGAACCGCTTCGGCGCCGTCAACGAGATCGGCGTGTTCGCGATGACCGAGCGCGGCCTGAAGGGCGTGAGCAACCCGAGCGCGATCTTCCTCTCCACGCACGACGAGCCGGTGCCGGGCAGCTGCGTGCTCGTGACGCTCGAGGGCACGCGGCCGCTGCTGGTGGAGATCCAGGCGCTGGTGGACGGCGGCGGCGGCAGCCCGCGGCGGCTGTCGGTGGGCCTGGACCGCGACCGCCTGGCCATGCTGCTGGCGGTGCTGCACCGCCACGCCGGCGTGAGCTGCCTCGACCAGGACGTGTTCGTCAACGCCGTGGGCGGCGTGCGCATCGCCGAGCCGGCGGCCGACCTGGCCGTGCTGCTGGCCATCCAGGGCAGCCTGCGCGGCCGGGCGCTGCCGCGTGGCTTCGTGGCCTTCGGCGAGGTGGGCCTGGCCGGCGAGGTGCGGCCGGCGCCGCGCGGCCAGGAGCGGCTGAGGGAGGCCGCCAAGCTGGGCTTCAGCGTGGCCGTGGTGCCCAAGGCCAACGCGCCGAAGAAGCCCATCGAAGGCCTCACGGTGCACGCGGTCGATCGCATCGAGCAGGCCATCGAGGCGGTGCGAGGGTTGTAGTCTCGCCAGCGCGCCCCATCTCGCCGGGGTTCGATCGACAAGGAGCTCGCGATGGGCAAGCGTCTGCTGCTGCTGTGGACCCTGGTGCGGGGCGACGCGCTGCGCCTGTGGCGGGCGCTCCGGCACCCGGCCTCGCCGGCCTGGCTGAAGTGGGCGGTGGCCGGCCTCGCGCTGTACCTGCTGTCGCCGGTGGACCTGCTGCCGGACTTCATCCCCCTTCTCGGCCTGGTCGACGACCTGGTGCTGATCCCGCTGGCCATCCGGGCGCTGCTGAACCGACTGCCGGCACACGTGCGGGCCGACATCGACGGGCGCACGGTCCACGGTTGACCGGAGGCGGGCTGCCTGCGGCCCGCAGCGGCCGACGGCCGCCTCAACGCCGCGCCCGTGCCGCCTCGCGGAAGAAGCGGATGCGTTCCTCGTCGGCCGGATGTGACGCGAACGCGATCGGCGGCCCGCCGGAGCGGCCTCGCTGGCGCTGATCGGCGGCCAGGCGCTCGAACAGCACCACCATCGCCGCCGGGTCGCGGCCCGCGGCCTGCAGCACGAAGGCCGCGTCGGCGTCGGCTTCGCGCTCGGCATCGCGCGAGTAGCCCAGGTGCGCCAGCAGCGCCGGCACGCCGGCCACCACGGCGCTGAAGTCGCCCAGCGCCACCGAGGTGGCCGCCGAGACGAGGCCGAAGCGCACCACCGCGTGCAGGCCGTGGCGCCGCCGCAGGTGGCCGTGCTCGTGGGCCAGCACGCCGAGCACGGCGTCGTCGGCGCCCTGCAGCAGCGCGAGCAGCTCGTCGGTGACGACGATGTGGCCGCCCGGCAGCGCCACCGCGTTCGGGCCGAGCCGGCCGCCACCGGCGAAGTGCAGCTGCCAGGGCTCCGGGCCCTCGGGGTAGGCCTGCTGCAGCGCCGCCTGCAGCCGCTGGCGCCACAGCGCCTGCTGCCCGGGCGGGGTCTTGGTGGGCTCGAACAGCCGCTCCTGCACCTGGGCCAGCGCGGCGTCGCCGATGGCGCGTTCGACCTCGGGCGGTGTCACCGCCACCACGCCGGCGGCCAGCCAGGGCACGCCCCACACGTAGCCCGCCGCACCCACCAGCAGCAACCCCGCCAGCGCCGCGAACGTGGCCCGCCAGTGCTGCTGCGCGCGCACCACCCAGCTCTCGCGGTGGCCGACTTCGCGGCGCCAGGCATCGAAGGCGGCAGCGTCGGCAAAGGCCAGCGAGCCGCCGTCCAGCAGTTGCGCCACGCGCTGGCCGTGGCGCGTGCGCTCGGGCCACTGCACGCGCGCCAGCGCCACGCCGTGGCGCTGGCCGTCGGCGTCGTGCAACCACAGGGTGCCGCCTTCCACCACCGCCTGCACGTCGCGGCCACGGGCCGAGCGGCCGTCGAACCAGGTGGCGGCGATGGGCGTGGTCATGGCGGCGCGGCGCGCGGTGCTACAGGCCGATGTCGAAGCCGAGCAGGTCGCCGGCCGCGTCGCCCGCGGCGGCCTCGTCGGCGCGGCCGGCGGCCGCGGCCAGCTCGTCGGGGTGCAGCCGCGAGAACAGCGTCACCGCCTCGAGACGCAGCCGCGCGCTGGCCACCTGCGCGAACGGGAAGTACAGGCCCAGGGTCAGCAGCACCAGCAGCGCGTTCTTGAACCACAGGGCGGCCAGCGAACGCGCGCGCAGCCGGCTTGCGAAGCGCAGGTGGGCGCTGGCCGTCCGGCCCCACACCAGGTTCTGCAGCCGGGCTGTCCAGAACCCGCCGGCCAGCGTGAACACCATCAGGTAGGCCGCCGCGACCAGCGTGAACACCACGAAGGCCTGGCCCGCCTGCCGGTCCTGGAAGGCGCCCAGCGCCAACGCGACGCCCATCACCAGGGCCGCCGCCGCGCTGATGGCCAGCAGGCCCACCCCCAGCGTCTTGAAGGCCAGCCCGTAGAACGCGCCCAGGCCGGCGTCGAGGCGCGTGCGCTCGGCGCCGAGCGCGTAGTTCGAGTGCTGCAGCCGCTTGAGCAGCCAGAGGAACAGCGGCAGCGCCGCCATCATCACCAGGCCCGGCAGCGCGGCGACGAGCACCGCCCAGCCGCTGGGGCCCTCGGGTGCCGGCGCGGGTTCCTCCGGGCCGGGCAGCGGGGCGACGCCCGCGGGCGCCAGCAGCGCCAGCAGCACGAAGAGCATGGCCAGGCCCAGCGGCACCGACATCACGGCGTAGGCGCCGCGCAGCGTGCCGGTGTAGCGCAGCCGCAGGCCACGCCAGCCGGTGTTGGCCAGCCGGAATCGCATGGACGAATGCCACAGCGCCGGCCACAGCCCGGCAACGATCAGGAACGCGATGCCGCCGGCCAGCACCGAGAAGTGCCCGGCCGCGCTGTAGGCGCCGAACATCAGCGCCACCAGCACGTAGCCCCGGAACATCTTCCAGGGGTCGGCGTGGAAGCTCAGCGGCGAGCCGCCCACCTCGGTGGCGCCGTGGAAGTAGCGCAGCCGCCGCACCTTGGCGAAGGGGTAGTACAGCCCCAGCGTCACCAGCGTCAGCAGCAGGTTGACGATCCAGATGCGAAAGTACTCGCTGCCGGAGCCCACGAAGCGCAGCGGCAGCTCGTGTTCGTGTTCCTGGGGCGCGGGGGGCACGGGGCCGTGCCCGCCGGACGGGGCCGGCGGTGTGTCGTTCATGAGCTTCTCCCTGTGTGCGGCGCCGGGCCCGTCATCACGGCTGCGGGCCCTGGCGTGCCGCCCGCCCACTGTAGCCGTGGCCGGGCAAACACGGGCTCCGGGGTGCCCCTGCCTCCTAGAATGCCGCCCCGATGAATGCGCCCGCTGCCGCCGACCTGCCTTCGCCGCTGACGGCGCTGTCCCCCCTCGATGGCCGCTACGCGGCCAAGCTCGCGGCGCTGCGGCCGCTGATGTCGGAGTACGGCCTGATGCGCTGCCGCGTGCAGGTCGAGGTGGAGTGGTTCATCGCGCTCTCGGAGCTGGGCCTGCCGGAGTTCGCGCCGCTGTCCGAGGCCGCGTGCGCAGCGCTGCGCGCGCGCGTCGCCGGCTTCTCGGAGGCCGATGCCGGCCGCATCAAGGCCATCGAGCGCACCACCAACCACGACGTCAAGGCGGTGGAGTACTTCATCCGCGAAGGCTTCGCCGGCCAGCCCGAGCTCGAGCGCGCGGCCGAGTTCGTGCACTTCGCCTGCACCAGCGAGGACATCAACAACACCAGCCACGCGCTGATGCTGGGCGCGGCGCGACGCGAGGTGCTGCTGCCGGCGCTGGACGGCGTGATCGAGCGCCTCGTGCGCATGGCCGCGGCCTTTGCCGCCACGCCCATGCTCAGCCGCACGCACGGCCAGACCGCCAGCCCCACCACGCTCGGCAAGGAGGTCGCCAACGTCGCGCACCGCCTGCAGCGCGCCCGCGCGCGCATCGCCGCGGTGGCGCTGCCGGCCAAGATGAACGGCGCGGTGGGCAACTACAACGCCCACCTGGCCGCCTACCCGGCCATCGACTGGGAGGCCTTCGCGAGGAAGGTCGTCGAGCAGCGCCTGGGCCTGGTGTTCAACCCCTACACCATCCAGATCGAGCCGCACGACGGCATCGCCGAGCTGTTCGACGCCGTGGCGCAGGCCAACACCATCGGCATCGACTGGGCGCGCGACGTCTGGGGCTACGTCAGCCTCGGCTACTTCAGGCAGCGCGTGAAGAAGGGCGAGGTCGGCAGCTCGACGATGCCGCACAAGGTCAACCCGATCGACTTCGAGAACGCCGAGGGCAACTTCGGCCTGGCCAACGCGCTGCTCGTGCACATGAGCGGCAAGCTGCCCGTCAGCCGCTGGCAGCGCGACCTCACCGACAGCACCGTGCTGCGCAACATGGGCGTCGCTCTGGGCTACGGCGTGCTGGCACTCGACAGCCTGGCGCGCGGCCTCGACAAGCTCGAGGTCAACGAGGCCGCGCTGGCGGCTGATCTGGACGCCGCCTGGGAGGTGCTGGCCGAGCCGGTGCAGACCGTGATGCGCCGACACGGCCTGCCCGACCCCTACCAGCAGCTGAAGGACTTCACCCAGGGCAAGCCCATCACGCGCGAGCTGATGCAGGGCTTCATCGCGGCGCTGGCGATTCCCGCCGACGACAAGGCGCGGCTCATGGCGATGACGCCGGCCTCGTACACCGGCAAGGCCGCCGAGCTGGCGGCGCGGCTGGGCGCCGGCGGCCCGGGGCCGGCACGATGAGCTTCCGCGCGCAACTCGACGCCGCCACCGCCCGCCACGGCTCCATGCTCTGCGTGGGCCTGGACCCCGAGCCCGCGAAGTTCCCGCTTCAATGGCGCGGCGACGAGCGGCGCATCCTCGACTTCTGCGCCGCCATCGTCGACGCCACCGCCGACCTGGCCTGCGCGTTCAAGCCGCAGATCGCGCACTTCGCCGCCGCGCGCGCCGAAGAGCAGCTCGAGCGGCTGATCGCCCACATCCACGAGCGCGCGCCCGGCGTGCCGGTGATCCTGGATGCCAAGCGTGGCGACGTCGGCAGCACCGCCGCGATGTACGCCCGCGAGGCCTTCCTGCGCTACCGCGCCGACGCGCTGACGCTCTCGCCCTTCATGGGCCTGGACAGCATCGAGCCCTACTCGGCGGCCGGCGACGGCCGCTACGCCGGCAAGGGGCTGATCCTGCTGTGCCGCACCAGCAACCCCGGCGGCACCGATCTGCAGGGCCAGCGGCTGCCCTCGGGCGAGCACCTGTACGAACACGTGGCCCGCCTGGCAGCCGGCGACTGGACGCGGCGGCTCGGCAGCGAGCTCGGCCTGGTCGTGGGCGCGACCTTCCCCGACGAGATCGCCCGCGTGCGCGCGCTGGCGCCGACGCTGCCGCTGCTGATCCCGGGCGTGGGTGCGCAGGGCGGCGACGCGGCGGCCACGGTGCGCGCAGGCTGGGCCGCCGGCGGGCCGATCATCGTGAACAGCTCGCGCGCCATCCTGTACGCCGGCGGCGATGCCGCCGACATGGCCGCCTTCGCCACGGCCGCGCGACAGGCCGCCGCCGCCACGCGCGCCACGCTGCAGCAGTCGCTGCCACGGGCCTGACGCAGCCATGAGCGCGGTGCCACCACCGCAGGACCTGGACCGCACGATCCCGGTGCCGCTGCGGCCGCCGGTGCTGGGCGCCGGCGAGGTGGTGGCACCCGAGCTGCTGCGCCTGTACCTCGTGCTCGGCGCCTGCGGCATGCTGGTGGGCGGCGCGCTGATCGCCGCCGAACACCCGCGACAGCCGCTGGCCCTGCCCATCGCGCTGGCCTATGCGGTGATCGGCCTGTCGGGGCTGGGGCTGCGCTGGGCGCCACCGGCCTGGCGGCAGCGCTGGAGCGTGCGTGCGCTGGTGCTGCTGGTGGGCCTGTCCATCGTCACCGCGGCGGTGGGCGCCTGGCTGCGCGGCTACGGGCTCGCGGCGCCCTCGGTGCTGGTGGTGCCCGTGCTGGTGTTCTCGGTGGCGGCGCTGCTGGGCTGGGCCCACGGCGTCGGCATGGCCGTGCTGGCGCTGCTGGCCATCGGCGCGTCCCACCTGCTGGCCGACCTCGTGGCCACGCCGGTGCCCTGGTCGTCGCTGGCGGGGGGCGTGCTGGTCAGCCTCGTCATCGCCGTCGTCGCCGGCGGTGCGCTGCACGCACGCATCCGCGAGGCCGTGCGCAGCGCGGCCCGGCGCGAGCAGCGCTTCCGGCGCCTGCTGGGGTTGGCCGCCGACGTGTACTGGGAGGTCGACGAGCAGCTGCGCCTGGCCGCGCTGGGCCGCTACGACCAGGACTGGCGGCCGCTCGGTGCGGCGCAGGTGGCCGGTCAGCGCTTCGACACGCTGCAGGGCCTGCGGCTGGCTCCCGAGGCACGGCAGCAGCTGCGGGCCGACATCGACGCCCGCCGCGCCTTCCGCGACCTGCCCGCGGCCTGGCGCCACCGCGACGGCGTCGAGCGCCGCTACCTGCTCAGCGGCCAGCCGCGGCTGGGCCCGGGCGGGCACTTCCGCGGCTACTGGGGCGTGGCCCGCGACGTCACCGCCCTGGAGGCCACGCGCTCGGCGCTGGCGGAAACGCGCACCCGCTTCGAGGTGCTGTTCCGCAGCGCGCCGCTGCCCCTGCTGGTGCACGTGGACGGCCGCGTCGTCGACGCCAACCCGGCCGCGGCCCGCCTGCTGGGCTACGCCTCGGTCGACGCGATGCGCGGCGCGGCCGTGCTGGACTTCTACGAGCACGAGGCCGACCGCCAGCTGGTGCGGCAGCGCCTGCAGGCGCTGGCCGAGAAGCCCGCGGGCACCCTGCTGCCGATGACCGAGCTGCGCCTGCGTGCCGCCGGCGGGCGCGTGGCCGTCGTGCAGGCCACCGGCGTGCGCGTGGAGCTGCAGGAGCAGTCGGCCCTGCTGGCGATGCTCGTCGACATCTCCGAGCGCCACGCCGCCGAGACGGCGCTGCGCCAGTCCGAGGCCACGCTGGCCCACCTGGTGGCCACCAGCCCCGACCTCATCACGCTGACCGAGCTCGACAGCGGCCGCTACCGCATGGTCAACGCCGCCTTCGAGCGCTTCAGCGGCTGGACGCAGGCCGAGGCCATGGGCCGCACCGCGCAGGAGCTCGGCATCTGGGGCGCCGGCACGGCGCGCGAGGAGTTCGTGTCGCGCCTGAAGCGCGACGGCGGCGTCGCCGACCTGCCGGTGTCGTTCCGCCGCCGCGACGGCAGCGTCGCGCCGCTGATGATCTCGGCGGCCCGCTTCTCGCTGGAGGGGCGCGACATGCTGGTGATCAACGGCCGCGACATCAGCGCCGGCGAGCGCGAGCGCATGGAACGCTCGGCCATCCTCGACAACGCCAGCATCGGCATCGCCGTCACGCGCGACCGGCGCTTCGTGCTGGCCAACGCCGAGTTCGAGCGCATGATCGGCTGGCCCGGCGGCAGCCTCATCGGCGAAAGCGGCGGCGTCGTCTGGAAGAGCGACGCCGACCATGCCGAGGTCGGCCGCCTGATCGGCCCGGCGCTGGCGCGCGGCGAGAAGGTCGAGATCGAGCGCGAGGTGAAGCGCCGCGACGGCAGCACCTTCCTGGCACGGCTTCGCGCGGGGGTCGTCGACGCCGCGCGGCCCGCCGACGGCGGCACGGTGTGGATCGTCGAGGACGTGACCGAGCGGCGCCAGTTCGAGGCTGCGCTCGCCCGCGCGCGCGACGACGCCGAGGCCGCCAACCGCGCCAAGAGCGCCTTCCTGGCCAACACCAGCCACGAGCTGCGCACGCCGCTCAACGGCCTGCTGGGCCTGGCGCGCCTGTCTCGCGACCCCGGCGTCGCCGAGCCGCTGCGCCAGCAGTACCTGGCGCAGATCGAGGACAGCGCGCAGTCGCTGGCGGCCATCATCTCGGACATCCTCGACCTGTCGAAGATCGAGGCCGGGCGCCTGGCCATCGAGGCCGCGCCCTTCGACATCGTCGAGCTGCTGCAGTCGCTGGCCCGAACCTGGCGCACGCTGGCCGAGGCGCGGGGCCTGCGGCTGGAGCTCGACATCGACCCCGCGCTCGCGGCCGGCGCGGGCCAGGGCGTGAACGGCGACGCGCTGCGCGTGCGCCAGATCGTGAGCAACTACGTGGCCAACGCGATCAAGTTCACCGAGCGCGGCATGGTTCGCCTGCGGGCGCGCCGCGGCGAGGGCGCGATGGTGCGGCTGGAGTGCGAGGACACCGGCCCCGGCATCGCCGCCGAGGTGCTGCCCGAGCTGTTCCGGCCCTTCACGCAGGCCGACCAGAGCACCACGCGGCGCTTTGGCGGCACCGGCCTGGGGCTGTCGATCTGCCGCGAGCTCGCGGCGCTGATGGGCGGCCAGGTCGGCGTGTCCAGCGAGCCGGGGCGCGGCAGCCGCTTCTGGGTGGAACTGCCGCTGGCGCCGGCCCCGCTGCCCGCGCCCGGCACGCCGCCCTCGGCCGCCTCCGAGGCGGCGCTGGCCGGGCTGCGCGTGCTGATGGTCGAGGACAACCCCGTGAACATGCTCATCGCCGTGGCCACGCTGGAGCGCTGGGGCGTGCGCGTGACGCAGGCCCACGACGGCCGCGAGGCGCTGGCCGCCATCGACCGCGCCGCGCAGCCGTTCGACGTGGTGCTGATGGACGTGCAGATGCCGGGCATCAGCGGCCACGAGACGACGCGCGAACTGCGCACGCGGCCCGCCGGCCGCCAGGTGCCGGTGATCGCGCTCACCGCCGCCGCGCTGGTGAGCGAACGCGAGCAGGCGCTGGCCTCGGGCATGGACGACTTCCTGACCAAGCCCATCGACGCCGACCGCCTGCAGGCCGCGCTGCTGCGGTGGCGGCGCGGGCGGGGCGTGGGCGGCGCCGAGGGCCTGCCGGGCGGCTGACGCCCGGCCCGACAACCGGACCCGGGGACTAGGTGCCGGCCAGCGTCGCCACCGGCACCGGGCGGCCCGTCAGGTAGCCCTGGATCAGCTCGAAGCCCATGTCGCGGCAGACCGCGGCCTCGGCCTCCAGCTCCACGCCCTCGGCCAGTGGCACCGAGTCGATGCCGCGCACCAGGCGCACCAGGTCGGCCACGGTCTTCTGCTTGCTGGCCGGCGCCTCGTGCAGGCCGCGGATCAGGCCCATGTCGAACTTCACGTAGTGCGGCGGCACCTCGCCGAGCTCGTTCAGGCGCGAGGCGCCGGCCCCGAAGTCGTCGTAAGCGAACTGCACGCCGAGCCCGACCAGCCGCGCCGCCAGCTCGCGCATGCGCTCGATCTCCATCACCGCCGTCTCGTGCACCTCCACCACCAGGTCGGGCGGCTCGGGCAGCGCGCGCAGCGCCTGCAGGCCGTGGAAGAAGGCCTCGGTGAAGGTCTCGCCGGGGTCGGTGTTGACGAACAGCTTCAGGCCCTTGAGGTGCGGCGCCACCGCCGGCACGCCGAACTGCCGGAACGCGGCGCTCAGCTCGGCCTTGAGCTGCAGCTTCTCGGCGATGTCGAACAGGCGGCCCGGCGGCTGCTTCAGCTGCGGGTGCTCGCAGCGGCCCAGCAGCTCGTAGGCGAACAGGCTGCCGTCGCAGCGCACGATGGGCTGCACCGCGGCCGCGAGCCCCTTGCCGGCCAGCAGCTCGCGGAACTCGCGCTCGTGCTCGACGAAGTTCTGGCTCAGCGACTTGGCCCCGGTGGGCACGAGCATCGTGCGCTCGCCGTCGTCGTCGGCCCGCGCGGCCATGCGCGTCTGCGTCTCCAGGCCGAGCCGGAACTCGGCGTTGCCGAAGTGGATGATGTCGTTCTCGGCCACCCAGCGCGGGGCCTCGATGCGCTGCCGGTTGACCCAGGTGCCGTTGGTGCTGCCGAGGTCGGCGAGCAGCAGCTGCTCGGCGTCTTCCTGGCGGAACTCGGCGTGGTGGCGCGACAGCCCGCGGGCTTCCACGGCCAGGTCGGCCTGCGGGTCGCGGCCGATGCGGAACGGCAGCTTGGTGATGCGGTGCGTGACGCGCGAGCTGTCGGTGGCCACGCTCTCCAGGAACCAGGGTCTCATGCCCTTCACTCCACGTTCGCGCCCGGGGCGCGGGCGGCACTGCGGCGCAATGTAAACCCAAGATCCGGGCGCGCGTGCCGCGGGCCGCCCCACAATCGCGCGGTGTCCGAGCCGCCGTCGCCCCCGATCGTCCACCGTCCCGAACGGCAGGAGTTCGCGGCCGAGCTGGGCGGCGAACGGGCCGTGTGCGCCTACCGCCGCGACGGCCCCACGCTGGTGCTGCACCACACCGAGGTGCCGCCGGCGCTGCAGGGCCAGGGCCTGGCGGCCCGTCTGGTGCAGGCGGCGCTGGACTGGGCGCGCGCCGAAGGCCTGGTGGTGAGGCCGGCGTGCAGCTACGTGGCGGCCTACATGCGCCGCCATCCGCAGACGCAGGACCTGCTCCGGCCCCGGGCATGACACCTCGGTATCGCTGACAAGCCGCGGCGGCGGCTGCACAGTGGCGGCACACCCCGACAAGAGCCCGAGGAGCCCGCCATGATCACCCGCAACGTCCGTCGTTCCACCCTGGCCACGCTGGCAACGGCGGCGACGCTGGGCTTCTCCTGCCTGCCCGCGCAGGCGCAGGACCTGGGCCTGATGCTGCGCTTCGCGCAGGCCCAGCCCGCGGCCGCGGTGGCCCTGGCGCAGCTGCGCCTGCGCCAGGCGCCGCC
>JACCDR010428008.1_pt1 | contig 13570 bp, 16 predicted proteins | sample 7446431 | NCBI WGS metagenome assembly JACCDR01 (sample SAMN15323443, study PRJNA562643) | freshwater metagenome | isolation source: river surface water | place: USA:Blue River Watershed | collected 2017-08-17
TGACATGAGGCAATGATAAAGATACTGCCCCAACTGTTATGCTAGGACTGTTCATGCTAGTGGTTGAAGCTATATGAGGCAGAACCACCCTATGAGATAGCATAGGAGCATGTAAAGAGATAGTAGATGTGATAGTCGGTAGCGATACCGTGACGGCCCCTCGAGTAACCGTTGGTGTGTATACACTTGCAGTGCTTGATACTAATGGCAGCGTTACGCTTTGAGCGCCTGAGCTTGGAGTGATATAGAGTAATAAACTCGTTTTTGCGAATAGACCAATTGGTGAGCCTCCAGGCACGGACTTTATAGCCATCATGTCATCATCGGCAATACTAATACTTTGGCCTACAGTGCCACCTACACGAGTAGACCCAACAGCAGTAGAGGCGTCGTTAATGGTTATGGCAGCAGTTGTATCCGCCCCTGCCTGACGAGCGGTGAAGGTGTAAGCTCTTGGAGATGCTCCAGGCGATACGCTTGTGGCAGCGTAGATACCTTTTATAGTACATGCCCCAAATTTTAGGAATCGGTTCGCTTCCGTAGCATTCCATCCTAAGTCACCACCGGCAGGCTGGTTGTATTGCGTTGCGCTCGTTGATGGACCTATACCGTTACCATTAAAAGCAACGAAGCTCTCACCGTCAACAGTCGGATCGAAGCTAAGTGAATAACTAATCGGTTGAGAGGTCGGCGTTCCTGAAGCTACTATTTTTATTGAAATGGTGTCCCCAGCTGATACACTAACTGTATTCGATGTGTCATTAGCCGCAGTTGCGGTGTTCGCGATAGTCGCCGCGAGCGACTGGTCCACACCATTTTTGACCACTGTGAAAGCCCAGCTCTTACCTGATGCCGGAGCTGCTTTCGCCCAAACATATAGGTTCTTAAGAACGCCAGCTGTCGGAACGATGATCTGTGCAAGCGCATCAGTAGAACCAACTACTGCACGGTTCTGAGGAGGCATGTAGTTCGTGCCTGTAGTAGGCGCACCTACGTTTGATCCAAGGACGCCAAATAAATCCGTTGCATCCTGTCTAAGCGACCAGAAAAACATTGCCGGTACTGCTGGTGTACCGCTAGGTGTTATTTGGATACTGACATAGTCACCAGCACTTAGACTAACTGAATGAGTTAAGTCTTGGGCTGCAACATTCGTATCGGCCACTGTACATGTCAACGCGGACGGCGTGCCATTGACCACCAAAGTAAAGGCCCAGCTTTTACCTGAACCTGGGGGCGTTGCTGTAGACACACGTACACGCAACTGATCCACAGTCATCGCATGAGGAATGACTGTTCCACGGTTAGTTTCTGTGGCGTTCCACGAAGCTGAACCTACACCATTAATCGAGTTATAGTTCGTCGCACTCGTGCTCGGCGCGGCGCTGGTCGAACCATAGATGTGCGACTTCATGTCTACCTACAGACTGAAGAAACCGCTAGCATTCACCGTGACGTTAATGTCACCACCGTTAGGAGTTACAGGAAGACCAGTTACGCCAGTGTCGTAGTATGCGACAAGGCGGGAAGTGGCAGCTGAGCCAGTGTCGATGTAGATAATCAAAATCTCTGACTGGTCACCCGTAACGGCAGTGAAGCTAAAGTCAGCCGCGTCAAAGGTGCCGTTGGTGGTCGTTTTAGATGCTAAGTTACCACTGGTTGCTACTCGGCCGCCAGACGGAACGTCACTCAAAAACTCATGTGAGGCTGAGTAAGTGTAGTCTGCACCGTCAACGAGTACAGCCTTGACGTTAGAGCCATCAAGTTCAATGTTGGTGTCTCCATTAAGGAGAGCTTCTTTATATTTAGGGTAGATTACGTTTGCCATGTAGTATGATGTCCTGGTTTGTTTTCTTTTATTATATCACGATCTAGCTTTTAGAGATGCTGCTAACTGACTCTTTTGAACTGTCTATATAGGTGATAGTTATGACTGCAACAGTAGTACCCGATGCCCCACCAGTTTTGTAGGTGAATACATCAGTTGTGGTGTCAGGATAGCTTGCACCAATGTAGTCATAGTCTTCTTGGACCATAACTCCTATACCACTGTCAATAGGCAGCTTACCATCAGTAAGTTGTATCCTTGTAGGATCACCCTGCGCATTTTCAAATGGAGGGGAGTAGTTGGGGAGCGGAGTAGGCTTGGCTATCAAGCGCTCTACTGCTTCGCGGACGCTATCAAGGCCTTGTTCAATAGGAGCATAATCTGCCACTTCAGTAGCCACAGGTGACAGAATAGCTCCCTTCAACTCCTCCAGCTTCTCTAGTAACGGAGATAAGTCTGTCTCTTGGCCTTTCACCTCCACCTTGGGAGGGGTTACCTGGACAACAGGCTTAACATCAATCTTTTCTATCTGTTCAGCGATTTGTTTGAGTAGCTCACTAGCGGAGTTATCCACAGGTTTATCTAAAGACTTGACAGCTTCCTCTACTTTTGCTAGGGACTCAAGTACGGGAGTGAAGTCTTCACGTTGTTGTTCGGGATATGGCTTGCTGTAGATTGCGTCCAGAGCCATTCTAAGGCTCTCTAAGGCCTCTTTGGGGCTTTCCTGGTGTAACGTACTGTCTAGACGTTCTAGCGCTGCTTTTAGAGCTTCTAGATCGGCAGTCTTTGCAAGGTCTTTGTTGGCAATAGTAACGACAGGCTGATTCTTCTCAATGCGAGTGGTAGCTATATCAATAGCCTGGATGATCTTTGAGGCAGCGAAAAGAGTAGTAGCCTTCTTGTCTTGATGAAGACTATCAGTCTGGTCATATGTACGCTGTTGGGTTAAGCGTTCATTCTGGCGTTTAACTAGTTCACTAAGGTCCATATTACTCAACAAGTATGTGCGCTGTGGCACGTACGTTAGTAGGGTTAGTAGCCCATGTAGGGGTTACCCACTTAATTTCAATGTAGTCAGAGGTTGTTACCGCTATAGACAGACCACTGTTTAGGAAGGTTGTGTTGGCAGCATCGTTAGTAACGGCCGCACTAAGAGTTGTATCTGTGGTGTTGTTAAGACGGATAGATACTGTAGATGTCTCGGCAGTGCCCGCTGTTTGGTGGAAAGTAATACGAGCTGATGTAATAGTACCAGCTTTAGGGAAGTAGATGCGCTGTACGTCAGCGGTAGTCTGTTGTGCGAGAACATATACATCACCAAAGTAGTAGGTGGTTGCGTCTAATGGAGTGCTGGTGTTGCAGCTAGCCGTAAGGACATATCCACCTTCACGCTGGATAAGCTGTCCAAGCTTCTTAACATTCATACGACGGTTAGTACTCGCCAGTACCAAGTCGCTGAGTGCCTTGTCCATGATGTCAATATCATATTCAACATTAGTGATAGTACCAGTGGTGCCGAGGCCCGATATACCCTCTTCTACAAGAGGCTTCTCATACCCCTGAAACTTGACGTTACGAAGTGTCACGTTCTTGAACCCTTGAGCACCAGAACCGCCCATGATAGCAAAACCACGGCTGTTAGCTTCAGCGCTAGGATAGTTGCGTTCCTTAAAGCTACAGTTAGCAAGGGTAACCTTCTGGGTATCAGCAGGGGCAATAGGAGACTTCAGGATACATCCGTAGAATGATTCAGCGTAGAAGTTGTTGAAGTTTAAGTCAACTCCAGATACATCTGTGCGGATACCGTAACGCCAGTTACCCGAACCAGCTACACTTACGTAGTTGATGTTACGACTAGAAGTGTTACCCATAAGGACCAGGTATGTAACGTTCTCATTGGGTGTGATACCACTAAGAGTCGCCTGAGTTGTTGTAACGTTTACATTAGACACAGTGATATCTCGGACTTGACCTAGACCACTTGTCATACTACCACCATCTAGCTTGACAGCCGAGCCGCGTAAACCATTTTTAGCACCTGTAAGGCCGTCAATAACAACATTCTTCATAAGACCCGTGGCTCCATTTACGCCACCGTCAGCAGCTACAAGAGCAATCATGTCATCAATACTGTAACTACCATCGCTATCTTTAATAAGCAGGGAGTCTGATTCGTACCCATTCGTGTAAGCTTCGATACCAATGATTGTATAGCGCCAGCGAGTACGTAGAATACGGTTACCTCGAGAGGGCGTGCCGTTCGTACGGCCAAGCGTTTCAAAACGAACTGCACCGTGCATGTTCTCTACAGAAACCCCTACAGTCTCACAGTTAATAAGCGTACAGTAAGAGTGCACGCCACAGACATCCTTCTGATTAAGGAGCGTTGAATCAGTGAACCCCGCAGCAGCAGAGTTGACTTTATCCTGAGGATAGCTGGAAGCATTTGTGTTGAAGTAATCACCAATGATTTTAGAACCTGGAGTAAACTCTACTGAAGCCTGGTAGGTTATAGGTTTACTTGTTCGATCACCCAGCTCAAAGACGCCCATGTTATTAGACCAGTTGCTTGCGCCTGAAGGACGCAACGTTGTTGTGGTGATAGTTCCGTCAAGAATTACACGAGTATAGCTAGGTACCACAACATGAGCATTGATGGTGAAGTTACCACGGAGAAGTACCGTCTCAACGGATGTACGCCCTGATGTAAGCGAAGCAATGGCAGCAGTAAGTGTAGAACTAACGTCAGTAGAGGCACCAACGTTATAGTCTCCTCCCCTGTTAGCAACTACTTTCTTGTAAGGAGAAGCCGTTGCGCGACGAGTAATCTTAATAGACATAGGTGTATCGTACCCCTTCACCACTTACCGTAGCGTCGATGTAGATAGTACCCAGGTTTGACACATCCATCTCTACAGAGTCGCCAGGATTGAGAACAATACCTGATGTAGCTGCATCTACTCCTGCTGAGCCCACTGCTATAACACCAGTGTTACTATCTAGGGCCTGGATAACGACAGACTTACATGCGGTGGAGCTGGCTAGAGCCACATCAGTACCAGCGGTAGAAACAGTTTTTGATCCTGAACCAATAGAGTTAGCCGAAGCTGTTGCCATCTGTAAGTTACCACTCTCATCCAAGGTGGCGCGTCGAGGGCTGCCATTGGAATCCTGGAATGGTGGTGAGTTTGATGGAATCGGTACAGGCCTACTAGCTAGTCGATTTATAGCTTGTGCGAGACTGTCCATATCTGCTGATTCGGGCATAGACTATCCTACGTACTTTTTCTTTTCATTATAGCATAAAAGGTATTGACTTTTTGGGTCAGAACTGCTAGACTGGAAGAGTAGCCTAACAGGAGCAACTAACTCGTAGGCTGATTAACTGGAGGTAAGATGATAGCAACTAGAACGCTAGAAGACCTTGCCGATCAGGTTGAAGATAGACTTGACTACTACCAACTTATATTTCTGAAGAAACTATACCTTGGAGACAAGAACTGGAAGGACTTTTGGATTGAGATGCGTTACGACTTGACTGTAACCATCCTTGATGCTAATGAACTTGATCTTGATGACATTGATCGACAAGTAATGGAATGGCGAGAGAAGGAACGACTAAATGACCAATCAAGTAACGAAATACCCCGGACTGGAACAGGACCTAGAGAAGGCACAGCTGTTTAGTCAAGGGTCTAATACGTACACTAAAGAAGGTTTTCGACAGCGCTTACTAGAAGTAGTAGGTGCCTGGCACGAAAAAGAAATGGGTAAGCTGGATCAGAAGTACGCTGATGCGATGAACAGTGGACCCGCAAATACAGATACCAAAGACACTACTAAGAAGAAGTAGTATGCCTGGAGAGGCTAAAATACAGCCTCATAACAGAGACGCAGAAGTTGGCGTACTTGGCTCTATACTGATAGAAGAATCAACTATGGATGATATGGTTGACATATTGTCCATAGGGGACTTCTATGTAGATGCGCATAAGGCCATTTACAGAGCAATGCTGAATCTGTACGAGGCGAAGAAACCTATCGACCTCTTGACGCTCAGTGATGAGCTGAAAAAGAAAGACGAACTCGAAATGGTGGGCGGCATGGACTACATTTCTGAGCTGACCAACTTAATACCCACAGCCCACCATGTCAAACAATATGCAGATATAGTACGTGATAAAGCTATCCGACGACGACTCATTAATCTATCTGAGGAAGCATCCTCTATAGCTCACGACGAGAATATACCAATAGAAGCAGCGGTAGACCATGTTGAAGCGGGGGCGTTGTCCCTATCAAAGACACAGTCGGACGATAAAGCTATTGATATGAAGGAGCTACTATCCGACGCCTTTAGGCGCTTGGAGCAATCACAGAATGGACATACTACTTCAATACCTACAAAGTATGAGAATGTTGATGCCTTACTTAGTGGCCTTCATGGCTCGGACCTCATCATTCTTGCGGCGCGTCCAGGCATGGGTAAGACAGCGTTCGCGCTGAACCTGGCCTATAACGTGGCACAGCAGGGTAAGGGGGTACTCATATTCAGTCTTGAAATGGGTAAGGAACAACTGACTGACCGCTTACTGGCTATCCATTCAGGTATTGAAACAAGTAGACTCCACACTAGAGACATAGATGACGAAACACTAAAGAAATTTGGCGAGGCTGTTAATGAAATGGCTGACCTGCCACTTTACATAGACGATGTTGCCTCTCTTACTATCTCCCAATTAAGGGCCAAAGCGAAGAGAGAGAAGCACCTACACGATATCTCGTTCATTATTGTTGACTACCTACAGCTTCTTTCGGGAACTAACCGTGGTGGTAACAGGGTGCAAGAGATATCGGACATATCTAGGGGAATGAAATCTATAGCCAGGGAACTAAACGTCCCTGTGCTCGCACTTTCACAACTATCACGAAGCGTAGAAATGCGTGACAACAAACGGCCACAACTTAGTGACCTACGTGATTCAGGGTCTATTGAACAGGACGCAGACATTGTGGCGTTCTTATATAGGGACGACTATTACGAGCTTGCTTCTGATAAGCAAGGCGCTAGTGAGCTACTAGTCCGTAAGCATCGTAACGGCCCATTAGGCAGTGCAGGACTAGACTTTGATAAGCAACATCAAAAGTTTACAGACGCTGCTACCCCTGTATTTCACTAGATTCTTTAAAAATAGTATTGACTTTTTAAAACGCTCGTGCTAGTATTAAGACACTGGCATGAGGGAAAGGAGCAGCAATGCACTCATACCAGAGCACTAGCTTCGTGAGGGAAGCAATCGACCAATATGTGCGCCAGTTACCAGACAAGGTAATAAAACACATATCTCCTTCACAGCTCGGTGGTTGTATGCGTAGTCACTTTTACAAGATCAAAGGGCTAAAGCCAACGACTCCTCCCGATGAGGGGGCACTAACCAACTTCCAAGTTGGACATATGTGGGAAGAGTTTATGGCCAAAGCGCTGGAAGATCAGGGACTCTTGATAAAATGGTTTAGAGACGGAGAAGACGAACCCTTCTACGACAAAGAACTTAATCTTCAAGGGACACCAGACCTTCTCGTAAATCGTTACGGTGAAACTGTAATAGTTGACTCGAAAACTGTAAGAGGAAAATGGTTCTGGTACGACCAGAAGAAAAGCCTCGAGCAGCGCACCTCTGATTATCAGGGGTATATTATCCAACAGGCTTGTTACATCATTCTTGCTCGCAAGGCAGGATACGACGTAAACAAGGCTGTCCTAGCATTCGCTTCTAAGGACGACGGCATAGTTGGTAACGAGATATTGATTGAGCTCACACCCGAACTCGAACAAACGGTTATTGACCGATGCAAGACCCTTAATAAGCATTTGCTAGACGACACACTTCCTCCCTGCGAATGTACAGGTTGGAAAGTGGGGTGGTGTGACTTCGGTGAACCATTGACCCGCGTCAAAAGTAAGACAGGTAAGGTGGTAAATACTGAGTGTTGTGCGGAAACGCTATACAGCCCTCGTACTGCTAGTGAACTTGTTTAGCTTACACACGGGGAGATGATCCCTGTACATTAAAAACCGTACTGCATGGCGATACTAACGGGACTGCCGTTATATTGTTAGACAGACTGGAAGAGAAACTTGTTGTGAGACCTCTGCATAGTATGTACTAGCGTCCGGCCTTCTGGCTCAGCGTAAGGGGTAGCGCACGGTGATCGCCGTCTGAAGACACTCAATGTGAGGTATGCGACACGAAGTACCCTCGGGTACCACCTGTTAGCGCCAGTTACCTGCGAGGTATATCTTCCGGTTCAAGGTTACTAAGGCAAGTGGATCGTAGTAGGACCATGCAGTGCCAATATAGGAGGGAATATGCCGAAAGGATACGAAAAGAAATCAGATAGGAAGGCCTATCTACATAAAGAGGATCGGTACGAAGCCATCCTCAGAGTAGTCAGAGACTTAAGGTCTAAACCAGTGACCTTTACAGAAATCTGTGAAAAACTAGGGTACCGAAGTACTAGCATTACAGCGGTCCGAATTGACATGAAGCAACTAGTTAAAGACAAACTACTCACAATCACACCAATTAGTCGAAGTCTTTCCATTTATCAGCTGACGTCACCTGTAGATGAAACAGACTCTTCGGGGGTGAAGTCCCGTACGAGCTCGTCATCTAATGCAACAAAAGCACAAGGGGGTCCAAACTCGCGTGATGCAGCAACAACCTTGTACGCAACGGTTAAAAACCGTGTGCTACAATTCGTTAAGTGGTTGACGAATAAAGATAAGAAAGCTTAAGGTTGGGATATATGGAATACATTGTAGCTAATGTCCATGACAACGTCGAACAGTGGAGCTGGAACGGTAAGTCGTTCGATGACTACGCTATTCAGCTTGACGGCGTTGATGGATGGATTAAACTAACTGTCACTCGTGGGGGCAAAGCTCCGCAACGTGGAGATAGGATTGAAGGCACTATTGAAACGAAGATGAACAAGCGTACTCAAACAGAGTATCGTAAGCTCATCAGGCAGAGACCAAATCAAGGTTACGGGGGTGATTCTCGGGTAACAGAGCAGTTACAAGAAATCAACGGTAAACTTGATGAACTCAAAGAGGGACAGCAGAAACTTCTTGACGCCGCAACCAGTGGCGAGAAGAACAACTCGAAGGATGACAATGACTTCTTCGATGGTGAAGACCCTTTCAAACCTTAGTGGAGGGGCTAGCCATGAAAGCGGACGAAGCAGTAAATGAGGTCCTAAAAATCAGTAAGATGTTCTTAGACGACGGGTTTAAGAGTCTCGATGGTAATGAACTAACAGAGCTATCTGTAAGGCTAGCAGCCTATAAAGTCTACCTTGGAGAAGCTGAATCAATATCTAGAGAACAAGCTGAGAAAAGTGAATTTCACCTTGAAACTGTGAAGGATCAGGTGTTCACTGAAGCAAGAAAGAGTGGATCAAGTGTAGCCGACGCGGAGACGCTCAAACGCACTCGAACGGAGCGCCACCGTCTACAAGCTATCACTAGCCGACAGCAGTATCGTCGTATCAGTAATCTTTACAACGACTGTAAGTATCTGCTAGAAGCCATTCGATCATTAGTCATTCACCTACAGCAGGAAAAAGCTGAATCTAAGTAACAAAAGGAGATTTATTTTATGAGTACAAGCAATTTGAACATCCGTCAGCGTCTTAACCGTAGCCGTCTTAACCCCGACACACGTATGTTGATCGAGGAAGGTCTGGTAGAGATTGGTAGCCTTACTGGCGCAGCAGTCCTTACCGACCTTGGCCGCAAGGTTATTCTGGACATTCAGTTCGAGAGCAAGACTGCCATGAGCGGCGAAGCTCTTATGAAGGAACTGGTCAAGCAGGTTAAGGCTGTCCGCAAGGACGAGAAAGACTCTAAAAAGTCTTAATCCCTTAGCGCTAACCGCAAGAACAATCTAAACTACATAGCATTGGGCCGGTCTATCCGGCCTTTTGCTGTAGAGAGGGCATATGAATATATTCGTAGAAAAGATTCGTGCTATCATAAGAATACTGAAGCATAAGGACTTCGTGCTACTCACCAGAAGCATGAAGGAAGGTTATCAAACTATACACGTAGCGGCTCATGTAAGCTCGTCTCCTGAGGTTTCCTACCATTATGCTATAGAGACCCATAAAACCTTCAAAGAGCTCATACAGGGCTCCTCAGAGGGTCTCATGGAGCAAAATAAAGTTGAGAAAGGGATAGTTAGTGGCAAGATCACTAGCTTAAGCCAATTAATAGATGTACCACCAAAAATGGCAAAGAAACAAGTACAACGCAAAAAGCCAGGAGTACAACGGAGTAAGGTACCACAGCAAGCAGGAAGCAGCGTACGCGATGGAACTCGACAAGAGAGTAGAGAGCGGCGAGCTTCTAAGGTGGGACCGACAGGTAAAGATAAGCCTTGACATAGAGCATGACGGTAAGGCATATCACATATGCAACTACTTCTGTGACTTTAAGCTCTACTACACTAATGGTGACATAGAACTAGTGGAGGTTAAAGGGTATGAAACAGATGTATATAAGCTCAAGCGAGCACTCCTAGAAGCAACCTACCTACCAAAACATCCAGAACTTACTTATACGGTTGTAAAATAGCACAAAGTCTGCTATGATGGAGGCACGGTGCCCGCTCTTAATAACATAATGGAGGAACCAATATGTTGCATCCCCTACCTGACCCCCGCAACGTATTATGAGTAGATTAATCTTCAAGAGAGCCTTGATTGCCGCAGGTATCATGGCCCTTGGCCTTGTAGGTTACAGTAATGTAAAAGCCCATGAGGAATACTCTAGTAAAATGGACGCTGCTTCAAGCGATATCCGCACTTTGAACCACAGCAAACAAGAACTAGAAGATCAGATAAAGACAAAAGAAACTCAACTAAAAGAGAAAGACGAGTCTTCTAAAGTTAAGGACGACCAACTAAAGTCTAAAGATAATGAGATCAAGGAGCTTAATGAGAAACTACAAGCAAAGCTCAACAAGCCCAAAGCAACAGTAGCCTCAACCACCACTTACGCAGTAGGGTGTGATAACTATCGAGATTTAGTCGCACAATATAACTGGAATGTAGATAACGCTATGAAGGTCATGTCCCTAGAATCAGGATGTAACCCTAGCGCGGCCAACTTACAAGACAGTCATGGCGTGTGTATGGGTAGTTTTGGACTATTCCAGATCAGTTGTCATGGTGGGCAAATCTATGACCCTGCGCAGAACGTAGCAGCTGCATACGCTAAGTATAAGGCTGGAGGCTGGCAACCTTGGTACAACACCGCAAAGAAACTCGGTCTTCTCTAAGAATCCTAAGACAGTCGCAAAAAGAATAACCCCTAGCATAATGCCGGGGGTTATTTATTGTGAACCAGTATCGAGTATCAATCGGGAAAGGAGTCTTTTGTTTATGGAATCGTTTTTGTTTTTGTCGTGCAAGCCATCATCAACTGTGAGGTAGTAGAGCACTACACTCTACGCCCACAGTATATCATACGCCCCTAGGGACGGCCGAACCAACCACGCCAGCGTTCCGTGTAGGAACCCCAGAAGGCTAGTGCAGCTACAATGAGAGCGATAACGTTTGCGTATGGTGCTGCGAACGGCAGCAGACCAGCGATAAAGTAGCCGATCAAGCCTGCGAATGCGGCGATAATCAATGCAATTACTATATTACCCATGCTATATCCTTACTTATTATTAACTGGTGTGTTGAGAGCGGCCATTGTAGATACCGCAGTTACTTCACCAGCCCATAGAGCGACTTCGTTGTCTCCAATGTAGTTCTTTACACGTAGATATGCCACAAGGGGCGTACCTACCACTGTAAGAACGTAGAGAGCGAGCCGTACTTTAGGTGGAACATTAACTGTCATATGTTTATCCTTATGTCGTCGTAATTGCTACAGTGTCCTGCTGACCCTCGAAGGTACAGGTAATCGTAGACGCACCGGACGATACAGCGGTTACAAGACCTGTGGCACTAACTGTTGCATCAGCAGTAACGCTAGATACGTAGGTAGTGGCAGCAGTGACATCAATCTGTGTGCCATCGGCGTAGACAGCCATAACGGTAAGCTGCTGAGTTTCACTCGAGCCAGAAGCAAGTGTCTTGCTTGCAGGAGTAGCGCTAATACTCTGAAGTGCTGGGACGCTAGCGTAGTTTCGATTCCAAGGGTCTTTACCTGGGTAGCGGTTCTTAGTAACTGCATACTCCAAGAATCTCTTAGCCTCGAGGAGCAATTTATGAGCCCGCTCCACATCACGCCAACTCTCACCACCGAGGGCCTGCTTCTCAGCATCGGTGTTATACAGAGCTGCTACCGAGGTGACAGCAGTGTCTACTAAGCCCTTTGAGGTCTCAATAGCCTGTTCATTTGTTGGTGTTGCCATTTATTCTTTCTCTTTCTTTTAGTTCATTGAACTACTTCTATTTTAACACGAGCGTTTTAAATGTGCCCTCAAACCGCTTCTAAGGCCCTCTGAGGCCTGTTTAGTGGTTGAGATGGGTACATAGTCATATCTAACCCAGCTCGGCTCTAATACGGTCCAACTTCTTTTGAGCTTCACTGCCAATCTTGTCAAGGGGATATTGCTTTACAAGATCAGTCATAAACGCCTTAGGGTCCCAGCCGTCCCACTTCTTAAGCTCAGCCGTAGAGGGGTTGATTCCTAGTCGTTCACGGAACATGGCAGTGATAAAGTCCGCATTTACTGGCCGAGGAATAGGGTACCCTCTGTAGTAGTCCTTAATAAATTCCGGCCAACGAAACTTCGGATTGTTCGCCCACTTCTTAATCTCATCGTTACTAGGCACATAGCCATCACGATTCATAACCATTCTTACATCATCTGCATTCGGAAACACTTCTTCCTCCTTTTGTGCAGCTACGCGCACATCATTAATATCTTCTGACCATCCCACATATACACCCCCACCTAGTGCATCAATAAGTTTTTGAGGACTGGAGAACCACTGCTGTTTGAGCCCACTTCTAAACGGTGAGGACAAGATGCCTTTTCCAGGGAACCATGTTGCTACGTGCCCCCAGTTTTTATAAACCTTGTCCACCGTACCCCACCACTCAAACCACATAGGCACGGGTACATCTGGTAACGATTCTGCCGGAGAATGAGGGTGTTGAACTGCCCTCCAAGCCTCCCATGCAGAGAAGTATTTATTAGGCACATTGAACACACGGGTAGCCATATCTAGGCAGTAATACAACCTACCCCCCGTGTCCGCATTAGATGATCTTAAAGCTTCCATATGACCCCCATGTGTCATCTATTAGTTTACAACACGCATTACGGTGTTACTTCAAACGGTTCGCTGGAGAACTCCTCTACTACCTCCTTGTGCAAAGGATTCGTCTCGTAAGTGATACGGTACACTACTCTGTATTTACCTGGAGGAGTCTGGTCGGGGATGGGTACCTTAACAGATGTATCTTTGTAGCACCCCGCTGGTGTTGGATCGAACTCTACAGGCGCTAGCAGCTCCGTCTTGTCGCTGACAAGTTTACGAACAATACGCCCTGTGGCGTTCGTGTGTTTACAGAAGTCAACACTTAGCTCTACCTTCTCAAGACTTTTAACGAACTTCGGTTTAACGGGTACGGGTTCGTTAGATACAGTCAGAGCATTAGTGCCCGTGAATGACCAGTACGTCAATAGACCTACTATGAAAAATCCAGCAGCA
>JACCDR012141367.1_pt1 | contig 13568 bp, 31 predicted proteins | sample 7446431 | NCBI WGS metagenome assembly JACCDR01 (sample SAMN15323443, study PRJNA562643) | freshwater metagenome | isolation source: river surface water | place: USA:Blue River Watershed | collected 2017-08-17
GTAGTGCAGTGTCACTTCATAATTGTATTTGCTCATATGTTTTCCTCACTTACTATTTAAAAGATTTTGTCGTACTTGTTGGAATGTCCATTCTTGGATCAAATCTCCATCACTAAAAACAGTTTCCAAGCAACCAAAAAGGCTTGCAGCTTGTGGGGCTTGATCTTGAATCAAGAAATAGTCTCCATTCTGATCTTGATCTACCACCAAAAACCCTGATGCAGATTTTTTACTTCCTTTATCTGTGACAGGATCTTTCTGGATAGCGACATATTTCCCATCAATCTTCCCTGCAGTTGCTTTCACGGCCCAACCAAACGTATCTCGTGTAATATATTGGTAAGTATAGCTACCAATACCAAACACTACGTTAGTAGAACAGAATCCTTTTGCCTTCAATCCTTCCAAGATTGCTTTAGCTCGATCAAGAGTAATACTATCACCATAGATCAAACCAATGTGAGGGTCAAGCACTTTATAACCTTTTTCGTTAATACTCCCACCAAAAATGTCCCACAAACACTCAATAGCACCTTTAACAACCTCAGTCTTAACTTCGTATAGAAGCGTAAGAGTTCTATTATCTGCCCAGCCATCAGAGTAGTAGTCAGCGTCTGTATCACACCCATAGTATTTTCCATCTTTTTCAATTACATCACAATCAAGGGGATCTCCATCTTTCAGCCACTGCTCTGAAGCGTCAGTATAGCTTTGCACTTTCAAACCACAGATAATCTTTACAGGATCACCGCTATCAGGACGAACTACAACCTTGTTTAGACCAAGGGCATCTGGTTGACGGGCCATAATCTTGTCTTTCAATTGCTCAAGAATGCCACCCTTGCCAACAACACCCCAGAAGTCCCAAGTATCAGAAACAATGGAGACAATACCTGTAGGATAGACATCTTCAATCAACCTCCGGAAAGTTTCAATCTCTGTTTCCTTTCCTCCCATGCACATGACTGAGTGTTCGGTTGCAGCAACACTACAGCCAATCAGTTCTTTCTCTGCATTCGCATTGTAGTATTTCTCTGCATTATCAATTGCTGGAACACTATCGGTGCCAACAAAAGGTACTAAGTGCCCCATACCAGACATGCCAGCGTCATGACGCCCAGACATTCCACGGAATGAGAAGTCATGGCCTTGCAGGGCTGTAAATCCTCTATCCCCGCCCGTCTCCTCTGCATATTTATCCAGCAGGCGCTTATATTGGTGAGCAATAGTTGCCACAGTAGAAGGTTTCCATAGCTCAGCACTCATTACGGTTTCAAGGAAGTTAGTAAGCCAATAGAATTCATTCAGTGTATTATGGATTGTCAATACAGGGACACCGATAGGCACCTTACTTCCTTCAGGAAGCGCCCTGATCTCAATTGGGAGGTATCCCAAATCATGAAGTGCTTCAATATGCGACATGCTTATCGCATCAGGCCCGAGAGACGTATCCATACGACGCTTATATTTACTTACAACCTCTTCTTTTGGTTTAGAAAAGAAGTTACGGTTCCACTCTTCGATCAAGTATTCCTTGATAAAAGCCTGTAAACCAAAGAAGACAACCTTTCCGTCAAAATCTCTCCACTTGAATAGTTTTTCTGAACGTGGAGTGAGATTGGAATATACCATCTCGGTACCTTCAGGGTATTGTTTGTAATGCCCTGTTTTATAAAAATCAGTTTGTGTCAATACGCTCATTTTTCATCTCCTACAACTTTAACTTTATACCCCAAGAGGGCTGAAATTTGATCTACAGTAAGCTCTTTCACTTCTTCCACTTTGTGAACTAATTTAAGACAACCCTTAGCAGTGCGGTGTTGCACTGCATTGTAACATTCTTGTTTTTGAGGCTCATAAATAGCAACAATATCAAAGTTACTATGATGAGTTAAGTCTGATGAATATCTAAAATTTCCGTTATAACGAAAATCCACCCACCCACCAATACTTGAGAGACATAAATCTTTATTTTTGTTTAATAGAACAAGCCACAAGTTACCATTACGTGTTTCTACTGTATGATATCCCGGAATTAAATCACTGAGCTGCATTCTCTTCTCCTTTAATTTCAATAATTTCCCCGTCAGGATGGGCTTCTAGTACAATATAACAACTATCTTTTGTTTGCAAGAAATATTGTCCTTTGTTAAGAACGGATAGAACAATATGGCTACGCATCCATGCCACTCCAATAATAGCTCCTACAAGGAATGACAAAATAGAAAGAATTACATTAATATCCATTACTCCTCCCACTCTACTTTAGTGATAGGTAAGTGGGTTTGTGTTCCACGTTTTGTTCTTGCAGTATGGCACCCACTAATGGGTAATCTTTCCTCCCATCTTGTGTAACAACAGGTGCTCCTGCCTTAGCTAATTCCAGATTAAATGTTTTCATTTTAATTCCTCTTATTGATGGCTTCAAGATAACAAACTATTGCTGCTCTAAGAGAAACTTTGCAAGTATTAAATAGCAGAGCACTCTTCTCTGGACAAACCTCAAGAAACTTCCAAGAAGCCTCATTCAGCGCCGTTCCCCAAGAGATGGCATCCTCCTCTGGTGTATATTTCTTTTCTAATTCCTTTTCCAATACTTTAATCTGCATATTAATACTTTCAGGGATTTTCATAAACCCTGCTACTTCCAAGTATGCACTAATCTCTTTCAATTCTGCCAAAGCAAGTTTTGCACTCATATTTTTCTCCTACTAAGCCGATGTATCCATTTGAATAATGTTCATTATGGTGACAAGGATTACACCATACTTTTCTTGTAATTTACACTGCCACTCTCTGATCAACCTGTCAGACAATGGATCGTCTGTTACAACCCAAGTGTTGAATGGCTTGCTGTCCCCACGAAGAGGTTCGTAGAAGCCGCTCACTAAATATTTACGTTGCATAGGGATATCCAAGTTTATAATGGTATTAGATTACATGGATGGATTCCGAATGTTTCTCCATCCGACCATTGGACAACGGGTATAGCATATTCAACACCTATACGATTTTCAAGTGACTGATTAGGACGATTGTTTGTGATACCTACTATCATACCTACTCTATTACGATCTTTGTCTGTTACCAAAACACCATGAATACATTCTTTTAGTTTCATTCCTGTTCTCCTAACCACGTTTCTGAAAGTAGAATAGCACTATCACACATCTCTGAAAAGGCTTTTATGAAAGAATACCCACCTTCATACTTAACACGCATTCTCAGCTTCCACCAAAATGCTTCCATACGTTGTTTGCGTACAGAATCTTCAATACTTGATAATACTAATGCTACTTCCTGTTCCAAGAGGTTGTCAAGCTCTTCATCAGACATTTCCATCAATACATCTATGTGTGGCAGAGCCATGCTATGTCTCCTATTCTGTGTTTCATTAGCTTCAGAATACTCATACACAATACATCTGTCAACAAGTATTTACTGTGTATCTCTATATATCAATCTGTCAGACTATGACAGACAGATTGAATAGGCTTTAAACAAACACAATAAAACATATTGACATACAGAAATAGATATGGTATTTAATATATATATATTAATAAATACGTTAGTATTTATTATATTATGTATGTTTAGTTAGTTATGTTTTATTTATATTCTATATACATTAAATAGCAGATTGTTTGTTTAGTGTCAATACACCAAGAATAATAAATTTAATGTTGACATAGTGGATTTATTCATTCACCATTAGGTTATTCTAAACAAGAGGAGAAGCTATGGATACCTTAGTTTTGTTTTTGGCTATTATGTGGTTATGTTTGTGTATCTTAGGTTTGCATAAGGATCAGGATTCTCGTATTTCAGGTTATACGCTTGTAATTCTAGGTTTTAACACCTCACTTTCTATGGGAATAGTAGTAGGAATCTTGTTGAAATCCTTTGTACAAGTGTTTGGAGGTTAAAAATGTCTTATCTTGAATGGTTTTGTGTTATATTTGTTTTCTCCATGCCTTTCATAGCTATGATTGGTGGATACTTGGTTCCTTTGAAAAAAGAAGAGGTTTATAATGTTTCAGAAAGCAACTAGAAACCAACTAGGAAACGTTAAGAATGGGTGGCAAGGGAAACCTATGAAAGTATTATTTGTATGCTCTGCTGGCCTTCTACGAAGCCCTACAGGGGCGAATGTGGGCTATCGGGAGTATGGCTGGAATACACGCTCTTGTGGCTCTACACTAGCTTTCGCTCTTATACCTCTCACAGAGGCTCTTATCTTCTGGGCAGATAGAATTGTGTTTGTTAATCAAGACAATTTTAATGAAGCTCTAACTTATGCAGAAGAATTTTTGAAAGGAAAAGAGACTCAAATACTTGATATTCCAGATACCTACGGCTATGATGACGTAGTTCTACAGTCTTGCTTTGAATACCAACTTGACACCGTAGCGCCTTTCATTTTTGGAGAAGAGAATGTTTCTAAAGTGGAGACTTGAAAGACTTCAAGTAAGAGAAGCGGAGCTTAAAGCAGAAACTATTGCAGATCTTTTATTTTACAAAGAGACTAAAAACCATTACTATGCTATGTGTTTGCAGAGTTCTTCTTCAAAACTAGCTAAAGTACAAATGAAAATCAAACTATTACAGGAGAAAATCAATGACAAATGAAGCTAAGTTTAAAATTGGTGATAAAGTGAAGATTCTATACACTAGCACTCTGTTTCTGAAACAAACAATTGGAACTGTTGGTAGGATTGTGAAAGATACTAATGACGGAACTTTCTTAGTAGAGGTCAGTGAAACTATAGGAGGTGAAAAGCAATGGTGGTATTCTCAAGATCAATTGGAGATGGCAGAAACAGAAGCTAAAGAACGTCCTAAACGTAATCGCTCATTCAAGATGAGTAATAAACAGAAGCTGGACATCCTTCGTACAACGAAAGGAAAATTCTTTACTGTATTGTTCACTAAGCAAGATGGAACAGAACGTAAGATGAACTGTCGTCTCGGTGTAGCCAAGGGGTTGAAAGGTGGTGAGAACAACCACAAAGGGCATGAGGAATATGTTACTGTGTATGACATGGTGAACAAAGGATACAGGGCAATCAATCTCGAGACATTGAAATCCATTAAGATGGCTGGAGCCACTATCACGTTTGATTGAATAGGAGATGTAAACAATGAACATCTTTTATACACACCCTAATCCAGAGGTCTGCGCTTTGGATCATTCAGACAAGCATTGTATTGAAAGTATAGATGTGTACGTTTCTCTGCTCTCTACAGCCCACCGTAAGCTGGACGGGCACAAGCTGGCTGATGAGTGGGGGTTGATGAAAGCGACGCATGAGAGCCATCCCTGTACGTTCTGGGTGGAACAATCCACCTACCATTACAAATGGCTTTATGATGTGTGGGTGTATTTGTTGTTTCAATATAGAGTAACGTATGGACGGAGCCATAAAGCTGAACGTTTGATTGCTCATTTATCAAACACTCCTTTCAATATGTTGAAACGTGGCTTTAAGCCTCCCTATCCTGTTGGAGATGTGGAGCTTGCAAAGCAAGAGAAAGATGTTACAATGTTCTACAAGAAGTATTTAATCAACCAATACAATGAATGGGAAAAAGAAGGTGTTAGTCCTACCTTCCCTTGGGGATTTCCTAATTGGCTTTCTAAACAGAATGGAGAATGGACGTATGTCAGTAGTGTTAAATGAATCTGATTTCTTGAAAGATAACCTCAACAATCTTCTTGACAAGCTGGAAGAATTAACAGATTATCAGCTTGAAGTGTTGGACAGTGTGCTTTATGCTGTTAAAGTGGATCGGGAATATCGTGGACACTACGATCATCGTGGAACACCAAAATACATTATGACTGCTACGATGAGGAAACTACAGTGACTAAAGAAGAAGCTCTTGAATACTTAGAAGCTGGAATGATTAAACTAGATCCTAAGATGAAGTGCTATATGACTACATGGCAAGCCTTTGATAAAGGTGAATATGAATATGGCGAGGCTGTTGAAGCTGCTGTATTGCTAAATGAACTTAAGGATAAAGGTGAATTGTGAAACGTCTTATCTTTCTACTTCCATTGTTTCTATCTTGCTGTCATGTATTACCTAGCTTTGCTATTGACGTTCATTGTGTAGCTAAAGCTGTGTATTTCGAGGCTAGAGGGGAGAGCTATGCTGGACAAGCGGCTGTAGTACAAGTGGTGATGAATAGAGCGGCTCACAGAGCCTATCCTGACAAACCGTGTGATGTAGTCAAATACAGAAGGAATGGTGTTTGGCATTTTTCCTTTTGGAATAAAAGAGACCTGACAATCAGGAAAGAAGATAGATACAATCTGGCGCTCAGTATTACTAAATGCGTCATAGATAGGGAATGTAGCGTTCCTGCCATAGGGGATAGTACAGTGTACTATGCTTGTTCTGGGCCTAATGGAATAGCATTCCCAAGGAAATGGGATAAACGTAAACTAAAATTTCAAGCTAAGATCGGAAATCATTGCTACTATAGAGAGGTGTAAAATGACTGTTGAATTGAAAATCAATGGAATGAAAAAAAAATGTCTTATGTTGACGTACCTATGGATGGTGTATTCCGTTATGCTGGTAGTTTATTTCTTAAAATAGAGTCAGAAAATGACTTAGGTTTTGTAGATCTGAAATTGTCCCCCACCAGTATTCAACACACGGAAAGAGAGCTTTGTGAATCAGATTACGTTGATTATATTGGACAGGCTAAATTACAATTGAATTGGAGTGATTTATGACAAAAACTGTAACAGAGAAACAAGAAGAGCAAAAGAAACCATCTGATGACTTCTTGATGAAGTATATTGTAGGACGTACAGAATGGGCTACCATGGATAATGGGAAGCGTGTTATTGTAGATGTCTCTGACAGACAGTCTAGAGATTATAAGCCTACACTGATTAATGGTGGGTGGTATATGGTGAACAAGAAACGTTTTACACTTGATAGCTATTTCCAGCTTCCTACTGGGAACGATGCTACTGGACGTAGCGTCAGCAACAAAAAGAAAAATAAAGCTAATAAGAAAAAGAAACACACGCCAGCATAAGCTGGCTTTCTTTATTGGAGAATAATAAGAAAGTGAGTAAAAAACTATTAATTGTGGATTTTGATACACCAATTGTGAGATGTGCAGCCATGGCACAAACGAATTATGTCGCCATACACAACGCAACAGGAGAAGAATACCCTGTACAGTCGCAAAAGAAATTCTTGGAAAAGATAGCTCCAGAGCACAGAGGAGATTTTAGGTTTGAATGGAAGCCCCAGCCTCTCACTCCAAGTGCAGATAAAACAGAGAATAAAGAGGTGCTAGGGCATCCTGAATATATGGGGATGCACGCTCTTAACAAAGAAATAGAGAAAATACGAAGCGCAGCTTCGTCATGGGCTTATGACATTAAGTTCATCATTCACAAGGAAGGGAATCATAGGAACGAGATTGCTACCATAGCAACATACAAAGGGAACAGAAAAGAGAAACCTATATTCACTCCACATATAAAAGAACACGCTATTAAGAAGCTCGGTGATAAAGCTATTCTTGCTATAGGTAGAGAGAGTGATGATATCATCTCAGAATACTTATACAACGAATATAAACGTGTTGGTGAGAAGAAAGAACATTTCAACGTTGTAGCAGGAGGCATAGACTTCGATCTACAACAGTGCATCGGTTGGCACTATAACTATGACAAAAATGAGTTGTTATGGATTGATAAAATGCAAGCAGCCAAAAACTTCTGGGAACCTGTTCTGTGTGGAGATGCTTCTGACAATATTAAAGGTATTGTAGATATTCCAAAAGAAGTGAAGAAAGAGTTCGGTATTAAGACAAAAGGTGTAGGAGACAAGACAGCAGAGAAGCTGTTAAGCGATTGTGAATCCCCTAAAGCCATGCTTGAACGTATTGTCTACCTGTATAAGGCGCAATACCCCGACAATTGGTTTGATGTGCTGGAAGAGAACTGCAAACTTCTGTATCTAAGCAGATTTGATGGGGACATTTTCTGTTTGTCTAAGAGATTGGAAATGTTTGGGATTGATTACTAATGCCAAAATTTATCGACTTGACAGGGAATAAATAAAAGAGAAAATAGCGAAGCAGGAAGAAGAGGAAAACAAACAAAAGATAATTAAAGATTTTGAGGTGTGGAAATGACAACAGAGAAAGTAATTGCACAAGTGAACGTAATAATTTCAACTGAACTTTTAGTAATTTTAAAGGGAGCTATCGAGGAGAAGCTTGAGGGTTGTGTGGACTTCTTTGAAGATGAGGACACAGAATTTGATCCAATGAGTTGGAGTGGTGGTAATTTCGATGACTGTTTTGAACAAGGGAGAAGCCAAGGAGAGACCGATACTTATCTCACAGTTGTATCGATGATCGATGGATTGATTAAGGTAATCAATGAAAACAAGAACCAATAATTCATATTCTTCTTTAGAAGAGATTATAGAAGCTCTATCCAAACATGAACACAATTCTAGTGTCTGGGTGGGAGAGAATTATTCTAAAGCTGATTTGATTGAAGATTTAAAACAAATAAGTGTAAATAACCAACCATGGCCTGCTGGTGACAGGCGATGACTAGAACGCCATGGAAAGACGTGCCCGAATTATGGAGAGACGAAGCTGCTTTTGCTCAGTGGCTTCGTAGCGCCTCTAGACGCATCTGGAGCAGATCCCCTGTCAAGCTTGCCTATATACGGCAATACCGCTATAAAGCTCCTGTAGGGAAGATAACAAAGAAGAATCCAGAAGGGATGGTGTGGGTGTGTGATTGTCATATTTGTAATCAGCAATCTCGTAAGTTTGAAGTAGATCATATCGAGCAGGCTGGGAGTACAGCTAACATAAAGGAGTGGCTTATTTGGGTGGAACGTCTTCTTGTTGTTGATTTTGAAGATATGCGAATCCTTTGCAAAGACTGCCATGCTGTAGTAACATTATCTCAGAAATTAGGGTGTTCTTTTGAGAGAGCTAAATACATCGAAAAACCTAGAATTGCATTTGAGAAGAAAAAAGCTAAAGAACAGCTTGACACTCTCACAAAGCTAGGTATAATTCCTTTCAAGACGAAAGAACAACGTGTTGAACAGTATGTTAAATGGCTGGAGGAGAGTTATAATGATTACAGCTAAAGATCTTTATAAGAGATACATGGCAGATATAGAAATTCCTGAAGCTGCCCTCGACTCTTGGTTGAGGGGCGTGTACTATGGAGACGTACATAGGACTGGAAAGTGGAGGCAAAGTTATGCTAAATGTAACCTACCTTTTTCAAGTATGGAAAGCTTTGCTGATGCTTTACATCAGAGAGGTTTTGCAGCAGATGCAGGCAACGTTATGACACTGGCTGGAGAAATCCCCGGCATTATCATTGACATCCCGCCACAAGGAGAATAAGATGACTGAATCACTGAAAACTAAAGTGTCTGTAAATATTTCCCGTCCATCTTATGGAGATGGGAGAAAGATGATGTCCATCTCTATTCAAGATGAGATTTCTGGAGCACAATTTTGTGAAGTGGAAATTCCTTATGATGAATTTGTTGTTGCTCTCACTTCTGGAATGGGGTATGGTGTAGCAGAACTACGTGGACTAGATGTTCTTGGTAAGCGCAGGGAACATAAATCTATTGAATTCCCTTTTGATAGTTCAAAAGTAAAGTACAAAGAAAGAGAGAATGTTGCCTACAATACGGCTCTATTCCATTGCCCTGAAGGGTGGGCACCAAGTAAGTATTTTGGAAGTCAGAGTAGTTTTGGAAAGAACGCTGAAGGTGTTCCAGTTGCAAGATGCTCTATCTATCGTTATGTAGAAACCACTGAAGAGGAGAGATTGAATGAAAGAGAATAAATTCAAACAAGTGTCCAACACGTTTAAAGTAGGGGATATTGTTGAAGTGTTGCCATATAAAGATGAATGGAGTGACATAGAGCCCTACTGGGAGTCTGGTATGGACAAAATGCAATCGAAACAATATAAAATTGAAAGGATTGATTCAGGCGGAGATTTGCATTTCCAAGGTTACTATTTTAATCCTTCTTGGGTTAAGTTGACAACTTCAGGAGAGAAAGGAACTATGAAAAAGTTCTGGGTGGTGTTGCATGAAGACGAGATGTCCGACAATTTTCCTTCTCAAATCAAGGCCGAAGCACATGCAAGAGAGCTGTCCAAAGAATCTGGTTCTGAGAGTTATGTCTTACAGCTTGTTAGTGGATATAAAGCAGAGAACAAAACAACCAAAATTAAAATTTCTTAAAAGGAGAATGTTGTGGGTGAACTAGCAGAAGATGCTTGGAATGCTGGATTGGAAGATGATGCCTTTGAAGAATATGGAGATCTTTATGGGGATGATTTAGATGATCTTTATGATTGGGGAGAGGGTGATGATATCTTCGAAGAAGACACTGAGGGAGATGAAGATTTGGATCTAGAAGGGTTTTAAATGAATATTAATATGAAATAAATAGGGAGCCGCTTGGCTCCCTTTCTTATTTCTTTGTAATACTATTTACAATCTCATCTTTAGCTTTACTTCCATGGCTAGACCCAAAGAAGAATTGCATGATAGCACTCATCCCCGTACCCAACAGAAATCCTATGATGGTGTCTGCATAACGGATAGACTCAGGGGGTACACCAAGAAATGTAACACTAGCTACATAAGCAAAAGCAAAGACAGTCCACACAATAGCGTAATAATAGATAAACCTCTTAGAAAACTTATCTTCTTGCTTCAAAGCCTCTTTCTGCATATCTCTCGCATTAGCCACATCAGCAAGCCTCATCTGCTCTTCAATATGAGCATCTGCCATAATAGCCTTCCTTAGCTCTAGGACAAGCTCAGGGCGCTCCTGAAGGGCGCTATCTATACCCTGTAGGGATGTCTCTCCTGTGACCTCACGGGCCACCTGAGAGACAATAGAGGCCGTTTTACCGGCCTTCTTATTGTCAGTGAACAATCCTACGATGTCAGGGAGGTATTTAGCTGCCAATCCTATGACAGCAGCACTCACTGGTTCCATTGGGTAATGCCCTCTATTAATGAAATATTCATTACTCTCCTTCCCCTTTACGTTTAGGAAGATGTTTTACAATGTCATTAATAGAATTAGCTAAATTATCTATTTTGTTTTCCAATCTTTCTAACTCCCTTCTTTGTGCCATATCGCTCTCTTGAAAACGTTTGGCAATATAGTCCCGCAGGGTTACTTCGGTAACAGATGTTTTCTCAAGAACAGCAAGAGATGTTTTAAGCTCCTGCACTTCTTTCTGTAAAGATTCTTTATCCTTCCTCTCTTCTGCTCTTTTGGCCATCATTAAACCTACAATAGGTACCCAAAGAACAGAGATAAGAAGTTTCACTATTTCCCATTCCATTTATGCTATGCGCTCCCAACAATAAACGACTCTATAAGGCATCATGTTATTGTGTGCTTGGTCACCTCCAGACGGGGTAGTGGAGGATGATACCTTCCCGCCTCCAGAGTGTAGACCCCCTTGAGTAGGGCCGACTGTTCCAGCAGCAACACCGTTTGTTACCAATTGGTGGGTGTGTGTTGGGGCCTCTGAAATTGTTAGGACATGTTTATACTCTCCCCCGCTCTCGCCTGCTGTAAAAGTAAGCTCTTCTCCACGAGCATCTGTATGTGTGCCAGCGCCTATTAAAACAGTACCGGCTCTGCTCTGCCAAGTTCCATACCCTAAAATAACGGCAGGGTTGCGGGAGTCTGTAGCGTTCTGATAAATACTCCCAATAGGAAGCTGTCCGGCAATCACTGTCCTACTCTCTAATTCTTCAAATGCTTTATAATATTTGAAGAAAAGCCAATTCAACTCCTCACAAGTAATAAATTGTTCAAAATCCATACCAACAGATTTTAATCCTGCACTTGGTTCCAGCTTGTTAGGGCCGTCTGTACCGGGCAGAGTGGCTGTAGTAAGTGCCCATTCGAGATCAGATTGTTCAATGCTTGTAAAAGCCATTATTCAGCTTCTCCTCTCAAGAATGCTCTCATATAAAATCCATTCACAACAACACTTCCAGTAGCATCACTTCTTATCTGAATTTCTGCCGGATAATCTCTCGTTAGTGTGTTTCCCATGTATATTTGGCAAGGTATAATAAGTTGGTACGTTCCTGCTGTCTTATAGAGATAATGGCCTAATCCTAGAACATAAGACCCAACCTCACCAACAGCGATGACCAGCCTCACGTCTACTTGCTGGTTGGCACCTGTCGTAGTTACAGAGACATCAATACGTGCATCGAATTGATCACCTAAAGAAAGTTCTGTAAAATCCAGTTGGTCATTTACTTCATCCCAAAAAGATGTAACACCCTCTGGAAGATAAGTTGTTAGTGTGCTGCTGCCAGCAGCGTCGTTTGTCAGTTTGTACCAAGTACCCGGCGTTGCTAAACTGATAGCCGAACTTCCTGTTCCTACGTCCCGGTAGTGAGCAAAGCCCCCTCTCAGCTTGTCTGACTTAGCCACTCTTGTATTTAAATCAATGAAGTTATTATCTAACTCAGTGTGTGTAAGCTCAGAGCCTTTTTCATTTCTTAATGTTATTGTCATTACTCTACATAACCTTCTTCTACATATCCCGGCACAATATATGGCAGGAATATTGGATTATTCAATTTTGGTTTTTCTACATACGCTTTTAAACTACACATACTTCCACAATTAGCACTTGTTCCTGCCACTCTACTAGCAAAACCTCCGGCTTTAGTATTACCATCAAAACCAAATGGTTTCCCTGCTCTAGGAGATTTCAATATCCTATAGGCTGTATTAACAGGAAGGAGAGATGTAATCTCGTTAATCGTGTCAATAGAAGGAATTACTTCCCCATTCACAGTGATATCTACCATTCGATAGAGTCCAGAATAGATATATGGAAGCTCTCCAGAAGATGTTAGAAGGGCTTGTACAATTACATCCCTTGTCCCATCTGAACGTCTTTTGATAGATGAGAGATATATTGCAGCCCTGAAGTCGTTGTCATCATCTGTTCTTCTAGTTAATCCTTGTTGCTCCCCTATCTCTGTAAGCTGCTCGCCTATAGCTACAGGTAATCGTCTGGATGTTGCAAGCTCTACGAGCAAACGCTCGTAGTCTTGCTGGACATGTATCAACGTATTTACAAATTTCTTGTAATATTCTTTATTAGCAAACTGATCAAGAATTAGAGAATAAGTGTCTTCTGTGTAATTTGTATTTTGTTTAATAAAATCTAAAGACATATTTATACAAGCTGATTAAAAGCTACACCTCCAGATCTAAGAACAAATAGTTCAGTATAGTCCGGAACCAAATCTTGAGAGCTGTATGCGCTAAGAGGATCTACAGTTCTTTTTACTCTAACTCCAACACTTACCACTCTGTTTCTAGAGATACTGTTTAGAACAGTGAAGATAAGTTGTGTGTTATACAATGTTCCACCTATTTTGTTTGAAGAGAAGAAATCTGAAATAGCTTCAATAATTTCGTTCTTCTCGCTGTTACTGAGTGGTACCCTGTTCAGGGTTCTATAGTCA
>JACCDR011100586.1_pt1 | contig 13565 bp, 13 predicted proteins | sample 7446431 | NCBI WGS metagenome assembly JACCDR01 (sample SAMN15323443, study PRJNA562643) | freshwater metagenome | isolation source: river surface water | place: USA:Blue River Watershed | collected 2017-08-17
ATGCTGCGATTAAAGGATTGCTTGTGAGTGGCACAGGTAATACCACTGGAGATCTAGCCTTTTCTGTGCGTGCTGCCACTGGTGATACAGCCCTGTCTGAAGCGATGCGTATTACTAGCACTGGAAATATTGGTATTGGCACAACGACCCCCGCAGACAAGCTTCAAGTCTTTGGAGATCTGCGAGTTGGTACTGGAACTACGGGTTGTGTCAAAGACGCTGATGGAACAACTATTTCAGGTACATGTAGCTCAGATGAACGTTTAAAGGATAACATTACCCCATTAGCTAATGTTGGTAAATCATACCTAGAAGCGTTGGTGGCTATTGAGCCGAGTACCTACTACTGGAACGAAGTGGCAGCCAATGAATTCAAATATGGAACCGAAGAGCTACAAACTGGTCTTATTGCTCAACAGGTGGCGCTCACTATGCCGGAGATGGTGACTGAAGATTATCGTGGATACAAACAAGTACGCTTTTCTGATTTGCCGATTTATTTGCTGCAGGCAATTAAAGAAATGTGGACTGTGGTTGATGGTTTTCGGGAGCGATTCACGACTAACGAACTTTGTATTGGTGATACGTGTGTGGATGAGGATCAACTCAAGGCCTTACTGGAAGCAGCTAATAATCCACCCTCACAAAATCCTCCACCAGGAGATAGTGGCGGAGCTGGTCATACTAGTGAAGGGGGCGGACCAGGAGATAGTGTAGGAGGTGAAAATGGTAGTGAAGGAGGTGGGTTTTCTCCACTAGGAGACAGTAGTGGTACTAGTGAAGGAGGTGGAGCTTCAGGAAATGAGACAGAGGGTGACAGTAGTGGGGGGAGCGAGTAAAATTTATTCGTATAGCCCTAATCCACAAACATAGCGATCGCATTAACGAAAATTATCAAAAAAAGAGTATACTTGTTTAAAAGACAGTGGAGCGTATAAACACAAAATTATTATGAATAAAATTATTATGAATAAAGTTGTTTCAGATGCGATTTTTGCAACAACAACTGCGATTGTTAGTCTGGCCGTCATTCTGAGTTCTTTTTGGATCTTTGAACCAACGATGGGTCATGCAGCAGCGTCTGCAACAGACACTTTTATCATTACGCAAGAGATTACTGATGAAATATCTTTTGCCACTTTGGCAGCTGACGTCACGATGGTAGGTCCCATCCAAGGTGTATCTGGAGGGGCAGCTACTGGTACCACTTTTGCAGTCGTACGTAGTAACAGTAACTCTGGCTTCAACATGACTATTGCGTTTACAAATAACCCAGCCATGCGTGGTGACACCACATTAAGCACCGCAATTCGTAACTTTGCCACTTCATCAAGTATGGTCGAACCGAGCTTCTTGTTCACGTCAAGTTCATCAGCACAATTTGGCTATACGGTAGCCGCTTCAACTACATCTGACCTCGATCCATCTTTCCAGAACAATGGTACTATTTGTAACGCAGGCTCATCTTATACTGCTAATCGCTGTTGGATGTCTCCATCGACTACTGCCTTCCGTATTATCAATCGCTCTACCTCAGCTCCAACCGGTGCGACAACGACAATAACTTTTAATCTTCAAGTTCCACAAAACCCTTCACCAGCTGTCGATGAAGACTTCTATACAGCGACCGCTACCTTGACGGCAACCAACCAGTAGTTACAATAGTTGTATATGGAACTGCTCCGAAATGGAATTTGCCACGTCTTGGCAGCCATTATCCTTCTATCGCCATTAGGGGTATTTGCCCAAGGAGAAGCAGTTGGCACAAGTACCGATGCTCTTGTATCTCTCACGACAGCTCCACAAATTACTTTAGAACAGATTCCTGGTACTGATGTTCAACTCGGGGATTTTGTGGTTGGTCCTGGTAAGGTTGAGGTCGAAGTACGACCAGGACAGACCGTATACCGTGAGGTTACGGTTACTAACCGTATTGATGATAATCGTACCTTCGAGTTCTATATTGAAGACATGTCCGGATCGGCTGACGGAACCGAAGCGGCGGTACTTCTCGGTGATCAAAATGGCCCCTATTCACTCCGCGATTTTGTGTCAGTTCCGAGTGAGACGGTGACGCTGGGTCTGGGGCAGCGAGCGCGTGTGCCGGTACGGATTTCAATGCCTGAGAATGCCGAACCGGGTGGGTACTATGGTGCGGTGCTTGTCTCTACGGTGCAGAAAAATAGCGCTGGAGAAACGATGGTACAGTCGCCAGTGGTGGCTCGTATTGGGACACTTTTCTTTATTACGGTGCCTGGTGCAGCCGAACGAAGTGGTGATTTACTTGAGTTTTCCACTCAAAATGATCAGCGATGGTTTCAACAAGGACCAGTGACATTTCATATTGCGTATGAGAATACCGGCTCAGTACACCAAAACCCTTATGGAGAATTACGTATTACTAATCTGTTCGGTCAAGAAGTGGGTTATGTGGCGCTTGATCCATGGTTTGTCTTACCAAAGTCAGTGCGTACTCGTGAGGTGACGTGGGATAGTGAATTGCTCCTTGGTCGGTACAAAGTTGAAGCCACCATTAATCGCGGCTACAATGACGTGACCGATATCGCTTCATTACATATCTGGGTTATTCCGTGGCAGTTGCTCACAACAGTCTTTGTAGTACTTTTCGTCATCATATTTGTCTTCCGTTGGTTCTTTAGTAAATTTGAGTTAAAACGAAAGTAACTATGAGGGGAGCGCATCTCCTTCGGTCAACGTTTTTGAGGGCGATCGGGCTCACCTTGATCGTGGTAATTATGATTGGTACTGTGGGGGCACAACAGATGTCGAGTGCGAGTTTTCAAATCGAAAGTGACAGTATCAACTTCGGAGGAGGACGGGGTACCTCAGCATCCTATGGACAAGAATCAACCTTTGGTGAAATTGCAACCGGTGATAGTGCTAGTACGAACTTCAGTCTTCGGGCGGGATATCAGCAGATGCTTGAGTCGTATCTCAGTATCTCAGCGATCAGTAACTTCGCTTTGTCTCCGGCGCTTGGTTTGACCGGAGGGACAGCCAATGGCACGACGTCTTTTGTGGTGTTAACTGATAATCGCGCGGGGTATCGAGTAACTATCGAAGCGAGTAATAACCCAGCTATGACTGCACCAGTTGGCAGTATCGCGAATTACATTCCTGGAACGAGTAATCCAGATTTTACGTTTGTGGTTGCGGCAACTGAAGCACGGTTTGGTTTTAGTCCGGAGGGGGTAGATATAACGAGTCGTTTTAGAGATAACTCAAGTGTCTGCGGAGTTGGAGCTACAGATACCAGTAATGCGTGTTGGGATATGGTATCAACAACACCGGTTGAAATCGTGCGACGTACATCAGCAAATCATCCAAGCGGCTCTACGACCACATTGAAATTTCGGGTAGGTATTGGTAGCAATGCGTCGGTAAATGCTGGTATATATACCGCCACAACCACAGTTACTGCAATTACGTTATGAGTTTCCTCGCACGTTTGGTGATTGTCATTGGGGGTATCTTACCCGTTGTACTATTTGCTCAAACAAACGACACCTTTTTGATTCGTACGTTCGTTGGTACAGACATCACACCACCGACACAACCAGCGTTTACTTCGGTTACTCCGGTATCCCCGAACCAAATTGATCTGACGTGGGGAGCGGTTACCGATGATGTGTCAGTCGAAGGATATCGAGTATATCGTGATGGTGTATTGCTCGCGACTACGACTTTATTGTCTTACATTGACACCGGGTTAACTCCATCAACGACGTACACATACACCCTTGATGCGTTTGACTTTTTTTTGAATGTTTCTAGTACGTCAGTCCCGGTCGCTACGACGACACTTGCGTTACCGTCTCCCGTTGCTACCACGAGTACTTCGACGAGGCAGTCACCTACTTCAGCCACGGCCACGGCTGTGCCAACACTACGTCATTTTTTACTGGAACCAAATCAAACAAGTGCACGGATCAATTTTAGTTCCTATGGCCCAACTCGATTTACTCTGCGATACGGTCGTACCGAGGCCTATGAGATGGGTACCGTGTCAAGTAACATCTTTGCGACCGACCATCTTTCGCCTTTGTACAACCTGGAGCCAGGTACGAGATATTTTATCGAATTACGTTTCACTAACGCTCTCGGCATAGAACGGGTAGTAAAAAGAGACTTATTTTCAACTAATGCAGCGGTAGTGAGCGATATACCGCCTGGAGTTCGAGATCTTTCGGCGGTCACCGAGAATGACTCAGTTCGCCTCAATTGGGAAAATCCGCCGATTCCGCTTTCGACTATCATTGTGGTGCGTAACCATCTATTTTATCCGACTGATCCGCTTGATGGTGTGGTGGTATACGACGGTCAAGGTGAATCATATATTGACTCCGCGGTATTTGCGAAGCAACCCAGCTACTACTACGGCGTGTTCGTCCGTATGCCTGATGGCCGGGTATCAGCGCCGGCTGTTGTCTACGTCTCGGTCAGAACCGAAGCCACTGATCAAGTTGGTTCTACAGCGACGCCGACAAGCACCGGCACCTCCCGTACGCTACCAATAATAGGTCAGCCGATCACAGATGAGGGAAATGAGGAATTTTTGTCTCCCGATGATGTGTTTGTAACGTTTGACAATACCACACAAACTATGGCTTCGCCTCTTATCATTCCAACTGATACTACGGTACTTGTATCGATTCCATTTTCAGCCGTGCCAAACCGCCTCAAGGCAATTGTTGTCACTGTACTGAATCCGACCAACCACCGTGATGCGTCGGTGTATCTTTTAAAACTACGCGGCGATGGGACAGCGTATGAGGCGAGCTTCATTTCAAGTAGCGTTGCAGGAGAGGGGCGACTCACCATTGAATTGTTTGATTATGAACGAGAGTCACTTCGTCGGATTACTCGCAGTGTGCAATATATAGACACGGCGGATAACATCGTATTCGTACGAGATTTCTTACGACCAGATTGGCAGTGGGTATGGTGGATTGGCGGCGGACTGGGAGTGTTATTCTTCATCATAGTCTGGTGGCGACGGCGTGAGGATAACCAGTAATGCAGGGAAGGGCATTTCTCGCTATAGTTATGGTAGTTATCTAGTAATGAAGTAATACAAGTACCTATGGCAAAAGTAGCAATTAATGGTTTTGGACGGATTGGACGCACCTTTTTTCGATTGGCCTTTGAGCATCCAGATATTGAAATTGTGGCTGTTAACGATCTTGGTAATATCGATAACCTGGCGTATCTTTTGTCATATGACTCTGCGTACGGACGAGCTCCATTTTCGGTCGTGGTGGATGGTCAGAACCTAGTAGTTAATGGCAAGACGATTGCCTTTGTTCAAGAGAAAGACCCAAAGATGCTTCCGTGGGGGAGTCTTGGTGTGGATGTGGTGGTTGAATCGACTGGTTTCTTTACCTCTTACGGTAGTGCAGGAGCACATCTCGAAGCTGGCGCCAAACGGGTTGTGATATCGGCACCCGCCAAAGATGATGGTACGACCCCAGGGGCAACAGTACTGATGGGTGTGAATGAGGAAGCCCTCGCGACCTGTCAGGTAACCTCAAATGCTTCATGTACCACGAATGCCACGAGTCCACTTATTGCTATTCTCAAAGAAGCGATTGGTATTAAAAAGGCACTATTAAACACCGTGCATGCGTATACGGCGTCACAAGCTCTCGTCGACGCTCCAAGTAAAAAAGATATGCGTGAGGGTCGAGCGGCAGCGCTCAATATCGTGCCGACGAGTACCGGCGCGGCGATTGCCACTACGTTGGCGCATCCTGAACTAAAAAATAAATTTGACGGTATCGCCATGCGTGTACCGGTACCGGTTGGGTCAATTGTTGACATCACATTTTTGGCTGAACGACCAACGACTGTCGAAGAAGTAAATAATGCTCTTATCGCTGCCTCCGCTTCACCGCGTTGGCAGCACCTCTTTGCGGTGACGACTGAAGAAATTGTATCCACCGATATTATCGGTGCTCGCTATGCATCAATAGCGGATTTGGCTTTTACCCGTGTCGTTGATGGTGATCTCGTCAAGGTGCTGGCTTGGTATGATAATGAAACAAGCTATACGCATACGCTTGTTGAGCATGTGGCCGCCATCGCTCGTTCCTTATAGGTATGGATACACCACGCATCCGACAATTCTCGACTATCTATCTCGCGTCTGACCATGCGGGCTTTGCACTCAAAGAAGAGGTCAAGATATGGCTTGAGAAAGAGAACTTTCTTGTGATTGATGGTGGAGCAGAAACCTTTGAGGGAGAAGATGATTTTCCTGATTACGTGATGCCGGTAGTTGCTGCTATGCTTGATGATAGAGAAGGAGAGGCGGCAGCAATTGTGTTTGGTGGATCTGGTCAAGGTGAGGCAATGGCTGCGAATCGGTACCCTGGCGCTCGGGCAATTGTGTATTACGGAGGCGAGAGACGTATACCAAGTCTCGGTCGTGAACATAACCATGCCAATGTGCTTTCTATTGGTGCACGCTTTGTCACCAGTGATGAAGCGAAGTGGGTGATTTGGGAGTGGCTTCACACCGAAGGATTACACGAAGAGAAATACCAACGCCGGAATGAAAAGTTAGACGTATAATTCCCTATGTTTTCTTCACGGATTGTACCGGCTTTGATTCCTGATAGCGAGCTATCAATTCGGTCTTTTCTAGAAAAGATCGGCCAGGTGCCAGAAATTCATATTGATGTGGTGGATGGTGTGTTTGTACCGTTTACGTCCTGGCCATATAGTCCTCAGGCTGTCCCATCACTCCAATATGAGCTATTTGCCCCGTATACGTTGGAGGTAGATCTCATGGTGATTGATCCACTTGTCGCAGCTCGACAATGGGTCGCCGCCGGGGCGGATATGCTCGTATTTCATATTGAGACTATTACACCAGACTCACTGACTATATTTGCCCGTGATGAGTCAGTGACCATTGGTGTATCAGCCCTAAATGATACACCATACGAAGTGTTGCGACCGTACCTCACTATCGCTGATTATGTTCAAGTGATGGGCATTAAAGACATCGGGGTGCAGGGGCAGCCATTTGATGTGCGGGCACTTGATCGAATCAAGCAGATCCAAGAAGAGTATCCAGCGGTCATGATCAGCATTGATGGGAGTATGAATGAAGCAACTATACCCGAGCTTCGCACACTGACCATTGATCGATACATTGTTGGTTCAGCCATTACTAGAGCCAAAGATCCGCATGAGGTATACGCACGCTTGACCGCGGTGATGTCGTCAACAGGTCAGGACTAGAGGGAACAGGGGAGAACGTTATACTATAGTTACCTATGCACTATTTGACGTCAGCTGATGTGACACGACTAGAATTACAAGCCAACTTGATTCGTCAGAGTATTATTGAAATGCTCTATGAAGCTAAAAGTGGTCATACGGCTGGTCCACTAGGGATGGCTGATATTTTCACCTTACTCTACTTTGAAGTACTCCAACACGATCCAAAGAATCCTAATTGGACTGATCGAGATCGTCTTATATTATCTAATGGCCACATTTGCCCCGTACTCTACGCCACCTTAGCTCATGCCGGATACTTTCCTTTGGAAGAATTGATGACCCTTCGCAAGTTTGGTAGTCGCTTGCAGGGTCATCCGCACCGTGAAGCATTGCCGGGGATAGAAACGAGTTCAGGACCACTGGGGTCGGGACTCTCACAGGCAGTTGGGATGGCCTTAGCCGAACGGATAGACAATCCGTACTCGTCAAAGTACTTTTATTGTCTGACTGGTGACGGAGAACTCAACGAAGGACAAATCTGGGAGGCGGCACTACTGGCGGGTAAAGAGAAGCTTCATAACCTTATCATGATAGTCGATCGTAATGGTATACAGATTGATGGCTATACGAAAGATGTGATGCCGCTCGAACCACTCTGTGAGAAATTCGAAGCGTTTAATTTTGATGTACAAGAAGTTGATGGTCATAATATACGAGCCGTGAATGATGCGATTGGTAAAGCTCAGGCAGTGTACGGACAGCCGTCGGTCATCATTGCTCACACGATCGCTTCAAAAGGAGTTGATGTATTCGAACGTGATTTTCGTTGGCATGGTAATCCGCCAGGTAAAGGTCCAGAAGATCGCGTCCCACGCAGTGAACAAGCCAAGGTAGCGCTCGAAAAACTTCGCACCCTCGCAGGTACTATTAGTAAACACGATATCGCCTAACATATGTTTGTTACACATTTACATAGTAATCTCTCTGGTGGGAAACTGATTGAAAAGGCTCCGAGTCGTAATGGTTACGGTGAAGGTCTCCTAGAGGCCGGTAAACGCGATGAGCGAGTAGTCGCTTTGTCTGCAGATCTCACCGAATCAACTCGAACACTACCGTTTGCGGAAGCCTTTCCGAAGCGCTTTGTACAGGTTGGGATTACCGAGCAAAACATGGCATCAGTTGCAGCTGGTATGGCGATGATGGGAAAGATCCCGTTTATTGCTTCGTACGCCATGTTTTCACCAGGAAGAAACTGGGAACAGATTCGTACTACCATTGCCTACAACAATAGCAATGTGAAGATTATTGGTGCCCATGCAGGCGTGTCAGTCGGTCCCGACGGTGCTACACATCAAGCGATTGAGGACATTGCCTTGATGCGAGTTATGCCGAACATGGTCGTTATTAATCCCGTCGACGTACATGAAGCGCGCAAGGCGACACTCTGGGCAGCTAAGTATGAAGGACCGGTATACATTCGTGTTGGACGTAGTGATACGCCACTGGTGACAACTCCAGAATCGCCGTTTGAAATCGGTAAAGCGCAGTTGTTCTACAAACGAAACCCTGACCTCAAGCAGAAGGTAGGAATCATCAGTACTGGTCAACTTACCTATGAAGCACTTAGAGCTGCTGTCGAGCTAGAGAAACGGGGCATTGGTGTTGGTGTGCTCCATGTCGCAAGCATTAAACCATTTGATGGTGAAGGAGTCCTTCATTTTGTAAAAGAATTTGATGCAATCATAACGCTCGAAGAACATCAACGTGCTGGTGGACTCGGTGGCTTGGTGACAGAGTTTTTGTCTGAACAGCACCCAATGCGGGTTATTCGTCTCGGCGTCGATGATCAGTTTGGTCAGTCTGGTGATCCAGATGAACTCATAAAACACTACCGACTTGATGCTGCCGCCGTGGTGACCGTTGCTACCACGCTGGTACTTTAACATCATCGAACGCTCACAATAAAACAGCCGGTGCAGTAGCACCGGCTGTTTTGTCAAAACTGGTTATTCAATGGCTTTGGCAACGTATTCAGCTGGGCGGTGGTTGAGGTATTCCTCGAGTTGTTGACGAGTCAAAAGGCCTTTTTGGGCACCGATGTATTGTACGACCGACATCGAATTGATTGGTCCCCAAGAGAGCGCTTCAGCCGGAGTGAGGCCAAGCGCAATAGCACTGGTGAAAGTCGAGGCAAACGCATCACCTGCCCCAGTACGGTCAACTGGATCAGCTGGGTCTGGGTACATTGGCATGTACCAGGCTTGGTCATGTTCATCGACTACGTAGGCGCCATTTGGACCATCTGTCACGACGGGAAGTTTTGGTCCAAGTTCGCGGATTGCTCGGATTAAGGTTGGTACATGATTCTCGGTTGTTTTGAGGATTTGTTGCGCTTCTTCTTTATTACAGAAGAAGATTTCAGTCACCTCATAAAGATCTTTCAGCTCCTCATAGCCAAGTTTGATCTGGAAAGTACCTGGTTGGAATACAAGCTTTGTTTCGCTATGTGCACGGACATAAGTTGCAACTTCGTGATGGTATGGGACACCGTGTTCACCAATAGAAGAGAAATAAATAAAGCGTGGTGATACAGGGAAGTGGGGGAGCACATACGGAAATTTCTCGTGTTTGATGAGGATGGTACGTTCTGGACCGTAGCGTAACACATAGTGATAATTCGTAGTTTTACCTTCATGCAACTTCACGTATTCGGTATCAATCCCTTCGGCTCGTAAGGTTTCAAGACATTCTTTACCGTTGCGATCTTGACCAAGACTTGATACAAGGGCGGTACGAAGACCGAGACGGTGAGCGGAGACGGCTGCGTTTGGTGAGTTACCAACAGCATTCACAACAGTCACTTCATCATAGGGTAGTTTTTGGCCAAACGGCATATGGAGTGTTTGGCGTCCGGTATCGAGGTCTTGACTAACATCAGCGTCATCTTTTGATAATTGGATAAAGGCATCAATGACAAGGTCACCGATTGCCACAAAGTCATATTGATCTGGCATACGACACCAGTATAGCACTGGTTCATGATTAGGGATGGTGTCGATTGTCTTAATATGGGGAACCATTCAAAGCACAACAGTAGTTTATTTGCTATACTACTAGCGTATGTGGAGGTTACCCATAACAGTATTTTTTTGTGTTTGCTTATTTGGTCTAACACACCAGGCTTCAGCTGAAACTGATGCTGAGCGGCGTGCTCGTTTGGAACAAGAACTTCAAGTAGTAGAGCGACAAATTCTCACCCAGCAACGACTGGTTGAAGACAAACAAGCCGAACGACAATCACTTGAGCGCGATATTACAATTATTGAGGGACAAATTAGTAAAGCCCAGCTCGGTATCAAAGCGCGCGAGATTGCGATTTCACAATTATCAGATCAGATTGGTGAAAAAGAGGTGGTGATTCAGATTCTCAGTGAACGTTTGAATCGTCAAGAACAGTCATTGGCTGATCTGATTCGAAAGTCTGCTGCTATGGAAGACTTCTCTCTCGTTGAAGTACTCTTAAATAAAAAAAGTTTCTCTGAGTTCTTTCGAGAGTACGAACAATACGCTACCGTGAAAGAAGCACTTAACGAATCGCTTGCTGTATTACAGGGTATTAAAAAAGACACTCATGACCAGGTGAGTCAACTAAGTGACAAACAAGAAACAGAGGCGGAGATGAAACGGATTCAAGAGTTAGAGAAGCGAGAAATTGAAGCTCGTGAAAAAGAAAAAGAACGTATTCTCACCACTACCAAAGGTCAAGAAGCAGAGTATCAGCGATTACTCCGTGCCCAGCAACAAACTGCTGCAGAGTTGCGTAACGCACTCTTCAACCTCCTTGGTGGCGGAGGTGGTATTTCGCTACCGCAAGCAGTCGAACTCGCTCAGTATGCGTCACGTCAGACTGGTGTTGATGCTGCTATGATTCTCGCTATCCTCGAGCAAGAAACCAATCTTGGGGCTAATCTTGGTAGTTGTGCCTATAATGATATTCGTGGTGATCGACCGGTTATGCATCCGGATCGCGATCAGCCAGTATTCTTAGCAATTGCCAATATTCTCGGTTTTGACGCCCGCACTCGCTCGGTATCATGTCCGATAGTGAGTAACGGCCAACGCTTTGGTTGGGGTGGAGCAATGGGACCATCACAATTCATTCCTTCTACCTGGGCGATTTATGGTGGTATTGTCAATACTGGTAGCGGCTTTGTTTATAGTGAGAATGCTGACGTTATTCGCCGAATGAATGGCACTGGTCAACCAGCCAATCCATTTAATAACCGTGATGCCTTCTTAGCTACCGCCTTATTGCTTCGTGATAACGGAGCTGACGGCACGTTTGCTGGGGATCGTCTCGCTGCTCTACGTTATTATGCTGGCTGGGGAGGAGCCAGTAATCCTGCTAATGCCTTCTACGGCGATCAGGTGATGAATCGTCGGGCTAAGTTTGAAGGACAAATTCGCATTCTCGGTGGCTCGTAAGTACTATTGCCAAACTACCGATTTCTGCTATAGTACAGCCCATATAACTTAAGGCCTTGGCTTACACAACATAGTATTTATGAAAACAGATATTCATCCAGAAAACTACCGACTTGTCATTTTTCACGATAACTCAAGTGGCGATCGTTTCTTGTTTGGTTCAACAATTGAAACTACCGCAACAGATAAGTGGACTGATGGGGTGGAATATCCCGTAGCGTATGTTGATGTTTCGAGTGCTTCACACCCATTTTACACCGGACAGGAGAAAGTAATGGACACCGCTGGTCGTGTCGAGCGCTTCAAGGCCCGAGCCGAAAAAGCAGCTGGCCGAAAGAAGAGTGCCTAGCAAAGCTATTCGATGACGCCGTATGCTTACTTGTAAGCATACGGCGTCATCGTTTGTAGTATGATACTACGTATATGTCACCTTGGTCATTAGATACACTTGCCTCATTTCGCGAACATCCAAAAACGCAGTTTTTGGCGACGCAGTTCGATTTTGACCTTGCAAAGTATGAAGAGGCGTTGGCGCTTGCGGAGTCAGATGAGTCACTTCGTGAGTTAGCGCTTGAAGAAGCGACAGTCCTCAGAGCGCAACTCGATGCGCAGTTCAAAACGATGGAAGATATAATTACTGTTTCAGCTGCTGAGGACGAGATTCCATATGGGGTGGTGCTTGAATTTCGGGCTGGAGCAGGAGGGGACGAGGCTGCTCTTTTTGCAGAGGAACTAGCGACAATGTACACAACCTATGCCAAGAATAATGGGTGGTTTGTGAGTTGTGAGTATGAAACTCATGCTGGTGCTGGTGGGTACAAAGAAGCGGCGTTTGAAATTATCCACCCTGATGCGTATCAGTCGTTTAAGTATGAAACAGGGGTGCATCGCGTCCAGCGTATTCCAGTGACCGAGAAAGCTGGACGTATTCATACTTCGACCGCGTCGGTCGTCGTACTGCCATTGCGCAAGAAACCAACTATTGAAATTAATCCAACTGACATTGAAATGGAGTTTTCTCGTTCGGGAGGTGCAGGTGGACAAAATGTAAACAAAGTCGAAACGGCCGTCCGCCTTATTCATAAACCAACCGGTATCGATGTGCGGAGTCAAAGTGAACGTTCACAGTTAAAAAACCGTGAAAAAGCCATGGCGCTTCTAGTGGCAAAACTCGAATCAATCCACGAAGAAGAAGAGGCAAAGAAACATGCCAGTGAGCGCAAAAATCAGATTGGTACGGGTGACCGGTCAGAAAAGATTCGGACGTACAATTTTCCACAAAACCGCATCACCGATCACCGCATTAAAGTTTCCTGGCACAACATTGAGGGTATTTTAAGGGCGGGGAAACTTGATGAGGTGGTAAAAAGCATGCATTTAGCTGAAGCTGGAGAGCTATCTGGAGACGGAGACGAGGTTGCAGATTAGGGTCGTCTGTGGTACTATGCGCCCGCTCCATAACTCGAGCGGATTTACTATTTATTTTATTATGAAAGCACAATCAACTAATCTCATTGAGCGTCTCTTCGCTTCCGGAGCCCACTTTGGCTTCAAGAAGAGTCGTCGTCACCCAACCGTGACCCCTTACTTATTCGCTACCAAAGATGGCAGTGATATTGTCGATTTGGAACAGACGGCAGGAGCTATTGCGACCGCGACAGCCCTCCTTGAAGAAGCTGGCAAGCAAGGCAAGATCGTACTCTTTGTCTCCACCAAGGATGAGATGTCACGCCTCGTGAAGGATGTGGCCGAAAAAGTAGGACAGCCATACGTGGTGAACCGCTGGATTGGCGGCATGCTTACAAACTGGTCAGAAATTAAAAAGCGAA